>SMEK01000205.1_pt1 | contig 24805 bp, 24 predicted proteins | sample 2456371 | NCBI WGS metagenome assembly SMEK01 (sample SAMN10132590, study PRJNA489261) | soil metagenome | isolation source: day1 antibiotic-loamy sand soil ammended with composted manure from dairy... | place: USA | collected 2015-04-01
TGGATATTTTTATTGATAGCAACGGCCAATAGCAACGATATGATTAGGCCTATAGAAGCATTCATCAAGTCTTTGCGCACCATTTTAAAGCTCTTTCGAAGCGACCTTTCCCTTTTCTTCTTTCTCCTCTTAGTGAGACTAATGGCCAATTCTCGTCCACCCAACAATCCTATAAATACCCAAGTTGTACTCATTGGGATCGTATTGATGGCCTGGAAGTAGAACAATATGATGGCATATACGAAATCCACAATGGTGGCTGCTCTCACATCTGTCACGCCAGATTTTTCATCCACTACGCGCTGGATTTTGTCGCCTTTCAGGTAGAACAATAAACCTAGTCCTAAGAATATAAAGATCGTAAATGCTAAAAACTGCGTAAAGTCTAGCGTCCTAGGGAGGAAAATGGCAATATTAGCAGCATCTTGTTGTATCCACACAGACCACAAACAGCCGCTTGTTATCCACTGTAGGACTATCCAGTATTTCCAAGGCTTGCCTTTGAAGTATTTCTTTACAAATGCTCCCACAAAATACCATGTGACAATTGCGCATGCAAAAGCAATGAAATATCCTGTAAAACTCTTTTCCATTACACTCCAAATGGCGTTTGCATCGGTAGCAAAAACATTCAGCAATAAGAACGTGGTGGATACAGGCATCCTGAGCCTCGTCAGGATCAGCAGGAACAAAGGGGCTGATAATTGTAAAAAGGTAAAGCTTGATGGGGCTTCACTAAAGCCTTTGGAAGACAGCCTTTGGAAGCTCACATCTCCATCATAGACGACAAAACTATAGGAAATGGTAGCTACAAATATGCCTCCAATGAATAACCATAAAACCCACCATTTCTTTTTTTGATTAGAAGCAATGAATGTTCCAATAGTTTGGATACTGTCATTAGCAATGGCAGAGTAAGCCGCAAGCATAAATCCCACCCACATGGCCACTTGAGGATACGGAGAGACTACGCCACAGACAAACGTAAGAAAGGCAAGAATGGTGATAAAAGAACTTTCTTGGCGGGTTATGTCAAAAATCTTATAGACTTTTCCCGATAGCTTATCCTGGGATATTTTATCAGTTACTTTTTTTGCCATGCTAAAATATTGCTCGTGAGGATTTTGGAGAACTTAAAATAGCCAAGGATCTCATGTAATTATTGATATCGACTGCAAAATTATAAAAATGTTTTAGATAAATGCATGAATTGATATTTTATCGAAGCGAACAGGTTCGAAATAGATAGCGGAAACGTATTTAAAGTACTGATAATAAGTTTGTTAAATGATTTTTCATCAACTTATTTAACCTAATCATCCTATTGAACATCTGTCAGAGCAATAGAAATTAACATTGAAACGTTTTGCCGATCCTCAATTACAGTGAGAATTTGCAGTTAGGGTTCCGATTACTTATTTGGAGTCCTTATGTGCTAACCCATTTTTCTAGATGAAAGTAAAAGCTCAAATTAAGATTTTAGTAACTTCACAGTCATGAAGGCGTATAAGGTGTGCTACACTTTAAGGCGAATTAGCCTATCCTAACAAGACAATTGCTGCAATATGTATGACCGTTTGTATCAAAGCATAACTGATAAAGTATCCATAACCGAAGAAGAATTTGAGTTTTGTAAGACTTTATTTCTACCCAAGCGGTTGAGAAAAAGACAATACTTGCTTCAAGAAGGAGACATCTGCAAGTACACTGCCTTTGTGGAGAAAGGAATTCTGCGCAGCTATAAAGTAGATGAGAAAGGCAATGACCATATTCTACAGTTTGCTTTTGAAGGGTGGTGGATGGCGGATCTTTATAGTTTTATGACAAAAGAACCCTCCTTCTTCAATATAGATGCGATCGAAGATTGTGAGCTGTTGCTGATCAACGATGTATCATGGGACAAAATGTTGGAACAGGTGCCAGCCTTGGAGCGGTATTTCAGAATTCTCGTCCAAAACAACCTGATTACTACGCAAAGAAGGCTTCTAGGGGCGTTTAGTGAAACAGCAGAAGAGAAATACCTCAAGCTTTTGGATACATTTCCAGGTTGCTTCCAGCGCCTTCCTCAGCATATGTTAGCTTCTTACCTCGGCATCACCAGAGAAACATTGAGCCGTATACGCAACCAGGTCGCCACCCGCAAAACCAACATGTGACATAGATCAATAGAATTTGTTATCATAGATCAATGGAGTATGGCTAAGGCTCATTGTACCTTTGTGCCATACAAAAAAGGAACATGGCATTAAAAGAAACCATAGCATTTGCGGGCATTCCTAATATAGCTTCTTGCGCCACCTATATTATCAAGTTGGCCCAAGAGCACTATCCTTTGCTGCTAGTGTCTTCTCCTGACAATAACTTAGAGGAGTTGGTAGATCAGGTGCTACGCCACGTACCAGAAGCTACCGTAGATGTAATGGCATGTGCCAAAGATAGCTGTTGGGAAGCAGATATAATCGTAGTCGTCGGAAACACTAGTCTAAATGAGGCTTTTCTGGATAAGATAAAAGCGGTTTCTACTCAAAAAATCGTAGTAGGACTATGGTTGGATAAGGTGTCGCAAGATAAGACCTACCCCAACCAAGCGCTAGAGCATTTGCTGCCACATTCTAAGGTTGTATTGGCAAGACATGAAGAAGGTACTGATGAAGTGTATGTGGATGGGGCAGATGAAGAAGCAGTTTTGACCGTAGTCAATATGGCTAAACAGCTTGGTATTAATCCATTATACCAAAACGGATAAAACCTACGCTGTATATAGAAACGTTTAATCTATTTATAAACAACCATAATAATTTTAATCATTTAATCTTAACAATCAAACAAAAACAAGTATGAGAAAGATCACTTTAGTTATTTCAATCTTATTGATTTCCTTGGGCGCAATAGCACAAGACACTTGGAAAGCTGACCCCTTTCACTCAAAGTTGGGTTTTTCCGTTACCCACTTGGGCATAGCTGATGTGCCTGGCCATTTTGGGGATTACGATGTTACCATTACTTCTTCAAAAGAAGATTTCAGCGATGCAGTAGTAGAGCTGAACGTTAAGGTAGCTTCTATTAACACTAGGGTAGAGCCAAGAGACAACCATTTGAGAAGCCCTGACTTCTTTAATGTGGAACAATATCCAACAATGACATTTAAGAGTACTTCCATCAAAAAAGCAGGAAAGAACAAATACAAGCTTACTGGTGACCTTACACTACATGGTGTAACAAAGCCTGTGACAGTTGAAATGGTGCATCGTGGAACTACTGCCAACCCTAATGCTAATGGAGCACCTGTTGCTGGTATTCAAATTACAGGTACTATCAAGCGCTCAGACTTTGGTGTAGGTGCCAATTTCCCTGCTCCTATGATCAGCGATGAAGTAGTGATCAAAGCTGATGGTGAGTTCGGTAAAAAATAATGTTGATAGCGTTTTTAATTACTCATAGTTCTTAGTCGAGAACACATGCCCTTCATTCAAGATATGGGCATGTATTACAACCCTCACTAAACATTTATTTTCAAATCTTAAAGAAAGGGGAAATTAACTTCTCCTTTTTTTATAAAGCTTAAATTGTGATGAAGAAGATTGTAGATATTAAGCTTTACTATACACATACTGTATTATTAATCCTCAGAATAGCGATTGCCATCCTAATGTTGGCACATGGAGTCCCTAAGCTCAACATGTTGTTGTCGGGAGACGCTCACCTCTTTCCAGCCGTAATGGGCATGAGCCCGACACTCTCATTAGTTTTGGCTGTGCTAGCAGAGGTAGGCTGTTCTGTGTTGGTACTGGTTGGGTTAGGCACAAGGCTAGCAGTTATCCCGCTCATTATTACTATGTTGGTGGCAGTATTGTATGTGCATATTGCAGATCCATTTTCAGCACAAGAGCTTGGAATACACTATGTATTGGTTTATGCAGCATTGCTGTTAATGGGCAGCGGCCGTTTCTCTGTAGATCATATATTAGCCACTAAGCTAAGCAAAGCGTAAAGTTGGATCTTGTAGCTTAAGTGCGAGGATATCTATCCAATTAATCAAATTGCCCGTTACACTACATTAAGTTGATTAATTACGTTGTTCCCATGGCCTGAATAGGTAGAAGTGTTGGTTTGTGGTCAGGCCGTGGGATTTCTTATGAATAGCACTTAACAAGTTACCTGGAAACAACAGGATAAAGGGAGTGACTAAGTTCCAAGATTGCTTACCCATCGATGCATCCTGAAGCCAATATTCCCGTATTACTGATGGGCATTGACCCAGAGTCTGCCACCACAAGAACGATAATTTGATTAACATAGAAATGAAAGCTAATAGACCAGGAACTCCATTGTCGGTATTGGACCTAGCACCCGTGGTAGAAGGGGGATCTGTAGGAGAAACATTGAAAAACAGCCTTGATTTGGCGAGGAGAGTTGAGGCATTGGGCTACAAAAGATTTTGGTTGGCCGAACATCATAACATGCCTAGCGTTGCGAGCTCAGCTACTTCAGTTTTAATAGGCTATATTGCTGGAGGCACTTCCACTATAAGAGTAGGCTCTGGCGGCATCATGCTGCCCAACCATTCACCATTGGTCATTGCCGAACAATTTGGAACATTAGCTACACTCTATCCAGAAAGGATAGACTTAGGCCTAGGCCGAGCGCCGGGCACCGACCAAGTGACGGCAAGGGCACTTAACCGAGACCCGAGAGCAGCTTTAGAGTTCCCTCAAAATGTGCAGGAGCTTATGCTTTATTTCTCAGAAGAGAACAGCACAGGCCCTGTAAGGGCCATTCCTGGAGAAGGGTTGGACATTCCCATGTGGATACTAGGTTCTAGCACAGATAGTGCCTACTTGGCTGCCGCTATGGGCCTTCCTTATGCTTTTGCCAGCCACTTTGCACCAGCCCAGCTACATGCCGCATTGGATATTTACAGAAAAAACTTCCGACCTTCACCCTATTTAGATGCTCCTCACACGCTCGCCTGTGTGAATGTAGTAGCTGCTGATACGGACGATGAGGCAGACTTCTTGTCCATCTCTTTTAAGCGGCTTTTTCTAGGCATCATCACTGGAAAGAGAGGGCTCTTGCAACCACCTCACGAAAGCATGCGGTTACACGAAATGGAAGAAGCTGCCTTGGCTCAGATGACGGCTTACTCATTTATTGGTGGTCCAAAGAAGATAAAAAAGGAAATAACGGCCTTCCTCGATCAAACTCGTGTAGATGAATTGATGGTTGTCACCTACGTATATGATCATGAGGCGAGAGCAAAATCTTATGAAATCTTATGGGATCAATTCAAAGTCTGACGAAGCCACTTGTAATAAATAGACAAAGCACATTCTATCTTGCATAACAATTAAAAAACAACCCCCATTTTATTATTTCTGGATGTGCGTTTTTCCCTGTATATACTCCCGCATTTATTGGCTAAAGCCTAGATATTTGTAGTTTTAGCCGTACCTTTGGCCAGATTTTGCAACGGAATGGTACTCTCAGAAATTCGAACGCTTTTATGGAAGGAGTTTCTTCTGGAATGGAGACAGAAGTATGCTATAAACGGCATGCTGCTTTATCTTGCCAGTACCATTTTGGTGTGCTACATGAGCTTTAACTTAAAGCCCAACCAACTGAACGTCCTCACTTGGAATGCTCTTTTCTGGATTATCTTACTGTTTACTGCTGTAAATGCTGTGGCTAAAAGCTTTCTTCAGGAAAGATATGGCAGGATGTTTTACTATTATTCTTTGGTAAGCCCACAATCGGTCATTCTCTCAAAAACGATTTATAACCTAGTGCTAATGTTGATTTTGGCATTATTAGGTTATGCAGTATATGCGACCGTTCTAGGCAATCCTGTTCAGGATAAGCTTTATTTCCTAATAAGCATTGTATTGGGCGCAATAGGCTTTTCGATCATCTTCACGATGATATCGGCCATAGCGTCCAAAGCTCAAAACAGCAATATGCTTATGGCAGTCTTGGGTTTTCCAATCATTATCCCCGTAATGGTGATGGTGTTAAAAATTTCAAAAAGTGCAATAGATGGTTTGGACAGGTCACTGAGTACAGATGAGATATTCGTATTATTGGCCATCAATATCATGATTGCCACGGTGGCTTATATACTATTCCCCTACTTATGGCGTAGTTAGTATGATGAAAATGATCAAAAAGAACTGGTGGAAAATATTGACAGTGGTGCTGCTGCTCTATACTGTCGCTGGAGGTTTGGTACTAGAAGTGCCTCGTTTGGCTATCCTTAACGAAACAATCAGGGCGTTGTTTTTCCACGTGCCCATGTGGTTCGGTATGATGATCCTGTTGGTAGTTTCGGTTGTATATGCCATTAAGTACCTTGCCAACCCTACAGATCGCAACGATGCCATTGTGGTGGAGTATGCGTCAATAGGAGTTCTTTTTGGGATCTTAGGCATTCTCACTGGCATGATCTGGGCCAACTATACATGGGGATCTCCATGGAGCGGTGATCCAAAACAAAACGGCTCTGCCATAGCCTTGTTAATATATCTCGCATATTTCGTGTTACGTAATTCCCTTGAGGACAAACAGCAACGAGGACGCATCAGTGCAGTGTATAATATATTTGCTTTTGCTACCCTTATTCCTTTATTGTTTATCCTGCCGAGGCTTACTGATTCTCTTCATCCTGGCAGTGGAGGTAATCCAGCTTTTGATGCCTATGAATATGACAACCAGCTAAGATTGGTTTTTTATCCGTCCATAATCGCTTGGACATTGATGGGGGTTTGGATGGCATCTCTAAGAATAAGATTACGAACAATCCAGCACAAAATAAATTCAAAGTTTTGATCTAAAGCATAAGTAATATCAAATGAAAAAGTACCTTCTTATCCTGTTATTATCACTGTCATTTGCCGTACAGGCACAACCGAAACAGCCCGTAACTGATGCTGATTACAACAATATGCATATAGAAATGGCCGACAAGATGCGCGCAGAAGGGAAGATTTATGTTGTGGTAGCGATTTTAGTAACGATATTGGCGGGTTTTGTGGTGTATATTACTAGGATAGATAGCAAGGTCACTAAGATTGAAAAAGCACTAGATGAGAAAAAAGAAGGTTTATAGAATTATAAAGCCCTTTTTGGTGTTAGGCTTTTAGCAACCTTCTGATAGGGTCTTATCATTCATAAGCATATACCATTAATTACGCGTAACGTTCATATACAAGTGATGTGACAATAACGTTAAGTTGGAGAATAAAGCGATAAACGATTATACAAGCATAAAGTAGCCTTTTAAACATGAAAAAGTCCCATATCTTCGGTATCGTTATTATAGCCGTAGCTATTATAGTGATTATCTCTACCGCTGGTGATGCCAGCTCATATGTAACTTTCAAAGAAGCCAAAGAGATGGCCTCTTCTGGAAACACTTCTAAAATCCATGTCGTAGGACAGCTCAACAAGGATGAGAATGGGGAAGTGGTAGGAATAGAAACCAGTGAAGACAAGCTTTCTTTTGCCTTCATGATGGTGGATGAGAACAACGAAGTACAGAAGGTTTACTATAACGAACCTATGCCAACCGATTTCCTAAAGTCAGAACAGGTAGTTGTAGTAGGAGGCTTTCACAACGAGTATTTCGTTGCTGATAAGATACTCATGAAGTGCCCTTCTAAATACGAGGAAACGACTGTTCAAGCAGGAACAGCTGGTAATTTATAATTCAGTTCATCACATCAGGCCGGCAAATTGTCCTTTATAATATAATGCCGACCTAACTTAGTTAAAAAATGGTACATACCTTTATCGGTGACTTAGGGCACCTTTTCGTTATTATTGCTTTTGTTAGTGCGCTTGTAGCTACTTATGCCTATTTCAAAGCCTCCAATACGAAAGATCTCACCAAAGAAGGTTGGATCAAATATGCCCGAACGCTTTTCTATGTTCACGGTATTGCAGTTTTGGGGATTATCTTCAGCCTTTTTTATATTATCTATAATCATTATTTCGAATATCATTACGCATGGAGCCACTCATCCCGTGACCTTCCTGTATACTATATGATTTCATGCTTTTGGGAAGGCCAAGAAGGGAGCTTCTTGCTCTGGATATTCTGGCATGTAGTGTTAGGAGCTATACTCATAAGAACCAATAAGTTTTGGGAAGCTCCTATCATGACGGTATTTGCAGTCGTCCAGACTTTCTTGGTATCGATGATTCTGGGTGTGGTGATATTTAATGTGAAAATAGGCAGCTCGCCCTTCATCCTTTTGCGGGATGCCATGGACGCCCCTATATTTGATATAAACCCTGACTTTATACCAGAAGATGGTACTGGCCTGAACCCCTTGCTGCAAAACTATTGGATGGTGGTACATCCTCCGATGTTATTCTTGGGTTTTGCTGCTAGTTTGGTGCCTTTTGCATTTTGTATTGCAGGGCTATGGAAGAAGAAATTTAAAGAATGGGTAAGGCCTGCCCTGCCTTGGACACTTTTTGCCACACTCACCTTAGGAGTCGGAATTTTGATGGGAGCATATTGGGCTTATGAAACGCTCAACTTTGGTGGATATTGGAGCTGGGACCCTGTGGAAAATGCTGTTTATGTACCATGGGTATTTATGGTGGCGGCAATGCACACCATGATCGCTTATAAGAAGAGTGAAACAGCACTGAAAACCAGTATTATCTTAGTCATATGCATGTTTTCCCTAATCTTGTACTCGACCTTCTTGACAAGAAGTGGAATATTAGGGAACGCGTCAGTACACTCCTTTACAGATTTGGGGCTTTCAGGACAACTCTTATTGTACTTGTTGTTCTTTACGGTTGTGGCCATCGTTTTGGCTATTGTCAGATGGAAAGATATCCCTAGTTCTGAAAAAGAGGCCTCCACCTACTCTAGAGAATTCTGGATATTCATTGGCGCTACTACCCTTTGTCTAATGGGCTTTCAGGTACTGGTGCCTACCTCTATTCCTGTATACAATGCCATCATCGAATATTTTGGAGGGATATCGAATGTGGCACCTCCTGCCGATCCAATGATATTCTATAGCAAGTTCCAGTTGTGGTTTGCTGTCTTGATTGCCATCCTTTCTGGAACAGGCCAGTTTTTTTGGTGGGGCAAGATGGACCGAAATAAGCTCTTGAACGCTTTAACTTATCCCATAGCCATTACACTGGTGGTTACTACCTTAATATTGACAATTGCAGGCATAAATGAAGTTTCCTATATCATCCTGATTACCGCAGCTGTCTATTCTATAGTAGCCAATGGTAAGATCTTGATCAACCTGTTGAATAGCAATTATAAACTGGCAGGTGGTTCTATTGCTCATATTGGAGTAGCCATGATGTTGATTGGCATTATGTTTTCATCGGGCTATTCGAGCGTTATTTCTTTGAACAATTCTGGGTTGCTGCTGATCAGGGAGGCCTCTGACGAATTCAACCAGGAAAATGTGTTACTCTGGCTCAACGAACCTAGACAAATGCAGGAGTACGAACTTGTGTATAAGGGACAATATATTGAATCTGCAGATTTCCCAGACTACATAGAACGGACCTTGGTAAGGCCGACTCCAGATCCTGCTGTTGTTGTAGCACGTCAGCCATTGCAGGCTAAGAATAGGACCTACTTTGAAAAAGGGGACTCCATTAGAATACATCCAGAGAACACCTACTTTAGGGTAGATTATTATAAGGGCGAGGACTTTCAGTTCACTTTATATCCTAGGGGCCAGGTAAACCCCAGTATGGGCCTAATTGCTTCTCCTGATATTAAAAGATTTGCCATGCGAGATTTGTACACCCACATAAGCTCGATGCCAGACCCTAAAGAAGAGATAGAATGGAGTGAGCCAGAGTCGCAGACCGTAAGGGTCGGCCAAAGGTTTTTTATAAATGATTATGTTGCGGTATTGGAAGGGATAGAGAGAATAAATGAAGTGGAGGATGTACCGCTCCTAGGCAATGACATTGCTGTGAAAGCTAAAGTGAGGGTATTTGGAAAGGCAGACGACTATTTAGTAGAACCAATTTATATCATTAGAATGGATGACAGAGCAGTAGGCATTGTTCCTGCTGACTTGTATGAACTTGGTTTAAGGCTTACTTTGAACAAGATAAATCCGGAGGATGAGACCTTCGAGTTAGTCTCCAGTTTTACCCAAAAGGATTACGTCATCCTGAAAGCAATGGAAAAACCATTGATCAATATTTTATGGATCGGTACTATATTGCTAACTGTTGGCTTTACAATGGCGATGGGGAGGAGATATTCCGAATTTAGAAAGATGCGCGACAAAGGGTTGGAATAGTAGCACCAACCCCTTTGGTTAAATTCTATGGCTCAATATTATGACATAGCTATTATTGGAAGTGGCAATGTGGCTTGGCACCTGTCGCAGGCCCTGGAAAATGCAGGGCACAACATTCATTTGGTATATGATAGGAAGCTAAAGCGGGCAGAAGCACTTGTTGCCAAGCTGTACAACGCCGAGGCTACAGATTCCTTAGATTTCTCCAGTAGTCGTGCAGCGGTATTTATTGTAGCGATCAAGGATGATGCTATAAGGGAAGTGGCTGAAAAGCTAGAACTGCCCAACTCCGAATCAATTGTGGCCCATACCTCGGGCAGTGTTCCGATAGAAGTGCTAGGCTATGCTTTGCGGCACTATGGAAGTCTCTATCCTCTGCAGTCTTTTATAAAATCCAGACAAGTGGACTTCAAAGAAATCCCAATTTTTATAGAAGCTTCTAACACCAACACTAAACATGTACTGACCCGCATAGCCAAATCTATCACCAAAAAAGTTGGCTATTTAAACAGCAACCAACGAAAAGCGCTGCATGTGAGTGGAGTTTTTGCTTCCAACTTTGTCAATCACATTTTGACGGTGGCCAAGCAGATAACTACTAAACATAAGCTAGATTATCATTTGTTAGCCCCACTAATTGTGGAGACAGTTAACAAAAGCCTGGAGCTAGGCCCAGAGAATTCGCAAACGGGACCAGCTGCCCGTGGTGATTTAGAAGTGCTGGATGCCCACCTAGAATTTTTGAAAGATGATCCGGCGCTCCATGATATATATAAGTCATTGAGCCAGCACATACTCGACCAGGCCTATTACGAGAAATAATTGAAATATGAATTCCTTTGGTCGTGCAGCCTAGCACAGCCGCTTATCTAATTGCAATCCAGCAGTATTCAAACTAAATTTGTGTTTAAACCTTTTATATGAAGGGAAAACCATTGTCAAAACCTGTCGGCTTATCAGCATCGGGATTTCTAAAGCTCATCCGCTTCCCCAACCTTGTCATTATTGTGCTGACCCAATACATGGCAGCAGTATTTTTGGTAGGCAATGAGGGCGAAGCACTGCGTTATATCTCCGACCCCAACCTTTTCAAGCTCGTTCTTGCGACGGTGTTGATTGCGGCAGCAGGCTATATCATCAACGATTATTATGATGTCAAGATTGACTTTATCAACAAACCCGACCGTGTTGTAGTTGGAAGAGTGTTAAAAAGGCGTATGGCTATGGTGTTACATACAGCCATCAATTTTATAGGAATCTTTATCGGGTTTACTCTTTCTTGGAAAATAGGATTGTTTTGCTTTGCTTCGGCATTCACGCTATGGTTCTATTCCAATCAATTGAAAAGATTGCCATTGATTGGGAATTGTTTCGTAGGCCTACTCACGGGGGCTGCTTTGTTTTTGGTAGTGATGTATTATCAGCAAAATGTTTACTTGGTGAATATATACGCATTCTTTGCGTTCTCCATAACACTCATTCGCGAGATTATCAAAGACATTGAAGACCAGAAGGGAGATGCGGATTTCGGGTGCCTCACCTTGCCGGTAGTTTTAGGGCTTAGAAAAACCAAGTGGGTACTATATTTTCTAATTGCTTGCTTCGTATTCATCATGTTTTTTCTTGCTCATCAATTGGCCAATACGACTCTGACAATCTATTTTCTATTGCTGGTGGGACCCTTAGGTTATTTTGTGTATTATTTGGCAAAAGCCGATACAGTAAAACACTTTACATACCTAAGCAACTTTTGCAAAATAATAATGCTTTCAGGGATTTTGAGTATGATGTTTTTTTAGTTTTGTCTTGTAAATCCATTTATAAAATTTTCAAAAACTTGGTACAGAATAATATAAAGAAACTTGCAGTTTTTGCTAGTGGCAATGGCTCCAATGCCGAAAAGATATTTGAACATTTCAAAGGAAAAGACAATGTAGGAGTTGCTTTACTGCTTACCAACAATCCAAAGGCTCGGGTAATTAAGAGAGCAGAAAAATACAATGTACCTGTGGAGGTTTTCAACCGTAAAAGGTTTTACGACACTGATGAGATAACCGAAATGCTCCTTTCTCATGAGATAAACCTCATTGTTCTGGCTGGCTTTATGTGGTTAGTGCCCCCTTCACTTGTAAAGGCCTTTCCAGATAAGATTGTCAACATCCATCCCGCATTGCTACCAAAATTTGGAGGGAAAGGCATGTATGGTGAATTTGTTCATAAAGCTGTATTAGAGGCTAAGGAAAAGGAAAGTGGTATTACGATTCATTACGTGAACGATCGCTACGATGAAGGTCAGATTATTTTCCAAGCGAAATGTTCCATAGCACCCGAAGACACGCCTGACACACTGGCTGATAAGATACACCTCTTAGAGCACAAGCACTACCCTCTAGTGATAGAAAACATACTTCTTAAATAAGCTAAAATTTCATACTTTTGCCCCCGCAACAAAATACCCAAATCATGTCTTCAAATAAAAAAATCAATTCCGCTTTAATTTCTGTTTATTACAAAGAAAATCTGGATTCAATTGTCCGATTATTGTCCTCATTAGATATTAAAATATACTCTACAGGAGGAACACAAAGTTTTATCGAAGCATTGGGTGTTGCCGTTACCCCGGTTGAGGAGCTTACCAACTACCCATCTATTTTAGGAGGGAGGGTTAAGACACTTCATCCTAAGATCTTTGGTGGGATATTGTCACGTCGCGACCTTGAGAGTGACCGACGAGAAGTGTCAGAATATGAAATACCCGCTATCGATCTTGTCATTGTAGATCTGTATCCTTTCGAAGAAACGGTAAAGGCTACGACAGATGAGGCTGAAATTATAGAGAAAATAGACATAGGCGGAATATCCCTCATCAGGGCGGCCGCCAAGAATTTCAAAGATGTCGTCATCGTTTCATCAAGAGAACAGTACCCACAGCTAGAAGAGCTTTTGAAAGAAAAGAATGGATTCACTGACATTGAAGATCGAAAGCTGTTTGCTGCTCAGGCTTTTGATATTTCTTCCCATTATGATACGGCTATTTTCAGCTATTTCAACCAGGAAAGCGGACTGAAAAGATTTAAGAAGAGCGAGAGGGAGGCTCAAGTGCTACGATACGGAGAGAACCCTCACCAGGAAGGAGTCTTTTATGGGCAGCTCAGCGATATGTTCACTCAGCTCAATGGCAAGGAGTTGTCTTATAACAACCTGGTAGATGTAGATGCTGCCGTAGCCCTGATCGAGGAGTTTCCAGATAATACCGCATTTGCCATTTTAAAACATACCAATGCTTGTGGCATGGCTACTGCCGATACAGTAAAGGAGGCCTATGTAAAGGCACTTGCTGCCGACCCTGTTTCGGCATTTGGAGGGGTCCTCATCACCAATCGCAAAGTGACAGTTGAGGCAGCCAATGAAATGCATCCATTGTTCTTTGAGATACTCATTGCGCCAGATTATGAAGAAGAAGCGCTTGAAATATTAAAAGGCAAGAAAAACAGGATTTTGTTGGTGCAGAAAATTCCTTTGCAGCAAGAGAAACAGTTCAAGAGTTTGCTAAATGGTATCATAGAGCAGGATAGGGATGTGAAAACCGATTCAAGAGCAGATTTTCAGGAGGTTACTGAAAGGAAAGCAACAGAAGAAGAAAAAGAAGCCCTACTTTTTGCAAGTAAAGTAGCAAAACATACAAAATCCAATACCATCGTTTTGGCTAAAGGTGGACAGCTTTTGGCGAGCGGGGTGGGCCAAACTTCTCGTGTAGATGCGCTGAACCAAGCCATAGAAAAAGCGAAACATTTTGGCTTTGACCTGAATGGGGCAGTCATGGCGTCTGATGCGTTCTTCCCATTTCCAGATTGTGTGTCCATAGCCCACCAAGCAGGCATAACCGCAGTGATCCAACCTGGTGGTAGCATTAAAGATAAGGATTCTATAGATTATTGTGACAAAAATAACATAGCTATGATTTTAACTGGATTCCGCCATTTTAAACATTAATATATAGATTAGAATTATTAGATTTGTGAAAGTAGTTAGTAAAATTCAAAGACTTATCATATCCGAACCATCAGCTTTTTAAATTCAAAAAATGGGATTATTTGATTTTTTCTCGAGTGACATTGCCATCGATTTGGGTACCGCCAATACCCTCATTATTCATAAAGAGAAAATTGTAGTAGACGAACCCTCTATCATTGCGATAGACAAAACCACTAATAAGGTTTTGGCCATAGGAAGGCAGGCGATGCAAATGCATGAGAAAACGCATGAAAATATCAAAACCATACGTCCACTAAAGGATGGTGTTATTGCCGATTTCCATGCTGCTGAGCAAATGATCCGGGGTATGATAAAGATGATTGATGGTGGTCACAAGCGATATCTTCCTACTTCACATAGAATGGTAATCTGTATTCCTTCGGGTATCACAGAGGTTGAGAAAAGGGCCGTAAGGGACTCCGCAGAGCACGCTGGTGCGAAGGAAGTTTATATGATTCATGAGCCTTTAGCTGCTGCTATTGGGATTGGCATAGACATAGAACAGCCCATTGGCTCTATGATCGTAGATATTGGAGGTGGCACTACGGAAATTGCCGTGATAGCGCTATCTGGAATCGTTGCCGACCAATCTATAAGAGTTGCGGGAGATACCTTCACAAAGGATATATTGGACTACATGAGGCGACAGCACAATCTGTTGATTGGTGAGCGGTCTGCAGAGAAAGTGAAGATAGAGGTTGGTTCGGCATTGACAGAGCTGGATGAAGCACCAGAAGACTACGAGATCAGAGGCCGAGATTTGATGACAGGAATCCCGAAGGTAATTAAGATATCCTATTCTGAGATTGCATTTGCAATCGATAAATCAGTTTCAAAAATAGAAGAAGCGGTACTCAAGGCATTGGAGATTTCACCGCCGGAACTTTCGGCTGATATTTACGATAACGGCATCCATCTTACAGGCGGTGGCGCTTTGCTAAGAGGCCTCGACAAACGATTAGCTTTGAAAACAAAATTACCGATTCACGTAGCAGAAGATCCGCTTCGCGCTGTTGTTCGAGGCACTGGTTTGTCCTTGAAGAATCTCAATGCATATAAGGCAGTTTTGATGACCTAAGGAGTAAATGCAGCGATTATTTCTGTTCTTATACCAATACAGGGCTTTCTTGCTCTTTGCATTCTTAGAGCTTTTTAGTGCGTGGCTGATTGTCAGGCACAACCAATACCAAGGTGCTGCATTCTTGAACTCTTCCAATAGGTTGGCGGCCAACATTCTACGGTCGAAGCAGAACATCAACAACTATTTCGGTTTAGGAGTGGTGAACAAGACCTTAGCCGAGGAGAATGCCCTGCTCAGGGAAATGATTGCCAATGGCGGATACATTGCTGCTGACTCTGCCGGAGATAGTACGGTATACGAAAGAGAGCCAGGGCAATTTGATTTCCAAGTAGCACAAGTAATCAACAATTCAACTAGGCGAGCCAGCAACTATATTACCATCAATAAGGGAACATCTGATGGAATAGAACCTGATATGGCTGTAGTGAATTCCCAAGGGATAGTGGGCAAGGTAAAGGTTGCCTCTAGGCATTTTGCCACAGTCATTTCGCTACTGCACCCCGACTTTTACGTGTCTTCTTTGATCAAGCGTTCTGGTACATTATGTACTACCAAGTGGGGAGGGCCTGATCCCCAAGTAGCAGAGCTGCTGTATGTGCCACGACATTTACAAGTACAGCCAGGCGACACGATAGTCACATCTGGATATAATGCCATCTTTCCTCCTCAAACAATGATTGGTGTTATTAAAAGCGTGGATATTAGCGAGGATGCGACATTCTATGACATCGATATTGATCTTGCCACAGATTTTGAGGCCTTATCATATGTTTATGTAGTAAAAAATAACGCCAAAGGAGAAATTGACTCCCTAGAGCAAGAGACATATAGTATCAAATGAGTAGCAGGAACTCTATCATACAGCTATTTTACTTTGTCCTGTACATAGGACTCCAGATCATATTTGTGCAGAATATGGTGCTGTTCGATGTAGCATTTTGCTTTTTATATATTGGTTTCTTGCTTCTAATTCCATTCGAAACAGGCCCCCTTTTACTTTTATTGGTAGGTGCTGCCACAGGTGTGGTAGTCGATATATTTTACGATAGCCTGGGAATTCATATGGCTGCTTCTGTGTTAATAATGTACTTACGACCCCATTGGATTAAGCTTATTACCCCGAGGGGCGGTTATGAGATCGGCATGGAGCCTACATTGAAGTTAATGAAGTTTGAGTGGTTTGCGACGTATTCGCTTCCTTTAATATTTGTTCACCATTTAGCCTTGTTTTATATAGAAGCAGGAGGGTTTGGCATGTTCTTCTTTACACTTATCAAAGTGCTGTCCAGTACGTTGTTTACTTTCGCCACTTTGGTGATTATCCAGTACCTTTTCTATTCTTCTAGGAGAAGCATATGAATGAAAATAGACAATATATAATTCAGTTTGTTTTTGTTTTAGTGGGGCTTATTTTCCTAGCTAGGCTGTTTTCTATTCAGGTATTAGACAATAATTATAAACTTGCAGCGAACAACAACATCATCCAAAAGGTGATCGAGTATCCTTACCGTGGCCTCATTTATGATCGCAATGGTGAGCTGCTGGTGTATAACCAGCCCGTGTATGACCTTATGGTAATCCCCAAAGAAGTAAGGGTGAAAGACACTTTGGCCTTTACTCAATTGCTCGGTATTACCAAAGAAGAGTTTGAAAAGAAACTCAAGGATGCGAGGTCATATTCGTATGTGAAGCCCTCAGTTTTCATGAAGCAACTGTCCAACACTACCTTCGCCCAGATTCAGGGCAGTTTGATCGATTTTCCTGGATTTCATATTCAACCTCGGACAGTTCGTTCTTATCCATATAAAAATATGGCCCATGTATTTGGATACATTGGGGAAATTAGCAAGCAACAATTAGCGCAAGACACAACGGGATATTATCGGCAGGGTGATTACATTGGCATTAGCGGAATAGAGGCTACTTACGAAAAACCATTGAGAGGAAAGACTGGGGTAAGCTATAAGATGGTGAATGTAAGGGGCATTGAGAAAGGAAAATTCAAAGGTGGAGAGTACGATACTTTGCCTGTAAGAGGTGAAAATTTGATTTCCACAATTGACATTGAGCTGCAAACCTATGCCGAAACCCTATTAGAAGGGAAGGTAGGCAGCATAGTAGCTATAGAGCCTAAAACAGGAGAAATCTTGGCCATGGTTTCTGCACCTTCCTATGATCCGAATATATTGAGTGGAAGGGATTTTGGCGAGAATTATGCTAAGTTGGTAAAAGATTCGCTCAAGCCTTTGTTCAACAGGCCCCTTATGGGTGCATTTCCTCCAGGATCTATATACAAAGTAGCCCAAGCCCTGGTGGCGCTAGAAGAAGGGGTAATTACCCCGCAAACAAGAATAACTTGTAATAGAAGACTTATTGGCTGCCATGGATCACACACTTACGAAGACCTGTCAGGTGCTATTACCGTGTCCTGCAACCCTTATTTCAGGGAAATATATCGCAGGATGTTGAATCAAGAAATCAGCAGCAATACTTTTAAAGACACAGAAATTGGTCTAGAGCTTTGGCGAGAACACATGCTAAGTTTTGGCTTTGGAAGGACACTGGGCATAGATATTCCCAATGAGAAAGGAGGTTATATGCCTGCTCCTTCATTATATAATAGGATTTACGGAGAGGGTAGATGGAAGTTTTCCAATATATACTCCAATTCGGTGGGGCAAGGGGAGGTGCTGACTGTGCCTCTTCAAATGGCCAACTTCGCTGCAATTATCGCCAACCGCGGGTATTATGTTATTCCCCATTTGATCAAAGGCATAGGGGATGATGGAAGGCCATTAGAAGAATATCGCGAAAAACACTATACTACCATCGACCCTAAACACTTCGATGTGGTAATAGATGCTATGGAAAACGTGGTAGAATATGGCACAGGTCAATATAGAGCTAAAGTAAGAGGCATCAGTATATGTGGTAAAACAGGCACGGTGGAAAATGACCACGGTGAAGATCACTCTGTGTTTATAGCATTTGCGCCTAAAGAAGACCCCGTTATCGCCATGGCGGTTTACGTAGAAAACGCAGGACAGGGCGCTAGGGCAGCAGCAGGTATTACAGGACTTATGATAGAAAAGTACATCAAGGGTTGTACAGATAATGTTAATTTACAAGACTATATTTTAAGAGGGCAGTTTCTACATTGAAAAGACAGGACGACATAACCGCAAGCAAACTTGACTGGCTCACCATTATGCTGTATGCTTTATTAACCATACTGGGCTGGTTAAACATCTATGCTGCAGTGTATGATGAACAGCTGCACTCCACGATTTTCGACATCTCCTTAAATTCCGGCAGGCAATTGATCTGGATCGGTACAAGTGTGCTGCTCATCATTGCCATTATGGTAATCGACTTTAGATTTTACAATTCATTTGCCTACTTCTTCTATGGTTTTGTTATCCTGTTACTCATCTTGGTCATGTTGTTCGGAACAGAGGTGGCTGGTGCAAAGGCATGGTTTGAGATAGGGCCATTTAGAATTCAACCTGCTGAGTTTGCCAAATTTTCGACAGCATTGGCTGTTGCCAAGTACTTGGAGAGCAATACGATAAAGATCGATAAAGCAAAGGACTTGTTCGTTTTAGGGGCTATTATAGTCTTGCCGGCCTTATTTATCCTTTTGCAGAACGACACGGGCACTGCTTTGGTGTTTGCTGCCTTTGTGCTTGTATTGTATCGAGAAGGCCTCTCTCCTATTTTCCTTATTTTGGGAATTGTAGGGATTGTGATTTTTGTTTTAACGTTGATGGTCGATGAGGTTTACCTCATGATAGCCATTGGCGTTCTCACCCTGCTCATTATTGGTATTGGCAAAAAAACCACAAAACGGATTGTTACAGTAGTTTCGGGCGCGGTATTGGTAATGGGCATTATCTTTAGCGTGGATTACGTGGTGGACAATGTCTTGCAACCTCACCAGCAAAATAGAATCAAGGCGCTTATCAATCCCAATGCCGATCCGTTGGGTTATGGTTGGAACGTGACCCAATCCAAGATCGCCATTGGGTCGGGAGGGCTTACAGGTAAAGGCTTCTTGGAAGGAACGCAGACGAAGTTTGATTTTGTGCCAGAGCAAAGTACTGATTTTATATTCTGCACTATCGGAGAAGAGCATGGGTGGGTAGGCAGTCTTGTACTGATCAGTTTGTTTGTGGGTCTTTTGTTGAGGATAGTGTATTTGGCGGAGCGACAAAAATCACGGTTTGCCCGGGCATATGGATATGCAGTGGTCTCTATTTTATTCTTTCACTTCTTGGTGAACATAGGCATGACGATAGGATTAGCACCTGTTATCGGGATTCCATTGCCTTTCTTTAGTTATGGTGGATCTTCCTTATGGTCATTTACCATATTGCTCTTTATCTTGGTAAAACTGGACGCACATCGTATGCAAATGCTAGTAAGGTAAACTTTAATTATAGTTGAACAAGTGATGATATCCTTAAAAGGTACCATCACTATTGTTGTTGCTTAAGCTTCTAAGCGATGCATCACCTCAAGCAATGCACGCCCGTTATGGTATGGGCATTTCCACGGGCCTGCCTTGTCTTCATTTCTCAAAACTGCCCCATTTTTAGAGATTCCCCAGTACCATTCCCCGTTTTCCCAGTCAATGATGTTGTCTTTGGTAAATGCCCATATTTTGACAGTCTCCTCTAAATAAATCGATTTTCCTGTAAGCTGCCAAGCATTCACGAGGCCTACCATTGCTTCGGCTTGCGGCCACCAATGAAACTCATCCTCAAAAATGCCATCTTCTGATTCGTTATAAACAGCGTGTTCAGGACTAATTCCTTCACTAATAAAGACATCTGCCATTTTTAGGCTTGCGGCCTTTACTTTTTCCAAAAGTGCTTCATCTCCTAACACCTCAGCAGCTTCGTACAAGAGCCAACTGCCTTCAATGTCATGGCCATAAGAAACCTTGTTGCTTTTGGAGTTCCATTCCTCATCAAAAAAGAGCAGAAAATGTCCGTTGTCGTCTATAAAACGCTCCAAAAAAAGCTCTATTAGATTTTTAAGTGATTTGTTGAGGGCATCACCTTTCCATAGCCTATAAAGATTGGTATATGCTTCTAAGACATGCAGGTGAGTATTCATTGTTTTCTTCTCATTGGCATCTTTTTCGCTCAATCTCAAATCCTCTAAAAGTTGCCACTGGCGATCGAAAGCCTCCAAATACCCATTGTTTTCTTTGTCTAGGCTATATTTCTCTAGCAGCTCAAAAAGCGCTAGAGAGAGCGTTAATGCCTTCTCATCTTTCGATATTTTATAATACTCAGACAATGCATAGATCATGAATGCCTGGGCGTAAACCTGCTTTTTTCCGTCTTTTACATTCCCTTGAGCATCAAGCATCCAGTATACTCCCCCATACTGATCATCGACAAACTTTTTTACAAGATAATCAAAGGCTCTTTCTGCCATTTGTTTATAGCGATCGTCTTTAAGCTGTTGATAAACCGCTGAGAATGTCCAAAGAATTCTTGTGTTGAGGATGATAGATTTGTCAGCCTGTACATTCCGCTGTTCATTGCCATCAATTTGCCCTATAAAGCCGCCTTGTTCATTATCCACCATTTTGTCCATCCAATATGGCAAAATGTTCTCCTTAAGCACTTGGGCCAATTCTGAAACTTGTTCCTTCATTCGTTAATTTTAGTTAGTAGTTTTTGCAAACATATTCAATCCTACAAAGGTAGTCGCTGTTTTGTGCAAAATATGGGATCTTTGTTCTTTTTTAGAGGGCCAAGAGTAATAATAAGGTAGGATCTCAAAGATTGTTTTATCGACGCTTAAGTTGAAACCAGCGGAAACCAATGTCTTGAGAGGTCTCCTTCACCATTATTTCCTCGTTAACTTTCTTTACGCCTTCTATGGTGTAAAAAGCTTTAGGATGGTATTGATTAATGCCTGATATCAAATGTTTCAATTTCTCGCGCTTCACTACAGTGAAAACAACATTTACCTTTCCAGTCCTCCCTTCTGCATCTAGAATAGAATAACGGTAATCGTGATCATGCAGAAAAGTGATCAGACTTTGTACAGGTTCCCTCGTAATGAGTCTAACCACTACTCTGCCCAAAGCTAGCTTCTCCTCGATATACATGCCTACAAAAGTTCCTGATGCAAAGCCAGCGGCATAGGCTATATACGACCAAACATTATTGATATTGTTAAATATTTGGCCGATGGCCAAAAGCCAAATCAAAGCTTCAAAAAATCCCAATATAGGAGCGACCTTTTTGTTGCCACCCATCACAAAAATAATCCGGATTGTTGATATGGAAACATCGCATATACGGGCACAGAAAATCATTATAGGTAGGATAAGATAATTCAGTACTTCTGTACTCACTCCAAAATTGTCATAAAAAAACTCCTCCATAATTCTCCAGTTGTAATTAAATTTATCGGTTAAGTTCTCCTCCCTATCTCACTTTTTAATAAGCTCCGAAAAGCTCAACCCAATAACATTAGAATTGATTCGTAATGCGTATAATTTAAAAGCGTGCTAATAGCTCTTCTCATAACGGCCAGTCTTTTCGGTTACTTTAATCCGGAATACAACTGCCCTCAAACTTTTTTCCCCTGTTTTTGCATGAGGTGAAGGTGCTACCGTAGCGCTCATGGCATAAGGCTCGAATCTGTCCGACATAATCGCTACGCCTTCATTCTGCTGTACAATGTCATCCAACTCTTCATATTCTCCCCATACGATCACGCTCCTCCAATTGGCCATGTTGTCTATGTCATCTACCTGAAAGCACACTTTTGGGTTTTGTCGCATCATTTCTACTTTCATTCCTTCCTTCGCCCTAGCATATATATACCCCTCATGATATACATAGGAAACAGGGACAATATAAATTTTGTCATCTACGCAAGTGCCCAACCTGCCCACGATTTGGCTTGCGAGCACATGGCCAATTTGTTTGTCTGTGAGTACTCCTACCATTTTTATAAATTTTTATGTTGTTGATCTTACACCTAAAAGACGCTTATGTTTAGTTTAAGGATACGATACGAAGCAACTCTGGAAGAGTTTGTTCATACATAAAATAAAACAATTTGGCGGGAATGGCCTAACGAATTTGTCAATAAAGCATGAAAGGCAAGTTGCATGGATTTTCGTAAATTGCACGACAGGTAACCAATGCTGACAAAGTTCATAGGACAACGAGCTGAAAAGGATACGGCGCACATATTCACTACACGATGGGACAGGAAACACTAACATTTGAGGATTTTAAATTAAACAAGCAAATCTTGCAGGCAGCGGAAGAAATGGGCTATACGACTCCAAGCCCTATCCAGGCAAGCGCTATTCCTCTAATATTAGCTGGACACGACGTATTAGGAATAGCCCAAACCGGCACGGGAAAGACTGCTGCATTTGTGCTGCCCTTACTCATGAAAATAAAGTATGCACAAGGCATGGACCCAAGGGCATTGATATTGGCACCCACACGAGAGCTTGCTATGCAGATAGATGAAAACATCAAAAGCCTTTCGGCTTATTGTGATATTAGGCATACATGCATATATGGCGGAACCGGCACAAAAGCACAGATAGAAGCCATGAGAGAAGGCGTAGATATTCTCACGGCTACTCCAGGACGACTTATGGACTTGTATAGGTTGGGAGAAGTAAGATTAAAAAAGATCAATACTTTAGTTTTGGATGAGGCCGACAAGATGATGGATATGGGCTTTATGCCTCAAATTCGTAATCTCTTGGAGGTAATACCGACAAAGCGACAAAACTTGCTTTTTTCAGCAACAATGCCTCCCAAAGTAGTGAGCCTGTCTGAAGAATTTCTTGAGTTTCCTCAGACAGTGGCGATTACACCTCAGGCAACACCAGTAGAAACAGTGGACCAAGTCGTATATAAGGTGCCTAACTTCCGAACGAAAATCAATCTCCTACAGCATTTGTTAAAAGACAAGGAAGTGTTTAGCAAGGTGATTGTATTTGTGAGAACCAAAGATGCCGCTAATAACATATTCCGGTTCTTGCAACGGAAAATCGAAGGAGAAGTAAGGGTAATTCATGGCAATAAGGATCAGAACACCCGAATCAATGCCATAGACGACTTCCGCAGCGAAGAAAATAATATAAGGCTGCTCGTGGCTACAGATGTGGCTGCTCGAGGTATTGATGTGCGGCAGGTAAGTCACGTCATCAATTTTGATGTGCCTGTAGTATATGAAGACTATGTACACCGCATAGGCAGAACTGGCCGAGCGAGCCAGAGTGGCTCCGCCATTACTTTTGTGAACGCTGCCGAAGAACACCACTTAGAGGAGATCCAAAAGATTATTCGCCAGCAGGTGCCGCAAAAGCCTATTCCTGAAGAAGTACCAATAGCGCCTACCACTTTTGAAGAAAGTCAGGCTATGGCCAAAGCCATTGATGGGCAGAGAAAGAAAGCGGATCCAACATTTAAGGGCGCATTTCATGAGAAGAAAAAAAACTATAGTAAAACGAATACGACAAGAAAAAGAAAATCAAGGCCTAAGGGCAGAAGGAGATAACCTCCTGTAGATACTTATCGTTAGAGCCGAAGCAACTCCCCATTAAAATGTTCAAGTGCTCATTGTACGGTGTTAACTTTTTGATCTAAATTTGCACGCCTGCATCAACTGATCCAACATTCATAACGCTGCGTAGTTCATGAATCGTGTTTTGTATTGAAAGATGATAGATTCGATTAAGACAGTGGGCAGACAGATATTTTTTGATTAATACCATGTTAGAAATACTTATATATACTTTTCTTTTAAGTATATCTCCATTTGGAGAAGCTAGGGTTGGGATACCATACGGAATTTTGAATGACATCCACATAGTATGGGTTTTTGCAATAGGGCTTATCGGCAATCTGCTTATCTTCCCGCTTTTCATGTGGCTTATCAATACTTTCGACAAAAAATTATGGCCATTCCGTCCTTATAAAAAGAGTGTCTTGTTCCTTTCAAAAAGAGCAAAAAAAGGAATTAATTTAGAAAAGAATAAACAATTTGGCTTTTGGGCACTTATGATTTTTGTTATGGTGCCATTTCCAGGTACTGGAGCCTATATGGGTACGATTGCTGCTTTTGTTACTAAAATGGAGCGGAAAAGAGCATTTTTAGCCGTAAGTTTAGGTGTATTGATTTCCTGCATCATTATGACTGTTGGTGCTCATTTTGGTAATATCGGCCTTGATTATTTATAAACTTCATCTTGATCTATTATGCTTCTAACCGTACTGTTGCTTCTCTTAGGTTTTGCTTTGTTAATCAAAGGAGCCGATTATTTGGTCAAGGGGGCTTCAGCTTTAGCTCGGAAATTCAATGTGTCGGAGTTGGTCATAGGGCTTAC
>SMEK01000318.1_pt1 | contig 24777 bp, 22 predicted proteins | sample 2456371 | NCBI WGS metagenome assembly SMEK01 (sample SAMN10132590, study PRJNA489261) | soil metagenome | isolation source: day1 antibiotic-loamy sand soil ammended with composted manure from dairy... | place: USA | collected 2015-04-01
GAACCCATTCCACCGTAGGCAATGCCCGTACCGGGTTGAATAGTTGGTTTTCTCAAATCTTTTATTAATGTGTCATGAAGAGGCGGAATGGCATCCGCATTTAACACAAAAGTTCCAACATCTTTAGATGGAAAGCCTTCTGTATGGGTAAGCAAATGGTGAATTTTAATTCCTTTCAATCGATGGATAAGTGGATCATCTTCTGCTAAATATTTTGATACTTCATCATGAACCGATAATTTGCCTTCTTCTTGCAATTTTAAAATTGCCATCAGTACATAAATTTTTGATAATGAAGCAACCCGAAATAGAGTCTTTTCTGGGTCAACCCCAATTTTTTTATCAATATTTGCGTAGCCGTATCCTTTTGAAATTATTCTTTTTCCATCTTTCACTAATATGAAACCGACACCTGGAACATGCTTTTTTGACATCTCCTTTGAAAAAAATTCATCAAAAAACTGTTCGATTTCAGCTTGTGATTTATGAAATTCTGATGCCTTTGCCTTTTGAGGTGATTGAATGAGAAATGCAAATAGTAGGACGAATATACTGAGGCAATGAATAAATTTGAATTGCATCATTATTCCTCCTGAAAATTTTACAGATGAATCGTTAATTTCTATGCATTTATAGAGTAATTAATAACTTGGTAATGCAATAATATTGAGCCAATATTTTAACAAAAGGTGTTTGGAAAAAAGAGGTTGTTGATTATTTTTAGTAAGGCTCAAGCTTTAGGGTTATTTATAAACCAGAAGGCTTGAATTATTTTAAAAAAATAGTACAAACCGTCGTATAGGTTTGCACTACAATAATAAAAAGATCAATCTTTTTTCTTAAGTTTTAATACAACTTCTTCATCCGGTGTGACATAGAGCGTTTTTTGCTCAAAATAAATCACGAAACCTGGTTTTGCTCCATTCGGCTTTTTCACATGTCGAATTTTCGTATAGTCTACTGGTACAGAAGAGGAGCTTCTTGCTTTGCTAAAATAGGCGCTTAATATAGCAGCTTCTTTCAATGTTGTCTCGTCTGGATTATCCGAATGAATGACGACATGTGATCCTGGAATATCTTTTGTGTGAAGCCAAGTATCGGATTTTTTAGCTAATTTAAAGGTTAAATAGTCGTTTTGTTTATTGTTTTTGCCGACCGATATAGGAACCCCTGTTGATGACATAAATTTTTCAGGAACAGGTTTTAATTGTTTTTGCTTTTGTTTTTTGTTTCGTTTTTTCAAATAGCCTTGTTCTGCTAGTTCATCACGAATTTCTTCAATATCCGTTGGGCTTGCTTGGTTTACTTGGTTGATGAGCATTTCAAAATATTCAATTTCCTCTTTTGTTTTATCAATTTGCTCTTTTACCCGAATGAGCGCATGTTTAGCTTTATTGTATTTCGAATAATAGCTTTGGGCATTTTCGATAGGTGTTTTTCTTTCATCTAATGGTATTGTCAATTCTTGTTCATTGTAGTAATTCGTTACGGTAACTTCCTTCATGCCTTTGTCGAATTGGTATAAATTAGCCATTAATAGTTCGCCATATAATTGGTATTGATCTAATTTGGAAGCTTGTTCTAAATCTTTATGTAACTTTTTTAATTTTGTTTTCAATTTATTGATTTCATTTTGTAAAAAGCGTTCTAAGTCGCCCGCTTGTTGTTTTACACGGTCCCTTTCAGCTCTTGCGTAAAATGCTCGGTCTAGGAGGGAGCTTAAATCAACAAAAAACGTATTTTTCCCCGATACATGAGTAATTGTTGTCGGTGAAAAATAAGGTTTTCCATCAACTTCTAAATAAGTAGGATTAGCACTAGCAAGAATTTCGTTTATAAACGTGCGGAATATTTCAATTTTATTGTTTTCGTCCTTCATTCGATGCAATAATTCTTTAGCATGAAAAGGAGAAAATCCAGCAAAATGAGCAACTACTTCTTGTGATGTTTTTTCATTTGAGAAAAAGTTCGTAATCTCCTCATCAGATATTGTAATCGGATTGGCTTTTTGTTGTGCTGGTGGATGGATATACTCAAATCCTGGAAGCACTGTTCGATAACTGTTAACGGAAGGTGGTAAATGTTTTAATCCATCGATGATTTTATTGCTTTCGCCATCGACTAAGACCAAATTGCTGTGCCTTCCCATGATTTCAATGATCAATTTCCGGTTGACCGGATCGCCGATTTCATTTTTGCTTTCTATGTGAAACGTGATCACCCGTTCAAAACCTTCATTTTCAATTCTTGTAATAATGCCGCCTTCGATATGTTTTCTGAGGAGCATGCAAAACATTGGTGGTTCTTGTGGATTTTCAATCGATTCTTTTGTTAAGTGAACTCGTGCATATGATGGGTGAATAGAAAATAATAATTTTTCATTTTTCCCTCTTGCTCGGATATGGAGCACTACTTCCAATGCATTTGGTTGATGAACTTTTGAAATTCGACCAGTTTCAAGTCTCTTCAGCTCATTGATCATCGCTACTGTAAATAATCCATCAAATGCCATAATTGTTCCTCTTTTCTTGAAAAATCACTGATATATTATTTTATCATGTTTTTATATCTCTGCATTGATTCTAATGCAATTCATAAAATATTTAAAGTTTAATGAGAAGAAGCATTTGACATTTTAAAACCTTTGAATTATCTTATTATTGAACAGTGGTCAATTAATTTAATGCAACTAGAATGACTGGAGGATTTATTATGGCAAGAGATGCGTCTAAACCTGTCCTTACGCCAAAAATGATTATGGATGTTGCAAGAGATTTATTCGTAAAAAATGGCTATCAGCAAGTTTCGATGCGTCAAATTGCAAAAGAACTTGGCTGTTCCCACGGTGCTTTGTATTATCATTTTCAAAGTAAAGCAGAATTATTTTTTGCATTGGTGAAGGAATATTTTGTTCTATTAGAACAGGAATTAAACAATGTATTACAGAAGGACATTGAAAATTTAGAAAAACTTGAGCAATGTATGCTTGGGTATATCAAGTTTGGTTTAAACCATCAGAGCCATTATGAAATAATGTTTATGCTAAAAGATGATGAGGTACGCAATTTCATCAATGAACAACCGATGAAGGTATATGAGAAGTTTGCCAATGCTTTATACACATTATCAAATAAAAAATTGCAATTAAAGGATATATGGTCAATTTTTATTTCTTTGCATGGTTTTGTTAGTCACTATTTATCCCATGTTGTAAGTTATGAAGATATAGAGAATGCAGCAATTCATCACGTAAAATTTTTACTTAAAGGCGTGTGTTAATTTTTTTATATTTATTTAACCAGCGGTCAATAAAATGTATTGAACATTTAATTGACCACTGGTTAACAAAAAGGGAGGAGTTTTTTTATGAAAAAAGTATTAGTTCTTGGTGCTTCAGGTAATATGGGAGCGGCACTTGTAAAAGAATTTTGTAATCGTGGAATTGAAGTAAAAGCATTTGCACGAAATAAGGAAAAATTAGAAAGACTATTTAATAATGAGGAACGAGTGGAAATAGTCCAAGGAGATTTATTTAATCAAACAGATTTACTTCATGCAGCACAAGATGTTGATTTAATCGTTCATTCAGTGAATATACCTTATCAAGAGTGGAAAAAACTACCTGTATTAATGGACAATGTTATTCAAACTGTAAAAAAGTACAACATAAAATTTGCTTATGTTGATAATATATATGCTTATGGTCGAAGTGTTGGCAAAAAAATGACGGAGGATATGCCGAAAAATCCTCATACAAAAAAAGGAAAAATCCGATTGCAATTAGAAAACATGATCAAGAATTCTGGAATTAAATATACTATTGCTCATTTCCCAGATTTTTACGGTCCGAATGCCGCTAATACATTATTATATACAACAATCAATGCTGTAATAAACAATAAAAAGGCCATGTTTATAGGGAATCCAAAGTTGGCGAGGGAATACATTTATTTGCCTGATGGAGCAAAGGCTTTTGTAAACTTAGTATTGAATGAAAAGGCTTATGGGCAAGAGTGGAATATTCCTTCTTACGGTCCGATTACCGGGGAAGAAATCATTCAAATGATTCGAGAGTTTACGGGATATGATAAAAAAATCTCCATTGTAACGAAAAGAATGGTTCAAATGGTAGGATTATTCAACCCATTTATGCGTGAATTTTCGGAGATGTTTTATTTAATTGATGAACCTGTTATTTTAAGCGGTGAAAAATATGAGCGGGAAATCGGTCCCCTACCAAAAACATCATACTATGATGGACTAAGAGAAATTTTTCAAATAAAATAAAAAAGCTAAGTTAATCTTCTAATAACGGATAAATACGTTATAATTTTTTAATCATGTGTTATAATTGGAGCATAGCTTTATGAAAGGTGTGACTTACCTTGGTGCGTAGTATGACTGGTTTTGGCAGAGGTGTCACAACTACGAATGATTATCAACTGACAGTAGAAATTCGATCAGTGAATCATCGCTTTTTAGAAATTTATACAAAATTTCCAAAAGAGTGGTTAGAGGCAGAACTGCTTGCAAAAAAAATCATATCTCAATATGTAAAACGAGGGAAATTTGATTGTTTAGTAAACTTAAAACTTACTGGTGAAGAAGTAAAAGATTTTAAAATTAATTGGTCTCTTATTGAAGCCTATAAAAATGCAAAAGATGAACTTCGCCAAGTAATCCCAATAGATGAGCAATATTCTATGCAAGAAGTGCTATCATTAGAAGGTGCACTTTTATATGAAAAAAAAAGAGTTAACACCAGAAGAGATTGCATCTAGTGTTGAAATTGCTGTCCGAGAAGCGATGGAAAAATTAGTAGAAATGCGAGAGCGAGAAGGACAAGAATTAAAACAAGTGTTGCTCGAATATAATGATGAGCTTAAAGCGCAAGTAAAATTTATTCGTGAACATTCGCAAGATGCAGTAAAAAAACATCGAGAAAAATTGACAGAAAGATTAGCAGAAATTGCAAATGTGGAAGAAGTAGAAGATAGAATACTTGCTGAAGTCGCTATTTTCGCTGATCGGATTGATATATCGGAAGAATTGGATCGACTTGAAAGTCACTTCCAGCAGTTAGAAGAGACGTTAGAAGAACCTTTTTCCATAGGAAGAAAATTAGATTTCCTTATGCAAGAAATGCTCAGAGAAATTAATACAATTGGGTCGAAAAATCAGTCTGTAATCATTTCACCAGTGGTTGTTCAATCAAAAACTATTTTAGAAAAAATGCGAGAACAAGTTCAAAATATTGAATAAGCTTGGAAAGGTAGTAATAAGGGAGAGTATGAAATCGATGAAAAAAGAGCGCGGATTATTAATTGTTCTTTCTGGCCCATCTGGTGTTGGGAAAGGAACAGTAAGAAAAGAGCTTTTTAAACAACCGAATACAAATTATGAATACTCCATTTCAATGACAACTCGAAAACCTCGTGAGGGAGAAGTCGATGGAGTCGATTATTTTTTTAAAACTCGAGAAGAGTTTGAAAAATTAATCGAGGAGGGAAAACTATTAGAGTATGCTGAATTTGTAGGCAACTATTATGGCACCCCTCTCGATTATGTAAATGAAACATTGGATGCAGGCCGCGATGTTTTTTTAGAAATCGAAGTTCAAGGAGCGGCTCAAATTCGCGAAAAAGTTCCGGAAGCTCTTTTCATCTTTTTAGCACCTCCTAGTTTGTCGGAGTTAGAAAGACGATTAATAGGTCGCGGTACAGAAACGGAAGAAATTATTCAAAAGAGAATTGAAACTGCAAAAGAAGAACTTGAAATGATGAGTTTATATGATTATGTTGTAGAAAATGATGAAATTCAAAAAGCTTGTGAAAAAATAAATGCAATCATCATGGCTGAACATTGCCGCCGTGAACGTGTTGAAAAAAGATATTTATCGATGTTGAAAGGAGAATGATGATGTTATATCCATCCATTGATGTGTTGAAAGGAAAAGTAGACTCCAAATATTCATTAGTTAGTTTAGCATCAAAACGTGCCCGTCAATTACAAGAACTTGGAAACTTTAAATTATCTGAGTATAAATCACATAAACCAGTTGGGAAAGCGTTGGAAGAAGTTGCTGCAGGTTTATTAGAAATGGAAATCCAAGATGCTAACAAAGTTTATTCTGATGAACAATAGAAGTAAAATTTAATGTAAAACTACGAGTAGCTCCCGGAGAAACATTCTTTGGGAGCTTATCCTTTGAAAGGGTGAAAGTTGATGAGTCGAAAAATTTTACTAGGAGTGTCTGGCGGTATTGCGGTTTACAAAGCAGTAGCATTAGTAAGTAAATTAACTCAAGCAGGGTTTCAAGTAAAAGTAATTATGACCGAATCAGCGATGAAATTTGTTACACCCCTTACTTTCCAAGTGATGTCAAAAAATGATGTGTATATTGATACGTTCGACGAAAAAGATCCAAGTTCAATTGCCCATATTGAATTAGCTGACTGGGCGGATTTAGTGATTGTTGCACCTGCGACAGCGAATATCATTGGTAAACTTGCCAATGGAATTGCTGATGATATGTTGACAACAACACTGCTCGCTACAACGAGCCCAGTATGGATTGCCCCAGCTATGAACGTGCATATGTATGACCATCCTGCTGTAAAACGCAATATCGCACAGCTTGCAAGAGACGGCTATTCCTTTATTGAACCATCAGAAGGGTATTTAGCTTGTGGATATGTTGGTAAGGGACGATTAGAAGAGCCGGAGAAAATAACGGAGTTGGTGATTCAATATTTTGAAAGAGAAGAGAAAAAATGATGATTGCCGAAGTCATTGTTGACGTGTCCGCATATCCAGTCGACCGCCCTTTTGATTACTTCATTCCAGAACAAGTAGAAGAGCTTATTGAATGTGGTTGTCGAGTAAAAGTGCCTTTTGGAAATCGGAATGTTCTCGGATTTGTTGTTGGGATAAAGAATGAGACGGATGTTCCGTTAGATAAAATTAAGCCAATCGCGTCATTACTCGATATTGAGCCGGTATTGACAAGTGAAATGCTTCAATTGGCAAAATGGTTGAAACAAGAAACGATTTGTTATGAAATCGATTGCTTACAAGTAATGTTGCCATCAGCACTTAGGGCAAAGTATGAAAAAATGGTCGTTCTTCAAACTAATGTAGAAAATTTAGATGAACCTTTAAAACATTACTTCCAAAAGTCGACAAAAGTGAACTATAAAGAATTTGAGAAAAATAATTTGCTCATCCCTTTAAAAAAAGCGTTAAATAAGAAATTACTTTCCCTTGAAAATGTAGTTAAACAAAAAGGCCAAGTAAAAGAAATTAGAAAAGTAAAAGTTTCAGATAATCTTCAACTTCTTCAAGAAGTATATGATAAGTTATCCAACCGTGCCAAAAAACAAAAACAACTGCTTTTATGGATGAAACAACACGTTGGGGAAATATTGGAACCTGATTTTATTTACAAGGAAACAAACTGTTCCCCTCAAGTGTTACAAGCAATCATTGAGCAAGGTGCTGCTGAATTTATATTAGAAGAAGTGTATCGAAATCCTTTTAAGAAGGATGTTAAAAAAACAGATTTTTTAACTTTAACAGAGGAACAAAAACAAGCATTACATAAAATTGTAGAAGCGATGGACAATCGTTCCCCTGAAACGTTCTTATTACATGGGGTAACCGGAAGCGGTAAAACGGAAGTTTATTTGCAGGCAATTCAGCATTGCATTCAGCAAGGTAAAGATGCGATTGTACTTGTTCCAGAAATTTCCCTCACTCCGCAAATGACAAATCGCTTCCGTTCAAGATTTGGTGAACTTGTTGCGGTGATGCATAGCGGTTTGTCGATCGGTGAAAAGTACGATGAATGGAGGAAAGTTCATCAACAAAAAGTGAAGGTTGTTGTTGGTGCGCGATCCGCAGTATTTGCTCCCTTTGAAAATGTAGGACTCATCATCCTCGATGAAGAGCATGAATCGTCTTATAAACAAGAAGATACACCGAGATATCATGCAAGGGATGTTGCCATTTGGAGAAGTAAATATCATCATTGTCCAGTGATTTTAGGAAGCGCTACGCCAAGCCTTGAATCCTATGCTCGTGCTAGAAAAAACGTGTATAAATTATTGACATTAAAAGGGCGGGCATTAAATCAACCCCTACCGACTGTTGAAATTGTTGATATGAGGGAAGAATTAAAAAAGGGAAATCGTTCCATGTTTTCTGAAAAATTAACTGAGTCCATTCGTAATCGGTTAAAAAAGAAAGAGCAAATCGTGTTGTTTTTAAATCGGAGAGGGTATTCTTCCTTCGTTTTATGCCGAGATTGCGGAACGGTGATGCAATGTGAAAATTGTGATATTTCCTTAACATATCATCGCTACAATGAAAAATTAAAATGCCATTATTGTGGATATGAACAGTTTGTACCAACAATTTGTCCAGAATGTAGTAGCGACCATATTCGTTATTTTGGAACAGGTACTCAAAAAGTGGAAGAAGAATTGATGAAACTCTTTCCAGAGGCAAGGGTATTAAGAATGGATGTAGATACGACAAAACAGAAAGGTGCACATGAGGCGATATTAGAGAATTTTGGAGCTGGCAAAGCGGATATACTGCTCGGAACTCAAATGATTGCCAAAGGATTGGACTTTCCAAACATTACCCTTGTTGGTGTACTAAGTGCCGATACTTCGCTGCATTTGCCAGATTTTCGCGCAGCTGAGCGGACATTCCAACTGCTTACTCAAGTAAGTGGTCGTGCGGGTAGAGCGGAAAAGCATGGTGAGGTAATTATTCAATCCTACACACCGGAACATTATGCAATTGAACTTGCGAAAACCCAACAATATGAACCATTTTATGAAAGAGAAATGATGGTTCGCCATGGTGCGGCATATCCACCATATTATTTTATAGCACTCATCCAAGTAGCACATGAAGACGTATTGTTAGCAGCAGAATATGCTAATAAATGTGCAGAATTTCTTCGTACTCATCTTTCTTTTAATGCTTCTATTATTGGACCGACGACAGCAGGCATCGTTCGTCTGCAAAATAGATATCGCTATCAATGTTTGATAAAATACAAAATAGAGCCGAATTTAATTCCAACATTTTTACAGTTAATGAAAATATATCGTACGGATTGGATAAAAAAGGGTGTCGTATTAACAATTGATTTAGACCCCTCCATGATTTAAATAGAAAGAGGTTACCTAATGATTAGAGAAATCGTAAAGCATCCGGCAAAAATATTAACACAGCCATGTAAAGAAGTAACAGTAATTGATGAAGAGATTATCACTTTATTAGATGATATGTACGAAACGATGGTTGAATATGACGGTATGGGTATTGCTGCTCCTCAAGTTAATGTTCCCCTTCGTATTGCTATTGTTGAGTTAGGTGAAGAGCGAACGTTGATTGAAATGATTAACCCTACAGTCATCGAAACGGACGGTTCATCAGTGGACATCGAAGGTTGTTTAAGTTTCCCTGGGCTTTATGGAGAAGTGGAAAGACCGAATTATGTTAAAATTGAAGCCCATGATCGAAACGGTCAAGTATATCAATTGGAAGCAACGGATTACGATGCTCGCTGTATTTTACATGAAATTGACCATTTAGATGGCATTTTATTCAATTCTAAAATTACACGTGTCTATACTGAAGAAGAATTAGAGGAAATGTTCGAGGAGGAGGAAGAATAAAATATGACAAAAATCGTATTTATGGGCACTCCGGAATTTTCAGTTCCTATTTTGCGCATGCTTCATGAAGAAGGATATGAAGTTGCAGCAGTCGTCACGCAACCGGACCGTCCTGTTGGAAGAAAACGGGTGCTAACTCCTCCTCCAGTAAAAGAAGAAGCCCTTCGTTTAGGATTAAAAGTTCTTCAACCTGAGAAATTAAAAGGTTCTGAAGAAATGAGCGAATTAATTCATATGAATCCCGATTTAATTGTTACGGCTGCTTATGGTCAAATCTTGCCGAAAGAGTTGTTGGAAGCGCCAAAATGGGGATGCATTAATGTGCATGCATCGCTATTGCCAAAATATCGCGGTGGTGCGCCGATTCATCAAGCCATTATTGACGGAGAAGAGAAAACAGGCGTTACCATTATGTATATGGCAGAAAAATTAGATGCGGGTGATATCATTTCCCAAAGAGAAATCCCTATTGAAGAAATGGACCATACGGGCATCATGTTTGAAAAACTGAGCCTTTTGGGAAGAGATTTATTAAAGGACACGCTTCCTAGCATCCTAAATGGTACAAATGAACGCATTCCGCAGGATGAAACAAGAGCGACTTTTGCACATAATATTACAAGGGAACAAGAGCGAATAGATTGGACAAAAAGTGCGAGAAGTATTTATAACCAAGTGCGTGGCCTACATCCATGGCCTATTGCCTATACAACCTTTAAAGGTGACAATGTGAAAATTTGGTGGGCAAAAGTAGGTGACTCACAAGTTACAGCTCGTCCTGGTGAAGTGGTGAAAATTGAAAAAGATTATTTTGAAGTGGCTACTGGTGAAGGAACCCTTGCAATAATCGAATTACAACCTGCAGGTAAAAAACGCATGTCAGCGGAAGATTATTTACGTGGCGTGGGTTCAAAATTGCAGATTGGAGATTTATTTGAATGAGAAAGAAGAAGAAAAGTATTCATATTTGGGATGGTAATGTGCGAGATGCGGCGTTAAGCATACTACTTGCCGTAGACAAGAACCAAGCATATTCCAACCTATTATTAAACCAAACAATCAATAAATATCATATTGAAGCAAAAGATCGGGCCTTGCTGACGGAATTAACCTATGGAACTCTTCAATATAAATATGCCTTGGATTATTATTTAGAACCGTATATTCGTGGCAAAATAGAACAATGGATTCGATGGCTTTTAAGACTTTCGGTTTACCAAATGGTCTATTTATCGAAAATTCCTGAGCATGCAATTGTTCATGAAGCTGTAGAAATTGCCAAAAGGAGAGGCCATAAAGGGATTGCTTCCATGGTGAATGGTATTTTGCGATCTATCACCAGAATGGGCATTCCGTCGCTAGAAAAAATAAAAGATCCGATTGAGCGTATAGCTATAGAAACAAGCCATCCTAGATGGATTGTAGAAATGTTTGTTGACTCATATGGACTAGAAAAAACGGTTGCTATGTTAAAAGAGAATAATATTCCTCCGAAGCAAACTGTCCGAGTGAATACTTTAAAAGCTACAGTAGGTGAAGCAATAGAGTTATTAGCTCAAGAAGATATTCAAGCAGAACAAAGTAAAGTAATTCCACAATGTTTAAATCTATTAAACGGACAAGCTGCTAGAACGGAAACTTTTCGACAAGGCATCATAACGATTCAAGATGAGAGTTCAATGATGCCAGCAATCGTTTTAAATCCAAAGCCGGGCGAACGGGTACTAGATATGTGTGCCGCTCCTGGTGGAAAAACGACTCATATGGCAGAAATCATGAAAAATGAAGGTTCCATTCTTGCAACGGACATTCATCCTCATAAATTAGATTTAATTGAAGAAAACTGTGCAAGGCTTGGAATTAATATCGTTGAAACAGCGCCAATTGACGGTAGGAAAGCAGTGGAATTATTACAGCCTGAATCATTCGATGCAATCCTTGTTGATGCACCATGCTCTGGATTAGGTGTAATGCGTCGAAAACCGGATATCAAATATACAAAAAGAGAAGAGGATTTTGACCGCTTACATGAAATTCAATTGGAGCTGTTAGATAATGCTGAAAAATTATTAAAACCTGGTGGAAGACTTGTGTATAGCACATGCACAGTCAGCAAAAAAGAAAATGAAGGAACAGTCGAAGCATTTTTAGCGTCTCACCCTGAGATGAAACTTGTACCAATAAACCATTTGCCAAAGCAATTACTAGAAGCACAGCACGAAGGCATGCTGCAAGTTTTTCCACAAGACTTTGGAAGTGATGGTTTCTTTGTTGCTGCCTTTGAAAAAGTTAAGTAAAAAGGAGAATCCTATTTAATGGATAACGCTATTTTTAATGAACGTATAAATGAATTAGTTGAACATGCAGAATCATCACAGAAACGTGTAAAAAAAGAAAAACCACAATTAAAAGAATCCATTTATTCATTAACATTGGATGAATTAAAACAATGGTTGAATGAAAATGGAGAAAAGCCATTCCGTGCTACACAAATTTATGAATGGCTTTATAATAAGCGGGTTAAAACTTTTGATGAAATGACAAATTTATCGAAGCAATTGCGAGATAAACTTAAAGAAAACTTTGCATTTACAACCCTTTCAACGATTGTAAAACAAGAATCAAAAGATGGAACAATCAAATTTTTATTTCAATTACAAGACAACTATTCCATTGAAACGGTATTAATGCGCCATGACTATGGAAACTCCGTCTGTGTGACAACGCAAGTGGGTTGTCGGATTGGTTGTACTTTTTGTGCGTCAACTTTAGGCGGATTAAAAAGACATTTGCTTGCAGGAGAAATCGTTGAGCAAGTGGTCAAAGTGCAACAAACGTTAGATGAAGTCGGAGAAAGAGTATCCCATGTGGTGATTATGGGAATCGGTGAACCATTCGATAATTATGATGCAATGATGAAGTTTTTAAAAGTCATCAATCACGAAAAAGGCTTAAATATTGGAGCGCGTCATATAACTGTTTCTACCTCTGGTATAATACCTAAAATTTACCAGTTCGCGGATGAACAATTGCAAATTAATTTCGCATTGTCTCTTCACGCACCAAATCAAGAACTGCGTGAACGTTTAATGCCGATTGCTAGAGCGTATAAGTTAGATAAATTAATGGAAGCAATACGCTATTATACGAATAAAACTGGACGCCGTGTCACATTTGAGTATGGGTTGTTCGGTGGTGTAAACGATTCTATTGAGCACGCAGAAGAACTAGCCCAACTGATAAAAGGAATTAAAAGCCATGTCAATTTAATTCCCGTAAACTACGTACCAGAGCGAGATTATGTGCGTACTCCAAGAAATCAAATATTTGCCTTTGAAAAAGCATTAAAAAAGAATGGCATCAATGTAACAATTCGCAGAGAGCATGGCTCAGATATTGATGCAGCGTGTGGGCAATTACGGGCGAAAGAGAGAGTTCACGAGACGAGGTGACAATTGTGAAGTTTACGGTTGAAAGTGATGTAGGGAGAAAAAGAGTTATTAATGAAGATAGGGCAGCTTTTTTAGAGCGCCCTGATTCATTAAAACTTGCTTTATTAGCGGATGGAATGGGTGGTCATAACGCGGGTGATGTTGCAAGTGAAATGGCAATTCAAGAAATGTCCAATTATTTTCTACAGGCAGAATTTCAAAATGCAACGGTGGAAGAAAAGCGAAAGTGGATGCAGGAAGCCATATCAAACATCAACGAAAAAATTTACAACTATTCCTTAGAACATGAAAACTGTAAAGGAATGGGGACGACATTTATAGCCGTGTTGATTGACCATAATCATTGTTTAATTGGTCATATTGGAGATAGTCGAGTATATCATTTTACATCAACTAGCGTTGACTTAATAACTCGTGATCATTCGTACGTTAATATATTAGTAGATAGTGGAGAAATCAGTGAGGAAGAAGCACAAAATCATCCACAGAAAAATTTTATTGTGAAAGCCTTAGGTACAGAGCCCACCATTGAACCGGATTTTTACGAGCTAACCCTGAAGGAATATTCTTATTTACTTATCTGTTCAGACGGGTTAAGCAATAAAATATCAACGGAGGAAATGGCTGCCATCATTACTTATCCGATGCCTATTGCTGAAAAAGGTCGGAAACTAGTGCAATTAGCAAATGATAGCGGAGGAGAAGACAATATTTCCCTCATTCTATTAATGATGACTGAAGAGGAGGTGTAATTTATGCTTGAAGGTAAACGCATTAATGATCGCTACAAAGTTCTTGAACTCATTGGCGGCGGGGGCATGAGTTATGTGTATCTAGCCCATGACGTTATATTAAATCGAGATGTGGCCATTAAAGTGTTGCGTTATGATTCAACAAATGAAGAAGAAAGTATGCGCCGCTTTCACCGAGAAGCTTTATCTGCAACAAGTTTAATGCATCCGAATATCGTCAGTATTTATGATGTCGGCGAAGATGGCGATATGCATTATATTGTTATGGAGTATGTAAAAGGGAAAACGCTAAAGCAGTACATAAAAGAAAATGCACCGCTTTCTCCTGCTCGAAGCGTTCAAATTATGAAACAACTAACGAGCGCCATTAGTCATGCCCATGAAAATCAAATTATACACCGGGACATCAAACCGCAAAACATTTTAATGGATGAAGCAGGTAATGTGAAAATAACAGATTTTGGGATTGCTACTTCCCTTGCTGCAACAAGTTATACAAAAACGAATTCAGTCATTGGGACAGTTCATTATTTGTCTCCTGAACAAGCACGCGGCGGAATAGCAACGAAAAAATCAGACATTTATGCACTAGGGATTGTGTTATATGAGTTGCTAACTGGAGAGGTACCCTTCTCTGGGGAATCCGCAGTATCAATTGCTTTAAAACATTTGCAAGCAGAAACACCTTCTGTTCGTAACTTCGATGCTTCCATTCCACAAAGTTTAGAAAATGTGATTTTAAAGGCGACAGCAAAAAATCCTGACCATAGATATGCTTCAGTGGAAGAGATGGCAGCGGATTTAGAAACGGTATTATCTCCCTCTCGGCAACATGAACCGAAATTTCGCCCTCCTGTTGATAATGAAGAAACGAAAGCTATTCCAGTTATAAAAGATGTAATGCCAATCGATGAATTGGCAAAAACGAAAGAAATAAAACCGATCATTTCAGATCATAAAAAGAAAACAAAAAATGAAGAAGTGGAAAAGAAACCTACAAAACTAAAGAAAAATAGAAAAAAACTTTGGACAATCATCGGGGCAGCTGCTCTTGTTCTCATCATTGGACTAATTGGACTCGTTAACTTGATGATGCCGGATAAAGTTGAGATACCGGACGTTTCAAATATGGAAGTGGAAGAAGCTACTGAGATTCTAAAAAAGGCAGGATTTGTCATCGGTGAAATCCGTGAAAAGAATTCCGATGAAATTGAAGAAGGGCTAGTCATAGAAACTGATCCAAAAGCTGGTTTATCAAGAGTAAAAGGAACAGAAATTGATTTAATCATTTCAATTGGCAACGAAAAAGTTGAAATGAACGATTATGTAGGAAAACAATTAAATCAAGTTCTTTCCATCATTAGTGAAGAATTTAAGGATGTAAAAATCATCGAGGAATATTCAAATCAACCGGAAGGGACAATCATTGGTCAAGATCCAGCACCGGGAGAAGAAGTTGTACCTGAAGATTCAATTGTAACGCTTACAGTTAGTAAAGGGAAACAAATTGGAACTGTCAGTGATTTAACAGGATTTAATCAATCTGCTATGAGGGAATATGAAAAGACTTCAGGATTTAAAATTAAAATTGTCGAAGAAGTGTATTCAGACGACATTCCAGCTGGAAGCGTCGTATCACAAGATCCTAAGCCGAACACAAAATTAGAAATTGGAGAATCGGTGAACGTAGTAATTTCAAAAGGACCTAAACAAAAACGCGAAAAATTATATGTAAAAGAAGTTGTGATACCGTATGATCATGCATTAATGGGTGAAGAACAAATAGTTAGAATTTACATTCAAGACAAATCTAATACGATGGATAAACCGTATGATGAAATTAAAATTACTGAAGATACGACTTATCAAATCCAATTAGTAATTCAAGAGGGTTCAACAGCATCCTACATGATTGAAAAAGATTCGGTAATTATTGAAAAAGATACAATACCATTTGAAAGAGGAGATTAAGGAGGAATTGGATGCCTAATGGGCAAATTCGAAAGGCTTTAAGTGGATATTATTATGTGTACGATGAAGGAAAATTATTGCAATGTCGAGGACGAGGGGTATTCCGTAAGCGAGGGGAACAGCCTCTCGTCGGCGACTTTGTTGAATATGAGAAAGTGGAAGAAGGATCTGATGGTGTTATAAAGAAAATTTTTCCGCGAAAAAATGAATTAATACGACCACCTATTGCAAATGTTGATCAATCATTGCTCGTATTTTCTGTAAAAGAGCCTGATTTTAATACAATTTTACTGGATCGTTTTTTAGTAATATTGGAATCTCATCAAGTGATCCCAATCATTTGCTTAACTAAGATGGATTTGTTGACGGAAAAAGAAAAAGATGAAATAAATTCATATATCAAAATCTATAAAGATATTGGCTATGAAGTGGTAGATACTTACAAAAACGATCCAACATTACTAGATAGATTAGAGCCGATCCTTAAAGGAAAAACAACAGTATTGGCAGGACAATCTGGAGTTGGAAAGTCTACATTATTAAACACTTTAATTCCAAATCTCAATTTAAAAACAGGGGAAATATCCCAAAGCCTTGGAAGAGGAAAGCATACGACAAGACATGTTGAGTTAATCGAAGTTGCTGGTGGACTTGTTGCAGATACACCAGGATTTAGTTCTTTTGAATTTGACCATCTTGAAAAAGAGGATTTAACAACTTGTTTTCCTGAGTTTGAACGAAAAAAAGATGAATGCAAATTTCGTGGGTGTCTTCATTTGAAAGAACCAAAATGTGCCATAAAGGCTGGGGTTGAAACTGGAGACATTCTAGAATTTCGTTACGAACATTATTTACAATTTTTGCAAGAAATAATAGATCGAAAGCCGAGGTATTAGTTATGATAAAAATAGCACCATCCATATTATCAGCGAATTTTGCGAAATTAGGGGACGAAGTAAAGGAAGTGGAGGAAGCTGGAGCAGACCTTATTCATATTGATGTAATGGATGGTCATTTCGTTCCTAATATTACAATGGGTCCTATCGTTGTGGAGGCTTTACGTCCCGTTACAAAATTACCGTTAGATGTGCATTTAATGATTGAAAATCCAGATCAGTATATTGAGGCATTTGCAAAAGCTGGAGCAGATTGGATTTCTGTTCATGTCGAAGCTTGTCCACATTTACATCGCACGATTCAACTAATTCGTTCTTTTGGTGTAAAACCTGGAGTAGTATTAAATCCGCACACACCGATTGAAATGATTCAACACGTTTTAGGACATGTAGATTTTGTATTGTTGATGACGGTGAACCCTGGTTTTGGGGGACAAAAGTTTATTGATAGCGTTGTGCCCAAAATTGAAGCTCTCTCCAAAATGATTAAAGAAAACGGATATAATGTAGAAATTGAAATTGATGGCGGCATTACGGAGGAAACAATTATTCCGTGTGCGAAAGCGGGAGCGACGATTTTTGTAGCTGGTTCAGCTATTTACAATAAAGAAGATCGAAAATCTGCGTTGCAGGCTATTAAAACGAGTGGTGAGGCTGCAATTCAACAATGAAAAGAGTATTAATTTGTGCTGGCGGTCCAAAAAACGAATTATGTTCATTTGAAATGTATGCTAAAGAAAAGGACATGTATTTTATTGGTGCAGATCGCGGCGCACTTTATTTGCTTGAAAAAGGAATTGTTCCAGATGAAATCATCGGGGATTTTGATTCATTATCGAAGGAAGAATGGGAAATAATTCGCTCTAAAGTAAAAAAAATTGAAAAGTATCGCTCAGAAAAAGATGAAACTGACACCGACTTAGCACTGCTAAAAGCTGTTTCCTACAATCCGAATGAAATTTTGATTACAGGAGTAACTGGTGGACGCTTGGACCATTTTGAAGCGGCTCTTCGTTCTTTATATAAAATGAAGGCACAATGTCCGCATATTGAACATAGAATTATTAATAGCCACAATGAAATTAGCATACTGTTACCAGGAACGCATACGATTTCTCGAGATGAAAGATATCGTTACCTTTCATTTTTCTCTTTTATACAAGCGGTAGAAAATGTGACGTTACGCGGTGTGAAATATGAGACAACGCGGGAAAGGATTGAAGTGGGTTCTAGCCGATTTACTAGCAATGAGCTCGTAGGGGAGCAAGGTTATATCTCCTTTTCATCAGGCATATGTTTAATGATAAGAAGCAGTGACTTATAAGGAGGTCTCAGTGTGCGAGTTTATACTTTTCAATTGCCAAAGTTTTTAAGTAATCTTACCCGTTCTTGCATCAATTTGTTCTCAGGCAGTAATAAAAAGAAAAAAAGAAAAGAGTAGTTTATCGTATTCATCTGTTATTATCTTTTGATTATTTTGGTCTAGCTCCCAGTAAAGGGGCTGTCTGAAAAGCAATTTGAGACGGTCTCTTTGTGACTGTCGCGCATAGTTACAGATAAGTTGCGACAAGGATTGTGAAAACTTTGTTTTACTACCGCAGGAGTAAAAGATTTATCAGAGACATCATAAGAAGTAAGGGTGTGTAGAAAGTTTTCAATTTTCTACACACCTCCTTTTATTTTCTCTCAAAATAAAAAAGCGTAAATAAAGTACGTTAAAAACGACTTTACTTACGCTTTTATATACGCGTCATTATACACGTTCTACTTTACCTGATCTTAAAGCACGAGTAGAAACCCAAACGCGTTTAGGTTTTCCATCAACTAAAATACGTACTTTTTGAAGGTTAGGTTTCCAAGTACGTTTGTTAGCGTTCATTGCGTGTGAACGTTTATTACCTGTACGAGTTTTACGACCAGTTACTACACATTTTTTTGGCATCTATATTCCCTCCTTACAGATGAATCTGAAAGATTTTTTTCAGTTCGAGTATTTCACATACCATAATAATTTAACATAGACAAAAAATCTATGCAACTATTTTAGAGAATAGTTTCAAGAAAAAAACCTTTACAGTCTAATAAAAAAGATGAAGGATTAGGTGAAAAAATGTTGTTACAAAATAAAATATAACACAAGATTTTAACGAAGTTATAGGAAAATACTGATAAACTAGACGAGCAACATCGTTCTCTTTTATAATCAAATTTTGTATAGTACAATATTTTTAGTTAAAATGAGCCAAGGGGGCAGTATCATGTCAATCGAAATTAGAACAGATTACGGCCAAATTGATATTTCTAATGATGTTATCGCTCAAATTGCTGGTGGAGCAGCTATTGAATGTTATGGTATTGTTGGAATGGCTTCGAAAAATCAAATTAAAGATGGATTTGCAGAGATTTTGCGTAAAGAAAATTTCACCAAGAAGGAGAAGATCTCCACATTGATATGTATATCATTGTCAGCTATGGGACTAAAATTTCTGAAGTAGCTTATCAAGTCCAATCAAAAGTAAAGTACACAATAAATAAGACATTAGGTTTGAACGTGAAATCAGTCAATATTTTCGTTCAAGGCGTTCGTGTAATGAACGGTGAATAGAGGAGGATATTAATCGAATGAAGTTATTAGATGGAACAAAATTTGCAGAGATGGTTCAGATGGGATCGCACCATCTAACTCAAAATGCAGATTTTGTAGATTCATTAAACGTATTCCCAGTACCAGATGGAGATACGGGAACTAATATGAATTTATCAATGATATCCGGGGCAAAAGAAACGGAAGCAAACGCCCAAAAACATATCGGTAAAACTGCCCAAAGCTTATCAAAAGGTTTATTAATGGGGGCACGAGGAAACTCAGGGGTAATCTTATCCCAACTATTCCGTGGCTTTGGAAAATATTTAGAAAAAGAAAGTGAAATTAACGCGAAACAATTTGCTCAAGCTTTTCAAGCGGGAGTAGACACTGCCTATAAAGCGGTTATGAAGCCTGTGGAAGGGACAATTTTAACAGTTGCTCGTGAAGCAGCGGCAAAAGCGGTTGAAGTGGCAGAACATGAACAAGATATCATTAAAGTGATGGAAGCGCTTGTAGAAGAAGCTAAAAATTCATTAAAACGTACACCAGAATTGCTCCCTGTACTGAAAGAAGTTGGTGTAGTTGATAGTGGCGGACAAGGTCTTGTTATTATTTATGAAGGCTTTTTAGCATCATTAAAAGGGGAAGCGCTACCAGAAAAAACGAAAGTCGATAATCTTGAAGAATTAGTAAATGCTGAACATCATCGAGCTCAAGAGTTTATGAGCACTGAAGATATCGTATATGGCTATTGTACGGAGATTATGGTTCGTTTTGAGCCAGGAAAAGAACCGTTTGATGAAGGGAAATTCCGTGAAGACTTGAGTAATCTCGGAGATTCTTTACTTGTTGTTTCAGACAACGAAATAGCGAAAGTACATATTCACACTGAAACTCCTGGAGTTGTTCTGAACGAAGGGCAAAAATATGGAAGCCTCATAAAAATAAAAGTTGATAATATGCGCGAACAACATTCAGCGATCGTGAATTCCGAGAAAGATGAAAAACAAACGGTAGAAAAACATCCATATGCTGTTGTGACTGTTGCAATGGGTGAGGGGATTAGCAACTTGCTTCGTAGTATTGGAGCCTCTTATGTCATTGAAGGCGGTCAAACGATGAATCCGTCTACAGAAGATATCGTGAAAGCGGTAAAAGAAATAGGTGCGGAAAAAGTATTAATTTTACCAAACAACAAAAATATTGTGATGGCTGCTGAACAGGCGGTTGAATTATTAGATATTGAAGCGGCAGTTGTGCCGACAAAAACAATTCCTCAAGGTATGGCAGCAATCCTTGCATTCAATCCAGAAGCCTCTGTTGAAGAAAATAAAGAAGCGATGACAGAAGCGATTGCAGGAGTAAAGACGGGTCAAATTACCTTTGCTGTTAGAGATACGACGATTGACGGAGTAGAAATCCATAAAGATGATTACATGGCACTTGCTGACGGAAAAATTGTTGCTTCAACTTCCGATATGTTAGATGCTACTTATAATTTATTGTCTCATCTAATTGATGATGACACAGAAATTGTAACGATGATTTATGGTGAAGATGCAACTGAAGAACAAGTCAATGCAGTCGTTCAGTTCATTGAGGATCGATTCTCACATGTAGAATTGGATATTATCGATGGAAAACAAACATTATATCCGTTTATCTTCTCAGTAGAATAAAAAAGCGTCTCTTCTAGGGACGTTTTTTATTTTATATAGAGTTTCTAATAAGTGGCAGGTGAAAAAAATATTATTGTTTTGATAGAAACTGATAGTTCATGTTACACTTAATTCAAACTTAACAAATAGGTGATGTTATGAAATTTACCTCTGTTTTTGATATTATCGGTCCCATCATGGTAGGACCTTCTTCCTCTCATACAGCAGGAGCTGTTCGGATAGGGAAAGTGGCAAGGGATTTATTTGGAAAAAAACCAACGTGGGCAAAAATCCATTTATATGGTTCTTTTGCGGAAACTTACCGCGGTCATGGGACAGATGTTGCCATTGTAGGTGGATTATTAAATTTTGACACTTTCGATACTAGAATTATTGATTCCTTTAAGCATGCAAAAGAAGAAAATTTACAATTTGAATTTATTCCAGAAACAGCAAACAAAGAACATCCTAATACAGCAAGAATAGTATTGGGTGATGAAGAATCGGAATTGTCGATTGAAGCGATTTCGATTGGCGGTGGAAAAATTGAAATTAGTGAAGTAAATGGATTTAAATTGCGTTTAACTGGCGGGATGCCTACTATTTTAGTCGTTCACAATGACCGGGCAGGTTGCATTGCGAATGTAGCCAACATTTTAGCCATGCATGATGTGAATATCGGGCATATGGAAGTGTCTCGAATCGACCGCGGTTCTACAGCATTAATGGTTATTGAAGTTGACCAAAATGTAGATGAAAAAATACTAACTCAAATTTCTTTAATCCCTAATATTACGAAAGTTTCGAAAATCAATACTTAAAAGAGGAGATGCTATGGATTTACTATTTCGAAATGTCAGAGAATTAATTGAGCTTTGTGAAAATGAAAATAAAAGCATTTCTGAAGTGATGATTGAACAAGAAATATTAATGACGAATCGCTCTAGAGAAGAAATTATTGAGCAGATGGATAAAAATTTAACTGTGATGGAACAAGCAGTTGAACGAGGATTAAAAGGTGTAAAATCAGTCACTGGTTTGACTGGTGGTGATAGTGTTTTATTGCAAAAGTACATTGAAAAAGGAAACACTCTATCAGGGGAATTGATGTTAGATGCGGTAAGTAAGGCGATGGCAACAAATGAAGTGAATGCAGCTATGGGAATCATTTGTGCAACACCTACTGCTGGTTCCGCCGGAGTAGTGCCTGGCACTCTTTTTGCTGTAAAGAATAAGCTTAATCCTACTCGTGAACAAATGATTCGTTATTTATTTACTGCAGGAGCTTTCGGGTTTGTGGTAGCAAATAACGCAAGCATTTCTGGTGCAGCTGGAGGTTGCCAAGCGGAGGTAGGTTCAGCCGCAGGAATGGCCGCTGCTGCCATTGTAGAAATGGCTGGAGGAACTCCAAAACAAAGTGCAGAAGCTTTCGCCATTACGTTAAAAAATATGCTAGGTCTAGTTTGTGACCCGGTCGCTGGATTGGTGGAAGTTCCTTGTGTAAAACGTAATGCAATCGGTGCTAACAACGCTCTTGTTGCTGCGGACATGGCGCTTGCTGGAATCGAAAGTAGAATTCCTTGTGATGAAGTAATTGGTGCTATGTTTAGAATTGGGCAAACAATGCATCCAAACTTGAAAGAAACTGGTAGAGGAGGACTTGCTGCTACACCGACTGGAAAAGCAATTGCTGCAAAAATATTTGGAGCGTGAAGATATATTGGGACAAATCGAATTAGAACCCGTTACCAATATTAAAGGCGTAGGAACAGAAACCGCTGAATTATTAAATGAATTAGGGATTTATCATATACATGATCTAATCATGTATTTTCCATATCGGTATGAGGACTTTCGATTAAAGGATTTAGCAGAAACGCCTCATAACGAACAAGTAACAATAGAAGCAAGAGTAGAAGGCATGCCTGTCGTCTTTTTTACCGGACGGAAAAAGTCAAGACTTCAAGTAAGCGTTTTCTCTGGTAGGCATATTGTTAAAGTGGTTTTCTTTAATCAACATTATTTAAAAGAACGGTTAACTCCAGGTACCATTATTACTGTTTCAGGGAAATGGGATAGAGGACGGCAAACGATAACTGCATCGTCAGTCAAATTTGGAGCGAAGGAGATTAACCAAGATTTTGAACCGGTTTATCGTTTAAAAGGCAATCTGCATCAAAATAAATTTCGGAAGTTTATGCGGCAAGCACTCGATCTTGCAAAAGGACAGATGGCTGAAAAGCTGCCAAATAAAATAAGACAACAATATCAATTGTTATCTATCGAAGAAGCATTAGAGGGCATTCATTTTCCGAAAGATGCTAATCATTTGAAGCAGGCTCGCAGGCGTTTTGTTTACGAGGAACTTCTTATGTTTCAACTGCGCATTCAAGCATTGCGTAAGTCGAGAAAAGATCATGAAAAAGGAATTGTTATTCAGTATGATTTAGAAAAACTTAAGAAATTTATTCAACAAATTCCTTTTGAATTGACAAATGCCCAAAAACGAGTCGTCAATGAAATTTGCAAAGATTTAAAATCACCATTTCGCATGAATAGGCTTCTGCAGGGGGATGTTGGTTCAGGGAAAACGATTGTTGCTGCAATAACCTTGTATGCTTGCGTTACAGCAGGTTTCCAAGGTGCTTTAATGGCACCTACGGAAATATTAGCAGAACAACATTATGCTTCTCTGGAAAGTTTATTCCAACCGATGGGTGTAAAAATTGCACTGCTAACGGGCTCTACAAAAGCAAAAGACCGAAAAATCATTTTAGAACAGTTGGAGAATGGGGAAATCCAAGTCATTATTGGAACACATGCCCTAATTCAACCTGATGTCACGTTCAATCGTCTAGGGTTTGTCATAACCGATGAACAACATCGCTTTGGAGTGGAACAAAGGAGAATCTTGAGGGAAAAAGGGATGCACCCAGACGTGCTATTTATGACAGCAACACCTATTCCGCGTACATTAGCTATTACGGCATTTGGAGAAATGGATATTTCCGTCATTGATGAAATGCCTTCTGGACGCAAGCAAATTGAGACGCACTGGATGAAAAAAGAACAGTTGAATGCAAGCCTTGTGAAAATGGAGATGGAATTGAAAAAAGGTCGCCAAGCATACGTTATATGTCCATTAATTGAAGAATCAGAGAAGATAGATGTCCAAAATGCGGTAGAGGTATATGAACAGTTAAGAAGAATATTCCACGGACGCTACAAAGTAGGGCTCATGCACGGTCGGCTTCATCCCGATGAAAAAGATCAAGTGATGCGAGATTTTAAAGAAGGGAACATACATGTGCTCGTTTCTACGACAGTTGTGGAAGTAGGAGTGAACGTGCCGAATGCAAGTTTCATGCTAATTTATGATGCGGATCGTTTTGGGCTTGCACAGCTCCATCAGCTGCGTGGTCGAGTTGGACGTGGGAACTATCAATCTTACTGTGTGTTGCTAGCAAATCCAAAAACCGATGAAGGAATTGAACGAATGAGGAGTATGACAGAAACGAATGATGGTTTCCGTTTAGCTGAAAAAGATTTAGAATTACGTGGCCCTGGAGACTTCTTCGGTAAAAAACAAAGCGGCTTACCGGAATTTAAAATAGCTGACTTAGTGCATGATTATCGAGTATTGGAAGTTGCTCGAAATGATGCTGTAAAGCTTATTAATGATGAGCGTTTTTGGAAAGAGGATGAGTATAGGCTTCTGCGGGAAATGTTAGAACAATCCGGTGCATTAAATGGAGAGAGAATGGAT
>SMEK01000489.1_pt1 | contig 24613 bp, 16 predicted proteins | sample 2456371 | NCBI WGS metagenome assembly SMEK01 (sample SAMN10132590, study PRJNA489261) | soil metagenome | isolation source: day1 antibiotic-loamy sand soil ammended with composted manure from dairy... | place: USA | collected 2015-04-01
TCCAGTTGTTGCGGTCTATCCCGTCCCTTGCAAGAAGCGTGGACAGGTTCGTTCTCATATATCCCGGCAATGTCATCGCAAAGCTTCTTGTTTTATCGTGGGCTTGTTCGACGAGAGGAAAGCGGCCAGCCTGAACCATGGCCGCTGCGGCTCGACGCGGCGTTCACTCGTAAAGGTCGCCGCGGACAAGCCCGTCGCCAGGAGGATCTTCCGCCAATGCCCATGTGATTCAGCAGTTCGATCGCGCGGGGCGCGTTCTCGCGTGCCAGGGCCTCTTCGAGGGTCGCAAGCGTCTTCAGGAGCAATTCCTTGTCGATGACTCGCGGGGAGGCGACGAAATAGGAAGCATCCTTGGGGCTGTCCTCCTGCACCTCGGAGGGCGCGAAGAGCTCTTCGTACAGTTTTTCGCCAGGGCGCAAGCCGGTAAAGACGATATCGATGTCGATATAAGGACGAAACCCGGCAAGCTGGATCATGCGCTCCGCAAGATCGACGATGCGCACGGGCTCTCCCATATCCAGGACCAGGATCTTGCCGCGCTGCGGCTCCCGGTCGTGGCCGTGGGCTGAAGCATTGAGGACAAGTCGCACCGCCTCCGGAATCGTCATGAAGAAACGGACGATATTGGGATGCGTAACCGTGATCGGGCCACCATTGGCGATCTGCTGCTGGAAACGCGGAACGACGGAGCCGTTAGAGCCTAGCACGTTGCCGAAGCGCACCGTCTTGAAGCGCGTGTTCTGCGAGGTCATGTCAACGGACTGGCAATAGGCTTCGGCTGCCCGTTTGGTGGCGCCCATGACATTCGTCGGATTTACGGCCTTGTCGGTGGAGATCATGACGAAGTTGGCCGCCCCGTTCTTTATTGCCGCATCAGCGACGTTGCGCGTTCCAAGCAGATTGGTCTTGATAGCTTCGAGCGGATTGGCCTCGACGAGCGGAACGTGCTTCAAAGCCGCCGCATGGAACACTGCGTCCGGCTGAAATTCTACGAAAATAGCCCCCACGCGGCTCTGTTCGCGCACATTCATGATGCGCGTCACGACATTGAGGGAAGGGTGCTGTTCCCGCAGTTCGATATCGAGCAGATAGAGATGGAATTCCGAATTGTCCGTGATGATGAGTTGACGTGGACCGAAATCCGCAATCTGCCGGCAAAGTTCCGAGCCGATCGAGCCGGCCGCCCCCGTGACGAGAACAACCTTGTTGTTGATCAGCCTCGCCACGCCCTCGAGGTCGGACACCACCTCGGGCCGGCCGAGCAGGTCTCCAAGGTCGATAGCCTTGGGCTTGAGGATCGACCGGCTGGTCAGGGCCGAAGTTTCGGTGAAATCGGGGATGCGCGATGCCTTGATGCCGAGATGGGCGGTCTGCTCGACAATGGCGGCGAGTTGCTGGTGATTCAGCTTGGTCGTGACGACGAGCTCGGACACCTTCATGCCGTTCTTGGCGAAACGGCTAACGACCGCCGGAAGCGTTTCGAACGAGCCGAGCACCTTCACGCCCTGGACGATACGTGCCTGGTTCAGGATGTTGTCGTCGAGAATGCCGAGAACGTTGAAATCACCGCTGCCGCCCCGCCGGTTGGCGCGGATGAAGCTTTCCGCATTGTCGGACAGCCCATAGAGCAGGACATTGCGAGAGGATGAATGGTCTCCTTTCGTGGACCGGTGGAAGGACCGTTCCATCAAAAGCCGGTAGGACAACCTCGTAGCGGACAGTCCGGCGACGAGGTAGAGAAGAGTCAGCACCGGCACCGAGCGGGGGAAGTTCATCCCGCGCGTCATCAGGAAGGACAGCACCGTGAAGGCAACCACGGAGGCGACGCTGACCTTGAAGATGGTTACGAGATCCGGGATCGACACATAGCGCCACGATCCTCGGTGCATGGAAAAAAACCAGAAGGCGACCATGAATACGGCGCAGAAGCCGAGGGTCTTTTCTTCAAGGCCCGGAACCAGGACAAGCGTCCGGCTGCCGAAGACGGTCACATAGGATAGGACAAAGGCCGCGCCGGCGGTGGCTACATCCAGAATTGAACTCGCATAGCGCCAAGAGCCCTTATGGAGCAGCGGATTAAGGCGACTCGTCATCTTAAGGTACCAGCCCCTCGTTCGAGCGGTGTACCCCCCGGAATTTCAACTCGCACCCATTGGCCGGTCTTGTCCGGCCAAGCGTCCGACAGAACACCGTTGCTATAGCGTTCGCCGAAAAGCTCGTCTTGATTGCCGCGCGATACCCAAAAGTCGATGGCGTGGCAAGGCAAAGATGGTCAATGACAGTCAACATGGGCTTAATCACGGCAGCCGGTCCTTTTTCCCGACGGATACGGCGCTCCGACCTGACCTCGCCTCGTGCGACGCGGGGTCGGATTCCCGAATCGGTACCGATTTTCCTCTCCGTTGGCGTGCTTTGGAAAACTGTTTCTCCTGCCGCCCGCCTCACGTCGGCAATGCATTTTTTCACTGGACTGCCGCCCTGCTAAAACAGCCTAGCCCGGCCCGGGTTCCATCACGGTGCCGGCTGAAGCCTTTCGTAGGCAGAAAGGTGCCCCTGGATGAATGCGACGTTCACCCACCTGCAGCGGCTGGAGGCGGAGTCAATCCACATTCTGCGCGAGGTTGCGGCAAACTTCGCCCGGCCCGTCATGCTCTACTCGATCGGCAAGGATTCGTCGGTCCTGGCGCACCTGGCATTGAAGGCCTTCTATCCTGCCAGGCCGCCCTTTCCCTTCCTTCACGTGGACACCACCTGGAAGTTCCGAGAGATGATTGCCTTCCGCGACGATATGGCGCGCAGGCTCGGCGTCGATCTCCTGGTCCACGTCAATCGCGAAGGCATTGAGCAAGGCATCAATCCCTTCGACCACGGCTCCAACGTCCACACCCATGTCATGAAGACGGTGGCGCTCCGGCAAGCGCTGGACAAATACGGCTTCGACGCCGCTTTCGGCGGCGCCCGTAGGGACGAGGAAAAGAGCAGGGCGAAGGAACGTATCTTCTCCTTTCGCAACGCCCAGCATGCATGGGATCCGAAGAATCAGCGGCCGGAAATGTGGAACATCTACAACACCCGGATTTCGCCGGGCGAGTCGATCCGCGTCTTCCCGCTGTCGAACTGGACCGAACTCGATGTCTGGCAATACATATTGCGCGAGGATATCCCCATTGTCCCACTTTACTTCGCCAAGCGCCGCCCGGTCGTTCAACGCGGCGGCATGCTCATCATGCGCGATGACGAGCGCATGACACTCCGGCCCGGAGAACGCATCGAGGAGCGTGTGGTCCGCTTCCGTACGCTTGGCTGCTACCCGCTGACAGGCGCCATTGAGTCGCGAGCCGATACGCTGGAGGCGATCGTTGGAGAAATGCTGACGGCACGCACCTCCGAACGCCAGGGCAGGCTGATCGATCAGGACGAAGCCGGCTCGATGGAAAAGAAAAAACGCGAAGGTTATTTCTGAAATGCTTCACATCAAGGCCGGGGAGGTGGATTCCGCCGCCAGCGTGCGCGACTATCTGGCGGCTCAGGAAAACAAGTCGCTTCTGCGCTTTCTCACCTGCGGATCGGTCGATGATGGAAAATCGACACTGATCGGACGCCTGCTGGCCGATACCAAGCAGGTCTTCGAGGATCAGCTTGCCACCCTTGAGCGCGACTCGAAACGGTACGGTACCGCGGGCAAGGACGTGGACTTCGCCTTGCTGGTCGACGGGCTTGAGGCCGAGCGCGAACAGGGCATTACCATCGACGTTGCCTATCGTTTCTTTGCGACGCCTAAGCGCAAATTCATAGTTGCCGATACGCCCGGGCACGAGCAGTACACGAGAAACATGGCGACAGGCGCCTCCACCGCTGACCTGGCGATTGTGCTGGTGGATGCGCGCCATGGCGTGATGAAGCAGACCAGGCGCCACACCTTCATCGCGTCGCTGCTTGGAATCCGCCATATCGTCCTGGCGGTAAACAAGATCGATCTGGTAGGTTTCGACCGAGCCGTGTTCGAGCGCATCGAGCAGGATTACCGGGCTTTTGCAGCCGGGCTCGGCTTTGTCTCCATCGCGGCTATCCCCATTTCTGCCCGTTTCGGCGACAATGTCACTGCACGCTCGTCTCATACGCCATGGTATGAGGGTCCCACCCTGGTCGGGCATCTGGAAACGGTTGAAGTCGACAGCGCCGCAGCAGAGTTGCCGTTCCGCTTTCCGGTCCAATATGTCAGCCGGCCGCATCCCGACTTTCGTGGATTCGCTGGGACCGTGGCTTCGGGCTCCATAGCCAGGGGCGAGGAGGTGGTGGTCGCCAAATCGGGCAGGACCACGCGGATCAGGCGCATCGTGACGCAGGACGGCGATTTGGAACGAGCTTCGGCCGGCCAGGCGGTCACCATCCTGCTGGAGGACGAGGTGGAGGTTTCGCGTGGCAACATGCTCGTGCCGCCTACCGCCCGGCCACATGTGGCCGACCAGTTTGCCGCCAATGTCGTCTGGTTCGGCGAGGAGCCTCTGCTGGCTGGTCGGTCATATGTCCTGCGCACCGGAACGGATGCGACGGATGCCACCGTCACGGCGCTCAGGCATCGCATTGATGTAAACGATCTGAGGGAGGAGCCGGCGAAGACGCTGGAACTGAACGGCGTGGGCGTCTGCACCATCGCCACCCGTGCGCCGATTGCTTTCGATGCGTTCGGCCAGAACAGGTCCACCGGCGCCTTCATCCTCATAGATCGCATCACCAACGCAACGGTCGGGGCGGGGATGATCTTGCATCCGCTGCGCCGCGCCGAAAACATCCACTGGCAGTCGCTGGACGTCGACAGGCGGGCGCGCTCGCGCCTCAAGCATCAGCGTCCGGCCGTGGTCTGGTTCACCGGCCTTTCGGGCTCGGGCAAGTCAACGGTAGCGAACCTTCTTGAAAAGAAGCTTCATGCGGCCGGACGCCACACCTACCTGCTGGATGGCGACAATGTGCGTCACGGGCTGAATCGCGATCTCGGCTTCACCGAGGCCGACAGGGTCGAGAATATCCGCCGCGTCGCGGAAGTGGCAAAGCTGATGGCCGATGCCGGGCTGATCGTCATTGTCTCGTTCATCTCGCCTTTCCGGGCCGAACGCCGTATGGCGCGCGAACTGATGGAAGATGGCGAATTCGTCGAGGTGTTCGTTGATACGCCGTTCGAGGAATGCGTGCGGCGCGACCCGAAGGGGCTTTACGCGCGGGCGCTTAAGGGCGAGATAAGGAACTTCACCGGCGTCGACTCGCCCTATGAAGCGCCGGAAAATCCCGAGATCCGGCTTCAGACGACGAACCGTTCGCCAGAAGAGATGGTGGAAATCGTAGAGAAATGGCTGATTGAACGTGACCGTGCAGAAGATCTCTACGAAAGCGGCGCCGGCATCTGACGACAAGGCGGTCCTTGCCATCTTCGAACAATTGGCTCTTGAGGCCGGCCGCGCAATCATGCGCGTTTTTCACGAAGGCTGCACGGTGGAGGAAAAGGCGGACACCTCGCCTGTCACCGAGGCCGATCGCGAAAGCGAAGCCATCATCCTTGCCGGCCTTCGGGCTGCATTCCCCGGCACGCCCTGTGTAGCCGAGGAGGAGGCTGCTTCGGGCGTGACGCCGGTTGAGATCGGTGACGAGTTCTTCCTCGTGGATCCGCTGGACGGAACCAAGGAGTTCGTCAAAAGACGAGCCGAGTTCACGGTCAATATCGCCTTGATCCGCAGCGGCGCGCCGACGCTCGGGGTCGTTTTCGCCCCCTGCAGCGGACATTTCTTCTCCGGCCGTCCTGGCCTGGCTGAGCGGCTTGCTGTTGACGATGAGTTTCGTATTGCCGGCCGCAGTCCGGTAAGGGTCAGCCCTGCCGCCAACCCGTTGCGCGTGGTGGTCAGCCGTTCCCACAACACTCCCCAGACGGAGGCCTATGTCGCCGCGCTGGAGGCAGCCGAACTGGTATCTATCGGCTCGTCGCTGAAATTCTGCCTCCTGGCGAGCGGGGAGGCGGACCTTTACCCCCGTTTCGGGCGCACCATGGAATGGGACACCGCAGCCGGCGATGCCGTGCTTCGGGCCGCTGGCGGCAGCACAACCACGCCGGATGGCAGGCCGCTGGTCTATGGCAAGCGGGGCAGACCCGGAATTGCCGATTTCGTTAATCCGGATTTCATCGCCAGGGGCGGATAGGGCGCCCGTCTTCGCCTATTCCGCCGCCCGCACCGAGTTCGAGCCGATATAGTTGCGGATCGTTTCGATGATGCGATCCTGATCGTCCGGGCTGAGATAAGGGTGCATGGGAAGGCAGAGGATTCGGCCGGGGAGCTCCTCCGATACGCGAAGGCCTGTCGGTGTGCGTGGAAAGTGTCGATAGGCCGTCTGCTGGTGCAACGGTTTGACATAGTAGATGACCGACGGGATGCCCTTCTCCTGCAGATGTGCCTTCAGCCCGTCCCGCTTTGCAGTTTCGATGGCATATTGGGCCCAGGCCGAGCGGCCTTCCACGGGATTGCTGGCGGCCTTGACGATGTCACCCAGACCTTTGGCGTAGCGGTCCGCGACCAGGCGGCGCGCTTCCATTTCTTCCTCAAGAATGGCGAGCTTCTCGAGAAGGATTGCCGCCTGCAGCGTATCCAGGCGTGAATTTATGCCGACATGGATATTGTCGTACTGCGTCTCGCCCTTTCCGTGGAAGGCAAAGGAGCGCAGCCGTTCGGCAAGGTCCGCGTCATTCGTGAACATCGCCCCGCCGTCGCCATAGCAGCCGAGGGGCTTGGCAGGATAGAAGCTGGTGCCGGCAACATGGCCGAAAGAGCCGCACATGGTTCCGCCGCCGGCCGATCCGCCTATGGACTGGGCGGCATCCTCGATGACGAGGAGCCCCTCGCGTTCTGCAATTGCCATGATCGCGCTGTAGTCGGCCGCCAGTCCGAAAAGATCGACCGGGATGATGGCCTTCGGAACGAGCCGTCCCTCCTTCCTTATCATGTCGATTGCCGCTTCGAGGCTGGCAACATCCAGATTGTAGGTTTCGGGGTCGACATCGACGAAAACAGGCTCTGCCTTGGCCAAAGCCACCACTTCAGCCGTGGCGGCAAAGGTGAAGCTCGGCACGAAGACCGCGTCTCCCGGCCCGATGCCGGAAGCGTAGAGCGGCAGGAGCAGCGCATCCGTGCCATTGGCGCAGGCAACGACATGCCGGACGCCGACATAGGCGGCAAGCTGCTGCTCAAACTCGGCCACCTGGGGCCCGAGTATATAACGCCCGTCCTCGACGACGCGATCGATCGCCGCCTTCAGTCTGTCGCGGATTCTATCGCGTTGCGCGCCAAGGTCGATGAATTGCATGATTGTCTCGTATCTGATTTTTCGCGCCGCTGGTATCAGAGATAGGTCCAGGCGAAAAGCCTGCAATGGCGTGGCGGTTACGAGAGGGAGCGCGCTCGGACGGCCAATTCAGGCGTCCTTTCCGATTTCATGTCGCCAGGGTGGATTGGCGCCGGCGCGGGACACGGTTATCGCGGCAGCTTTCGCTCCCAGCGACAGGGCCCGATGTATCGCTTCTTCCGTCAGCGCCGAAATTGCGGGCTTGGTCAGAAGACCGTGTTCGTGCAGCGAGGCCAGCACGCCGGCGTTGAACGTATCGCCGGCTCCGACCGTGTCCACGACGGCAACTTTTTCTCCCTGAACTTTCACCGTGTGTTCGCGGCTGTAGGCCGTGGCGCCTCGGCTGCCCTGCGTGACGATGACCAGCTTTGGCCCGTATTCCAGCCAGGCGCGCGCCATCTCTTCCTGGGACCCGGGATCGCCGAACCATGCCAGATCTTCGTCCGAAAGCTTGACTATGTCGGCCATGGCCATCATGCGGCGGATGCGTCCGGCATGCCGGGCCCGGTCGGGAATGAAGTTGGGGCGAATATTGGGGTCGAGCATGGTGACGCGCCGCTCGTGTTCGCGCGCCATCAGAGTCTCATAGGTCGACCCGCAAGGTTCCGGGATCAGGCTGATGGCGCCGAACAGCAAGGTGCTGACGTCGTCGGAAAGGTCGGGCAGGTCTTCCTGCGACAGCATCCGCCCCGCCGTCCCTTCATCATAAAAGACATAGCTGGCATGCCCATCCTCCAGCTCAACGAAGGCCAATGTCGTCGGCCTCGAGGAGAAATGCGCGTAGCGCGTACCAGCTCCGCTTTCCGCCAGAACACGCACCAGTTGCTGTCCGAACAGGTCGGTGGACAGGCCGGAGAAAAACTCCACCGGCGTCCCGAGCCTGCCGAGCGCAACGGCCGTGTTGAATACTGCGCCGCCGGCATAGGGCGCGAATGCCGGTTCGTCGGCCGTGGTACGGCGCGGCAGCATGTCGATGAGGGCTTCGCCGCAGCAAAGGATCATGAATCAAAACTCCAGTCAGGATACTCAACGGCCGCAGCGGGCCTGGCTAATTCCCCCGGGGCGCAGAGGGTCGTGCGGGCAACATCAAATGCTTCCCGAATGCGAGTGCGAGCCGACGAGGAACCGTTCCGACAGTGGCAGGCTGGCCGCGCCTAGGGCACGCGCGTGAATGCCGACCGTGCCTTCCCGGATGGCCGGCAGTTCCAATCCCTCCGCGTCGATGTGGCGGATCGCGTTGCCCACTCCCTCGACCAGACGCCGGCGAATCTCCAGTGGCAACCATCCGTCGATCACTGCGGCCTGGAAGTCAATGACCGCCGCCGAGGCGACCACGGCATAGGCGAGTGCGGCGGAGGCCTTTTCGAGCCAGTCATCGAGACAAGGACCCAACTCGCCCCAGTCCTGCGGGGACGACCACAGCCTGGCGGCCTCGGGCGCTGCTCCGCGCGCCAGCAAGGCCTTTTCCAGCGTGGCAAGGGAGGCGATGTCGATGAGCTGGGTCGGCTTGTTGTCGAGGCCGGGCACCGGCATGGAGCCGAGCGCGCCGGCGTTGCCGCCCGGTCCGCTATATAGTCTTCCGTCCAGCACGATGCCTCCACCGGCAAAGGCTCCGATGTAGAAATAGACGAAGTCGCGCAGTCCGCCGGCCTTGCCGAACACCAGTTCGGCACCGCAGGCCGCGGTTGCGTCATTCTGCAGATGGACCGGAAAGTCGCAGAACGCCTGTATCTCGGAGCGGATGTCGAGGTTGCGCCATTCTTCCATGACGTCGCGCGGAGCGCCTGCCGCGTCGGCCCAGCTCCACAGTTCGAACGGCACGGCAATGCCGGCGCCGGCTATTCGCCGGTCCTGCGCCGGGGTCAGGGTCTTGCGCATTTCGGCAATGCTCGCAGCGACGAAGGCGACCGTCTGGCGTGGCTCGGGATAGCGGTAGGAATGCTGCTTCATTGACCGGACCTTGCCCAGAAAGTCGATCAGGACCAGTTCCGCGCTTCGTCGGCCGATCTTGAGGCCGATGAAGAACGCGCCGTCTGGGTTCAAGGCCATGGGAATCGAAGGCTGGCCGATGCGGCCGCGCACAGGCTCCTGCCTCAGCAGCAGCCCATCCTCCTCAAGTTCGCGCATGATCACGGAAACGGTTTGTGCCGACAGGCCGGTCATGCGCGCAATGTCGGACTTCGCCAGGCTGCCGTGCTGGCGCACCAGGGAAAGCACGATCCGCTCGTTGTGATCGCGCATGCCGCTCTGGTTCGTGCCACGGTGAAGGCGGCTGGTGGTCAGCCGCGGCAAGTCACCATGCCTTTTTGCCCCGCTTTCCAACTTCCCCTCCAGCAAGCCTGCGCGCGCTTTTGGTCAGGATGGGTTGTGAATGCAGGAGTGTCAATAATAAATAAGAGTGATTTAATTATTGACAGACGTGCCGGCTGGTGTTTTGCTGCCCCTGACGGCGGCCCATGGGAAGAAGGGGGCGCGCGTCGGATAGGCCGGGCGACCGGCGTTGGTTTTCATGGGAGGAAATTCATGGTCACGTTGAAGCATCTCAAGATAGCGCTCGCGGGCATCGCGTTGTCCGGCCTCCTTGCTGGCGCCGCACAGGCTGCCGACGTCGTCGGCCTCATCACCAAGACGGAGGGCAATCCCTTCTTCGTCAAGATGCGGGAGGGTGCCCAGGCGAAAGCCAAGGAACTGGGCCTTGATCTGCGCACTTTTGCGGGCAAGTTCGACGGCGACAATGACAGCCAGGTCGCGGCGATCGAGAATCTCATCTCGGCGGGCGCCAAGGGCTTTGCCATCGTGCCGAGCGACTCCAGCGCAATCGTTCCGACCATCAAGAAAGCGCGCGATGCGGGGCTGCTGGTAATCGTGCTCGATACGCCGCTTGATCCGATTGACGCGGCTGATGCGACTTTCGCCACCGACAATTTCAAGGCTGGCGAGCTGATCGGGCAATGGGCGAAGGGCACGCTGGGTGACAAGGCGAAGGACGCCAAGATCGCCTTCCTTGATCTCGCCACCAACCAGCCGACGGTCGACTATCTGCGCGATCAGGGCTTCATGCAGGGCTTCGGCATCGACATCAAGGATCCGAAAAGATACGGCGACGAGGACGATCCGCGCATATGTGGCCATGAGATGACGGGCGGCGCCGAGGATGGCGGGCGTACCGCCATGGAAACCCTCCTGCAGAAGTGCCCCGACGTTAACGTCATGTACACGATCAACGAACCGGCAGCGGCGGGCGGCTATCAGGCCCTCAAGGCGGTCGGCAAGGATGACGGGTCTGTGCTCGTCGTCTCTATCGACGGCGGCTGCCCAGGCGTCAAGAATGTGCAGGCCGGCATCATCGGTGCTACCTCGCAGCAATATCCGCTGAAAATGGCTTCCCTGGCCATGGAGGCAATCGACAAGTTCGCCAAGACCGGTGAGAAGCCGCAGCCTACGGAGGGCAAGGAATTCTTCGACACCGGCGCGGCGCTGGTCACCGACAAGCCGGTTGAGGGCGTCGAGTCGATCGACACCGCGAAGGGCCTGGAACTTTGCTGGGGCTAAGAGACGCTGCACGTGCCCGAAAGGCCCCGGTTCGGGCCTTTCGGGTTCGGTAGCGAAGACAACGCAAGGGCGGCCTGGGAGCGGCCGTGAGCCTGTTTCACTGAAGCAGAGGGTAGGCGGCGGGCGCGTCATGATCGCCCGCCAGAAGGATGAATGCAGCAGGTTGTCGGGCCTTGCCGTGTTCGCCGCATCCTGCCTGATCGCCAACCGCTTGGGCGAAAGTGAGGGTGGGCGGATGGCCCGATGCCCTGTATTCTAGGTGCATGTGCTGGGAGGGGATGACATGAGTGACGATTCCGGTGGTACGGCCCTCGCCGAGCGCGGCCTTGCCGGTCACGACCAGGCGGTGGCGACCTTCGAGGAAGACCGACACTCGGTGTTGCGGAATGTGCAGCACTTCCTGCATGAATATCCCACCGCCGTCCCATTCATCGTCCTGCTAGTCGGCGTGCTGATCTTTTCGGTTATCGTCGGCGGCCGCTTCTTTGCACTCTTCAACCTGTCGCTGATTCTGCAGCAGGTGACCATCATCGGCGTGCTGGGCATCGCCCAGACGCTGGTCATACTCACCGCCGGCATCGACCTGTCGGTCGGCGCGATCATGGTCCTGTCCTCGATCGTCATGGGCCGGCTGGCGGTGGTCGCAGGGTTTCCACCTGAAATCTCCTTTGCGCTTGGCCTGCTCACGGGGTTGGGTTGCGGCTTGATAAACGGCCTGCTGGTAGCCTACGTCCGGCTGCCTCCCTTCATCGTCACGCTCGGTACCTGGAGCATCTTCGGTTCCATGGTCATCTACGTTTCGCATTCGGAAACGATCCGCGCGCAGGATATCGAGGCGGCGGCGCCGCTTTTGCAATGGACCGGCCACACAATCCGGCTGGGGGGTGGAGCAGTGCTGACCTATGGCGCGATCCTGATGATCGTGCTGGCAATAGTGGTCTGGTACATGCTCAACCGCACCGCTTTCGGACGCCATGTCTATGCCACCGGTGACGATCCGGAGGCCGCGCGGTTGGCCGGTATCAACACCCGCAATACGCTGATAGCCGTCTATGCGCTGGCAGGCCTCATCTGCGCCATCGCAAGCTGGGTGCTGATCGGCCGAATTGGCGCTGCATCTCCGCTCGGCAACCAGACCGCCAATCTGGATGCCATTACCGCTGTCGTGATCGGCGGCACGTCGCTGTTTGGCGGTCGCGGTTCGCTGGTCGGCACCCTGTTTGGGGCGTTGATCGTGGGCGTCTTCCGCAACGGGCTGGCGCTCGCTGGCTTCGACTCCCTTTGGCAGGAATTCACGGTGGGCATTCTCATCATCCTGGCCGTCACCATCGACCAGTGGATCAGGAAGATTTCCGCATGAACACGCAACCGATCCTGGAGGCGAGGGGCCTCACCAAGCGCTATGGAAGGGTGGTCGCTCTCGACAATGCCGATTTCGACCTGATGCCAAACGAGATCCTGGCGGTGATCGGCGACAATGGCGCCGGCAAGTCAACGCTCATCAAGGCGCTGTGCGGTGCAATCGTTCCCGATTCGGGGGAGATCAGGCTTGACGGCAAACCGGTGCATTTCCGCTCGCCCATGGAGGCGAGGCTCGCCGGCATCGAGACGGTCTACCAGAATCTGGCGCTTTCGCCGGCCCTGTCCATCGCAGACAACATGTTTCTGGGGCGCGAACTGAGAAAGCCGGGTTGGGCGGGGAAGATATTCCGCCGTCTGGACCGAGCCCGAATGGCAAGGATCGCGCGCGAGAAGCTTTCCGAACTCGGCTTGATGACCATCCAGAACATCGGCCAGTCGGTGGAAACGCTGTCAGGCGGCCAGCGGCAGGGGGTGGCGGTAGCGCGCGCTGCAGCGTTTGGAAGCCGCGTCATCATCATGGACGAGCCAACGGCGGCCCTTGGTGTCAAGGAAAGCCGCCGCGTGCTCGAACTCATCCTGGACGTGAAGCGCCGCGGCCTGCCGATCGTGCTTATCTCGCACAACATGCCGCATGTGTTCGAGGTGGCGGACCGCATTCATATCCACCGTTTGGGCAGGCGTCTCACCATTATCAATCCGAAGGAGCACACCATGTCGGACGCGGTCGCTTTCATGACCGGGGCAAAGACCCCGCCGGAAACTGCGCCCGTCGCTTGACGCTGGGCATTGCTCATTCAGTGAGCAAATAATTCAAAGGAAAACCTTGGCGAGCATTTAAATCGATTGAGACATGGCTCGCCTCGTGCTTAGCAGGGCGGAAAGTCAGGTCTTCCTGGGCGCAGTGACGTGAACGCTGGCCTGAAGACCGGTAATCGAAGCTCATCGCGAGAACAGGCTGCAGAACGACATGAAAGAATCCGGTTCACCCGCGTTCCTGTCGAACCCCGATCCTGCGGCGCTCGCCGAAGAGATCCTTGAAGTCCTGAAATACCGTGTCGGCAAGGACATTACCGTTGCAACGCCGCATGACTGGCTGACGGCGTCGATCAAGGCGGTGCGCGACCGCATCGTCGACCAATGGATCGCGGCGACCAAGGCGGCCTACGAGCGCCAGCAGAAGCGAGTCTATTATCTGTCGCTCGAATTTCTTATCGGCCGGCTGATGCGCGATGCCTTCTCCAATATCGGCCTGATGGACGCGGTGCGGCAGGCGCTGGCTTCGCTGAACGTCGATCTGGACGTGATCGCCACTCTCGAGCCGGACGCGGCGCTGGGCAATGGCGGCCTGGGCCGGCTGGCCGCCTGTTTCATGGAATCCATGGCGACGGTGGACATCCCGGCGCATGGCTACGGCATACGCTATGCCAACGGCATGTTCCGACAGGAACTGCAGGATGGATGGCAGGTGGAACTGCCGGAAACCTGGCTCGATCACGGTAATCCCTGGGAATTTGAGCGCCGCGAACGCGCATTTGAAGTTGGGTTCGGTGGCCAGGTCCAGGCCGTAACCGGCGAGGACGGACAAGTTCAGCGCTATGTCTGGAAGCCGGGCGAACGGGTGCTGGCGGTCGCCTACGATACCCCAATCGTTGGTTGGCGGGCCAAGCGCGTGAACACCTTGCGCCTTTGGGCAGGCATGCCTGTCGACCCGATACTCCTCGACAAGTTCAACGCCGGCGACCATATCGGCGCCCTTGCCGAGAGCAACAAGGCCGATGCATTGTCGCGTGTATTGTATCCCGCCGACGCGCACATGGCGGGGCAGGAACTACGTTTTCGGCAGGAATATTTCTTCTCATCCGCTTCCTTGCAGGACATTCTCCAACGCCATCTCAGCCAGTATGGCGATCTGGCGTCATTGCCCGACAAGGCCGCGATCCATCTCAACGATACCCATCCCGCAATCGCCGTGCCGGAACTGATGCGGCTGCTGATGGATGTCCATGGCATGGAGTTCGAGCGCGCCTGGGATATCACAACGCGCACCTTCGCCTATACCAACCACACGCTCTTGCCCGAGGCGCTGGAAAGCTGGCCGGTCACCCTGTTCGACCGGCTTCTGCCGCGCCACATGCAACTCGTTTACGCCATCAATGCGCATGTGCTGGCGGAAGCGCGCGCCACCGGCCGGTTTGATGGAGAGCAGATCGCGCGCATCTCGCTCATCCAGGAAAATGGCGAGCGTCGGGTGCGCATGGGCAACCTTGCCTTCGTCGGCTCGCATTCGATCAATGGCGTTTCCGCCCTGCACACCGCTCTCATGAAGGAGACGGTGTTTGCCGATCTGCATGCCCTTTACCCCAGCCGCATCAATAACAAGACCAACGGCATCACGCCCCGTCGCTGGCTGTTCCAGTGCAATCCGGGGCTGGCCGAACTGGTGCGTGACGCGATAGGCGACCGCTTCCTCGACGACATTGATGCGCTTCAGGAGCTTGACCGGCTTGCCGGTGACGCCGCCTTTCGGGAGAAGTTTGCGGCGGTCAAGCGCGCCAACAAGGTCCGGTTTGCCGAAATGGTCGCCCGCCGGCTTGGTCTGCCTTGTTCGACGTCCAGATAAAGCGCATCCACGAATACAAGCGCCAGCTTCTGAACATACTGGAAGCAGTTGCGCTTTATGACCAGATCCGCTCACACCCGGAACGGAACTGGCTCCCACGCGTCAAGTTCTTCGGCGGCAAGGCTGCACCCAGCTATCACAACGCCAAACTCATCATCAAACTGGCCAATGACGTCGCGAAGGTCATCAACGGTGACCCCGCGGTTCACGGCCTGCTCAAGGTGGTGTTCGTTCCGAATTACAATGTCAGCGCGGCCGAGGTGATGATCCCCGGCGCGGACCTGTCGGAGCAGATTTCCACCGCGGGCATGGAGGCATCGGGCACCGGCAACATGAAGTTTGCGCTGAACGGCGCGCTGACCATAGGCACGCTCGATGGCGCCAATGTCGAAATCAGGGAGCGCGTGGGCGAGGAGAATATCTTCATCTTCGGACTAAAGGCCGAAGAGGTGGCCGAGCGCCGCCGCAATGGCTACCAGCCGCGGGCGATCATCGAAGGGTCCCGCGAGCTCTCGCAGGCCATTTCGGCCGTGTCGTCGGGCGTGTTCTCGCCGGGCGATACGGAACGCTACCGCGCTCTCATGGACAGTCTTTATGAAAGTGACTGGTTCATGGTCGCTGCTGATTTCGATGCTTATGCTTCCATGCAGCGGGCGGTGGATGAAGTGTGGCTCAACAGCGCGGACTGGAACGCAAGGGCGATCCGCAACGTCGCGCGCGTCGGCTGGTTCTCGTCCGATCGGACGATTCGCGAATACGCGAAAGACATCTGGAACGTGCCCGGCGACGTTTTTCGTACCCAGAAAGGGGTGCCGCTTGACGAAAATGCCGCGCGCGATCGGCGAAACGGATGGTCTGGCCAAGGCCAGCGACGTTGCCGCCATTGTCGCCGGCACACATGGCGATCCTTTTGCGGTGCTGGGCGTCCAGCAGGTCGGCACGGGCTTTTTCGCGCGCTGCTTCATTCCCCATGCGGAACAAGTAGCCGCCTATACGCTGGCCGGCCGACCGGCGGGCGAACTTGCCCGGCGCGACGAGGCGGGCTTCTTCGAGGGCAGGCTGTCGATCCGCAAGCGTCAGCCGCTCCGTTACCTGGCGCGAAATGGCGACGGCGAGTGGTGGGTTACCGACCCCTACAGCTTCGGCCCGGTGCTAGGCCCGATGGATGACTACTACATTGCCGAAGGCTCGCATCTGCGGCTCTTCGACAAGTTGGGTGCCCATCTGATCGATCATGAAGGCGCCAGCGGCGTGCATTTCGCTGTCTGGGCTCCGAACGCGAAACGCGTTTCCGTGGTCGGCGACTTCAACGACTGGGATGGCCGCCGGCATCCCATGCGCCTGCGTCGAGACACCGGCGTGTGGGAGATTTTCATTCCCGACCTCGGCTCTGGCCGGCTTTACAAGTACGAGATCATCGGCGCGCAGGGCGTGCGCCTGCCGCTCAAGGCGGACCCTTTCGCCTTCCGCTCGGAGTTGCGGCCCTCCACCGCTTCCGTAACGGCGGCGCCGCTTGCGCATGAATGGGGCGACGAGGCGCATCGCAACTATTGGCGCAACGCCGACGCCCGGCGCGAGCCGATCTCCATCTACGAGGTCCATGCCGGCTCATGGCAGCGGCGCGACGATGGCGGTTTTCTCACCTGGGACGAGCTTGCCGCGCGCCTCATTCCCTACGTCGTGGACATGGGCTTCACCCATATAGAGTTTCTGCCCATCACCGAGCATCCCTTCGATCCCTCATGGGGCTATCAGACCACGGGCCTGTATGCTCCGACGGCGCGCTTCGGCGAACCTGAAGGCTTTGCCCGTTTCGTCGATGGCGCGCATCGCGCGGGTGTGGGGGTCATTCTCGACTGGGTGCCGGCGCATTTCCCGGTGGACGAGTTCGGCCTGGTCCGCTTTGACGGGACCGCGCTCTACGAACATGCCGATCCGCGCAAGGGCTTCCATCCGGACTGGAACACGCTGATCTACAATTTCGGCCGCCGCGAGGTGGTGTCGTTCCTGATCAACAATGCGCTCTACTGGGCCGAGAAATATCACGTCGACGGGCTTCGCGTGGACGCCGTCGCCTCCATGCTCTACCTCGACTATTCGCGCAAGGAGGGCGAATGGTTGCCAAACGAGAAGGGCGGGCGCGAGAATCTGGAGGCAGTCGCCTTCCTTCAGCGCATGAACAGGGAGCTGTATGGCCACCATCCCGGAATCATGACAATCGCCGAGGAGTCGACCTCCTGGCCGAAAGTATCGCAACCGGTGCACGAAGGCGGGCTAGGCTTCGGCTTCAAGTGGAACATGGGTTTCATGCACGACACGCTGCAATATTTCGCGCGTGAGCCGGTACACCGCAAATACCATCACAACGACCTCACTTTCGGGCTCATATACGCGTTCAGCGAAAACTTCGTCCTGCCCTTCAGCCATGACGAGGTGGTGCATGGCAAGGGCTCGCTGCTGGAGAAAATGGCCGGCGACGACTGGCAGAAGTTCGCCACGCTGCGCGCCTTCTATGCGTTCATGTGGGGCTATCCGGGCAAGAAGCTGCTGTTCATGGGCCAGGAGTTTGCCCAGCGGCGCGAGTGGAGCGAGGCGAGAGAACTGGACTGGGGCCTTCTGCAATACCAGGCCCATGACGGCGTGCGACAGGTCGTGCGCGACCTCAATCATATCTACCGGTCGCGTCCGGCGCTGCATGCGCGCGACTGTGAGCCGGCAGGCTTTTCCTGGCTGGTCGTGGATGACGCGGAAAATTCGGTTTTTGCATGGCTGCGAAAGGCGCCGGGGGAAACTCCTGTTGCCGTGATCTCCAATTTCACGCCCATTCCGCGCGAGCATTATCGTCTGCCTCTGCCGCATGCCGGCATATGGCGCGAACTCATCAACACCGACGCTACCGATTATGGGGGGTCCGGAATGGGCAATGGCGGCTCGATAACGGCGCGATCCGAGGGTGACGCCGCCGTGGCGTTCATGGTGCTGCCGCCGCTCGCCACCGTCATGCTCGAATTTGTTCAGGATTGAGTGCTTGGGGAGGTCAGGATGGTTAAGGCAAAACGAACCCAGCCGCTATCCCGCGACGCCATGGCCTATGTGCTGGCTGGCGGGCGGGGCAGCCGCCTCAAGGAACTGACGGATCGGCGGGCGAAGCCGGCGGTCTATTTCGGGGGCAAGACCCGGATAATCGATTTTGCACTCTCCAATGCGCTCAATTCGGGTATCCGGCGGCTCGGCGTTGCCACGCAATACAAGGCGCACTCGCTGATCCGCCATCTGCAGCGCGGCTGGAATTTCCTCCGCACCGAGCGCAACGAGAGCTTCGACATCTTGCCGGCATCCCAGCGCGTTTCGGAAACCCAATGGTACGAAGGCACCGCCGACGCCGTCTATCAGAACATCGACATCATCGAGAGCTACGGCCCGGAATTCATGGTCATCCTGGCGGGCGATCACATCTACAAGATGGACTACGAGCTGATGCTGCGCCAGCACGTGGACGCCGGAGCCGACGTTACGGTGGGCTGCCTCGAAGTACCCCGCATGGAGGCGACCGGCTTTGGCGTCATGCATGTCGACGCCAAGGACAATATCATCGCCTTCGTCGAGAAGCCTTCCGATCCGCCCGGCATTCCCGACAAACCGGATTTCGCCCTGGCATCGATGGGCATCTATGTTTTCAATACGCGCTTCCTGATGGATCTTCTGCGCAAGGACGCTGCCGATCCCAGTTCCAGTCGCGATTTCGGCAAGGACATCATTCCCGGCATCGTCAAGGATGGCAAAGCCGTCGCTCATCGCTTCGCCAAGTCATGCGTGCGGTCAAGCCAGGAGGCGCAGCCATACTGGCGCGACGTCGGCACCATAGACGCCTATTGGGAGGCGAATATCGACCTGACCGACGTGACACCGGAACTCGACCTCTACGATCGCGATTGGCCGATCTGGACCTATGCCGAGTTGAAGCCCCCGGCAAAGTTCGTGCATGACGAGGACGGCCGGCGCGGCGAGGCGATCTCGTCCCTGGTATCCGGCGATTGCATCATCTCCGGCGCCTCACTGCGCCGCAGCCTGATCTTTACGGGTGCGCGCATCAATTCCTACTCCCGACTCGAAGAAGTGGTGATGCTTCCCGACTGCCATATAGGCCGCAATGTGCGTCTGAAACGCGTGGTGCTCGACCATGGCGTCAGGGTTCCCGAGGGCCTCGTGGTGGGAGAGGACCCGGTCGAGGATGCCAGGCGTTTCCGCGTCACGGAAAAGGGCATATGCCTCATCACCCAGCCGATGATCGACAGGCTGACATGACGCCGGCAGGAAAACGGATTGACGACGTGCCCAGCGAGAGGACGATGAAGGTCCTCTCAGTCGCTTCCGAGATTTTCCCTCTGGTCAAGACCGGCGGGCTGGCGGATGTAGCAGGCGCGCTGCCTGTCGCCCTGGCTCGCCTGAACGTGGCGATGCGTTCCCTTGTGCCCGGCTATCCCGCGGTCATGTCGGCGGTCAAGAGAAAGAAGGCGCTGCTGCAATATCCACTTCTGCATGGCGGCAAGGCATCGGTCCATGCGGCCAGCGTGGGCGAACTCGACCTGCTGGTTCTGGATGCGCCGCATCTGTTCGACCGGCCAGGCGGCGGGCCCTATGGCGACGCAGCAGGCCATGACTGGCCGGACAATTGGCGCCGGTTCGCCGCGTTGTCGCAGGTCGGCGCGGATATCGCCGCAGGTGCGATCAAAGGCTATGTGCCGGACCTGGTCCACGCTCATGACTGGCAGGCGGCAATGACGCTTGCCTATATGCGCTATGGCAAGGCCGCCGGCACGCCTTCGGTGATGACCATTCACAATCTCGCATTCCAGGGCCGGTTCGGCGCGGGGATCTTCGGCGAACTTGGGCTCCCTGCGGAAGCGATGCATATGGATGGCGTGGAATATTATGGCGGTGTGGGCTTCCTGAAAGCCGGCCTGCAGGCTGCCTCGGCTATCACCACGGTCAGTCCCACCTATGCGATGGAAATCCGCACGCCCGAATTCGGCATGGGTCTCGACGGATTGCTGAACCTGCGCGCTGCGGACCTCTACGGGATCGTGAACGGCATAGATACGGACGTCTGGAATCCGGCGACGGACAGTCATCTGGTCGCAGGCTACGACGCCGGTGATCTGTCTCCTCGCCGCCGGAACCGGGAGGCGGTGGAGAGCCGCTTCCAGCTCGAAGGCGACACCAGCCCGCTGGTGTGCGTGGTCAGCCGCCTGACCTGGCAGAAGGGCATGGACATGCTGGCGGCTTCCGTGGACGGCATCGTCAACGCTGGTGCCCGCCTGGCTGTTCTGGGCTCCGGCGATCCGGCTTTGGAGGGCGCGCTGCTTGCTGCCGCCTCGCGGCACAGGGGCAGGGTTGGCGTGATCGTCGGCTATGACGAGGGATTGTCGCATCTGATGCAGGGCGGCTGCGATGCAATCCTTATTCCCTCGCGGTTCGAGCCATGTGGACTGACGCAGCTTTATGGGCTGCGCTACGGCTGCGTGCCCATCGTGGCGCGCACCGGGGGGCTTGCGGATACGATCATCGACGCCAACGAGGCTGCGGTCGCGGCCGGGGTTGCCACCGGACTGCAGTTTGCACCGAACAGCAGCGACGCGCTCCTGAATGCCGTCGCTCGGATGATAAATCTTCATCGAGACCCGGAGATCTGGGAGACCCTGCAAAGGCAGGGCATGAAGACCGATCTTTCCTGGCGCAGGAGTGCGGAGAAATACGCCGCGCTCTATCGCTTGCTTCTTTCGAAAAAGGCTGCCTGATCATGATCCGCACCGTTGCAACCAGACCCTATGACGACCAGAAGCCCGGCACGTCAGGGCTCCGCAAAAAGGTGCCTGTCTTCCAGCAGGAGCACTACGCGGAAAATTTCATCCAGTCGATTTTCGACGCGCTTGACGGCTACCAGGGCAAGACCCTGGTGCTTGGCGGGGACGGGCGTTTCTACAATCGCGAAGTCATCCAGAAGGCCATCCGTATTGCCGCCGCCAACGGCTTCGGCAAGGTGATGGTGGGAAAGGGCGGTATCCTGTCTACTCCGGCAGCTTCCAACATCATTAGAAAATACAAGGCGTTCGGCGGCATCATCCTGTCTGCGAGTCACAATCCCGCCGGTCCAAACGAGGATTTCGGCATCAAGTACAATGCCGGCAACGGCGGACCGGCACCGGAAAAGATCACCGATGCGATATTCGCCCGGACCAAGGCGATCACGCGGTTCAAGACCACCGGCAGCGCCGATGTCGATCTCGACGTGTTGGGCACTAGCAAGGTCGAGGGCATGGAGGTCGAGGTCATCGACCCGGTCAGGGATTATGCCGAGCTGATGGAAAGCCTGTTCGATTTCGAGGCTTTGCGTGCGCTCTTCCGTTCCGGCTTTCGGATGGCGTTCGATTCCATGCATGCGGTTACCGGCCCGTATGGCAAGGAAATCCTTGAAAACCGTCTGGGTGCGCCCGAGGGCACCTGCCGAAACTTCACGCCGTTGCCCGATTTCGGCGGCCATCATCCAGACCCCAACCTCGTTCACGCCAAGGCGCTCTATGACGATGTTATGAGCGAGTCCGGACCGGACTTCGGGGCCGCGTCGGACGGGGACGGCGACCGCAACATGATCGTCGGCAAGGGCATGTTCGTCACCCCATCGGACAGCCTGGCGATTCTGGCTGCGAACGCCACGCTTGCGCCGGGTTACGCAAATGGCATTGCAGGCGTCGCACGCTCCATGCCCACCAGCGCTGCCGCCGACCGCGTGGCCGAAAGGCTGGGGATCGGCTGCTACGAGACGCCGACGGGCTGGAAATTCTTCGGCAATCTGCTGGACGCTGGCAAGGTGACGCTCTGTGGCGAAGAAAGCTTCGGCACCGGTTCCAATCACGTGCGCGAAAAGGACGGCCTGTGGGCGGTCCTGTTCTGGCTCAACATCATCGCCGCTCGGCAGGAAAGCGTGAAGGAAATCGTCACCAAACATTGGGCGACCTTTGGCCGCAACTATTATTCGCGCCACGACTATGAGGAGGTCGAAACAGAACGGGCCGATGCGCTGATGAAGGAACTCGGCGCAAAACTGGCGTCGCTTCCGGGGACGTCCCTGCGGGGCCTGACAGTCGAGAAGGCGGACGACTTCTCCTATCACGACCCTGTCGATGGTTCGGTCAGCGAGCATCAGGGCATACGTGTCATGTTCCGCGGAGGCGCGCGCGTCGTTTTCCGCCTATCCGGTACGGGGACAAGCGGGGCGACGCTGCGCGTTTACATGGAGCACTACGAGCCGGACGCAGCCCGGCACGGCATAGACACGCAGGAAGCGCTTGCCGATCTGATCGCCGCAGCCGACGAGATTGCAGGAATCCGCCGCCATACCGGCCGCGACCGGCCGAGCGTGATTACGTGATTTCGGCTTCTCTCCCGCCGGGGGAGAAGGCAGGACCTCCCCTTGGCGCCGTGGTCACTTCCGGGGGCATCCGCTTCAGCGTGTGGTCCTCGGCGGCCGAGCGTATCCGGCTGTGCCTGTTCGATGGCGAGCGTGAAACACATCGGCTGGATATGGTCCGGGAAGGCCAAGGTGTCCACGCGCTGTTCGTGCCGGGGCTGAAGGAGGGAACGCGCTACGGCTTTCGCGCAGATGGGCCTTACGACCCTGCTGCCGGCCTTTGGTTCGATCCGGATAAATTGCTGGTCGATCCCCGCGCCGTAGAGCTTGATCGTCCTTTTGTCTATGATCCGGTTCTGGCAGCGAGGCGCGGAGAAGGGCGCGATACCGCGCCGCTTATCCCGAAGGCTGTCGCGCGCGCCTTGCCGGAGGCGACACCGACCAGGCCTGCCTTGTTCTGTGGCGGCGGCTTGATCTACGAACTGCCGGTGCGCGCCTTCTCGATCCGCCACCCCGAAGTGGCGAAACGGGATCGGGGCACCTTGCGTGCACTGGCAAGCCCGCCGGTCATTGCCCACCTGAGAAAACTTGGCGTAACGGCCGTCGAACTGATGCCCTTGGCTGCCTGGATCGACGAGCGACACCTGCCGGGGCTTGGGCTCACCAATGCCTGGGGCTACAATCCCGTGGGCTTCATGGCGATTGATCCCAGATTGGCGCCGGGCGGCCTCGCGGATTTGCGAGCTGCGGTCGCCGCGCTGCATGATGCCGGGATTGGCGTCATCATGGATGTCGTCTTCAACCATACGGGCGAGAGCGACATATCGGGGCCTACCCTTTCTCTGCGCGGCCTGGATGCGCGCGCCTACTATCGCCACGATATTCACGGGAAGCTCGTCAACGACACGGGCACGGGCAATACGCTGGCCTGCGAAAGAGAGCCTGCACGAACGCTGATCCTGGACACGTTGCGGCATTTCGTGCGCCATGCCGGCGTGGACGGTTTCCGCTTCGACCTCGCGCCAATCCTTGGCCGGGATGAAAACGGCGTGTTCCGGCCTGACGCATCGTTGTTCGAGGATATTCATGCCGATCCGCTGCTGGGCGACCGGGTCCTGATCGCCGAGCCGTGGGACATCGGCCCCGGAGGCTATCAACTAGCCCATTTTCGGCCGCCTTTCCTGGAGTGGAATGACCGTTTCCGGGACGACGTCCGCCGCTTCTGGCGTGGCGACGCCGGCATGCTCGGCGTTCTGGCAACGCGACTTGCCGGCTCTTCCGACCTGTTCGGGAAAGACGGGGCGACGACGACACGGACGGTCAATTTCATCGCCGCCCATGACGGCATGACGCTTGCCGACCTGGTGAGCTACTCCCGCAAGCACAACGAAGCCAATGGCGAGGACGATCGCGACGGGCATGACCATAATTTCTCCTGGAACAATGGCGCCGAAGGTCAAACGGATGACCCCGGAATACTGGCCCGCCGCCATCGGGACATACGCGCCCTGCTGGCGACGCTGTTCGCCTCGCGGGGCACGGTGATGCTGACGGCCGGCGACGAGTTCGGCCGTAGCCAGAGAGGGAACAACAATGCCTATGCGCAGGACAACGACACGACGTGGCTGGACTGGAGCAATCGTGATGCCGCGTTGGAGGACTTTGTCGCCGCTCTTTCGTTGCTGCGCCGCTCCTTTCCGGCACTCTCGGAACTGGTTTTCCTGACCGGGCAGGGACAGGCCTCAAGGGCGATGCCGGATGTCGAATGGCTGGCCGAGACCGGCGAGCCGATGGGCGTTGCCGATTGGGAAAACACCTCCAGGCGCCGGCTATCCCTGCTGCTCGGTCAGAAGGCAAAGCAAGAGCGGCTTGCCGTTCTGATCAACGGTGAAGACATTGCGTGCCGCTTTGTACTGCCGCGGCGGCAAGGCTGGCGCTGGGTGGCGGCGCTACCTGCCCCATTTGCCGATGACCCGTACGGTACCGTGCCCGGCCACAGCGCGATCCGGATCGTGCTCCGGGTTAGTGCCAGCACCTCCCCGGCGCTGACCATGGCGGTATGCGGCCATAAATCCTCCGTAACGGTCAGCAGCATCATTGCCGTATGCTGCTTGGATTCCAGCTCCAGGCCGTTCAGCCATTGGCATAAACCTGCCGAGATTGAAGCCCTCTGCGTCACAGCGACATCCTCTCCTTCCTTGTTCTTACGAAAACTCCACCCAATCCAGCTCGACCCAACCTTGGCTTACGCCGATCACGAGATGGACCGGCCCTTGTTCGACCACAAG
>SMEK01000208.1_pt1 | contig 24567 bp, 21 predicted proteins | sample 2456371 | NCBI WGS metagenome assembly SMEK01 (sample SAMN10132590, study PRJNA489261) | soil metagenome | isolation source: day1 antibiotic-loamy sand soil ammended with composted manure from dairy... | place: USA | collected 2015-04-01
CGCACCGGCCGCGCGCAGGACGTGAGCGCCGCCGCCGCGTTCACGGCCAAGGTCGCCGAACGCTACCCGAAACTGTCCACGTTGGTGGCCGACGGTCTGCCCTACCACGAGGCCGGAGGTTCCGACGCCCAGGAACTCGGTGCCGTGCTCGCCACGGCGGTGGCCTATCTCCGGGCCGCGACCGAGGCCGGCCTCGACGTCGCCACGGCCGCCGCACGGATCGAATTCCGGCTCGCCGCGACCACCGACCAGTTCAACACCATCGCGAAGCTCCGCGCCGCGCGCAGGGCGTGGGCGCGCGTACTGGAGGTGTGCGGTGCGCCCGGCATCGCCATGCGCCAACACGCCGTCACGTCGCCCGCCATGCTGACCCGCCGCGATCCCGAGGTGAACCTGCTGCGCACCACCGTCGCCTGCTTCGCGGCCGGTGTCGGCGGTGCCGACGCGGTGACCGTGTTGCCGTTCGACCACGCGATCGGATTACCCGACAAGTTCTCCCGCAGGCTCGCCCGCAACACCCAGGCCATCCTGCTGGAGGAGAGCAAACTCGCCAACGTGATCGACCCCGCGGGCGGCTCGTGGTACGTCGAGAACCTCACCGACGCCCTCGCACACGCGGCCTGGGACGAGTTCACCGCCATCGAGAAGGCGGGCGGTATCGAGGCCGAACTCGCTTCGGGCGCGCTGGCCGACCGTCTGGCCGACACGTGGCGGAGGCGATCGCGGCGGATCGCGACCCGACGTGACCCGATCACCGGCGTCAGCGAGTTCCCGTTGCTCGACGAGAACACCGTCGAGCGGACACCCCGACCCGCAGGGCAGGGCGGGGGCCTGCCGAGGGTCCGGTACGCCCAGGACTACGAACGGTTGCGTGACCGGTCCGATGCCCACCTCGCCGAGCACGGCAGCCGACCGAAGGTCTTCCTCGCCACGCTCGGACCACTGGCCCAGCACACGGCCCGCGCCACGTTCGCGGCGAACCTCTTCCAAGCGGGCGGGATCGAGCCGGTGAATCCGGGGCTCGCCGACCCGTCCGTCGAAGACCTCGTGGCCGCCTTCCGTGACAGCGGAACCCCCGTGGCCTGCCTGTGCGGCAGCGACGTCGCGTACGGCGAGAGCGCCGAGGCGGTGGCGGCCGCCCTGCGTTCGGCGGGCGCCACCACGGTGCTGCTCGCGGGTAAACCGGCTGACATCGACGGTGTCACGGGTTACGTCCACACCGGGTGCGACGCGCTCGCCGTCCTCTCCGACACTCTCGACACCCTGGGAGTCGCCCAATGAGCATCCCTGATTTCAGCGACATCGAGCTGGGGGCCGGTGCCGCGCCGAGCGGCGACAAGCAGGAATGGCTGGAGGCGTTGCGCGCCAGCACCGGCAAGGACGTCGACGCGCTCACGTGGCAGACCCCGGAGGGCATCAGCGTCAAACCGCTCTACACGGCGGAGGACCTGACGGACCTGGACTTCCTGCGTACCTATCCCGGCATCGCGCCGTACCTGCGGGGCCCGTACCCCACGATGTACACGACACAGCCGTGGACCATCCGCCAGTACGCCGGGTTCTCCACGGCCGAGGAGTCCAACGCCTTCTACCGTCGCAACCTCGCCGCGGGTCAGAAGGGCCTGTCCGTGGCGTTCGACCTCGCCACCCACCGCGGCTACGACTCCGACCACCCGCGCGTGGCCGGTGACGTCGGCATGGCGGGGGTGGCCATCGACTCGATCTACGACATGCGGCAGCTGTTCGACGGCATCCCGCTCGACCGCATGAGCGTGTCGATGACCATGAACGGCGCCGTGCTGCCCGTGCTGGCGCTGTACGTGGTGGCGGCGGAGGAACAGGGTGTGCGGCCCGAGCAGCTCGCGGGGACCATCCAAAACGACATCCTCAAGGAGTTCATGGTCCGCAACACCTACATCTACCCGCCGCAACCGTCGATGCGGATCATCTCCGACATCTTCGCGTTCACGTCGCAGCGGATGCCGAAGTTCAACTCCATCTCGATCTCCGGCTACCACATGCAGGAAGCCGGGGCCACGGCCGATCTGGAGTTGGCGTACACGCTGGCCGACGGCGTCGAGTACATCCGCGCCGGTCTGGACGCCGGACTCGACATCGACGCTTTCGCTCCGCGACTGTCGTTCTTCTGGGCCATCGGCATGAACTTCTTCATGGAGGTCGCCAAACTGCGGGCCGCGCGGCTGCTGTGGGCGAAGCTCGTGAAGCAGTTCGAACCGCGCAACCCCAAGTCGCTGAGCCTGCGCACGCACTGCCAGACCTCCGGATGGTCGCTCACGGCCCAGGACGTCTACAACAACGTCGTGCGCACGTGCGTCGAGGCTATGGCGGCCACCCAGGGCCACACGCAGTCGTTGCACACCAACGCCCTCGACGAGGCCCTGGCGTTGCCGACCGACAGCAGTGCCCGGATCGCGCGCAACACGCAGTTGCTGCTCCAGCAGGAATCCGGCACCACGCGCGTCATCGACCCGTGGGGTGGCAGCGCGTACGTTGAACGGCTCACCTACGAACTCGCCCGGCGGGCGTGGAGCCACATCGAGGAGGTCGAGTCCGCGGGCGGCATGGCCAGGGCGATCGACGCCGGTATCCCCAAGCTCCGCATCGAGGAGGCCGCCGCACGTACGCAGGCCCGGATCGACTCGGGCAGGCAGCCGGTGATCGGCGTGAACAAGTACCGCCTCGGTCCCGAGGACGACACCGAACTCGATGTCCTCAAGATCGACAACGCGGGTGTGCGGGCCCAGCAGCTGGAGAAGTTGCGCAGGCTGCGCGCCGAACGTGACGAGGACGCCACCCAGGACGCGCTGCGCAGGCTCACCGCCGGCGCGGAGGGTGACGGCAACCTCCTGGAGTTGGCCATCGACGCGGCCAGGGCCAAGGCCACCGTCGGGGAGATCTCGGAGGCGCTGGAGAAGGTCTGGGGCAGGCACTCCGGGCAGATCCGTACCATCTCCGGCGTGTACCGCGAGGAGGTCGGCAAGACCGCCAAGGTAGAGACCGCCCGGCAACGGGTCGACGCGTTCGCCGAGGCTGAGGGGCGCAGGCCGCGCATCCTGGTGGCCAAGATGGGCCAGGACGGTCACGACCGTGGACAGAAGGTGGTCGCCACCGCGTTCGCGGACCTCGGTTTCGACGTCGACGTCGGGCCGTTGTTCTCGACCCCCGCCGAGGTGGCGCGCCAGGCGGTGGAGGCCGACGTGCACATCGTGGGTGTGTCGTCGTTGGCGGCAGGACACCTCTCGCTCGTGCCTCAGCTGCGGGACGAGCTCGCCGCGTTGGGTCGTGACGACATCATGATCGTGTGCGGTGGCGTCATCCCGCCGCAGGACTACGACGAGCTGCGCGCGGCAGGGGCCTCCGCCATCTTCGGGCCGGGCACCGTGATCGCCGACAGCGTCGTCACGTTGCTCGACGAGCTCGAGGCACGACACTCATAGCCATGGCACGCATTCTCGACGTCCCCGCGTACGCCAAAGGCGTGCTCGACGGTGACCGTGGCATCTTGGCCAGGGCCATCACGTTGGTCGAATCGCAGCGCCCCGACCACCGCAAACTGGCGCAGGACCTGCTCGTGGAGCTGTTGCCGCACGCGGGCGGTGCCGTGCGGATCGGGATCACCGGGGTCCCCGGCGTGGGTAAATCCACGTTCATCGACCAGCTCGGCACCCAGCTCACCGGCGCGGGGCATCGGGTGGCCGTGCTCGCCGTGGACCCCTCCTCCCCACGCACCGGCGGCAGCATCCTCGGCGACAAGACCCGAATGGCCCGACTCTCCACCGACCCCGCCGCGTTCGTCCGGCCGTCGCCGAGCTCGGGAACGCTCGGCGGGGTGGCCCGGGCCACGCGCGAGACCATCGTGCTGATGGAAGCCGCGGGCTACGACGTGGTGTTGGTCGAAACCGTCGGCGTCGGCCAGTCCGAGGTCGCCGTGGCCGGCATGGTCGACACGTTCCTGTTCTTGACCCTGGCCCGCACCGGTGACCAGCTCCAGGGCATCAAGAAGGGCGTCCTCGAACTCGCCGACGTGATCGCCGTGAACAAAGCCGACGGTGAGCACGAGCGCGAGGCGCGTAAGGCCGCCAGGGAACTGTCCGGCGCACTGCGGATGATCTACGGTCCCGACGCCGCGTGGACTCCGCCCGTGCTCACCTGCAGCGGTCTGACCGGGGCCGGGCTCGACACCGTGTGGCAGCAACTGATGCGGCACCGCGAGCAGCTCGTCGAATCGGGGGAATTAGAGGCCCGGCGGCAACAACAGCAGGTGGACTGGGTCTGGGCGATGGTGCGGGATCAGCTGCTGGACCGGCTGGTGGAGCACCCGGCCGTGCGTGCGATCGTCGACGAGGTCGAACGTGACGTCCGGGAGGGCCGGAGCACCGCCACCCTCGCCGCTGAACGCATCCTGAGCGCCTTCAGCGGGGAAACGCCGCACAGTGGCTGACGAGACACCACCCGACAGTGCAGACTGTGAGCGTGCGTGTTCTCGGGGTCGTGCTGAGTGTGCTCACCGTCGTTGTCGTCGTCTCCACCGGCGCCGCCGTTCCCGCAGCGCAAGCCGCATCGGGTGTCGCGTCGACCGGCTACGTCGCCCATGTCGTGGCGCAGGACGAATCCACTCGGGAGTCCGAGACTTCCGAGTCGGGGGAGTCCTCGAGTGGGGAACCGGAGTTGGACCCCCAGACCGAGGCTGAGGCGGAGAAGAACAAGAACAAGGTCGTGGTGGGCGTCATCGCGGCGATACTGCTCGGCATCGTGGCCGCGGGACGGTACTTGCGCGCGAAGAAAGCGAAAGGCGGCTGACGCGCCGGTTCTACGGTGCCACCGAACGGTCCGTCACCGTTTAGCGCAAATGGGCTACCTTCTGTCTCTTCATTAGGACATACGGGTTACACATACGCTGGTAGATGTCAGACTGAAAGTCAATGTGCACGGCGGTGCTCGGCGAGTTCGTCGAGCTTCATAGGCTCGACGGATTCGCCGAGCTCGCCCAGCCCAACCCGTTCAGACAGCTCTACCAGCGGACGACAGGGGTGTACACCATCGCCGCGCTGGTTGCGTGCGGAGGTGCGGTGTGACCGTTCTCGACTCGCGACCCGAAGTGCCGGGCGAATCCGACCCGGGCACATCGGCCGACTCCCTGCTCGCCGCGGCCGGAACGGTCGCCGCCGGAGACGTGGGCGCAGGACGTGGCCCCGACTGGCTCGACGACTGGCTGGCCGACCGTGCGGTGGACGTCGTCTCCTGGCGTCGTCACATCCATGCTCATCCCGAGCTGGCCCGACGCGAGTACGGCACCACCGAACTCATCGTCAGGTTGCTCCGTTCGGCCGGGTTGCAGCCGAGGGTGTTGCCAGGTGGCACCGGCCTCATCTGCGATGTCGGCACCGGACGACGATGTGTGGCGTTGCGGGCCGACCTGGATGCCCTTCCCTTGACCGAGGCCACGGGACTGCCGTTCGCGTCGAGCGTGGACGGCGTCGCCCACGCCTGTGGACACGATGTGCACACGACGGTGTTGCTCGGTGCGGGGCTGGCGCTGGCCACGGCCGCCGAACTGCCGGGACGCGTGCGGTTGCTCTTCCAGCCCGCCGAGGAGGTCATGCCCGGTGGCGCGCTCGACGCCATCGAGGCCGGTGCGCTCGACGGCGTGGACCGCATCTTCGGTCTGCACTGCGACCCACGGTTGGCCGTCGGACGGATCGGCACCCGGGTGGGGGCGCTCACGTCGGCCGCCGATCTTGTGGAGTTGACGTTGACCTCGCCGGGCGGACACACGTCCCGGCCCCACCTGACCGCCGATCTCGTGCACGGTCTGGGCACCGTGATCACTTCGCTGCCCGCCTTGTTGTCACGGAGGGTGGACCCGCGGTCGGGCACCGTACTCGTGTGGGGTGCCGTGCACGCCGGTGAAGCGGCCAACGCCGTGCCGCAGGAAGGCAGACTGTGCGGGACCCTGCGTACCGCCGACCACGAGACGTGGACGATGTTGGAGCCGCTCGTGGAGTCGTCGGTGAAGTCGCTGCTCGCTCCCACAGGGGTCGGGTACGAGTTGAACTACCTGCGTGGTGTGCCGCCCGTGGTCAATGACTCGGAGAGCACGGCCCTGCTGCGGGTGGGCGTGGAGGCCGCGCTGGGGGCCGGGGCCCTGGCCAACGCGGAGCAGTCCTCCGGTGGGGAGGACTTCGGGTGGTACCTGGAGCACGTGCCCGGCGCGTTCGCCCGGCTCGGTGTGTGGTCCGGTGAGGGGCAGATGCGCGATCTGCACCAGCCGACGTTCGTGGCCGACGAACGTGCCTTGTTCGTCGGGATCCGGGTGATGGTCCACGCGGCTTTGGCCGCGCTCGCGGCCTGATCCTGTTCGGCGTGTCCGCAGTCTGTGTCGTTGTGTCCGCAGATTGTGTAGCCATGCCCGCATCGCAGGTTGCGAACACAACGACGGGGGATGCGGACACGAGTTATCCACAGGAAGGCGAGTTATCCACAAGCTGTGGATAACCGGTGGTGGAACCCCGGTGCGCCGTTCAGCCTGGAGGAATGTGGCACGACCGGGGGATGCGTGGCCCCGTCACGCGACGTGACGCTGCGGCCGCTTTGGGAGAACACGCGTTGAGAACCGCTCTTCGCCACGGGGTGTTGACCCAACCGTGGCGGGGCGTCGTGATGCACACGGCCGACCTACGGGACCTTCGCGCTCGAGCGGCGGCGGCCGTCCTGTTCGTCGGTGAACCCGTGGTGCTCTCCGGACCGACGGCGTTGCGGTTGCACGGCTGCGACGCGGTACCGGAGACCGGGCCGATCCACGTGACGGTCCCGTACTCACGGTCCGCCAGATCCCGACCGGGGCTCGCCATGCACCAGAGCCGGTTCAACTCCGCCGACGTGATCGAGCTCGACGGGCTTCCCGTGTTCCCGCTCGAGCTCGCGATCGCCGACCAGCTGTGCGGCCGTGATGCCCGCCGCGCGTTCGCGGCGCTGGACCAGGCGTTGCGCATGCGTCCCGGTGAGGAAGGCGAATCGTTCCGTTCGGCCGTGCGGGCCCGCCTCACCTCCCGCGCCGATCGACGTGGCGTACCGAGGGCGCTCATGCTCACCGAGCTGGCCACGGGCCGAGCGGATTCACCGCCCGAAAGCTCGCTTCTGCTGACTGTGGTCGAAGCCGGATTCCCGGTACCGGAGCCGCAACATCCGATACACACGATCGACGGGCGGTTGCTGTACGTGCTCGATCTGGCCTGGGAACAGTGGCGGATCGCCGTGGAATACGACGGTTACGAGGCGCATGAGGATCGCGCCGCCCACGATGCCGAACGTGACCGTCGACTCGCCGGGCGAGGATGGCTGGTGATCAGGGCCAGGGCTGAGGACTTACGTGATCCGTCGCGGGTTCTGCGGGAGTTGCGTGAGGCGTTCGCTCAACGATCCCGTTAGGGCCCTCGCCCATCGTGGCTTGCGGACATGGCGACACAGCCTGCGGACACGGCTACGCAGCCTGCGGACACGGGGTTATGGGCCGATGCGTTTGCAGGGGCGGGTACGCAGGTCGTTGACGTAGTCGGCGGGGGCACCGGCTGCCTCGGCGGCGTCGGCCAACACGCCCAGATAGCGTGCGGAGGGCAATCCGCCCTCGTACGCATCCAGCACGTACAACCACGCCAGCACCGAGCCGTCCATGGTCTGAACTCGCAGTCTGATCTTGTTGTGGAGTCCGAGCTCCCCACCCTCCCACTGATCGAGTCGCGACTCGTCCAGCGGCGTGACGTCGTAGAGCACCACGAAGACCCGCGATCCCGGGTCCTCGACGATGGTGGCGAGCGCACCTTCCCAATACAGGTCTTCGCCGCCGAAGGTGAGCCGCCAGCCTTCCAGCCAGCCGGTGCCCGCCATCGGCGAGTGCGGAGCTCGCTCCATCATCTGGGCGGGATCCATGTTGGACCCGTACGCGGCATAAAGGGGCACGACCCCCAGGGTAGCGGCCGCCGCATCACCCGAGCGGATGCACTCCGCGTGTCCCCACATAGAGTTGTCGGTGCAGCGCCGTGTTGAGGAGGGAACGAAGTTGACCAAGATCGTGATCATGGGCGGCGGACCTGCCGGCTACGAGGCGGCACTGGTCGCGGCGCAACACGGAGCCGACGTCACCGTCGTCGAGCGTGACGGTCTTGGTGGCGCGTGTGTGTTGTACGACTGTGTTCCTTCCAAGACGTTCATCGCGTCCTCCGGTGCCCGGGCGAGTCTGCAGAGTTTCCCCGAGCTCGGCATCCAGGTGGACTCGGCGCCACGGGTCGACCTGCCGTCCGTGCACGCCCGGGTGCGTGACCTGGCGCTGGCCCAGTCCGCGGACATCCGTGCCCGACTGCAACGCGAAGGGGTGCGGATACTCACCGGTACCGCCCGTTTCCGCGACTCCAAGCCCGGTCTGGCCACGCACAAGATCGGGGTGACCTACCCGGAGACCGGCGAGGAGGAGATCCTCGACGCCGACGTGGTGCTGGTGGCCACGGGTGCGACGCCGCGGGTGTTGCCGGGTGCTGTGCCCGACGGGGAACGCATCCTCGACTGGAGGCAGCTCTACAGCCTGCCCGAACTGCCCGAACACCTCGCCGTGGTGGGGTCGGGGGTGACGGGTGCCGAATTCGCCTCCGCCTACACCGAGATGGGTGTCAAGGTCACCGTGGTGTCCAGCCGGGACCGGGTGTTGCCGCACGAGGACGCCGACGCCGCCGCGGTGCTGGAGGAGGTGTTCTCCCGGCGCGGCACCACCGTGGTCAAGCAGGCGCGGGCCGAGCGGGTGGAACGCACCGCCGACGGGGTGGTCGTGCACCTCACGGACGGCAGGAAGATCGAGGCCAGCCACGCGCTCATGACCGTCGGATCGGTGCCCAACACCAGCGACATCGGCCTCGAACGCGTGGGTATCGAGCCCGGCCCGGGTGGGTTCATCAACGTCGACAGGGTGTCGAGGACGAGCGCGCCCGGTGTGTACGCGGCGGGTGACTGCACGGGTGTGCTGATGCTGGCGTCCGTGGCGAGCATGCAGGGCCGCATCGCGATGTGGCACGCCCTCGGCCAGAGCGTGACCCCCATCAGGTTGCGCACGGTCGCGGCGAACGTGTTCACACACCCCGAGATCTCCGCGGTGGGGGTGAGTCAGCAGGCCATCGACTCGGGTGAGGTCCCCGCTCGTACCATCATGCTTCCGCTGGCCACGAACGCGCGCGCCAAGATGGAGGGTGTGCACCACGGCTTCGTGAAGCTGTTCTGCAGGCCGGCCACGGGGGTCGTGGTGGGTGGTGTCGTGGTGGCACCCAACGCCAGCGAGTTGATCTTGCCGATCGCGTTGGCCGTGCAGAACCAACTCACCGTGGACAACCTGGCGTTGACGTTCTCGGTGTACCCGTCGCTGTCCGGTTCGATCACCGAGGCCGGTCGTCAGCTCATGCGGCACGACGATCTGGACTGACCCGGACCGGCCGGGGTGTCGCTCCCGGGGTGGCCCGGTGGTTCCGGCGACCCTCGGGAGATCGTCCTGCGGGCGGTCGGGCGTGGTGTGAGACTGGAGCCGGTTCACCCACGCCGGAGCACCGGAGCACGCCATGATCGTCCGCGACACTCCTTACCCCGACGGGATGCCCTGCTGGGTCGATCTGCGGGTTCCCGATCCCCGGATGGCCATGGACTTCTACGGCGCGCTGTTCGGTTGGGCCTTCGCCGACCAGGGCGACGAGACGGGTAACTACCTGTTGTGTCTGGTGAACGGTCGGATAGTCGCCGGGCTCGGCGGGTCGCCACCGGACCAGCAGGCCCCTCCCGTGTGGACCACCTATCTCGCCACGTCGAATGTGGACGCCACAGCGGAGAGGGTCCGAAACGCGGGTGGACGGTTGTTGACCGAACCGACGGACACGCTGTGGGGGAGTCGGATGGCGATCGCCGCGGACCCCACGGGTGCGGTGTTCGGACTGTGGCAGGCGGGCCGGGTCATCGGGGCACAACTGACCCAAGCACCGTCGGCTTTGATGTGGAACGAATGCCTGACCCGCGACTTCTCCGCGGCGGAGGAGTTCTACGGGCACGTGTTCGGTTACGCGATCGGTCGACAGGAGGACCAGGAACCGGCCTACGGTACGTTCGTGTCCGACGAGCGCATCGTCGGTGGGCTGGGGGAGCTCTCCCCCGAGGTGCCGGCGGACGTACCGTCGCACTGGATGACGTACTTCGGCGTCGTCGACACGGACGCGGTGGCGGCCCGGGCGATCGAACTCGACGGCACCGTCATCGCCCCTCCGAAGGACAGTCCGTACGGGCGTGTCTCGGCTCTTTCGGACAATCAGGGCGTGGCGTTCTCGGTGATCACCGTGACCGCCGAGCCGGAACCCGAGGCCTGAGGCCCGAAAGACCGCATCGGGTCTCAGCGGGCCTCAGGTCGGGGGGTGGGTCCTGAACAGGGAGTTTCAAGGGACCGAAGGAAGTGTTCGGAAGGGTCGTCAGTCCTCCTCGGTGACCCAGTCGAACGTCTTGGTGACGGCCTTCTTCCAGTTGCGGTATTCCCGTTCCCGTCGGGCCTCGTCCATGTTCGGCTCCCAGCGTTTGTCCTCGGCCCAGTTGTTGCGGATGTCGTCCTCGCCCGCCCAGAAGCCGACCGCGAGGCCCGCCGCGTAGGCGGCGCCGAGCGCGGTGGTCTCGTTGACCTTCGGGCGGATCACCGGAACCCCGAGGATGTCGGCCTGGAACTGCATGAGCAGGTCGTTGACCACCATGCCGCCGTCCACTTTGAGGCTCTTCAACGGAACCCCGGAGTCGGCGTTCATGGCGTCGATGACCTCGCGACTTTGGAACGCCGTCGCCTCCAGCACCGCGCGACAGAGGTGTCCTTTGTTGACGTACCGGGTCAGGCCCACGAGCGCGCCGCGGGCGTCGGAACGCCAGTACGGTGCGAACAGTCCCGAGAACGCGGGGACGATGTACGCGCCGCCGTTGCTGTCCACGGTGCGCGCGTGTTCCTCGATCTCGGCCGCTGAGTCGATCATCTTGAGGTTGTCGCGCAACCACTGTACGAGCGACCCGGTGACGGCGATGGAACCCTCCAGCGCGAAGACCGGGTCCTTCGTGCCGAGCTTGTAGCAGACGGTGGTGAGCAGCCCGTTCTGCGACATCACCTTCTCGGTTCCCGTGTTGAGCAGCACGAAGTTACCGGTGCCGTAGGTGTTCTTCGCCTCGCCGACGCTCAGACACGCCTGTCCGAACGTGGCGGCCTGCTGGTCGCCGAGGATGCCCGCGATGGGCACGCCCCTGAGGGAACCGCGTTCGCGGGTGGTGGCGTACGTCTCCGACGACGACCGGATCTCGGGCAGCATGGACATGGGGATGCCCATGTCGGCGGCGATGTCGGGGTTCCAGGACAGGGTGTCGAGGTCCATGAGCAGGGTTCGGGAGGCGTTGGTGGGGTCGGTGACGTGGATGCCGCCGTCCACACCGCCCGTCATGTTCCACAGCAACCAGGTGTCCATGTTGCCGAACAACAGGTCACCCTTCTCGGCGCGTTCGCGCGCGCCCTCCACGTTGTCCAGGATCCACTTGATCTTGGGTCCGGAGAAGTACGTGGCCAGCGGCAGTCCCGTTTTGTCCCGATAGCGTTCCTGACCGCCGCCCAACGCGCCCAGTTCCTCGATGATGCGGTCCGTGCGGGTGTCCTGCCAGACGATGGCGTTGTAGACGGGTTTGCCCGTTTTGCGGTCCCACACCAACGTGGTCTCGCGCTGGTTGGTGATGCCGACGGCGGCGATCTCGCTCGCGGTGAGGTCGGCGTTGGCGAGTGCGCCCGCCGCCGTGGCCCGGGTGTTGGCCCAGATCTCCTCCGCGTCGTGCTCGACCCATCCCGCCTTGGGGAAGATCTGTTTGTGTTCCCGCTGTTCGGAGGCGACGACCTGGCCGGAATGATCGAAGATCATCGTCCGGGTGGAGGTGGTCCCCTGGTCGATCGCGGCGACGTACGAAGCCATGACTGTCCTTTCCGCCGGTCGTTACTGCGACTTGCGTGTCTCGGTGGCGTCGGTGGGTTCGGGAACCTTTCCAGGCGGCGGCGCCTCCACTCCCTCCACCGTCTCACGGGCCTTCAGGACCTGGCCGATGAACAGGTCGTAGATCAAGATGCCGACGACACCACCGACGAGTGGGCCGAGGATGGGGATCCACCAGTAGTTGCTGAACCAATCACCGTTACCGGGCAAAGCCGCCTCACCCCAACCGGCGAAGTACGCGAGCAGGCGGGGACCGAAGTCACGTGCCGGGTTGATCGCATATCCGGCGTTGGTGCCGAAGCTCAGTCCGATGGCGGTCACGACGAAACCGATCACCCATGGCCCGAAGTTGTTCTGAGGGGACATGTTGCGGCTGTCGATCAGTGCAGCGATGAGCATGACGAGGATCGCCGTGCCGACGATCTGGTCGACGAGGGGACCCCACACCCCGCCACCGAAGTATTCAGCGGGGAACGTGGCGAAGATCGAGAAGCTGGGTACCGATTCGGCCCTGTCGGCGAAACCCTCGGCGGCGTTGAATGCGTTGATCGCATCGGCGTACACGGCGTAGACCACCGCGGCCCCCGCGAACGCTCCCAAGAGCTGAGCGATCCAGTAGGGAACCACTTTCGCCCAGGAAAACTTCCGTCTCACAGCGAAGGCGAGGGTGACCGCCGGGTTGATGTGTGCGCCGCTGACCCCGCCCGCGACGTACACTCCGAAGACGACGGCCAGGCCCCAGCCGAAGACGATGATCAGCCAGTTGCCCGGTCCGAAGGCGTCTATCTGGCGGCCGGATCCCGGTAGACCGGCCAGTGCGACAGCGACCGAGCCGCACCCCAACAAGATGAGCACCGCCGTCCCCAGGAACTCGGCCAGTAACTCTCCACCGGTGTTCTGCCGGAGTCTGGCCAAGCTGCTGGTTCGGTGACGGGTGTCCTTCACACTCATGCCGCACCTCCGTCGTCAGCCGGGACGTCGTTATCCCGGTTTTCATCGTGCTCTGCACGCCCAGCCGCAACAACGTCTGAACGGCGGAGTCCTCAGAGCACGGGTTTCCCCTGATTGCCCACGGCGGAACGTGGGAAGCTCAAGAGGGGACTGTCGGATGTCGAGTCCGCCGGTCGAGGTCCGCCGTGACGAGGAGGCGAAAGTGACTGTGTCGTTGGGACCGGTGAACCGCGAGGAGTCATGGCAGCGGTTGGGCGACGAGGACTTCGACCTCGTCGTCATCGGCGGTGGTGTCGTAGGGGTGGGCACGGCTCTCGATGCGGCCACCCGGGGGTTGCGGGTCGCCCTCGTGGAGGCCCGGGACCTCGCCTCGGGGACGTCGAGCAGGTCGAGCAAGCTGTTCCACGGCGGGCTGCGCTACCTGGAACAACTCGAATTCGGACTGGTACGGGAGGCGCTGCGGGAACGGGAGTTGATGCTCACCACCATCGCCCCCCATCTGGTGAAACCGGTGAGCTTTCTGTACCCGTTGACGCACCGGGTGTGGGAACGGCCGTACACGGCGACGGGCCTGTTGTTGTACGACACGATGGGTGGTGCCCGGTCGGTGCCCGGGCAGAAGCACCTGACGCGCGCCGGGGCGTTGCGCATGGTGCCGGCGTTGAAACGCGACGCGCTCATCGGCGGCATCCGGTACTACGACGCGTCGGCCGACGACGCTCGGCACACGATGATGGTGGCGCGGACGGCGGCGCACTACGGTGCCGTGGTGCGCACGTCCACACAGGTGGTGGGGTTCCTGCGGGAAGCGGACCGCGTGACCGGGGTACGGGTGCGCGACGTGGAGGACGGCCGGGAAACCGACGTGCGGGCGTCCGTCGTGGTCAACTGCACGGGAGTGTGGACGGACGAATTGCAGCATCTGGCCGGGAGCCGGGGCCGGTTCCGGGTGCGGGCCAGCAAGGGCGTACACATCGTGGTGCCGCGGGACCGCATCGTGTCCGAGACCGGGCTGATCCTGCGTACCGAGAAGTCGGTGTTGTTCGTCATCCCGTGGCGCAGCAACCACTGGATCGTGGGCACCACCGACACCGACTGGAACCTCGACCTCGCGCATCCGGCCGCGACGAAGAACGACATCGACTACATCCTGTCCCACGTCAACAAGGTCTTGGCGACCCCGTTGACGCATGACGACATCGAAGGCGTCTACGCGGGACTGCGGCCGTTGCTGGCCGGGGAGAGCGAGGAGACGTCGAAGTTGTCGCGGGAGCACGCGGTGGCGCGGGTCGCCCCCGGACTGGTCGCCATCGCGGGTGGCAAGTACACGACGTACCGGGTCATGGCCGCCGACGCCGTGGACGCCGCCGCGGCCGACCTGCCGGGGCGGCCCCGTCAGTCCATCACGGACAAGGTTCCACTGGTGGGCGCCGACGGCTACCACGCGTTGGTGAACCAGGCGGATCAGCTGGCCGCCAAGCACGGTCTACACCCGTATCGCGTGCGGCACCTGCTCGACCGGTACGGCTCGCTCGTGCACGAGGTGCTCGCCCAGGCCGACGGCAAGCCGGAACTGCTGAAGCCCATCGACTCCGCGCCCGATTACCTGAAGGTCGAAGCCGTGTACGCGGCCAGCCACGAGGGCGCCCTGCACCTGGAGGACGTCCTGGCGCGGCGGACCCGCATCTCGATCGAGTACCCGCACCGGGGTGTGGACTGCGCGAAGCAGGTCGCGGACCTGATGGGGGACGTGCTCGGCTGGTCACAGGAGACCCGGGCCCGGGAGGTCGAACTGTACGAGGCCAGGGTCAAGGCCGAACGGGAGTCGCAGTCCGAGCCGTCCGACGAAAGCGCCGACGCGCGTCGGTCCGCGGCACCGGAGGCCCGTTCCGGACTGGTGGATCTGAGCGCCACGGCGTAGGGCCCGCAAAAAGCCGTGTCCGTCGGACCCTCATCGGGCGGGCGGGGGTAGACCCAGCCGGGCGTGAGCCTCGGCCACGGTGTCGAGCCCTTCCTCGGCGATGCGTTGCGCGAGCGCGAACTCCTCCCGGGTCGTGGCCTCGGCCAGTACCCCGCCCGCGCTGTGCCAACGTTCGATCGCCCGGCGGAACAGGGCCTCGGTCTCGGCGTCCCCCTCGGGCGCCGGCGGTGGAGGATCGACGTGGTGTCCAAGCAGCAGGTACGCCGACCTCGCCCGCGTCTCTGCAGCGTCGGAGCGGCGTTCGCGGCGCGGCAGTACCGGGACGAGTGCGCCGGCGACGAGGACGAGCCCGGCGAGGGTGAGCCACAGCCACGTCACAGCAGCATTCCCTCGATCTTCTCGATGCGCCGTTCCACCGCGTCGAGTCGCTGCCGGTCTCTTTGGCGGTCGGTGTCGTGGAACTCCCGCAGGGCCAGGACGTATTCTTTGGCCGCCGCGGCGTTCGGTGCGCCGCCCTCCGGGTGCAGCACCCGGTCGGCCAGGCGGTTGAGCCGTGCGTTGAGCCCGGCCTCTCGAGGGCGTAGGGCCCGGCTCGCGAACAGGGCGCGGCCCAGTTGGCGCAGCAGGAGGAACACCACGACCGTGGCCGACACCATGGCCAGGCAGGCGAGGACGAGTTGCCAGACGTCGTAGACGCTGTTGACCGGGCCACGCCGGGGGACCTCCCCGTACGCCTTGAACGTCTCGGTGTCGAAGGCGAGGACGAACTCCTCCAGCTGCGGGACGAGGTCGGTCTCGCTGGTGCGGTACTGCCAGGACTGTTCCGCGGTGGCCAAAAGGGAGAGGAAGAAGACGTCGGTGGTGTCGTCGGTGAGCGTGGGCGCAGGGAAATCCGGCCCATGGCAGTAGGAGCCGTTGTAGTCCCCGTCGGGATTCGCGGCGAAGACGACGACGAGGTTGGTGGGGACCAGGCTCGCGACGTCCCGGCACAGCGCCTGTCGGGGCGACTGTTCGTCGGCGTACTCGATCAACGGTGTCTCGTCGAAGACGGCCACGACGATGGCGCGGTCGCCGATCACCTTCTCGGCTCGTTCGGGGTCCACCACGTCGGGAGCGCCCGGTTCGGCGTACACGGACGTGGCACCCAGATTCTGGGCCGCGGTGCGGGCGCGTTCGCTCACGTTCTCCCACGGCGTGAACACCCACAGGAAGGCCCCGAGCCCGACGAGTGTGGCCCAACACCACAGCGGAATCCGTTTCATGTCCGTGTTCCCGGTTCGGTCGGGTGCTGCGTTCTCTTGCGCAACGAGCGGCTGCCCTTGTCGGCTATGTCGTGGACCTCCTTCATGGCGGCGGACGTCGTGGCCTGCTCGAACAACGCGCTCGCGGCGGCGTGGCGCTCGGCGGCCGCGGCGACGTACGGTGCCGGGTCGTCACGGTGCGCGAGAAGTTCCTCACCCAGTTCGGCGATGGCGGCGAAAGCGCGTGCCTTCGCGTACCGGAACGCCTCGCGTTCGGTCCGCGCGCTCCGTATCCGGCGGCCGAACTCCCTGGCCAAGGGGACACCCCCGAGGACCAGGGCCGAGCCGCCGAGCAACCACGGGGCCAGCTCGGTGATGAGTTGTTCCACCGTCTTGGGCTGTGGCCGGCCAAACGGGTGCTGGGTCAGCAATTCGTCGGCGCGTGACAGCACCGTGCCGATCCGGTCGTCCAGGACCATGCCGGCCCGATAGGGACCCTGCTGGTAACGGCCGTAGGCGTAGTTACGGGCGGAGCTCAGCGCCACCGGGTGTGGTCCGGCGATCTCCAACCAGTCCCCGTAGGCCACGAGGATCACGTCGTCCGGGAAATGCTCCGCCAACGCGGGCGCATAGTCCACCATCGGCTCGCCCGGTTCGACCGGGGGGAAGGCCACCACCCGCAGCGTGAAGCCGGTGCTCTCGCGGATGAGGTCGAGGGACCCTTGGAAGGGGTCCTCCCTGCCGGGGGCGTTGTACACCCGGTCCCGCCGTAGCCGCTCGACCAGTTCGGCCGTCTGCTGCGGGGTCGGGTCGACCCATTCCGGCATGGGATGGGGCGGTTCGGCGTCGGTGTCGGAGCCTTTGGCGTGCTGCACCAGCGTCCACACCGAGCTCGTGACGTCGTATTGGCCGAGGTGCCGCCGCAGCCCGTCCAGATCGCTCGCCACGGCCGAAACACCCTTGTTGGACGACGCCAGCAGGCCCTCGACCCTGATCAGGACCAGGCCTCTGTCCTCGGCCCAGTCCCGCAGCGGCCTGAACACCTGTGCACGGTATTCCTCGGAATTGGCGTAGTGGCCCTCCGCCCCGTACGGACCGGTGAACGGCGCGACGAGAACCCGCATGTCGTCGGTGAGTTCGGCGCGGATGAGTTCTTCGTCGAGGTACGCGACGGCCCCCGGAGCCCGGTAGATCTGCTCGGTCTCCAGCGCGGCCAGAGCCGCTTCGACGTCGAGTTTGGGGGGAAGGGGGGCCGCGGAGTCCTCGGCCCGCTGAGCGAGCGCCGGGCCCGGGGTGAGTAGAGCGCCTATCAGCAGCAGCGCCCACGTCAGGGCGGTGACCACCGTGGTCCTGCGTGTCCCGGCTCCGCGTGTTGCGGTTTCGGCTGTTTCGGCCTCGCCTGTTACGGCCGTGGGAATCCGCATCAGCCGTTCTCGGCCGTTTGTCGCCAGCGCACGTTCTCGCCGTCGGGGCCGAGGAGAGTGAATCCGCTTTTTCGGGCGACCTCCCGGGACGCGGCGTTGTCCGGCTCATGGACGTAGTCGATGTGGGAGAGTCCCAGCGCGCCGAAACCGAAGCGCACGGCCGCGCCGACGGCGGTGGTCGCGACACCGCGTCCCCGGGCGGAGGGGTGGACCCACACGGCCACTTCCGCGGTGCCCGCGGCGAGATCGAGTTCTTTCAATCCCACCTCACCCAGCAGTTCGCCCGTGGTCGGCTCGGCCACGGCCCACGAACACCGCTGATCGCGTTTCCATTCCTCGGCACGTCGCCGCACGTATTCCTCCGCCGCTTCCACGGAATCGACGACGTAATTCCGTACGAAATTGCGTATCACTGGGTCGGCGAACGCCTCCACCAGGGCGGGGCGATCATCGATCGCGCCATCGGCCCTGAGCTGACGCAGGTAGAGGGTGCCCGCGTTGATCTCGGCCGGTTCCATGGCCGGAGTCTATTGTTCAGCGCAGCCGACCGGAAATGATTGTTCCCACAACGACGGCGATGAGTACGGGAAGCAGCAGTCCGAGCAAGCCGAGCCGGGGCAGCAGCAGGAACAACGCACAGCCCACGATCACCGCCACCGTGATCGACAGGCCCCGGCGTCGCTGCGACCGCACGGCCCCGTCCCGTTCGTACCTCGTCGGCGCGGCCAACACGCTCGGCCGAGGCTCGGGGAGGTCGGAGAACACCGGTTCCAGTTCCCGGCGGGTCTTGGCCGCGCTGACCACGGCGGAGCGTTCGTCGTACTCGACGACGTCGAGCCGACCCGTGCGGACGTGCTCGGCGAGCGCGTCCAGGGCTTCTTTCCGCTCAGCGTCGCTGAGCCGGTAATTCGGTCGGTCGACGGTCACGTGCCGATGGTATGCCGCCGGCGTGGGGAGCCACCACGATGTGCGGTGATCGTTGTGCGGTTCTCCGGGTCAGTCCTTGATCTCCAGCAGCACGGCGCCCTGGTTGACCGACTGGCCCACCTCGATGGAGAGGTCCTTGACCGTGCCCGACTTGTGGGCGGTGACCGGGTTCTCCATCTTCATGGCCTCCAGCACGACCACCAGTTCGCCCGCCTCGACCTGTTGGCCCTCGGTCACGGCGACCTTGACGACCGTGCCCTGCATGGGTGCCGTCACCGCGTCGCCACCGGCGGTCACCTTGGTGCCGCCGCCACGCCTGCGCGGTTTGGCCTTGGTCGCACCCGCCCGATTGCCTCCGGCGAGCGCGAGGTCACCGGGCAGTGACACTTCCAGCCTGCGACCGCCGACCTCCACCACCACGGTCTGGCGCGGCGTCTCCTCGGTCTCGGCGTCGCCGGGCGCGGTGAACGGCTCGATGGTGTTGTCGAACTCGGTTTCGATCCACCGCGTGTGCACGGAGAAGCCGTTCTCGTCGCCGACGAACGCCGGGTCGCGGAGGATGGCGCGGTGGAACGGCAGTACGGTCGCCAACCCTTCGACGACCATCTCGTCCAACGCGCGTTTGCTGCGTTCGATGGCCTGCTGTCGGTCGGCGCCGGTGACGATCACCTTGGCGAGCATCGAGTCGAACTGGCCGCCGATGACGCTGCCGCTTTCCACACCCGAGTCCACCCGCACGCCGGGGCCCTGCGGGAACACCAGCTTCGTCACCGTGCCGGGCGCGGGCAGGAAGTTGCGGCCCGCGTCCTCGCCGTTGATACGGAACTCGATGGAGTGTCCGCGCGGTGCCGGGTCCTCCGAGTACGGCAGGACTCCACCCTCGGCGATGCGGAACTGTTCCCGTACCAGGTCGATACCGGTGGTCTCCTCCGACACCGGGTGCTCGACCTGGAGTCGGGTGTTGACCTCCAGGAACGAGATCGTGCCATCGGAGCCGACCAGGTACTCCACCGTGCCCGCGCCGGAGTAGCCCGCCTCCCGGCAGATGGCCTTGGCCGACGAGTGGATGATCTCGCGCTGTTCGTCGGTGAGGAACGGGGCCGGTGCCTCCTCCACGAGCTTCTGGTGGCGGCGCTGCAGCGAGCAGTCACGGGTTCCCACCACGATGACGTTGCCGTGTTTGTCGGCCAGGACCTGTGCCTCGACGTGGCGGGGTTTGTCGAGGTAGCGCTCGACGAAGCACTCACCTCGTCCGAACGCGGCCACCGCCTCACGCGTGGCCGATTCGAACAGCTCAGGGATCTCCTCAAAGGTGCGTGCCACCTTCAGGCCCCGGCCACCACCACCGAACGCGGCCTTGATCGCCACCGGCAGTCCGTGCTCCTTGGCGAACTCCACGATCTCGTCGGCGCCGGACACCGGGTCCTTCGTGCCGGGCACCAGTGGGGCGCCGGCCTTCATCGCGATGTGCCGCGCGGTGACCTTGTCACCGAGGTCGCGGATGGCCTGCGGACTCGGCCCGATCCAGATCAGGCCCGCGTCGATCACGGCCTGTGCGAAGTCGGCGTTCTCGGACAGGAACCCGTAGCCGGGGTGCACGGCGTTGGCGCCGGAACGCCTGGCGATGTCGAGCAACTTGTCGACCACGAGGTATGTCTCGGCCGCCGTCGAACCACCGAGGGCGAATGCCTCGTCCGCCATCCGTACATGCGGTGCGTCCCGATCCGGGTCGGCGTAGACGGCGACGCTACCCAGACCGGCATCCCGTGCGGCCCTGATCACCCGCACGGCGATTTCCCCGCGGTTGGCAACGAGCACCTTCTGCACGGTGGCTGGTTTGGGCACGCTTACCTCCTTGTTAGCTGCTCACGCGAAAGTCTACGGACGGGGCGTCGATTGAACTCCCGCCGAGACAAGCATCACGCGTGTGATGTCCGGGACACGTCGCCTCGGGCGGGGACGATCGGGTCCGCACCGAACCCGAGTGACTCACTTACGCTCGTGCGAGGCGAGCGGGGAGCAAAAAGGAGGTCGCCGTGGTTCGTGCGTCGCCACCACGTGTCGTGGTGGCCACCGTGGTGCTGGCGTGGGTAGTGACCATCGCCGCGCAGGTGGCCGCCGCGGTGTGGGGGTCGACCACACCCGAACCCGTGCGACCCGAGCCGCCGCGCCGGGCCCACGGTGTGGACTGCGGCGACGAGGTGTGCCGGGTGTTCGCGTCCACCATGGTGAACGGGATGTCGGTGGAACTGCTCGCCAACAGCGACGGCGGCGTGGGCAGGCTGCGGGCGGGTGGTCCCGCCTCCGGCACCGTCACGGAGACGGGGCTGACGTCGAAGGGAGTCCGGCTCAACCACAACTCACTGCGCTGTGCCACGGGGGCGACCCCCGTGTGTCTCGTCCGTGGACCGTACGACGGCGGCATGGCGGGTGAGGTGCATGTGTGGCGCGGCGACAGCTGGGCGACGGTGGACCGGTTCTTCTTCTCCGACGGCGGCGTGGTGATGCTCGACGACGTGGTGGACACCGCGCTGCCCGAGGTGATCCTGGCGCGCGAGGTGTGCGTGGACAAGACCCGTCGCGGGAACCGGCTCGGCTCCTGCTCCAACGTCGGCGTGCTGGCCGAGGTGGTGGACCTGGAGGGCGATCGCGCCGGCTGCACGGTGCCGCGGACGTCCCCCGGCGAACTCCCCGGGTGGCCCGAGGTGCAGGTACGGCGGGACGACCTCACCGAATGCCCCGACGACCTCGAAGCGGGTTGATATGCCCCGACCCTCGGACGGTGAGTTCCGAACGGTGCACCGATCCGGGTCACCGAGGGGCGGATTCGCTCCACAGGTGGGGCACACTCACCCCGACCTCGGCGAGTAGCCGACGGGTCAGCGGCAGGCTGATGCCGATGACGCTGGACGGGTCGCCGTCGACACCCTCGACGAACCAGCCGCCCAGACCGTCCAATGTGAACGCACCCGCGACGGCCAGCGGCTCGCCCGTGGCGAGGTAGGCGTCGAGTTCCTCCGCGCTCGGTGTCGAGAACCGCACCGTGGTGGCGCGAGTCCCTTCGGCCCGTGCGACGACGTCACCGTTTCGCAGCCGCACCACGGCATGCCCGGTGAGCAGTTCGCCGGTGCCGCCAGCCATGTTCCGCCAGCGGGCCCGGGCCGCATCGACCGTTCCCGGCTTACCGACCAATTCGCCGCCGATGAAGAGCATGGAGTCACAGCCGACGACCACCGTGTCCGTCGTGGCCGGTGTGTCGGCTGCGGCGGTCGGGTCGGCCGTGTCCCCGCTGCTCACCCGACCCGCGACATCCTCCGCCTTCGCCCTGGCCAAGGCCGTGACGAGCTCGGCGGGCGTGGGATCGGACAGTGCCGCGGTGACCGCTTCTTCGTCCACACCGGAAACCACGACGTCGGGATCGACACCGGCGGCACGCAACACCGCCAGGCGGGCCGGTGAGGCCGAGGCCAGAACGAATCGCACACTGCCAGGCTAACGACTCAGGCCGGGTAGGCCGACGCCCGCCAGCCGTCGCGAGCCGGACGGGCCGGCAGGCGGAGTCGGGACGCCGGATCGGCCCAGCGGGAGCGTCGGGGTGACGGCGTCGACGCATTCCGCGTCGTGGCGGTGAGGCCCGCCACGACGGCGGTCAACGCGGCCAGTTCCGCGTCGTCGGGTGCGCCGCGCACGACCCGAAGGAGGACGTTCTGGTCGCCACCGACCGGTTCGGTCGGTTCGGACTCGGTCAGTTCGGACACTGCCCACTCCCTCGAACGAACGCCGTCACAGGGGGATGTTGCCGTGCTTCTTCGGTGGCAGGGTCTCGCGCTTGTCGCGCAGCATCCGCAGCGCCCTGGCGACGTGGCCACGGGTGTGCGACGGCGGGATGACGCTGTCCACGTATCCGCGTTCGGCGGCCACGTACGGGTTGCACAGCGTGTCCTCGTACTCCTGGATCAACTGACTGCGCAGCGCCTCGACGTCCTCACCCGCCTCCGCGGCCTCGGCCAACCGCTTACGGTGCACGATGTTGGCCGCGCCCTGCGCGCCCATCACCGCGATCTGCGCCGTGGGCCACGCGATGTTGATGTCGGCGCCGAGATGCTTGGACCCCATGACGTCGTAGGCCCCACCGTACGCCTTGCGCGTGATGACCGTGACCAGCGGGACCGTGGCCTCGGCGTAAGCGTAGAGGAGTTTCGCGCCGCGCCGGATGATGCCGTTCCACTCCTGGTCGGTGCCGGGCAGGAAACCGGGCACGTCCACGAACGTCAACACGGGGATGTTGAAGGCGTCGCACGTGCGCACGAAACGAGCGGCCTTCTCGGAGGCGTTGATGTCGAGGCAGCCCGCCAGTTGGGTCGGCTGGTTGGCCACCACACCCACGCTGTGCCCCTCCACGCGACCGAACCCGATGATGATGTTCGGCGCGAACAGTTCCTGTACTTCGCAGAACTCGCCGTCGTCGAGTACCCGCGAGATCACCTCGCGCATGTCGTAGGGCTGGTTGGGCGAATCCGGGATCAGCGTGTCGAGCTCTCGGTCGGAGTCGGTGATGTCGTCGGCGATGGAGCCCTCGGTCGGTGCGGGTGCGTCGAAGACCGGCGGCTCGGACAGGTTGTTGGACGGCAGGTACGACAGCAACTCCTTGACGTAGGAGATGGCGTCCTCCTCGTCCGCGGCGAGGTAGTGCGCGTTGCCGGACTTGGTGTTGTGGGTGCGCCCACCACCCAGTTCCTCCAGCGTCACCTCCTCACCCGTCACCGTCTTGATCACGTCGGGGCCGGTGATGAACATCTGCGAGGTCTTGTCGACCATCACCACGAAGTCGGTGAGCGCGGGGGAGTACACGTGTCCCCCCGCGTTGGCGCCCATGATGAGGGAGATCTGTGGGATCACCCCGGAGGCGTGGGTGTTGCGGCGGAAGATCTCGGCGTAGAGGCCCAGCGACACCACACCCTCCTGGATGCGCGCCCCGGCGCCCTCGTTGATGCCGATGATGGGCCTGCCCGTCTTCATCGCCAGGTCCATCACCTTGACGATCTTCTCGCCGTAGACCTCACCGAGCGAACCGCCGAACACGGTGACGTCCTGGCTGAACACGCACACCGGGCGGCCGTCGATGGTGCCGTAGCCGGTGACGACGCCGTCGCCGTAAGGGCGGTTGCGTTCCTGTCCGAAGTTGGTGGAGCGGTGGCGGGCCAGTGCGTCCAGTTCCACGAACGAACCGGGGTCGAGCAGCATGTCGATCCGCTCTCGAGCGGTCTTCTTGCCCCTGGCGTGCTGCCGTTCCACGGCGCGGGCGGAACCTGCGTGGATGGCTTCCGAGTAACGCCGGTAGAGATCGGCGAGTTTTCCGGCCGTGGTGTGGATGTCCGGTTCCTCGGCCGGGGGCGTTCCGAGTGGCTCCGTCGCACTGCTCATGTGCGGGAGCTTAACCAGGTGAACACCACGACAGCGGGTGACGTAGGCAATGTCACCAGTTCCCGTCACAGGCCGGGAAGTCGTCCGCCGTCTAGGGTGTGACCTGTGACAACGCCGCAGAAGATCGACGCGGAGCGGCTGCGTTCCCGGCTGCTCGCCCCGGCGGGGCCCTATGCCGCGATCGATGTCGTTTCCCGCACCGGGTCGACCAATGCCGATCTGCGTGTCCGCGCGGCCGAGGGAGCCTCCGACCGCACCGTGTTGCTCGCCGAGGAGCAGACGGCCGGTGTGGGCCGCAGAGGGCGGACCTGGGCCTCCCCGGCGGGGAGCGGAGTGTACCTGAGCGTGTTGTTGCGTCCCGCCGAGGTGCCACCCGCGTCGCTGGGTTCGCTCGCCATGGTGGCGGGGCTGGCGTTGACCGACGTGGCGGCCGAATTGGGCGTGGACGCGGTACTGAAGTGGCCCAACGACATGCTCGCCGGGCCGGACCGGGCCAAGTGCGCCGGAGTGCTCGCCGAGGCCGTCTCCACCGGGGACTCGGCGGTGGTGTGCGGCATCGGTCTCAACGTCCTGCCGCTGCGGGAGCCCGTGAGCCCGGGCCCGGGCGGGCAGCCGGCCACCTCGCTCGCCGACCCGCGCAC
>SMEK01000210.1_pt1 | contig 24512 bp, 24 predicted proteins | sample 2456371 | NCBI WGS metagenome assembly SMEK01 (sample SAMN10132590, study PRJNA489261) | soil metagenome | isolation source: day1 antibiotic-loamy sand soil ammended with composted manure from dairy... | place: USA | collected 2015-04-01
TACGAGTTCTTTTACAGTCAAATTGCCCCCGGTTCTGCCAGTAAGTACCAGACTGATATACTTGGCCTTTTCGTTCAGTGAGAAGTTTGAGAGAGATTGGCCATCTACCATAACTTGCCCATGAAGAGGTCGCTGTATGCCTGCCATAGTCCTGAGCAAAGTGGACTTCCCGACACCATTCGGTCCGAGAAAACAGACGAGCTCTCCAAGTTTTAATGTCAAGTTTATATCCTTGAGCACGCTATGCGTTTCTCTTCGCCTTTTATAGCCGATTTCGAGGGAGTTGGTTTCAAGAATGTTTCTTCTATCTTCTTTCATCCTAAAAAGAGTTGCTTATGTTCTTTCCCCTTAAAATCACCCAGATCACCACTGGTGCACCTAGCAAGGAAGTTATGATATTGATTGGTAAAGTGTAATGGGCACTCGGCAGTTGAGCAAGTAGGTCACAAAACAGCATCAAGAGCGCACCAGTCAGGCTTACAGCAGGCACAAGCACTCTGTGGTCTGATGTGTTGAACATTAATCGTGCAATATGAGGAACGGCTATACCTACGAATGCAATGGGGCCACAAAAAGCTGTAATACATCCTGCCAATATACTAGTAGAAACAATGATCCAAAACCGGGATCTCCCAATATGAAGTCCCATGCTTTGTGCATACTGCTCCCCAAGAAGCAAGGCATTAAGAGGTTTGGTCAATACGAAGGAAAGCAGCAAACCAAAAAAAACTAAAGGGATAAATATGCCAAGCTCTACCCAAGTTTGCCCACCTAAATTGCCGAACGTCCATATCAAATATTCCTGCAATTGCTCCTTGTTGCTGAAAAACTGCAGTACGCTCACCAGTGCTCCTGTAGCACTCCCCAGCATCAGGCCCACGATAAGCAAGGCCATGCTGTCTTTTACTTTGGCTGATACGCCTAAAACAAGAAAGAGTACTAGAGATGCCCCCAGGGTAGCGGCTGTTACCTGCATCCAGCTTCCAAGGCTACCGGAGTAAGCTAATAGCCCTCCAGCCATCACCAGCAAGGCCACGCCTAGACTTGCTCCAGAACTGATGCCTAGCACAAAGGGGCCAGCCAAAGGGTTTCGAAAAAGCGTCTGCATTTGAAGGCCACTCACGGAAAGCCCCATGCCTACAAAAATGGCCGTAAGTGCCTTCGGTATCCTAAATTCCAAGAGAATATACCGCCAAGCCTCATGTTCGACTTTCCCACCTGTCAGAATCGCCCATACCGCATTGGCAGGGATATGAACAGAGCCTAGAGAGATGTTCCCAAAGAATAATAGGACGATAAGGAGTATAAGAATCGGCCAAGTCTTTGTGCTGATGTTATGCATTGGCCAAAGATATGGACATTGAAAGATTTAATGAAGTAACGAGACATTTAGGAAGATAGAATTTTTTATTGCGTAATATTTTGGGTTTTTAAAATTTAAGTGCAATTTTACACCTTAAAGTCAATTATATTTGTAATTGGTTTATAAAGAAGAGTGGAGAGATAGGCTCTGTGAAGCTCTAGCAACCTGCCGATATACGGATATGGTGCTAATTCCTAATCTCGATAAGTATTCGAGAGAATATAAATTAATTTAGCAATGAAAAACATCACACACACAATCCCAAAGTCCTTTAGTTCAATTAAGGTGTTTCCTGCAGATACCTTGAACATGAAGAACATACCCCTTATTAATCACACACTATACTGTTGTTGCTGTTGTTGATAAATTTTTATCCAACATGTAATGCCTTTATGGGCTGCCATATAAATTATGGCACTGAAGTAACCACGATCATATAAGTTTTACCAATTGAATTTTAATACGTTATGGCAATAATGATTACCGATGAATGCATCAATTGTGGTGCATGCGAACCAGAATGTCCTAATACTGCAATATATGAAGGAGGAATGGAGTGGACTTGGGCAGGAGGAACAGGGCTCCAGGAAGTAGAGTTGGAAGATGGCACGCTTGTTTTGGCTACCGAACCGCAGCCTCCAGTAGCGGATGATATCTACTATATCGTATCTGGAAAGTGCACAGAGTGTACTGGGTTTCACGAAGAGCCGCAATGTGCGGCAGTTTGTCCCGTAGATTGCTGCGTGGATGATCCTGACCACAGAGAGACAGAGGAAGAGTTATTGGCAAAAAAAGAATGGTTGCACCTGAATTAAAAGTAGCTGCGTAACAAAATCGAATCGTAAAAGCAAAACAAACATGTCTGAATATAAACACTTTGAAACCAGGGCAATTAGAAGCGGGGCACAAAAGACGCCCTTTAGAGAGCACTCCTCTCCATTATTTTTGACGTCCAGTTTTACATTTGAAGATGCAGAGCAGGCCAGGGCAATGTTTTGTGATGAAATACCTGGCAATATATATTCTCGATTTTCCAACCCCAATACTACAGAGTTTATCGAGAAGTTTTGTGCGTTAGAGGGCACAGAGGACGGAGTAGCGGTAGCTTCTGGTATGTCTGCTATGTTTACAAGCATGGCAGCACTGTTGCATCAAGGCGATCATGTGCTGGCTTCAAGGTCTATATTTGGATCTACCCATCAGATTTTGACGAGCATTTTCTCCCGATGGGGCATTTCATACACCTATGCGGATATGCATAAACCAGAAGAGTGGGAGGGCCTTATCCAGAAGAATACGAAAATGATTTTTGTGGAAACTCCTTCCAATCCAGGGCTGGATATAATAGATATGGAGTGGTTGGGTAAATTGGCCAAGAAGCACAACCTTATCTTAAATGTCGATAACTGCTTTGCCACACCTTATTTGCAGCAGCCTGCCAAATACGGAGCGCATCTGGTTACACATTCGACTACTAAGTTTATCGATGGACAAGGACGGACAATAGGTGGCGCTATATTGGGCAATAAGGAGCTGATCAAAGAGATCAGATTCTTCTCAAGGCATACAGGCCCTTCCATGTCACCTTTCAATGCATGGATTTTGGCCAAAAGTTTTGAGACATTGGCATTACGCATGGATAAGCACTGTGAAAATGCTTATAATATAGCAGATTATCTGGATGGGCATCAAGAGTTGGTATCAGTAAAGTATCCGTTTTTGAAAAGCCATCCTCAATATGATCTAGCAAAAAAGCAAATGAAATTAGGAGGAGGGTTGGTTACATTCATCGTGAAAGGCGGTATTGACAGAGCGAGAAGGTTTTTGAATAACTTAAAAATGCTTTCTTTTACGGCTAACTTGGGCGATACCAGAACAACAGTGACTCATCCGGCTTCTACAACGCATTCGAAGCTTACAGAAGAAGAGAGAGAAAGGGCTGGAATTGCAGCGGGATTAATTCGGATATCGGTAGGGTTGGAAAATGTAAATGACGTATTGGAAGATATCGAAGGAGCACTGAGGGCGTCCAAATAGGCAATTAATTGGCAGTACAAATAAACATAAAATGAAAGACATGCATCAGTTTTTGTCATCTGGGGTAAATAGTCAGGAAGTCGCGCTTGTAACTTGTTGCTGTTGCTTTTATGCTTGCCTGCCGAGCTAGTAGAGAATTTATTTTCATAAAGTAAAAAAGAAATAAAGGTCTCTATAGCACACTGTAGAGACCTTTTATGTTAAAACCCATATTTTTAAAAACATGACACTAGTATTGAACGACAGTATAAAGCCTGAAGCCCAAGAAGATATCCTTCAATTGCAGCAGAAGATTCAGGAGTATAAGAGAGGCGAGATTGCGGAAGACAAATTCAAGTCTTACAGGCTAACCCGTGGGGTATATGGCCAACGTCAACTAGGCGTACAGATGTTTAGGATAAAAATACCTTACGGTAGGTTGACAGGTGAGCAATTGATACGGATTGCCGATGTCTCCGAAGAATATACCAATGGCAACTTGCATACCACTACAAGGCAAAATATACAGCTTCACTTTGTTCACTTGGAAGATACCCCTGAAATGTGGGCGAAGTTGGAGGAAAAAGGAATAACGGTTAAAGAGGCATGTGGTAATACTGTACGAGGCATCACTGGATCTGCATTGGCGGGGATTGACCCAGATGAACTATTCGATGTAAGTCCTTATGCAGAGTCGGTTTTTCAATACTTCTTGCGCAATCCTGTAAACCAAGAGATGGGTCGTAAGAATAAAATTGGGTTCTCTTCCAGCGATAAGGATACAGGCTATACTTATTTCCAAGACTTTGGTTTTATTCCTCGAATCAAAGTCGTCGATGGAAAAGAAGTAAGAGGCTTTAAAGTGGTAATCGGTGGCGGGTTGGGTGCCCAGCCTTATATTGCCCCTACGGCATACGAGTTTTTGGAAGAAGACCAAGTGATTCCCTTCATAGAAGCGGGTCTCCGGGTATTTGACCGATACGGTGAGAGGGAAAAGAGGTTTAAGGCACGCATGAAGTTCCTTTTGGACGAGAAGAGAGGGTTAGGTTTAGAAGGGTTTATGAAATTGGTAGATATAGAACGTCAGGCGGTTCCTCATCAGTCATATCCTATCGATCGCAATATCATCGGTGAGGTAATAATACCCGAGCCTAAGGAGGTACCAAAAGTAGAGATTAAAAATCAAAAGAAATATGATAATTGGCTTAGAACCAATGTTTTTGAGCAAAAGCAAAAAGGGTTCTTTGGCATTTATATAAAGCTTCAATTAGGCAATATCAGTGCGGAGAAATCCCGTGCATTGGTAAAAGCCATCGATGGCTTTACTGCTGATGACATTCGAGTGACTGTAAATCAGGGACTGCTTTTACGCTATGCCCGTCAAGAATATTTGCCTTATCTTTTTGATGCTTTGGATCAGATTGGATTGGCAGAGCCAGGATTTGGTACCATTGCTGATGTGACAGCTTGTCCTGGCACCGATACTTGTAACTTAGGGGTTACCAACAGTACTGGGGCTGCACTCGAAATCGAGAAGCTTCTAGCAGAAGAATATCCACATCTTCTTGAAGAAACGGATATAGACATTAAGATCAGTGGCTGTATGAATGCATGTGGACAACACATGGCAGCAGCAATTGGCTTCCATGGTAGCTCTATCAAGCATGGTGATTTGGTAGTACCAGCACTCCAAGTGGTATTAGGAGGTGGCGTAGATCGTACCGGAAAAGGCTTGATGGGAGAGAAAGTGGTGAAATTGCCTACCAAGAAAGTTTTGGATGCCATTCGATTGATCCTCAATGATTATGAAGAAAATTCATTAGAGGGAGAATATTTCAATGCATACTACCAAAGGGTGGGAAAGATGCATTTCTATGGCATGTTGAAGCCTTTGGCAGATTTGAATAATCTGGATACCAGCGACTATGTGGACTGGGGACATACAGAATCCTTTATCCCTGAAATCGGTGTTGGAGAGTGTGCTGGCGTTATGTATGATGTGATCGGTGTTATCCTTAATGATGCTGAAGAGAAGCTGTTCTACGCAAAAAAGGCATTGGACAAAGAAAAGTTTGCTGATGCTATATACCATAGCTACAGTGCCTTTATTGTTGGGGCTAAAGCTTTGCTTCTGGGCAAAGATGTCTTGTGCAACACGCATATTGGCATCATCAATGACTTCAATACTCACTTTGTTCAAACTGGAGAGTTTAGCCTTCCCCAAGAATTCGACTCATGGGTGCTGAGGATTAATAAGAACAGACCGGAAGCTGGATTTGCCACTAATTATCTGAAGGATGCTGAAGCATTTATTCAGGATGTAATAGCTTATAGAAAGCAACAGCTCGAACAAACAAAAACGACCAAAGACAAAGAAGTAATCCGGGAATTTTATAAAGCATAAAGCTTTTGCTTAAGGAGCATAATATGCCACAATTGAATAAAAAACTAACATTGGTTGGAGCGGGTCCTGGAGATCCAGGCTTGATTACTTTAAAAGGTATTGAAGCTATTGCTAGTGCAAAGGTAATTTTGTACGATGCACTGGTTCATCCAGACTTGCTCAAGCATGCTCAAAAGGATGCTCTGAAAATATTTGTGGGCAAGCGTGCAGGATCCCATAAATTTGCTCAGGACTCTATTAACAAAATGATCGTTGAGTATGCTTTGTCAACAGGCGATGTAGTTAGACTCAAAGGTGGCGACCCGTTTATCTTTGGCAGAGGAAAAGAAGAGATTGAGTATGCAGAATCCTTTGGAATAGAAACATCTGTGGTATTAGGTGTTTCTAGTATCAATCTGCCAGGCTACTATGGCATACCTTTGACACGAAGAGGAGTGAACGAGAGCTTTTGGGTGATGACAGCTGTAAAAAGCGATGGCTCATTATCGAAAGACCTAAACTTGGCGGCGCAGTCTACTGCTACCGTAGTACTTTTCATGGGACTTAAACGAATTCATGAAATAGTAGAGGTTTATCAAAACTATTCAAAAGATAAAGTTCCAGTTGCAATTATCTCAAAAGGATCATGGGAAGACGGGAAGATGCTTCTGGCCACGGTAGATACGGTTGTAGAAAGGCTGTCAGTAGAGAATGTGCCTGCCCCTGCTATTATTGTAATAGGAGAGGCAGTAGGAACGCATAAGGGGTTCCAAGAACAGATAAGGCAGATTTTGGAAAACCGAGACATCGAAGAAAAGCAATAAAGAATAAGATATGGCACTTAAGAACGAAGGTAATGGCCTCTTTCCGATATTCCTGAAGCTAGATCAATTGAAAACATTGATTGTTGGAGGAGGCAATGTGGGGCTGGAAAAACTTGAGGCGCTATTGAAAAACAACCCAGAAGCAAAGGTAAAGCTGGTGGGGACTGTGATTCAGCAAAGTATAAAGGATTTGGTTCAAGATCATGAAGGAGTAGAGCTGGTAGAACGATCATTTAGGGAAACTGATTTGGATGACGTGGATGTTGTGATCTTGGCTACGGAGAATCGTGCTCTCCACATATCGATTTTGCAACAAGCCAAGTTGCGTAAGCTCTTGGTGAACGTGGCAGACACGCCTGATTTATGCGATTTCTATTTGGGATCTACCGTAAAGAAGGGGAATCTAAAAATAGGCATCTCAACCAATGGTAAGTCACCCACTTTTGCCAAGCGATTTAGAGAGGTGTTAGAGGAGGTGTTGCCTGAAGATATCGATAGCTTGCTGGACAACTTGCATGAGATTAGAAACTCCTTGAAAGGGGACTTTAGTCATAAAGTTAAAGTACTGGATGAGGTAACCGCTGTCTTGAGGAAAGATGGCATTAAATAAGCATTATAATAAGGGACTCGCAGAGCCCCTTAATAAATTATAAGACTACTGTTATTATGGAAAAGGAAAGTATGTCGGAAGTAGAATCCTGGTTCTCCAAAAGAAACACCCTTTCAGAAGAGAAATTCAAGCCACTACTTCCCAAAGAGAGAATAAAGGAAATTTTTAATACAATAAGCGAGGATAAGCTGCTAGTAACCTCTTCATTTGGCACCACTTCAGCCATATTGCTCCATATGCTAAGTGAGGTGAAGCCAGGGCATCCGGTGCATTTTATCAATACCACTTATTTGTTCAAAGAAACGCTCGCTTATGCAGAAGAGCTTAAAGATCGCCTGAATCTCAATATTGTAGAAGTAAAGGCCGATGTGAACAAAAATAGGTTCACCAGAAAGAACAAAACTTGGAAATACAATCAAGATCTCTGCTGCTTTATTAACAAGGTGTATCCATTGGAATCCATCAAGCCCAACTACGATGTCTGGATCAACGGACTTTTAGGCTTCCAAAATGAAAACAGGAGGAACAAGAAGATATTTGAACAGAAAAATAATATCTTAAGCTTTCACCCCATATTAGACATGACTCAAGAGGAAGTGGCTATGTATTTTAGCTTTTATGATCTTCCCGAGCATCCGTTGATAGAAAAAGGATATGAATCTATAGGTTGTAAACATTGTACCAAGAAAGGTAAAGGTAGGACTGGAAGATGGGCGGACATTGCCAAAACAGAATGTGGCTTGCACATGTAATTATAGGCCTGAGGGATGATGAAAAGCTTAATGAGATACTGCTCGTGCTGTATGTCGTCCCTATATGTTCTCCAGAAGTGCTTATCTGTCTTGTGGTCAGTCCTTCCCCATTGAGCCTGAAGCACGGGTTCTTTATTAGCTCTTCCTATTCATTGAGCTGTCCACAGGATTACGACTGAATACCCCTAGGCAATCCCTGGGGTATTCAGTCGTAATCCCTTCACCGTCCACAGCGCCATCTGCTGTTTTGCAGGCTACTTCTGCTTCCGCCACCATCCAGATCATTTACAATAAACTGTGTATAGTGAATAAACCTATCCGCCATAATTGGGTGCCGTCAGGTTTATAGGCATCGAGATACACATCTCCAGTATAACCATTGTGCGCATCACATTTGGCGTTTGAAGAATCCCCATTTTACCATGTTCTTATATTCTCCGTCTCCATCCAAGTCGCCCACAGTATAGTTATTGGGCCTACATGAATACACTTCAAAGACCGCAAAGAAAAGGTTACTTCCTGAGGCTGATGTATTGGATTTTGAACTGGGAAACCGAAAAGCTTCAACACGAAGCCACGGGATACGACAGGATAGTGATTTAAGAAAAAAAGGAGAGATTTCATCCCTATATGAAAAGAGGTCAATGTCCCTATGCTAAAGATGGCATCATTGATTGAATGATATTTAAATTGACCTTTTAAAAACTGTTATAATCCAAAACGAGTATGATCTCTAAAAAGCTTTGCATAGCCAGTTTTATGTTCCTTCTCATCTCAGGAGTAGGCTTTTCCCAAACTTCTAATATACGTGAGATACAATATTTGTCCGGCACAGATAATGAGAACACGGTTGAGTGGGACTTTTTCTGTACCGGTGGCCGAAATAGCGGATATTGGACTACCATTCAGGTGCCTTCTTGTTGGGAGCAGCAAGGATTTGGTACCTATAACTATGGTCGGGATTATGTGACGTATGGCAAAAACTTCCGATTTGCAGACGAAAAGGGCAAGTACAGGCATCAGTTCTCAGTGCCAGCATCCTAAAGAGCACATAGAGTATACTTCGATAGATGCAAAATCAGATGGCTCCTTTTCTATGAATGTCTACCTAAATAATCCTATAGCAAAGCGGGAGGTGCACGCAACAATTATAGATGCTGTAGGCAAAATAGTAGGTACTGCCCAAGCTACCATTCAGAAAAATGATACAGTAGTTAATTTAAAGACTACTGTCACCAATCCATTGCTATGGTCGGCTGAAACGCCCCACCTTTATCGTGTAGTCACTGTCATCCAAGCAGGGAAAAACAAAATCTATGAAACTACCGACCGATTCGGTTTCCGGACCATCGAAATTAGAAGAGGAGATGGCATATAATGGCAATACTTTGCGCCAGTAATCCGAGCAGGCATCAATATGGGGCTGTCTGGAATAGGGTACTGGACGCACAACATGGGCGGTTTTGAACATGATGCAGACCCGGAGCTGTACGTTCGATGGGTGCAGTTTGGGATGTTTAGCCCGCTAGCGCACGTTTTCGGTATGGATCATCCAGGATACAAAGAACCCTGGAACTATGGAGAAGAGGCACTGAAAATATTTAAGCAGTATGATCAACTGAGATACAGAATGATACCTTATATCTACAGTGCCGCTTTTGAACAATACAAGACAGGTCTACCTATTATGAGGGCATTGGTACTGGAAAACCAAAACGATAGGAACACCTATTCCGTAGATGACCAGTATATGTTTGGGGAAAGCTTAATGATATGCCCTGTAACAGTGAAGGGTGCCCAAACGCGTATTGTTTATTTACCAGAAGGAACTTGGTTTGACTATTGGACGGGCAAAGCATACGCTGGTAGGAAGTACTATAATATTGTAACTCCCCTAGATGTGCTTCCCATTTTTGTAAAAGCAGGTGGTATTATTCCAATGCAGGATGTTGTACAATATGACAACAGGCAGCCTTGGGGAACAATCACTTTTGAAATATTCCCTTCAGGAAACACTAGTTTCGATTTATATGAAGATGATGGATTGAGCGAAGACTACATAGATGGCAATTACAGCACTACTACAATAAGTGCTCAAGAATGGGGAGACGGACTCGCTTTTACCATAGAAAAGGCAAAAGGAAACTTCCCTGTCCTCACACGATATTATGTTTTAAAGGTTTATATTGATAAAGCTCCGGCTCAAGTCTCTAGAAATGGTGCGAAGAAAAAGATGAAACCCTCTGAACCATCCTCATTCACCCAAGCTAAAAGCGCAGCTTGGTATTATGATGAAGACGCTAAAATTTTGTGGATAAAAGATATGAAAGCTTCTGACGAGGAGGTTTCATATCAGGTGTCTTATTGATACAATTTAAAGTGTTATAGATTGTGCTATATCTACAACGAGTAGTGGTGTAGAACACTCTCTCTACCTCATTGTATTTGCCCTGCCCTTCAGTTCATAGAATATCCATATGCTCCTCCGGAATAGTTGGTGTTTGAAAACCCAATCTTAAGCCCATAAAAATATAAACCTTTAAGAATGCTATCGGTTCTTTTTTTACACTGATTTTAGGGAACGTGCTGTCCGTATTTTTTAATTTAAAGACAATCCTATGCTGGCAATGAATTATAGGGGCCCTTTAAGGGTTAGAATTGACGAGAAACCTGATCCAGAGATATTGCACCCAGAAGATGCCATTGTAAGGGTCACAAGAGCCTGTATTTGCGGCTCTGATATCCATCTTTATAATGGACTAGTGCCTGACACTAGAGTGGGGGAAACCTTCGGGCACGAATTTGTAGGGGTAGTGGAAGAAGTTGGGCCTGAGGTGCAACGATTAAAAGTGGGTGATAGCGTTTTGGTGCCTTTCAATATTGCTTGTGGCAAGTGCATTTTCTGTAAACAAGGGTTATATGGGAATTGTCATGAAGCGAATCCACAGGCAACGGCAGTAGGAGGCATTTATGGCTATTCCCATACCGCCGGAGGCTATAATGGGGGGCAAGCGGAATATGTGAGAGTTCCTTATGCTGATGTAGGCCCTGTAGTAATTCCTGAAGGAATGGACCTAGACGATGCTGTGCTACTGACCGATGTAGTGCCCACAGGGTATCAAGCTGCAGAAATGGGTGGCATCCAAAAAGGAGATACAGTTGTAGTGTTTGGTGCAGGACCAATAGGGATCATGGCAGCCAGATGCGCATGGCTATTCGGAGCCGGAAGAGTTATTGTTATAGATAAGCTAGAGTACCGTCTTGATTTTGTAAGAAATTACGCACCATGTGAGGCTTATAACTATGAGGAACTAGGCGACCCAGTGATGTTTATTAAGAAAACAACCGACTGGATGGGTGCCGATGTCTGCATTGATGCAGTAGGAGCAGATGCCACTGGTAGGGCTTATCACAGCATTACAGGGAGGGCAATGGTACAAGCAGGTGCAGCTACCGCTTTGAGGTGGGCAATTAACGGGGTAAAAAAGGGTGGTGTGGTTTCGATTGTTGGCGTCTATGGCCCAACAGACAATCTAGTCCCAATTGGCAATGTGTTGAATAAGGGCATTACCATCAGGGCTAACCAAACTTCCGTGAAACGACTGTTGCCAAAATTGATTGATCATGTACAAAAAGGGATTTTAAACCCAAAGGCGATGATTACGCATCGTATTCCTCTGGAAGATGTATCGGACGCTTATCGGATGTTTTCTTCTAAACTCGACAACTGTATAAAGCCTGTTCTTATTCCCCCTTCGGCAGCTATGTGACATCATAAACCATGAATGACCATGAAAGAGACAATCAAAGATTATTCAAATATAATAGGTTGGGGTATAGATGCTGATCCCAAAAACGACCCAACGTACCCGATGAGACACCGAACCGAGGAAGGGAATCAGGGATATGATTGGGAAAGGCCTACGTTGCAACCCACAAATATCGAGGTGTTGCATTCCATAGAACGACCGAATATAAGTGCAGTATTTGGAACCGCCATGCCACCTAAAGGACTCAGCGGCATGATTCGGAGGTTGGCATTCAAATACAGCGAATCGAGTTATGCGCACTGGCTTCCGCTCATAATCGCCGACAGAGTTAACGTCATTGAGGGAATATTGGAGGATTTTACTCGGGGCCACATTCCCAAGATATGGGCTGAAAAAGGGATGCGGGCAGAGTGGAGATATAACAGGAAGGCACTTTCCGTAAAAATGCTTGCAGGTGTAGTTGTTACTGCGGCTGCGGTGGCACTTTTGTGTAGAAAGAAATAATGCATACAAGATAGATTTTTATGACCCTTTGTGCTCCAGTATTTAACGATAAGCACAAAGGGTCTAATTTTTCAAGAGCCTAGCATGATAAGTTTTTAATCATGGCCTTGCTGCTTTACCAGCTTGTTATAAATCCCTAAGAGTAGGAATGAAGGAGCCCACTGCCCTACAAATAAGGCTGTTTTATCTTCTTTCATTATTTTCAAAACTAGTGATGCTGCCATCGACCCTAAGGAAGCCCATAAAAAGACATCTGATGGAAGCATCTTAGCTGTGCGATCTTCTATTGCACGGGCTACACTACCCTCATTGTAATCAGTTCTTGAATTTGTCGGTTTCGTTTTCAATTCCGTTTCCATAATCTTTGTAGAGTTTAGTGATAATTTAAAAATGATTTTCTTAAGAACATTGTGATATTATTGAGAAGTATAGTATGCACTTAATAATGGTATTAACACGTCATTTTTCCAATGGTTTATGTGTTTTCTGTTTTATTAGATTTATTTCTGTTTATTTTTTTATAATTGGAATATAGTTAATGATGATTATAGGCGCACTGTGCTGTTTAATTGATTCTAATAGGACATTGTACAAGCATTGGGAAGTTTTGCCTGCGCGGAATGTAAATAGAGAAAAGCAAACTCTATTTACTGAAAAGGAACTTGAAGAAAGAAAAAAGGATTAGTAGATTTGATGGACTAACGATATTAAAAATGGAAAAAGTAGGTAGAAATGAGCTATGCCCTTGCGGGAGCGGGAAAAAATACAAGAATTGCCATGAAAAGGAGGGTGGCCTAAAGAAAAAAAGCAATAGAAGCGTGATCATAGGAGCTGTAATTATTGCCCTGTTTGTTATCATATCAATTGTGAGCTTGATTACAAATAGAAGATCACCTGGCGCTCCAGGCGAAGCACCTCCGGGCAAGGTGTGGTCAGAAGAGCATGGCCATTGGCATGATCTATAATGAGAAATTGCAGTTTTAATTGTTGAATTGAATGGGCAGCGCCTAAGAATAGCACTGTAACCTTCTTGTAAGCACAATCTACGGTGAATCTTCGTCACTGAATCCTTGATAAGATACAAGTCTATGAGGCTTTATTTAGTAATAGCCTAATTGGGGGACAAAAATAATGGAACTGAGCGGGAGATATCCTCTTTTGGGCTATATTATCTTATGGGTACCATTTTGAGAAATACAGGATTACCAATTTCTATTCTCGTGCCTGTTGGGCTTAGCATTCCAGTTTTAACATCTCTTTGAAAAACCACTATTGAATCACTATCCTGGTTGGCTGCCAGCAGAAACTGTCCCGTTGGATCGATCAAAAAATCTCGTGGAGTTTTTCCCAGTGTAGATTGCCTTCCCACTAGCTCAAGCATGCCATCTTTAGTGATTTTGTAGATTGCAATGTCATTTGCATCCAACCTGTTTGAGGCATATAGAAACTTGCCGTCGGGTGAAACATGAACCGCTGCGCCACCTATTTTTCCCTTGAAGTCCGGCGCAGTCATCAATATTGTTTGGATTTGGGACAGTTTCCCATCCTTATATGCATAAACCGAAACTTCTGCTGTTAGCTCATGCACTACATAAGCATATTTTCCTGAAGGTGAGAATGTAATATGGCGAGGGCCAGCGCCAGGTTCTATACTGGTAAATGGGATAGCAGCAGGTTCCAAAGGTGTTTCATTCTCAGGAAGATACCTGTATGCATACACCTTATCTGTACCTAAGTCCACGACAAATAGATAGTCGCCATCGGGAGAAAAGACAGTAGCGTGCACATGCGAGCTTTCCTGCCTGCTTTTATTGATGCTGCTTCCTTCATGATGAATAGTTTGAATTGAAGGGCCTAGACTTCCGTCCTTTTCAATGGGCAATACCGAAAGCCCTCCTCCGTAGTTTCCTACAATTACATACTGCTGTCCTCTGTCGATGGTGATGTAGCATGGAGCCCCTCCTTCAGAAGACTGTTGGTTTATACTAGCAAGCTTTCCGCTATGCTGGTCAAAGTGAAAAGCACTCACATTACCTGTTCCTTCGCTCAGCTCATTTACTGCATACATATACTTGCCATCAGGGCTCAATACGAGATAAGAAGGATTGACAACGTCCCTTTGCGTATGTTCTAAAGTCAGACTGCCCTTTTGACTATCGAAGCGGTAAGTATATACTCCTTCGCTTTTTCCATTAGTATAAGTGCCTACCAAAAGATGATAGGAAGTTGTTCCTTTATTGTTTTGTGCGATAGACATACTTGAAGCCAACATGAAGAGAATTAACCACAGAAAAACTAGGTTGTTATGTTTAATCATGATTTAGTAACGATCGTGTGTGTACAGGTACAAAAGTTGTTGCTATTCTGGTTGAATCCAAATGGTTTATTGAAATAAGTTGTAATTTGCGCACGCCCACACAGAAGAATTTCGGGATTGATCCTTAGAAGGAAATTATATTCATGGGAAAAATTGGGATAGAAGGAATGAAGCGTTGATAGTATGAAAAATAAGAAAACCTACATTATACAAGCCGCACTCTTTATTTTTACAGTTTTATGTACTACTATGATTGGAGCGGAGCTTATCCTAGCCAGGCCAATTTTCACAGGGCCTGAGGGCGCATCTTGGACCGAGTTTGCTATTGGGTTTTATTATTCTGTCCCTTTTCTAGGTTTTCTTACCGCACATGAGTTTGGGCATTACATCACTGCCCGTCTATATAAGATCAAAGTCACTTTGCCTTATTATATTCCCCTGTTTTTCGGAATAGGCACCATGGGAGCGTTTATAAGAATAAAAGAGCCTATAAAATCCAGAAAGGAATATTTTGACGTGGGTATTGCAGGGCCGATAGCAGGCTTTGTTGTAGCTATAGGAGTGTTATGGTATGGATTTGCTACTTTGCCTCCTGCCGAATACATCTATGAAATCCACCCAGAGTATGCCCAGTACGGCAGTGACTATGCTTCTTATGTATATGAACCCAACGATTCCACTCTTTCTCTCGCTATTGGGAGTAATCTTATTTTCGAGTTTTTTGAAAGATACATTGTAAAAGAGCCAGAGCGGATACCTAATGCCTATGAGATGATGCACTATCCGTGGTTATTTGCAGGTTTCTTGGCCACTTTCTTTACGGCGCTCAACCTAATTCCTATCGGGCAGCTGGATGGCGGACATGTCTTATATGGTTTATTGGGCTTCAAAAAGCATAAGTACATTTCTTCTGCACTGTTTATCATTTTCGTGGGTTATGCAGGAATGGGCGTGATTTCCCCAAGCATGCCTACTGGTGACTTTATGTTGTACGGGCCATTATACCTAGCTTTCCTATATCTTACTTTTTCTCGCATGTATCCCAGGCCACTGGACAAACTGACTGTTGCATTATCGGTATTGGCAGGGCAATTGTTGTTGGGCCTTGCATTTCCTGATTTCACAGGCTATACCGGATGGCTGTTGTTTGCTTTTATCATAGGAAGATTTTTAGGAGTTTATCACCCACCGGCGTTAATTGACCAGCCCTTAGATTGGAAGAGAAAGGTTTTGGGTTGGGTTGCTGTAATTATCTTTGTCATTTCATTCAGCCCTGCTCCATTTGTAGTGTGATCTCATTATTTGTAGTTCCTAGCATTTAAAAAAGAGCATTTGTGTTTCATGATATGTGGTCATAGGGCCATATTTTTGGCTCTTTTAAGATATTGGAATCATGCAGTAAAAAGGATTTGCCATTCTATCGCTTTTACTTTAAAACCTATTTGTCACTTTTCTCGTTTTCGTGTAAACCACCGTAAACGTTAGTGGTAAAAAATCGTAATTTTTTTAATTTTAATGCATTAAAAAAATTGGATCAGAGTTTTTTTTGAGGTTAATATATTTTATGTTTGATAAGAGAAGCAATTTTTAATTAATAATTTTTAACAAAACAAACACAATATGAAGAGGATTCTACTCATTACTTTCATGTTCGTGTCCGCCTTGGCTACCGAGTCTTGGGCACAAACACGTAGTGTGACAGGTAAAGTCACCTCCGCAGAGGATGGTTCGACATTGCCTGGCGTAAACGTAATTTTAAAAGGAACTACTACCGGTACCGTTACCGATATTGACGGAAACTACCGAGTGACGGTGCCCGAAGATGGTGGCACATTGGTGTTTTCTTTTATAGGATTTGCCACACAAGAAGTCGTTGTCGGCGCTAGGTCTGTGGTAGATATACAGATGGAGAGCGATGTAGAGCAGCTAGGAGAGGTGGTCGTAGTTGGATATGGAACGCAAAATCGAAGAGATATTACAGGTTCCATAGCTACAGTAGATGATGCTGCAATAAGGAATCAGCCAGTTCAAAGTTTTGATCAGGCGCTTTCTGGAAGGCTAGCTGGGGTTCAAATCACCAACACAAGTGGTTTATTGGCAGATGGGGTTACAGTAAGAATCCGAGGTGTCAACTCTATCTCAAATAGTTCACAGCCATTATTTGTGGTGGATGGTGTTCCCTTGAATAATAGAACTAATGTAAACGTGTTTAACTCCGGTGATGGTACAAGATACAATCCTATGGCAGATATCAATCCAAATGATATTGCGTCAATGGAAGTATTAAAGGATGCTGCCGCTAGTGCAATTTATGGGTCAAGAGCAGCCAATGGTGTTGTTTTAATAACAACAAAACGAGGGGTTGCTGGTACCAACAGAATTACTTATGATGTTACCACTGGTTGGAATGAAGCCTCTAATCGCCCAGATATGCTTAATGGAGACGATTTTGTTGCCATCCAAAATGAGAAAGCACGAAATGCAGGTCTACCCGACATTGCGGATAATATAGATGTAAATGGGGATGGAATTCCTGATAGAACAGATTGGATTGATCAATTATTCCGTAAAGGTTTTTACCAGACGCACCAACTTTCTTTGAGCGGAGGTACCGACAAAGTACAGTATTATGGAGCTGCAGCTTATTCTGACCAAAACGGATATGTTTATAAAAATAGATTTCGTAGAGGTTCTGTTACCTTCAATTTAGACGTCACTCCTAAAGATTGGATAAAAAGTGGTATAAGTGCAACAGTTTCTAGGAGCTTAAATGAAGGTGTGATTGCTGAAAGATATTTATCAGGAGTTGGTGTGTCAGGCTTTCAATCCCCACCTAACGTACCCATGTACGATGCAGATGGTAACTACTATGTAACAGGGGCAGGAAATTTGGGAACTGGTAATAATACAGCTTCATATTACCCCTTTAATTTTTATCACATACCTGGAAACTTGGAGCAAAATCGTAATGATAACCAAGTCCAAAGGGTAATAAGCAACGCATATGTATCGATCTTTCCAGTAGAAGGACTAACTGTTACCACGCGATATGGTATTGATTACATATCCAATTTTGAAGATCAATACAGTAGCCCTGTTTTTGGAGGACTGGGTAGAGCGCTAGGTGCAGGTCTAGTTCAAAACAACTTGTTGAGAAGATATTTGTGGAACTGGTCTAACTATGCTACTTATGATCATACCTTTGGTGCGAACCATAACGTATCGCTTACCGCTGGTATCGAGTATCAAAATGTTGCGGAGTCTGAATTATATACAGGTGCTGGTGATTTTGCTGATCCTTATTTTACCCAAATCATCGATGGTGTTTTTGCATCAGATGGTTTAGCGGGTGGTTTAGCGGAAGCGAATGGGTTTGATTCATACTTTGGAAGGGTTAACTATTCATACAGTGATAAGTACTATGCTCAGTTTGCCTTAAGAGCAGATGCTTATTCTGGTTTTGGTATTAATAATAGGAGAGGAACATTCCCTGCTGGTTCGATTGGCTGGAGGATTTCCAGAGAATCATTTATGGAAAATGTTTCCGTAATTAATGATTTGAAGCTTAGAGCAAGTTATGGTATAGTTGGGAACTCAAACATAGGAAGCTATGCCTCGAGGACACTATATGGAGGAGGCCAATACGCCTCATTGAATGGATTGAGTCCATCACAAGTAGGTGACAATAATTTGCAGTGGGAATCTTCCAAAAAATTGGATATTGGCTTTGATGCTTCTATTCTCAATAATAGAATTGACTTGACATTCGATTATTATAGAAACGATGTTTCTGACCTAGTATTAGATGCACCTGTTTTAAGAACTTCAGGTGTGCCTAACTCAACGATTACTACCAATATTGGGTCTATGATGAACCAAGGGATTGAAGTTTCGATCAACTCCTCTATCATCGAAAATGATAACTTCCGATGGAATACAAGCTTCAACTTCACGACAGTGAAAAATGAAGTTGTCCAATTGGCTACGGCAGAAGATATAGTGTCTGGTAATAATAGAGCTAGTGTCGGCAGACCTTTGGGTGTATTTAAGCTCATTAGGTGGGCTGGTGTGAACCCAGACAACGGAAATGCACAGTTCTTAGATATTGATGGTAATATCAAGCAATATGATGCGACTAATTCAAGATGGCTAGATGCTAGCGGAGCTGAGGTTTCGCCTATTACTGCTGATGATGCCGTATATCAAGGCACTCCCTATCCAACATTCTATGGTGGTTTGAACAATGTGCTAACTTATAAAGGCTTAGAGTTCACGCTATTTTTACAATATAGCGGTGGTAACGAAATATATAATTCTACTAGGTCATCATTATTAGGGCTGAAATTAGAGAACAATCTTGAAGAAATAAAGAATAGATGGCAAGCCCCAGGAGATCAGACAGACATCCAAAAGCTTGTCTTGAATGATAATCAATCAAACCGTGCCTCTACTAGGTGGCTGGAAAAAGGCGACTTCATAAGGGTTAAGCAAATTGGACTAGCTTATAACTTACCTAAACATGTGATTTCCGTGTTGGATATTGAAAGTCTGCGTGTTTTTGCTAATGTTCAGAATGCTTTTGTATTCACCAAATACAAAGGTTTAGATCCTGAGGCTAATTTTAATAGAGAAGCTAATATTGCTTATGGAGTAGATAACCGCTCTATGCCTCAGGCACGTTCTTTTAATTTTGGTTTAACAGTTAGCTTTTAATTTTTACGATTATGAATTATAGACATATAAAAGTTTTTAACTTAAAGATGTTGTTGTTGACGATAGTCGCTGCAATGTCTTGCGAAGTACTTGATAAAGATCCAATTGGGGATTTCTCTTCTGAATTGGCTTTTTCGTCTCCCGAGAGAATAGAGCTCTCAGCAGTGGGTATGTATGATGTATTACAACATGAAGAGTTCCTAGGAGGAAGAGCATTGATTTATGCAGATATTCGAGGAGAAGACACCAATGTGCCATCTTATTTTGGAGATGTAGCTAGGTTTAATTTATTAGCGGATAATGGGACTATATTAAATGCATGGACTGGAGCCTATGCAACAATCAATACAGCTAATTTGTTCTTGGAGGGAATGGAGGCCAATAAGGATAAAATTACTCCCGAAAAGGCTGAGCATTATGAAGGAGAGGCTCTTTTTATTAGGGCTCTGACACATTTTTATTTGGTTAACTTGTTTGCACAGCCCTATAATTTCACTCCTGATGCTTCTCATCTTGGAGTGCCAGTTCGAACTTTTGCAACCTCTGGAGAGAATATAACTGACTCACAAAATGAAGTGCCTAGAAGCACTGTCAAACAGGTATATGATCAGATTATCGAAGATTTGAAAGCAGCTGCTGAAAAATTGCCAGCGAGTTATGGCGACTCGTTCTCAAACGTGGCACGAGCTACATCAGGTGCTGCTCATGCACTTCTTTCAAGGGTGTATTTATACACAATGAATTATCCAGACGCAATCGCACAAGCTGATTTGGTAATAGCTGGGGATTATGATTTAAATGATCATCCTTTAACTGCATTTACTGATTTCATGACGCAAGAATCCATTTTCTCAGTGGCACACAATCAGTCTGATAACCCTAACACAAACCATGCTTTGGGACAGCATTATGGTGTTACTAACAGAAAGGATATATTTGTGGATGCCTTTGCAGAAATTCCAGGATTAAATGCAGACGATCTTAGGTTAACCGAGATGACAACAGAAGATGAAGGTCATTTATATACATTGAAGTTCACTGATAGGGCAGACTGGGCTCCGATTCTTAGGTATGCTGAAGTGCTTCTGAACAAAGCGGAAGCCTTGGTGAAACGTGATGAAGAAATAAGCCAAGAAGCCATAGATTTGCTTAATGAAGTTAGAGATAGATCTCAAGTGAGCGCAGCTTCATATGAAGCTACAGATTTTGCATCATATGAAGAGCTTTTGGAAACTATTCTTACCGAAAGAAGGATTGAGTTGGCATTTGAGGGACACAGATTATTCGATCTTCTAAGGAATAAAAAGGGCGTTCCTGCTCAACCTCTTGATAATGTTCCTGCTCAAGCTTGGGGGTCTGATTATGTTATCTTCCCAATTCCTCAAGAGGAAATGCTTGCCAATCCTGCATTAGCAGGGCAGCAAAATAAGGGTTATTAATAGAGATATATAACTTTGCCTTAAGCGTCATGATAGTAGGGGTATTTCCATACTATCATGACGTTTTTTAAATATGGTTCACAGCCCCTCCAAAAAACGCATCACATCTACCCCGTCTGCATAATCATCTAATGCTGGCTCTTGTGCCTTTCCAAGTGGGAAACTGTTTTGGAACCAACCCTTATCGGAAACGATACATTGAATCTTTTCTTGGGCAGCGTCGATTTTGGAATTTAAGTCCTCCGCATTGTTGTAGGGCTCGTAATACAATACTGAAATGGGCGAAACCAACTGTTGAGAGGGTGTAACCAGCAAGAAGCCATTGTCTTCGTGAGGCACTTTGTTGACGAGATAGATGGACTTGTTGTAATCATAGTTATTCACATACTTGTGGTTGTCCCTGACATTTTCATAAGGTTGGATGGCTCCAAAGAAATCCTTAAAATCATAGCCTTCTGGGACAAAGAGCTTAGAAATATTGCGACAGCCAAGGCCATAGTATTGAAAAATGTCCTTTCCTAATGCATGCAGGGACTCTTTCGATTCATCCCCTTTAATTATCCCTATAGAAGTCCTGTTTTTCCTGATGATATGCGGATACTTAGAGAAGTAGTATCTAAAGTATCGAGAAGTATTATCACTTCCAGTAGCTATAATGGCATCAATATTATTTAACTGTTCCGAAAACGCTACTTTGTCCTTAAAAGTTGGTGCTATTTCTAGCAGTATATCGGTAAGATAGGGTAAAAGAAAAGGGTCTTGATGGCTGGTTTTAATTCTGGCATTGTGACCCGAAACCAATATCGAAAGAAAGTCATGGAATCCCACTAAAGGAATGTTGCCAGCCATTACCAATCCTACGGTTTTTGGGGAAGTGGGATCAAGTTTGTAACGACTTGTCCACTTTCCCAGTTTTTCATTATCCAAATAGTTTTGTAGCCCAAACAAAGCAGCTTGAATATTGTCGGCAGTAAACCAGTTGTTATGCGCTTGAGCATTGGCACAGATGTGCTCAAATTCGGCTTGCGTTAAATTCTTGATAGCTGTTCCTAAAGCAGAAAAAGCGGCTATTCTATCGTGCAGTCGCATATGTTAAGAATTGTTTGTTAGTTCGTATGTTAATTCAATACAATCATTATCCAAAGAGTTCAGTTCAAATGATTCTATTTTACCCATCAAATGAATTTTGAACTCAAACTTAATGTTCTAATTTTGCAATTTAAAGTGTAAAGTAAATCAAATCATTCAATAAGAGGGAAGAAGCAAATGGCAATAATGATCACAGATGAGTGCATCAATTGTGGTGCATGCGAGCCTGAATGTCCTAACACTGCTATTTACGAAGGTGGAATGGAGTGGACATGGTCAGGAGGCACGAATTTAACGGAAGTTGTATTGGAAGATGGGACGGTTGTAGATGGGAAACAACCTCAAGCACCTATATCGGATGAGTTTTATTATATAGTCCCTGCAAAATGTACTGAGTGCACAGGTTTTCACGAAGAGCCTCAATGTGCTGCTGTTTGTCCCGTGGATTGCTGCGTAGATGATCCAGACCATAGGGAAACTGAAGAAGAGCTTCTGGCAAAGAAAAATTTCTTGCACAAAGAATAAGTTCAACGTACTTTATTTGGGTAATCCGAGATCTTGATATGGGTATATTATAGACCATAAGGAATATCACAATAACTGCTCAAAATCCTTTCGCAAACAAAATACTTATAGGTTATAATGTTTTGTAATGAAAAAGGCTTCTCAATTTATACTTTGAGAAGCCTTTTTTATGAGGTGATTATTTTTTAAGAAGCAGATTGCTTGCCTTTATAAGACTTTAAAGCTTCTAGCATTGTTTCTCCCAAGTTAGCGGGCGACTCTACTACATGGATGCCACACTCCCTCATGATTTTCATTTTAGCAGCAGCTGTGTCGTCGGCTCCGCCAATAATGGCACCCGCATGCCCCATTCTTCTGCCGGGAGGTGCTGTTTGTCCTGCAATGAATCCAACCACAGGCTTGGTGCCGTTTTCTTTTATCCACTGTGCGGCTTCGGATTCCATGCTGCCGCCGATTTCACCAATCATAATAATGCCTTCTGTCTCCGGATCTTCCATTAAAAGTTTCACCGCATCTTTGGTAGTAGTGCCAATAATTGGATCGCCTCCTATTCCTATGCAGGTAGATTGTCCTAATCCCGCCTTGGTTACTTGGTCTACAGCCTCATAGGTAAGTGTTCCAGACCTAGACACAATCCCAATCGTGCCTTTTTTGTGGATGAAGCCTGGCATAATGCCTACTTTGGCCTCACCTGGAGTGATTACGCCAGGGCAGTTGGGGCCTATCAATGTAACATCCCTGCCTCTTATGTATTCCTTCACCTGGATCATATCCTTGGTAGGTATTCCTTCGGTGATTGTAATGATTACTTTTACTCCTGCATTGGCGGCTTCCATGATGGCGTCAGCTGCAAATGCTGGAGGAACAAATATTACAGAGACATTTGCTCCTGTGCTGTCTACGGCCTCTTGTACAGTATTGAAAACAGGTTTGCCAAGATGTTCTTGACCACCTTTTCCAGGTGTTACACCTCCAACGACATTCGTTCCGTATTCTATCATTTGTTCGGCATGAAAAGTGCCCTCGGAGCCGGTGAAGCCCTGAACAAGTACTTTGGAATCTTTATTGACTAAAACGCTCATTTTGCTCTTTTTTTTGGGCAAAAATAGGATATAAAGTGGGCTTTCACAAAATAAATGACGGAAGTTGCTTTGCTATGTCTCCTATAGACTTAAGCACCGTGCTCTCATTCTCTTAGTAATTGCTTATCGACGTATAAGCAAATCCACTTTAAAACCTTGGAAAGTGGATTTTTTTCTTATCGCTAGTACTGCTTGCCTCTATAATCAAAAGCTCATCTATTTTGTGAAATTATATAAATAATAAAGTTGAGGGTAAAAATTAACCTATAAATTTATTTTTTAACATAAAATTAAATTTATAGGTTAAAAAATTAACCATTTAAATCGATTTCTGAAATTTTTTTAAAAAAATAGGTTAAAAAACTGACCTATTATTTTATAATTCTATTTTTTCTTCATAATATTGAATATGTTTTAATGTTGTTGATCTTTTTGTATAAAAATTCTAAAAAATCATGAAGAAAATTGAAGCGATTATCAGGACATCCCGTTTTGAGGCAGTGCATGAAGCATTGTCTTTGGTTGGGATCCCTTTTATGTACTCAGTAGAGATAAAAGGTTTTGGGAAGGAGACGGGTCTGTCACAATCCTATAGGGGAGTTCCTTATGACATTGGGTTCATTCCCCGAACGAAACTAGAAGTAGTGGTTCGAGAAGACCAAGCTGAGGAAGTTGTGGACTGTATCCTTAATGAGGCATATACTGGAAGTATTGGAGACGGGAAAATATTTATCTCTGACATAGAAAGAGCTATTCGAATCCGGTCGAGGGAAGAAGGTGCCGCTGCCCTTTGAAAAATAATAATTGCTAACCTTTAAAATTTAAATCGATGAGTGAATCACTATTTACCGTAAACAACCTTTGGATGATGATCGCCACAGTGATGGTATTCATTATGAACCTTGGTTTTGCATCTTTAGAGTCGGGCCTTTCAAGATCTAAAAACACTGTCAATATTTTATTCAAGAATGTAATGATTCCAGCGATTGGAATTCTTACCTATGCTTTCGTGGGTTTTAATCTCATGTACCCTGGAGAAAGCTTTGCTGGAGGGATATTTGGGTTTGGCGGCTTTGGGCTTTCAATGCCTGATGGTGCAAGCGGGCTAATAAGCTATGCTGATGG
>SMEK01000211.1_pt1 | contig 24461 bp, 25 predicted proteins | sample 2456371 | NCBI WGS metagenome assembly SMEK01 (sample SAMN10132590, study PRJNA489261) | soil metagenome | isolation source: day1 antibiotic-loamy sand soil ammended with composted manure from dairy... | place: USA | collected 2015-04-01
GAGAATAAGCTTGATGTAGAATTTATTGAATCAGAAGTAAATACAGAACCATTTATTTTTATATAGGAAATTAAAAGTTACGTGAGCGAATGAGAAAACAATTTGTTTTTCATTCGCTCAATTTTTTATTTGAGTACAGAAAACAGGCGAGAAAAATTCGTATACGAAAGGTCCGATAATAGTCAAATATGTGACAATAATTGCCAATCTCCAATGGATAATAGTCACACTTGTGAACATAATAGCCAAATGGATAAAAAGAACTTTTGAAAAATAAGATAATAGTCAAATTCGTTACAATAATAGCCAATCATGAAAAATAATAGTCATTCCTGTCATTTTAATAGCCAATCTAAAAAAAATAACCTCTGAAAAGTAAGATAATAGCCAAAACTTAACAGTTATTAGTCAAACTACTAAATATAATAGTCAAATTTTGAAAATTAATTGCCAAATTCTAAGACATGAATTTTACCAACTTTTCAGCATAGCCTACTACCTGTTGCTGTACCTTTCAAAATGCATTTGCATATGATAGCTTTTAGAAAGCTTACGTCATTTGGAATAAACAGAAAGGAGATTTCTATGCGTCCACATCACTTTCCAAACCAAATGCCTCCAGGAAGACCTAATTTTTATGCACCAAGACCTCCTCAATACGGCTTTAGACCCGGACCATATCCGCCACCAATGCCACCTGGTTTTCAACCACCAAAAGGAACAGCGAGATTGGACTCCATTTTAGAAACAGCTAATCGATTTTTAGCGACAGCACAAAGTTTCCAACCTTATATCCAACAAGCAGCGCCGATGCTTCGGAATTTGCCTGCACTATGGAAATTATATAAAGGGTTTCAAGGGCTTCCAACTCAAACTCAAGGGAAACAATCAAATGAGGAAGGAAAAAGACAAATATCACCGTCAAATCATTCAAGACAAGAAAGAAGAAATGAAAGAAATCTAAGACAAGAAGAAATTAGTAGACCGTCAATTCCAAAAATCTATCAACCGCCGTTCGATCATTTTGAATAGAAACTTTGTAATAACACCATAGCTCCGTTATAATAAAGTTATGTACCAACAAAAGGAGTTGTCATGATGGAAGTCATTAAAATAAATCCTCGAGGCTATTGCTATGGTGTAGTTGATGCAATGGTTATTGCAAGAAATGCTTCATTAGATAAATCATTGCCAAGACCAATCTACATTTTAGGAATGATTGTTCATAATAAACATGTAACGGATGCTTTTGAAAAAGAGGGGATTATCACTCTTGACGGAAGCAATCGAAAAGAAATCATTGAAAAAGTAGATAAAGGGACTGTTATTTTCACTGCTCATGGAGTATCACCTGAAATAAGAGAAATTGCGAAAAGAAAAGGACTTGTAGCAATTGACGCTACATGCCCAGACGTAACAGTCACTCATGAATTAATCCGTGAAAAGTCTAAGCAAGGATATGACATTATTTATATAGGGAAAAAGAATCACCCAGAGCCTGAAGGAGCAATTGGAGTTGCACCGAACCACGTTCATTTAGTTGAAAATAAACTAGATATTGACAATCTAAATTTACAAAATGATAAATTGCTAGTGACAAATCAAACAACTATGAGCCAATGGGATGTTAAGGATTTAATGGATTACATTAAAGAAAAATATCCCCATGTGGAAGAGCATAAAGAGATTTGCATGGCTACTCAAGTACGACAAGAAGCGGTAGCAAATCAAGCAGGAGAAGCGGATTTACTTATTGTAGTAGGAGATCCTCGTTCCAACAACTCAAATCGTTTAACTCAAGTTTCTGAAGAAATTGCAGGTACCCCAGCCTACCGCATTGCTGATATATCAGAGTTAAAAATCGAGTGGTTGATGGATATTGAAAAAGTTGCTGTTACAGCAGGTGCTTCGACACCAACTCCTATTGTGAAGGAAGTCATATCATTTTTAGAGAAGTTTGATAAAAATGATCCATCTACTCATGAAATAAAGCGTACTGTGACACTGGATAAAATACTTCCAAAAATTAAAGAACCAAAACCTGTTAACGTTATTCTTCCTAACGAGTAAAAGTGTTGCCAGTAGATGCTGGCATCACTTTTTCATTTTATCGCTAGTTTTATAAGCCGAAGGGGAAAAATGAATAATCTATCATATAATAATTATCGTTTAAGTAGAATGTTAAGAATTATGTAAGATTTAAGTGAAATGAGTGCGAATAATTGAAAGTTTACTTAACTTTTTATACAGGATTGACAATTTGTATGTGTGAAAGATTGCAGTATATAGTATTTGACTTTCCATCTTTCATTTCAATTAATCGTCCCTCTACATGATTGATTTTTCCAATATGAGAAAAATCTTTGCCTAAATTTAAAATAACCAGTTGACCTTTTAATTCGGCAATTTGATCAGCAAATTGCTTTTTTAATGTTGGAAGCTTAATTTTCGATAAGGATAAGAATTCGGTTTCACTGATGCCGTAAGGAAGGTCATTTTTAATATGAGGTATTATCCATTTTAAATGTTTATTTGGAATGTACATAGTGTTATAAATGGGTGACTGAAATACAAAATAGTCATCCATTACAGACGTAATGACGCCATGTAGCGCTTCATTTCTTGTCACCATTAATTCTACGTGCAGTCCTTTTGCCATGGAAAGAATATTGAATAACGTCAAATCTTGATTGACTTTTGTAATAAATTGCGGTATTTCTGAAGGGGATTGAATATTATTTTCATTATCAATATCCCTTTCCAAAGTATATATATGGTCAGTTGGCAAATATACAAATTGATTATTTACGTGGATCACGAAAATTTCATCACTTGAATCAATTAAGGAGCCGTTAAATATTTTCCCGCCCATGATTTCAATGAAAACAACTTCATTATTTAAATGATGCATATGGTGCCCCTCCAATCTACTTACAATCAAGAACAAAAGTATTACTTTATGATATTTTTTTATTTTTATTAATATTCCATTTTAATTAAACAATCGGTACATATTTCAACAAAGAAAAAAATTATGTATCATTATCATTTGTTTCCATTTGTTAGACACAAAGTTTAATTGTTCCTATTTAATAATCGCTGTTGAAAGCATAATGAACCAAAGTTGTTTATTGTTCTTTAGAAAGCGTATTTGGTACAATAATATTCATGTTAGGAGGTACGAAAAATGTCGAACTTTACAGATTTTCAATTCAAACCATTTATTATGGATGCTATTCAAAAGCTCGGCTTTAAAGAACCAACTCCCATCCAAAAAGAGATGATTCCGTTAATATTGCAAGGGAAGAGTGCGATTGGACAAGCCCATACAGGGACAGGCAAAACCCATGCGTTTTTATTACCGATCGTTCAAAGAATAGATGTAGAGAATACAGAAGTCCAAGCAGTAATTACTTCACCAACAAGGGAATTAGCAACTCAAATTTTTGAACATCTAAAGCAATTGATAGAAGGCACTGAAATTTCCGCAAAATTATTAATTGGGGGTACGGACAAGCAGCGAACAATTGAAAAATTAAAAAATCAACCGCAAATCGTTGTAGGAACACCTGGGAGAATTCATGATTTAGTAAAGGAAAATGTTTTACTAGTTCACAAAGCATCTATTTTAGTAGTAGATGAAGCGGATTTAGCCTTCGATATGGGATTCATTGAAGAAATAGATGGATTTGCAGCTCGAATGCCTGAAGATTTAGAAATGTATGTGTTCTCTGCTACAATCCCTGTTAAATTGCAACCATTCCTCAAAAAATATATGGAATCCCCAGTACACATTCAAATGAACGATCGAAAACCGGTGGCGGAAGGAATCGAATTTTTCCTTGTACCGATTCGCTCTAAATCTCGTACGACTCGACTACTAGAAGTTTGTGAGGCGATTAATCCATTTTTATGTGTTATTTTCTGCAATACGCGAAAAACTGCTGAGGAAGTTGCAGACTTTTTAGCGGAAAATGGCATACGTACAGGACAAATACATGGTGATTTAACGCCTAGAGAGCGTAAAAAGATGATGAAGCAAATTCGAGATTTAGAGTATCAATATATCGTAGCGACAGATTTAGCTGCTCGAGGTATTGATATACAGGGTGTTTCTCATGTTATTAATTATGAAATACCTGAGGATTTAGAATTTTTCATCCATCGTGTAGGTAGAACAGCGCGTGCTGGACTTCAAGGAACAGCGATTACCTTATATGGACCGGACGATGAAAATGATTTAGCCCGAATTGAAAAAATGGGTATTCCATTCCAACAGAAAGATGTTAAAAACGGCGAATGGATTGAGTTAAAAGAACGGCACGCTCGAAAAAAACGAGTGAAACAGGAAAATGAGTTAGACCAACTCGCTAAAGCATTAGTGCGCAAACCGAAAAAAGTAAAGCCGGGCTATAAAAAGGCAATGAAAATGCAAATAGAAAAGATTAAGAAGAGAGAAAGAAGAAAAAGAAATCGCTAGAAATGAGGGGAAGAGAATGTTAATTGGATCGCACGTATCCATGAGCGGCAAGAAGATGTTACTTGCTGCTAGTGAGGAAGCTGTATCATATGGATCCACGACCTTTATGATTTATACGGGGGCACCCCAAAACACAAGAAGAAAAGCTATTGAAGATTTAAATATTGAAGCAGGATTAAAGCATATGAAAGAACACGGTATCTCAAATATTGTTGTCCACGCACCGTACATCATTAACATTGCAAATACTGTAAAACCTGAAGTGTTTGCTTTAGGGGTGGAATTTTTGCAAAAAGAAATTGAGCGCACAGAAGCGATCGGTGCAACACAAATTGTTTTACATCCGGGTTCCCATGTAGGAGCAGGGGAAGAAAAGGGGATTAAAAAAATTATTGAAGGATTAAATGAAGTGTTGTCAGTCGATTCTCCTGTTCAAATTGCATTAGAAACAATGGCTGGAAAAGGATCAGAATGTGGCAAAAACTTTGAAGAAATTGCGATGATTATCGACGGGGTTACGAATAATGAGCGACTCTCCGTATGTTTTGATACATGCCATACTCATGATGCAGGCTATAATATTGTAGAAGATTTTGATGGTGTTCTAGAACAATTCGATAAAATCATTGGTCTAGACCGCATTAAAGTGGTTCATATAAATGATAGTAAAAATGAGAGAGGGGCAAGAAAAGACCGCCACGAAAATATTGGATTTGGCCATATCGGCTTTGATGTATTAAATTACATAGTACATCACGAAGCATTTAAAGAAATCCCAAAAATACTTGAAACACCTTGGGTAGGTACAGATTCAAAAAATAAAAAGCCACCATATAAAGAAGAAATTGAAATGTTTAAAACAAGTACATTTCAACCGGAATGGATTGAAGCATTACGCAACTAGGGACTGAAATAAGTCCCTTTTTTTAATGAAGGAAATTTTAAGTGAAGGTGACGATAAAAGAAGGCGTATACGAGCATAATAGAATATAAAAGAATGGTTCAAGGTGGCTGCCATGATGAAAAAACAGTGTGTATTATGTATTGTTATCGTGTTTTTCTTTTTCCAATATCTTCATCCAAGCCAAGCGATGTCACTCCATGAAAAAATAACACACCATTTAGGTACAAAGGATATCAGCGTGTCCATTCGCGATCTAGAAACTGGACAGCTATTATATACGAAAAATGGGGATATTGGAATGAAACCCGCGTCCACATTAAAATTGCTTACTTCAGCTAGTGCATTACATGTATTGGGACAACAGCATCAATTTGCAACAGAAGTTTATATTGATGGGAAAGTAAACAACGGGGAACTTCAAGGTAATCTTTATGTAAAAGGAAAAGGTGATCCTACTTTTCAAAAGAAACATTTTTTACAAATTGCAGATATATTAAAGTTGTTAGGCATTTATTCGGTAAGAGGCAATTTATATGGCGATGATTTTTATTTTAATGGTGAAGCACTCTCTCCTGGCGTTTCAAAAGAAGATGAAAGTTTTTATTACGCATCAAGAATAAGCGCATTAACGATGTCACCGGATGGAGATTACGATGCAGGAACGCTCATTGTTCATGTAATCCCTACTTCCATTGGAAATAAACCAATCATACAAACGGAACCGAATGATAGTGGGATGATTTTATTGAACTACGCAATGACGGTTCCTTCGAATAACAAAAATACTATCGAAATCATTCGTAAATATCATTCAAATGAGGTAGTAATTTCAGGAAATATTCCGTTAGGGGCATCTCATAAAGATTGGGTGACATTATATGACCCAACGCTCAACACGCTCGAGGCTCTCAAAATCACGTTGGAGGAAGAAGGGATTGCATTTTATGAAACATCTGTTGTTCGAAAATCTGTACCTAAAAATGCAACGTTGATTTATAGAAAACAATCCCCCCCTCTGAAATATATCAACCATACATTCTTGAAATTAAGCAATAATAGCATTGCGGATATTTTAGTAAAGACAATGGGACAAAAAGTATATGGAAATGGAAATTTTGAAAATGGATTAAAGGTCATTCAACAATATGGCAAAGATTTAGGATTAAAAATGGAACAGTGGAAGTTTGAAGATGGTTCAGGAATTTCACATTATAACCGTACAACTGCTAATGAGTTAACGAACTTATTAGTAAAAGTTCAAGAAGAACCTTTTTTCCCGATCTTTTTTAGCAGTTTGCCTGTGGGAGGAGACACGAATCGACAAATCGGGGGATCGTTAAGAGAAAGATATTTAGGTGAACATTTGAAAAATCGAGTATTTGCCAAAACTGGCCACATTACTGGTGTATATACGTTAGCAGGATATGTAAAGGCTAATAGTGGGAAAATGTATGCATTTGCAATCATGACGCAATATCAAACAACTAACAAAATAAAAGACATTGACAAAGTTGTGGAATCGATTATTGAACAATACTAAACAAACATTTAAGAAAAAATAGGCTGTCTAGGAAGGAAAAACTTTCTAAACAGCCTACATTCGTTCACGATTGCCATTAGTATCTTTTTTGAACTAACTCATCGTTTTTTAAGTGCTTCTTGAGGGAAATTTAATTTCTTAAATCATCAAGCATTTTTTTATATTTTTTATACTTCTTAGAACCTAAAATCTGCTCGGCTTGTTTTAACACATTCTCAGGAATGCCTGTAATAAGCCAGGTGATGTTTGCTTGTTGGGCTAGTGGACGAAGCTGTTGGATTTCCTCAATCGTTAAATCCACACCATATTGTTTCGCCAATTTCCGAATTTCTTTATCGGATTTCGAAATTAGGGATTCCCAAAATTCAATCGCATTCATAACATCATCCTTTCCGTTCATCAAGCAAGAAACCTTTACAAAGAAAATTAAATCCCTTATACTAACAAAATGTAAATCGTAATGATTATGAATTAGAAAGAAGAGAAATGATGAAAAAAACTTTTGTGGAATTACAGAATGTTTCATTTAAATATAATTCGAGACTTGTATTAGATGATATTTCTTTTAATGTGAATGAAGGGGATTTTTTAGCGATTGTCGGACCGAATGGTTCTGGTAAATCTACTTTACTGAAAATCATTTTAGGATTATTGAAACCTAAAGGTGAAATAAAACTTTTTGGTGAACCATTCACTTCATTCCAACACCGTGAATGGATTGGATATGTTTCGCAAAAATCAAATGCCTTCAATTCTGCCTTTCCTGCAACGGTGAAAGAAGTTGTGCAAAGCGGATTAACGAAAAAAGTTGGTTTATTTAAAAAACTCCCAAAAGATACGATTAAAAGAGTAAATGATGCGTTAAGCGCTGTAGGAATGGATAAATTTATCAATCGTAATATCGGAGAATTATCCGGTGGCCAACAACAAAGAGTATTCATTGCTAGAGCATTAATTTCTGAACCAAAATTACTCGTATTAGATGAACCAACTGTTGGAATTGATATGAAAAACGTACAATCATTTTATGATATGTTAGGTGAATTAAATAAGAAACATAATTTAACCATTATTTTAGTGACGCACGACATTGAAACACCCTCCAATCAAATCAGCCATGTTGCTTTTTTAAATGGGAGAATTCTATTTTACGGAGACATCGAACAATACAATCAAATTTCAAAAGAACAAATTTATAAGTGGTACGGTCATTCCGTACGGGCGATGTAAGGAGAGAGGGCTATGATCGAAGCATTACTCAACTATGAATTTTTACAAAATGCCTTCATCTCTGGAATTATAATTGGTTTCATAGCTCCATTACTTGGAGTATTTATAGTTGTTCGTAGAATGTCTTTAATTGCCGACGCACTGTCCCACGTAACATTAGCCGGAATCACAGGAGGGTTATTTTTAAGTCAAAATATCGCTGCTTTCTTTTTTATTCATCCTATTTATTTTGGAATTGCGGCTAGTGTACTTGGTTCCATTTTGATTGAACGGTTAAGGGCTATATATAAACATTATGAGGAATTAGCCATTCCAATCATTATGTCTTGTGGAATTGGATTAAGTGCTATATTTATTTCTTTAGCAAAAGGTTTTAGTACCGATGTGATGGGGTATCTTTTTGGTACTGTTTCTGCTGTTTCAAGGCAAGATTTATTTGTTGTGATTACGATTGCGATTATTGTAATCCTATTTTTAGCTTTATTTTTTAAAGAGTTATTTGTCTTATCCTTTGATGAAGAATATGCGAATGCATCAGGGCTTCCATCAAAAATGATTCACCTATTATTTATGCTCGTTGTTGCATTGACGATTGCTGCTAGTATGAGGATTGTAGGAATATTGCTCGTTTCATCATTAATTACGTTGCCAGTTGCCAGCGCCATGCGATTGTCGAAAGGCTTTAAGGCGACGATAATATATTCTGTTTTATTTGGCGAATTAGCGGTTATTATTGGTTTAATATTGGCGTTTTACTTAAATCTTGCACCAGGTGGAACAATTGTCATAACATCGATCATCATTTTAGTGGTAGTAATCTTATTCAAGAAATGGTTTAAATTCGATTAGAAGGGAGTCACAGCTGTGAATCGGACACGAGCGTGGGAAATATTAAAAGCCCATGGATATAAAAAAACAGATAAACGTGAGCTAATATTATCAATGTTTGAGGAAACAGATAAGTATTTAACAGCTCGCGATTTATTGGAAGTATTAAAAAAAGACTATCCTGGAATGAGTTATGATACCATTTATCGTAATCTAGCAACATTTGTTGAATTAGGTATATTAGAAGAAACGGAATTCAATGGAGAGAGAAATTTCCGAATGCATTGCGAAATCGATCATCATCACCATCATTTTATATGCATGGAATGCGGAAATGTGAAGGAAGTTTCGTTATGTCCAATAGAAAAGTTGGAAGCAATGCTTCCTGGATATACAATCGAATCCCATAAATTTGAAATCTATGGGAAATGTCCACAATGTAACGGATAATGTTTAAGCTTGAAAGGCGATACTGTCACTCCAGAAAAAAATATTTTTTATGGTAATACACCGAAATGATTTGAGAAGGAAGTTTTAGTTGAAAAAGTATAAAGAGAAAAGCAAATTGAAACGAGGGAAAAGAATTGAAGCGTATTTGGTTCTTAACTGTATTATTAATCGTGATACTAGCAGGCTGTGGCAACAATAAAGAAAATGGAACTTCACAGGAAACAGATCTACATAAATCCGATTATTTATATACAGTTGTTGATGACCGGGGAGTAGAAATTGCTTTCGAACAAGTACCTGAAACGGTCGTATCATTACAGCCGAGCAATACAGAAATTTTATATGAATTAGGTGTTGGTGATAAAGTTATCGGTGTTACAGAGTATGATAAGTGGCCAGAAGAAGTACAACATGTTGAAAAAGTTTCCGATATTACGACTGTCAATGTGGAGAGAGTAGTTGAGTTAAATCCTGATGTCATATTTGCTTATATCACTGGTGGAGAGGAACAATTGGAACAATTAGAAAGCATTGGTTTGAAAGTATTTGTAATCAAGCCAGCAAACTCCATTGATGATGTATATGGAGACATTCAGCAAATTGCTCAAGTCATGGGTGTTGAAGAAAAAGGGAATGAATTAGTAGAAAAAATAAAGGAACAGTTTGCAGTAATTAAAGAAAAAACAGCTTCAATTGAACAGAAAAAGAAAGTATATTTTGAAATTGCACCAGCTCCTGATATTTGGTCTATCGGATCAGGTACGTTTCAACAGGAGTTAATAGAAGCAGCGGGTGTTGAAAATATATATGCGGATCAACAAGGATGGTTCTCAGTTTCTGAGGAAGATATTATTAATCGAAATCCAGAAGCTATTATTACAACGGTCAATTTTTCTGATGATCCAACTGGAGAAATTAAATCTCGAAAAGGCTGGGAATCTGTACTTGCTGTTTTAAATAATGAAGTATATGTATTAAACCCAGATATTTTGGATAGACCAGGTCCACGAATTGCAGAAGCAACAGAAATAATTGCTCGGGCTATTTACCCAGAATTATTTGAAGATTAAAAGGCAGGGCTTTATCCCAATTTGTGCAAAAACGAGCGAATGGAGAAATTGTTTCCAATTCGCTCGTTTACTTTTTTAGGGCATAGCCTTTATAATTTAATTCACACTTTCCATCGGAGTTTTTTTCTTTTTTGATAAGAAGAAAGATAGAAGAAGTCCGACAAAAGCAAAAATGAGTGCCACTAGAAATGCGAGTTTAATTCCTTGAAAGATTTCATCGCTATTTGCTATCTGTTGCGATTTACCCAAACTCATCACCGAAACCAAGAGTGCAGTGAAAATTGAAGCACCAACTGTTCGAATGGTATTATGCATGGCTGTTCCATGGGCAATTAATGATTGTGGCAATGCATTAATTCCAGCAGTCATTAATGGCATCATTAGTAATGACATGCCAAGCATTTGAATGGAAAATATGACAGTAATGACGATAACGGATGTATCTTGGTTGATGAAGGTATATAAAATGGCCGAAAGAACCGTAAATCCAAAACCGACGATGGATAATCCTTTTGCCCCGAATCTGTCAAATAATTTCCCTGAAATTGGCGACATTGCTCCAGTGATGATCGCCCCCGGAAGAAGCATTGCCCCCGAAGTAAGTGCAGAACCTTGTTGAACATTTTGCACATAAATCGGCAAGATTGTTTCAATGCCGATTAACAACCCAAATACAACAATTGATAGGATTGTTGTGAGTGTAAATTCTTTTGACTGAAACACGCTAAAATTCAACATAGGTTGCTTTAACTTATACTGTCTTCGAATGAAGAATACTAAAGCAAATGCTCCAATTATAAGAGATGAGATGACATTTAAACTACCCCATCCATACGTACCTACTAAACTCGATGCGTAAAGTATACCTCCCCATCCAATGGAAGATAATATGACGGACAATATGTCGAGCTTTCTTTCCTTTTGTTCCGTCACATTTTTCATTAAAAAGATTGCTAATACCAGGACCACTAGTGTAAATGGCAAGACTGTATAAAATAATGATCTCCATGAAAAGTGATCAATGATCCACCCTGCAAGAGTTGGTCCAATGGCTGGAGCAAAACCTATCACTAAACCGCTCATCCCCATTGCAGTACCTCGTCTTTCCACGGGGAAAATTGAAAAAATGACTGTTTGCATTAATGGCATTAACATCCCCGCACCAATCGCTTGCACGATGCGAGCAACAATCAATAGCCAAAAGTGTGGTGTAATAGCACCGAGAAGTGTACCTAGTCCAAAAATACTAATGGCGGTAATTAGTAAAGATTTACTACTAAATTTTTCGATTAAGAATGCAGTAATAGGAATCATAATTCCGTTTGCTAACATAAATCCCGTTGTCACCCATTGAGCTTCGGTTGGGCTGATTGAGAATTCATTCATAATAGACGGTAAAGCAACAATTAACAATGTTTGATTAAGTAAAGAAACAAAGGATGCTGCAAGTAAAATGCTGACAATTAAACTACGATTATATGAAACATGATTCATAGTATCCAAAGCGGTAATACTCCTTTTAATGAAAGGGATTTTGTAATAAGAAAAGCTTAAAATATGTTGGTAAAGAAATCAAGCAAAGAAAGAATTGAACAATAACTAAGTGGATGAAGAAAAGATGTATGTTATTTCTATTTTGAGCCATAATAACAGCAAATGATGAAAGAATAGGAAGGTGATTCAGCTTGTCACCGTTCTTTAAGAAAAGCAATCATTATGTAGACAGAACCCCAATATTTCCAGAAAGTCATATTGTCAATAAATACAAAGACAAACAAATCACAAATCGTCTTGAAGAAAATGTACAAATTTTTAAAGAAATATTTCAAAAAGATATGGATTTCTCTGTTCGGACATTTAAATTATTTCACGAAACACAATCTACAATTATTTATCTTAATTCATTAGCCAATAAAGACATCATTAATAACGATGTTATTAAACCCCTTCAAGATCATGAGATGGATGAAGAAAAAAATATAATTTTACCCCAATATATTATTGAGAATATACTCTTTTTTAATGATGTGAAAGCGATTAAAGACATACCGAAAATTATCAGCGCCATTGTTCAAGGAAAAGCGATTGTCTTTATTGATGGTATTCAAGAAGCATTGGAAATCGATGCAATTGAAAAAGAAAAAAGAAGTATAGAGGAGCCGGATACGGAGCGGGTTGTACGAGGACCGAGAGATGGATTTATTGAACAATTGCCTATCAATGTTGCATTGCTTCGATATCGCCTTCCCATTCCTGAATTCCGTGTAGAAGAAACGGAAGTTGGTACTCGTACAAAAACAAAACTCGCTGTCTGTTATATTGAGGATGTTGTAAATCCCACATTAGTGACAGAAGTTAAGAAGAGAATTGATGCAATTAAAATTGATGGGGTTTTAGATTCAGGTTATGTTGAACAGTTTCTCGAGGATAATCCAACATCTCCTTTCCCTCAGCTCATCAATACAGAAAGACCGAGTAAAGTGGTTGGGAATCTTCTGGAAGGTCGCATTGCTGTATTAATGGATGGCAGTCCATCTGCATTAATTGCGCCTGCAACTTTTAATCAGTTTTATCATACAACGGAAGATTATAATGAGCATTGGATTATCTCTTCATTTGTACGATTTTTCCGAATCATAGCACTTGTTTTTTCATTGACCTTTTCTTCTTTATACGTAACCGTCATTTCTTTTCATCCGGAATTGATACCTGCAAAGTATGTTGTGGCAGCAACTAGCGGCCGACACAGTATTCCATTCCCGGTTGTTATTGAAGTATTGTTATTGGAATTAGCGATGGAAGTGTTGAGAGAAGCAAGTGTTCGAATGCCTCAACAAGTAGGTGGAGCCTTATCGATTGTAGGGGTACTTGTTGTTGGTCAGGCTGCTGTCCAAGCGGGATTTGTTAGTCCAATTACTGTGGTTATTATTGGGATGTCCACGATTGGGTCCTTTGCTGTTCCATCTTATAATGCAGCCAATACTTTCCGCATGTTACGATTTTTGCTAATCATTTTAGCCGGTACTCTAGGTTTATTAGGACTTGCGGCAGGGCTTATGATTGTCGTGAATCATATGCTTTCTTTGCGCTCCTTTGGTGTTCCATATATGGATCCATATGCACCATTAAATATAAAAGCTTTAAAAGATAGCATTATTCGAGCTCCATTCCATAAATTAAAAAGACGTCCATCCAACATTCATCCAAAGAATACAGTTCGTGTGGGAGTAACGGAAAAGGATTATACGAATTACAATTTCCTTGATGAAGAAGAAAGGGAAAAATTATGAAACATACAGATTCCATCAGTTCGATTCAATTAGCTGTCATAATTGCAAGTACAATCATCGGTGTATCTTTATTGGTATTACCTCGATTCATTGCTGCTGAAGTAGGAGAAGCAGCCATTCTTGCAAGTATCGTTGGAATACTCATCTCGTCTATAAGTGTGATTGCTATTACCCTATTAGCAAGGAAGTATCGAGAACATACAATCATTGGATGTAATCGACTATTGTTAGGAAAATATTTTGGAAATTTATTTAATTACATGATTGTCATTGTGTTTATTGTCATTATGGGTCTTGAAGTAAGACAGTTTGCGGAAGTATTAGCAACTGGGCTTTTGCCCAATACACCCATTGAAATTTCCATTCTTATCATGATTATAATTTGTGCTTTAGTCGGTTATAGCAATGTTTCTACCTTCACCTATATTCACTTTTTTTATTTACCATTTTTATTAATTCCAATGTTTTTCTTTTTGTTTGCCCTAGAAGATATTGAAACATATCATTTACTGCCGATTTTAGGCCATAATTTATCGGTGAAACAGTTTTTGTCTGGGGCCATCATCATGACGCAGGTCATAACGAATTATTTTGTTATTGCCATGTTAATACCGTATATAAAGGATTACGAAAATTGTGTTAAAAATGGAATTTGGGGGTTCTTTTTAGGAGCATTAGCCATTCTTTATTGCATTGTGGTTTCTCTAGGGGTATTTGGTGCTAAGGAATTACAAGAAATGTATTGGCCTATTTTATCCCTTAGTCGAATTATCCAAATACCCGGAGAAGTTTTATCACGAATCGACGCCATTATTTTAATTACTTGGATTTTTGCTGTATTTACGACATTGCTTTCATATTACTTCGTGATTGTACGTGGCACTGCAGAGTTATTTCGTACAGATAAATATAGTTTCATTACAGTGCTCATGATTCCGGTAATTTTTGTTTTTGCGTTAATTCCAAATAATGTTTATGAAATATATGAATATGCTTCAAAAATTACTTATGTTGGTCTATTTCTATTTATTATACTCCCAGTTTGTTTATTAATCATTGGCCATTTTCGAAAAAGGACGGGAGTGCAATGAAAAGGTTTCAATTAAAATTCGCTTTTGTTCTGATTGCTGTCTTTTTGTTAAGTGGTTGTTGGGATCGTTATGAACTTGAAGAAAGGGCAAATATTTTAGCTTTATCGATTGATATTGCTGAAGAAGGTGAAGACATTGAAATGCCTGAAGTCACCCATTCGAAAGGAGAGTTTCCAGCAGAGGAAAAAATCATTTATAAAGTGGCAGCCCAATTAGCAGTACCAGGAAAAATTATGCTTGGACCCGAAGGAGGAGATACAAATTCCGCAGAGACTGATTGGCTGTTAGTAACATATGGATATTCAATGAAGGATGTATTATCCAATTTACAACAAGAACTTGCAGAAAAAATTTATTTAGGACATATTCAATTGATTGTTGTCAGTGACAAAATTGCAAAAAAAGGTCTTGAAGATATTATGGATTTTTTAAAAAGAGATTTTGAAGTAAGAAGAACTGCGTGGATTATGGTTACGGAAGGGGAAGCACTAGAAATATTAAATGCTACACCACCCATTCAAACAGTCCCTTCTTTATATTTAGCTAATACGTTAAGAGATGCTGTAAAGTTCGGAAAGTTACCGAAAGAGTATTTAGGGAAAGTGTGGATTGATTTTTCTGATGAAGGTGTGGATGCAATCATTCCTCTTGCAAAGCCGATGGGAGATCATATTTTGGTTGACGGACTCGTTTATTTTAAAGATTATCAAATGGTTGGTACGTTAACGCCAACGGAAACAGGAGCTATTTTAGCGATGCAGGGAATAAATCCTGCTGGTTATTCTAATGTAATTGTACCTGGTGATAAAAAAGGGGTTTATCTTGTAAAGCCACTCAAAAGAATATCAAAAATCTCAGTAGAAATTCAAGACGGAAAACCGAAAGTATTTATCGATGTCAAAGTAGAAGGTTTTGTTGAAGAACAACTTTATACGAATGATTTAAGTAAAGAAAAATTGCAAGAACTTGAAAAATCAGCATCTGAGTTGGGAGGAAAAGCCTTAAATAGTCTAGTGAAAAGATTGCAGCAAGATGAATCGGATATACTTGGAATTGGTGCAAGGGTGCGTGCATATCATCCGAAATATTGGGAAGAAAATGTAAAAACAGAAGATGCTTGGCGTGAAATTTATAAAGAGATGGATATTCAAGTCAAAATGGATTATAAGATTTTGCGTGTTGGAATGGAATGGAAATGATAAATAAAATATATTTTTCGCAGGCTGTCCATAAAATGATATACTCATTTTGGACAGCTCTATTTTTGGGGGAAAATAGATTAGAGGAGGGGAGAGAATGGGAAAAATCATTTTTATTACAGGCGGGGTTCGAAGTGGTAAAAGTTCCTTTGCAGAAAGTGTGGCTGTAAAGTTTTTCGAACAAAACCAAAAAGGCCTTTATTATTTAGCTTCCGGTGTCCCCTTCGATGAAGAAATGAAAAGAAGAATTGTTCGCCATCAAAAGGATCGAGAACGCTCGAAAAAGCCATGGTATACAATAGACGTAATTGATGACTTGCCTGTACAAAGGTTTCAAGAGAATGACATTGTATTATGGGATTGTATAACAACTTGGCTGAACAATATTTTATACAAGACCGAACATTTAAAAGAAGACCGATTACATACAATCTATCATTGGATGCATCAGTTTCAACAGGCAATAACGCAATGGAAAGAAAATGGTGTTATCATCTTAATTGTTTCAAATGAAGTGCTTGATGAAGTACCATCTTCATTCAAAGAAGTCCAACTATATCGAAAACTCCTCGGAACTCTTCATCAATGGATTGTCTCCATTTGTGATGAAGCATATGAGTTGGATTATGGTATTCGCGTACGCAGAAAATAGGCGGTGTTTTTGTGAAAAATATTATTGTAGGGTTATTATTATCTCTTCAATTTTTTACTTCTTTCCCCATTCGGAAGACACTTCCAATGAATAATAAAACTGTTACAGCGATGTTTGGCACAATGCCTTTCATTAGCTTCTTTATGGGGGTAATCGTTGTACTTGTCATTCTACTGAATGATGTTTATTTCAATTTTACTCCACTTTTCTTAGCAATTATCATTGTCATTATCAATATTATGATGACGGGTGGGTTGCATCTCGATGGTTGGATCGATTTAAGCGATGCTTATTTTTCTTATAGAGATAAAGAAAAACGACTAGAAATATTAAGCGATTCCCGTATTGGAGCTTTTGGTGCTATTAATCTAGTGCTCATTGTTCTACTGAAAATCGGCATATTTTATGAGTATTTACATCAGCGTCCAACAAACTTTTATTTATTTTTTATCATCTTACCTGTCTTATGTCGATTAGCAATATTGATTTATTTCAATCTGTCAGTAAATGTGAAGGAATCTGGATTGGCAGCCTACTTTAAAAAACATGTGAAGGCAAAATCGTTATGGATTTATATTGCGTGTTATATATTCATTATCCTCATAACAGGTTTTGTGTTAAATGAATATAAACTATTTGTTTTAACATTTAGCATGTTTGTGATGACTTGGATTTATCGGCATTGGACATATCGCCATTTTGGCGGAATGACGGGAGACTTGCTAGGTGCTTTATATGAAGGGATGGAATTGGCATTATGGGGAATGCTGTTACTGTTCATTTAATTCGGCATGAAAAAACGAAAGCGAATTTAGAGCGAAAATATATTGGATGGACGAATGAATCGATATACATACAAACAGCAAATTGTCAAGTACCGATTCATACTAAGGATGTATTTGGCAGTGACTTAAAGCGCTGCATAGAAACAGCGCAACTTTATTTCCCCGAGGCAAAATACCATCCTTTTTTTCAATTAAGGGAATTACATTTTGGAGATTTTGAAATGAAAACTTATGATGAATTAAAAGATAATCCAGCGTATCGGCAGTGGATTGATTCACCAGAGAAAGCTGCGCCACCAAATGGTGAATCTTTTGTTTCGTTTAAAGAACGGATTTTAAATTGTTTTCATCAAATCGTGAGCTGTGGTGGAGAATATGTGTTTGTCGTCCACGGTGGTGTCATTCGTGTTATCCTATCGAAATTTCAAAAAGAGAAAAGTTTTCAAGATGTTATTGCACAGCATCGGATGATTTATACCCTATGTTGGGACGATATTGAATCTTTGAAAGGGGGAAGAGAATGCAATCAGTTATTGGAGGCGCCTATAATGGTAAACGAAAATTTGTAAGTAACATGTTAAAAGAAATAGGTGCGAATCGCTGTTATTTTTATGAAGGCGAAATACCGGAAGGCCCTTTTACAAAAGATGAATACGTTATTATAGGTAGTTTTGAAAAAATGATTTTGCTCGTCCCGGATTTATCGGAAGATGAAATCGTATCACAAATAATGGGGAAATTAATGAATTTAGATTATAAGACAAACCTAATTTGTATTTGTACGGATATCGGACGTGGAATAGTGCCGCTTTCAAAAGAGGATCGTCATTTGAGAGATACTTGTGGTAGATTGTATCAACAACTTTTTGAGAAAAGTGAGAAAGTCATTCGCGTTTGGTATGGTATTCCTGAGATATTAAAAGAGGAAAATTAACCAACCGTTCTTAAGTTCTACGTATCGAGTGAATGATTTTAGTAGATACTGTATCATTTACCAAATAAGCTTGTAATTAACAATACTACATGTTACAATGAAACACGAAAACACAATATATAGCATTTCGTTTATTAGGTTCTACTATATATAGTAGATTAAAAGGGAAGTCAGTGAAAATCTGACGCTGTCCCCGCAACTGTAATTGCTGACGAAAAGTTCAAATCCACTGTACAAATTTGTATGGGAAGGGAACTTGGAGGATGAAGCATAAGCCAGGAGACCTGCCTAATAAACGTGAATTGCTCATTTCTTCGGGGGCTAGGAAATGGAAGCAAGACGGTCCATTTCCTAGTACCTGACTGTTTCCATTTCAAAGCCATACCGAAAAAGGTATGGCTTTTTTATTTTCATAAAAGAATGGTAGAAAGGGAGAAGGAAATGAAATTATATTCAAAAAAAGTTTGCCCAAAATGTTTGTTGATGAAATACGAATTAAATCAACTTGGTTATGAAGGGAAATATGAAGAAATTTTGATTGATCACAATGAAGAAGCGAAAGAAAAATTATTGAATGCTGGATTCCTTTCTGTCCCTGTAATCGAAATCGATGGAGAGCTAATGGATAACATAGAAAATATAAAAAAATTCATTAGCAGGATCACAGTATGATTGCTTATGCTTCTCGAACGGGCAACGTGCGTTTTATCGTTCATCAATTAGAATTACCCCACATTGAAATTCGCGATGATCTTATTTTGAATGAACCCTTCTTATTGTTCACCTATACCGATGGATTAGGCGAAGTACCACAAATTGTGGAAAGGTTTTTACAACATAATGTTCGTTTCTGTAAGGGTGTTATTGCAAGTGGGAACTCGAATTTCGGCCATGCTTATTTTTGCCGTTCTGCTCATTTGATTAACGAAAGGTACGGAATTCCCATTGTTCAAAAGATAGAATTACGCGGATTTCAGAAAAATTATGATGCCATAATTGATTATTATAACAGAGTAATTCAAAAGGAGATTTAGTGATGAAAAGCTATTTAACTTTGAATAATGAAATTTTGAATCACTACCACCAAACAGGAAAAATTGATTTAGAGAAAGATCGAGAGGCTACTCGTCAATATTTTATCGAACATGTTAATCAGAAAATGCGGAAGTTTTCTAGTTTGGAAGAAAAGATTCGCTTTTTCATTGAAGAAGGATATTATGAGAAAGAATTTTTACAAAAATATTCTTTCGAATTTATAAATAAAATTTTTGACATTGCGTATTCTTATCGTTTTCGATTTCAAACATTTATGAGCGCGAGCAAATTTTTTGAAAGTTACGCAATGAAAAGTCGAGATGGAAAAGAAATTTTAGAAACTTATGAGGATCGGATGAGCATTATCGCCTTATATTTAGCGAATGGTGATGAATTGTTGGCAGAAAAAGCAATTCGTGCGATGATGGAGGCTTTTCAACCAGCAACACCAACCACACTGAATAGCGGTAAAAAAGCGCGTGGGGAATTGGTAAGTTGTTTTAAATTATCCATGGATGATTCGATGAATAGCATTGCAGAAAACCTCGGTTATTGTTTAGAACTCTCAAGGCTTGGCGGAGGGGTAGGGGTAAATTTAACGGATTTAAGACCTTTGGGTGATCCGATAAAAGGTATCGCCAATCGGGCAAGCGGTGTTATGCCCGTTGCAAAATTATTAGAAAATGCCTTTTCTTATTCCAATCAATTAGGACAACGGAATGGTTCAGGTGTTGCTTATTTAAATATTTTCCACGCGGATATTGAAGAATTTATTTCTTCTAAGAAGCCGAATGCCGACGAAAAAATTCGGTTACAAACTTTATCGACTGGTGTCATTATTCCAGATATATTTTTTGAACTGATGAAAAAAGATGAAGATATCGTTCTTTTTAGTCCTTATGATATTTATCGAGAATACGGAAAAAGAATGTCTGAAATAAGCATAACGGAAATGTACGGGGAGTTGTTGAACAACCCAAATATACGAAAGTTAAAGCAAATCAATGCTAGAAAACTATATACGGAAATCAAAAAGAGCCAATTCGAATCCGGATATCCTTTTGAAATATTTGATGATAATGTAAATAAACAACATCCACTAAAAAAACTTGGAAGAGTCAAAATGTCCAACCTCTGTACTGAAATTTTACAAGTTCAACAAACGAGCATCATTAATGATCAAGATACACCAAATGAATATGGATTAGACGTATCTTGCAATCTTGGATCATTAGATATTCACCATGCGACAAAGTTTCATGATTTTGAAGAGTTAGTAGATACAGCCATGCGTTTGTTAACACAAGTGTCTTTAATGACCAATATAAAAAACGTTCCATCTGTAAAAAAAGCAAACCAGATGATGCATTCTGTCGGATTAGGTGTTATGAATTTGCACGGACATCTTGTAACTCAAAATATATTATATGGTTCAAAAGAATCAATTGAATTTATCGATTACTTTATGGAAGCATTGAACTTCTTTTCATTAAAAGCATCGATGCTACTTGCGAAAGAAAAAGGTGAAACTTTTTACGGATTTGAAATAAGCGAATATGCAAATGGTCATTATTTTGAAAAGTACGTGAATAAATTGGAAAAGGAACCTAGTGAATTGGTGAAAAAAGCTTTAGGTAATGTTCCAATCATTACAAAAGAAATGTGGAGAAAATTGAAAGAAGATATAATGAAATACGGATTATTTAATGCTTATCGGTTAGCAATCGCACCAACCGGCTCGATTTCTTACGTTCGTTCTTGCACGGCATCCATTGCACCCATTACTGAGCGAGTAGAGATACGAGATTATGCAGATAGCCGCACGATTTATCCAATGCCATTTTTAAATAATGACAATCAACATTTATACGTAGAAGCATATGACATGAATGTCTATAAAATCATTGATTTATATGTCGCTGCACAAAAGCATGTTGATCAAGGTATCTCAATGACTTTATATGTAACAGACAAGTGGACGACGGAACAATTAGCGAAAGCCTATATTTATGCTTGGATGCGAGGAATCAAAACGGTCTATTATGTACGCCAACGATTACAATCACTGGAGGAATGTGTAGCATGTACAATTTAACATACGAAGCAGTCAATTGGAATCAGTCAGCAAGCAGTCTTGCTAAAATTTTTTGGGATCAACAATGGAAACAAATGTGGTTTCCAGAAGAAATTGCAGTTTCAAAGGATATTCAACAATGGAGAAATTTTGAGCATCAAGAAACATACAAAAAAGTGTTTGGTGGACTGACGCTGCTCGATACAATTCAAACAAATATCGGGATGAATGAAATAGCAAAATACAATCCCAATTTACAAGAAAAAGCTGTATTAACGGTATTTGGTGCCTTTGAAGCCATTCATGCGAAATCCTATTCGTATATTTTTACAACCCTTTGTCATAACGACGAAATCGAAGAAATTTTTCAATGGGTAAAAAAAAATCAACTATTACAATATAAAGCTTCAAAAATTGCCAATATATATTCGTCTATTAAGGAAAATGATTTAGTCAGCCTATGGAAAGCGATGTTTGCTTCCGTCATGCTCGAATCCTTTTTATTTTATTCTGGTTTTTTCTATCCGCTCTATTTAGGGGGACAAGGCATTTTAAGGAACAGCGCAGAGGTGATTTCGCTAATATTGAGGGATGAATCCATTCATGGGGTGGCTGTTGGAATATTCGCACAAAACATTTTTAATCAATTTTCTAAAGAACAACAAGATGAATTAAAAAATTGGGGCTATGAATTATTGCTAGATTTATATGATAATGAATTGCGTTATACAGATGAAATTTATCGAGGAACAGGTTTGGAAGATGAGGTGAAGGCGTATATTCGCTATAATGGGAATAAAGCATTAATGAATTTAGGGTTCGATACAATGTTTCCTGAAGAAGAAATTCATCCAATCGTGATGAATGGAATACGAAATGAAGGTTCCACATATGATTTCTTTTCTCAAAAGGGTTCCACATATGCCTTAGCAAAAGTAGAGCCTATCACGGATGAAACGTTCCATTTTGACATTTTGCTAGATGATTGAGGGCTATAAATTGCAGTTCGAATAAAATCATGTTCTAATAATTACAATGATTTCAAAAATAAAAAAGGAGTTTTGTTTTTATGTATACAGTAACTAATCGAATTAAAGTGAAAAAAGGCTTGGCAAAAAAGATGGCACCACTCTTCACGCAACCTGGTCCATTATTAACGTTTAAAGGATTTCGTAAAGTAGAAGTACTCGTAAGTACACAATTTGAAGACTACGATGAAATGAACGTCGTTATGTATTGGGATTCACTCGAAGAATTTGAGGCGTGGAGAGCAAGTGATGCATTTAAAGAAGCTCATAAACGTCCAAGCGGTAATAGCGAAGAAGCCCCTACACTCGAAAATGTAATCGTAATTTCTGAAGTTGTCTCAACATTAGAAAACAATTAATGATTAAATAGGAAAGAGGGTGTCTAGAAAGTCGAAAACTTTCTGGACACCCTCGCTTCTAATTTATAGACCTTTGCTCCTGAAGTAGTCGAAACAAGATTGTACTATCCTCGTTTCAATTTTTCTTTTGCTAACCGTTCGAGATGTTTATTATATACTTTGTATGCTTCATCAATTGCATTTCTTATCATTCGATCAAATGAATTAGTAGAATGCAGTTCTTTCACAGCTGCCTTTACAAACTTCGATTGATCTTCTAAAAAGGATTGAATTTCATCTTCTGATCCTAAATGAGCATCAAAATAGATACGTTTTTTATTTCTTTCAATCATATATGTTAAATCATGTTTGATCATCACGCGTAAAATCCATTCGTTTAATCCTGTAGCTAGTTGGAGTGACATGATATAATATAATAGTTCTGGGCGATTTTCACGGAACTTTAATTGGTTAAAATGTACATTGTCTTGAAGAGCATTTAGTATAACGAAATTCGAGGAGTAGTATAGGGTTTTTTCAGCTGAGTGAATGATATTGTATTTATTGGGCAGCAATAAAAGCCAAATATTGAAGGCGATAATCCAAGCATCGATGGTATTTAATGCGCCTTCTTTAACTAGATAATTGAATTGGCTATTTTGTTTCGCTAAATCAATAAATTTGTCTACATGATATTGCTCAATATATAGTATGCTTCGTTCTACTGTAATTTCCCTATACATTCCAAACACCCCTTTGCTAAGAATGTTGTTTTGTTTTCACCCAGTCAAAACAGACATTTTTAACCAACTCTACTAATAGTTTATCGTTTAAAAACTATTTTTCCAAATCATATTTCAAAAATCAGACAAATTTTTTAAAAATAATAAGAAAGATTTATGTTATCGACAAAATTTTTGATTAATATCAGTATTTTTAGTAAATGAAACATACTATTTTTAAATAGAAATTAAGAATAAAATAATATTTTGGAAAAAAAGATTTGGGAATGAAGCGTTGTAGGTAAGGGAAACTTGAGGAGGAAATAGAATGCAGTCATTATATACATTCAAACATATTGAACCGAAGAATAATATTGAACAAAGTCCAGCTATTTTTTTATTTCATGGATTAGGAAGCGATGAAGAAGATTTATTACAAATTATAGGTGAAATAAAAGAAGTTTGCCATGTATTTAGTTTAAGGGGACCAATCAGTCATGATCCTGGTTATGCCTTCTATACTTTTGTAGAGGAAGGAAAGCCTATTCAACCTGTTTTTGATAAAGTGATTGCTGTTACAAGAGATTTTATTTTACAAGCAATTAAAGAATATCAATTAGATCCGACGAAGATATTTATTGCAGGATTTAATCAAGGAGCAGTCATCGCACAAACATTATGCATCGTGATGGGAAATCAAATTAAGGCATGTGCTTCAATGTCAGGGTTTTTACCAGATTTTCGCCCCCATGACCATGGCCGCGACGCCACCCCGGGCTCATCAAAAGCGTCCAGGCCTCCCGGCTGCGGG
>SMEK01000487.1_pt1 | contig 24363 bp, 16 predicted proteins | sample 2456371 | NCBI WGS metagenome assembly SMEK01 (sample SAMN10132590, study PRJNA489261) | soil metagenome | isolation source: day1 antibiotic-loamy sand soil ammended with composted manure from dairy... | place: USA | collected 2015-04-01
AGCCCGGCCGCCTCGGCCAGGGGCTTCTCCATCACCGGCGCGGTATCGACGAAAACCTTCACGTCCCCTCCCGCGCGGGAGACGATCTTGCCGGCAATCTCCTTCATGCGCCCCTTCATCACGTCGTGATAGTCGCGGTTGCGCGCGTAAACCGAGATCGCACCGCGATCGGTCCTGTCCATCAGGGCCAGCGGATCGCAGTCCGGACCGTAGTTCATCGCCAGCATGATGACGGAGCGCACTTCGGGCCAGAGCGTCGAGGGATCTGCCCGGCGGGCCATTGTCTCCTCCATCCAGCCCATCGAGCCGTGGAAACCTTGGGCTACGAACCGTTTCAGACGCTCCGGCGCCAGTGGAATCGCGTCGGGCCGGGTGACACCGACGAGATCGAAGCCCGCCTTCCGCGCCTCGCGGTCAATAAATTCACGCAGGCGCTTCGGGTCAGAAATCAAGGTCCGCATAGTGAGACACCGGGGCCAGGCCACGCACCCGGTCTGCCAGCAGCGGCCGGAAAGAGGGGCGCGATTTCAGGCGCGTGTACCATTCGCGTGCCGCAGCATGTTCCTCCCAGCGGATTTCACCCAGATAGTCGAGCACGGAAAGCGTGGCGGCGGCGGCGAGGTCAGCATAGGTCAGCCGATCCCCGGCCAACCAGTGGCGGGTGCCGGCCAGCCAGTTGGTGTATTTCATATGCTGCCGTATATTGGCACGCGCAACGCGAATGGCGGTCGAATCCGGCGAGCCTCCTCCTGCCTCCTGCGGCATGTCGGGCTTCAATACCCTTTCCCGCACCAGATGCTTGGTCACCTCGCTTTCGGCCTTGACCAGATACCACTCGACCAGGCGGCGGATTTCGGCGCGCTCCATTGCTCCTTCGACGAAAAGACGCTTGTCGCGCTTCAGGACCCCACGGGTTTCATCCAGATACTCCGCAATCACCGCGGCGCCGACGATCGGCACGTCGCCTTCGGCAAGCAGGATCGGCAGCGTACCCGCGGGGTTGAGCGCAAGAAACTCCTTGCGCCGGGTCCACGGTTTTTCCTCTATCAGAGCCAGTTCCTCGCCATACTCGCCGAAGGCGAGGCGAACGAACCGGCAGGAGGCGAACATGGGATGATGGAAAAGCGTCAACATGATACCGCTACGGAAAAGCTCTGGCGAATCGCCGGCCGTATCGATAAACCATGGCCGCGACAATGGGGGACCGGCAAGGATCGAGCTTCCTATAGGACCGCTCCCTCGCCATGACAAGCAAGGCCTGCCAAGCCAGAAGGTGAGACTGCCAGTTGGACACGCTGATCGAGGCGCTACTGCTCGGCCTGCTTGAGGGCCTCACCGAATTCCTTCCTGTATCCTCGACCGGCCATATCCTGCTGGCGGGGCATTTCCTTGGCTTCGATTCAACGGGCAAGGTGTTCGAGGTGCTGATCCAGCTCGGCGCCATCCTGGCCATTCTGAGCGTCTATGCCCGCCGTTTCTGGGCCTTCCTGCGCCGCCCGGACGCGATGCGGTGCCTGGTCGATGCGGCGATCGGCGTGGTTGCGAGCATTATCTGGCTGGCGGGCTGCACCTGGGAACTTCTGGTCTCGCTGGTGCGCCGCAGGCGCCCGAACATGTTCCTGCCGCCGCAATTCTCCGATGACCCGGCCGTCAAGCTGATCGTTGGCATCGTCCTGGCTTTTCTGCCGGCAGCCGTGCTTGGCGTCTTGCTGCACGGTTTCATCAAGATGGTGCTGTTCGAGACGCCCAAACTGATCTGCATCATGCTCATCCTGGGCGGAGTCGTCCTTTTGTGGATCGACAGACTGGACCTGAAGCCGAGATTTCACGACGCAGCGTCGCTGCCGCTGCCGGTGGCGCTCAAGATCGGCCTCTTCCAGTGCATGGCAATGATTCCCGGCACGTCGCGTTCTGGAGCAACCATCGTCGGCGCGCTTCTGATGGGCGTGGACAAGCGCGCGGCGGCCGAGTTCTCCTTCTTCCTCGCCATGCCGACCATGCTCGGCGCCTTCACGCTCGACCTGTTCAAGAACAGGAACCTGCTGACTGCGGCGGACTTCCCCGTCATCGCGATAGGCTTCATCGCGGCTTTCGTCGCGGCAGTGATCGTCGTGCGCACCCTGCTTAACTATCTCTCACGCCACGGCTATGCGCTGTTCGGCTGGTGGCGACTCATCGTAGGCGCGGCAGGTCTGATCGCGCTGTCCCTCTGGGGATAGGCTCGCCGCCTGGCGACGGGGCCTGGCCGCTCAGGCCTCGGCGTTGTCGGACGACCTGCGGTGGAACTGTCCGGCAGGGCGGAAGTGCCACAGATAGCCGGGAAGGATGGCGCTGACAGCCTGGGGCGCATCGATGCCTATGCCGGCGAGCGTGCGCCCCTCCTTCTCAGCCGCCTCGGAGACGACATTGTTCTGCCGCAGCTGCAGCACCTGATCCCGCGTGAGCAGGGGTTTGGGCAGCAGGCCAAGTATGGAAGCCTGAAGATTGGCCAGCCACCATGGCACCGGCACCAGCAGCCGCTTGCGGTCGATGACGGCCAGAAGCTCTTCCATGCATTCGCGGAAGGTCAGCACCTGGGGGCCGCCCAGTTCGTAGATCCGGCCGCCCTCGACCTCGCCGTCGACCGAGCGCGCGACCGCCTCGGCGACATCACCGACATAGACCGGCTGGAATTGCGTCTGCCCGCCTCCGATGAGGGGAAGCACGGGCGAGATACGCGCCATGGCGGCAAAGCGATTGAAGAAGGTGTCCTCGGGGCCGAAATTGATAGAGGGCCGATAGATCACCGCCTCCGGAATGGTCTCCAGCACGGCCTTTTCGCCGCGAGCCTTGCTGCGGGCATAGTTCGAAGCGGAATTGAGGTCGGCGCCGAGGGCCGAGACATGGGTGAGCCCCGCCCCGACCGCGCGTGCGGCTTCCGCCACGGCGCGAGCGCCGAATTCATGCACGGCGCTAAAGGTCTGGCGGCCGCTTTCATGCAGGATGCCGACGAGATTGACGACATGGTCAGCCCCCCGCACCGCATGGTCCACGGACCAGCGCACACGCAGGTTGGCCTGCACAGGCTGAATCTGGCCAACATTGCCAAGCGGCTGCAGGTGTCCGGCAAGGTCTGGTCGGCGGCAGACCGCGCGCACACGGTAGCCGCGCTTGGCAAGCGCCCTGACCACGTGCCGGCCGACAAAACCCGAGCCGCCGAAGACGACGACAAGCTTAGGGGTTTGCAGGATCTCTGGCATGGCTGGCTCCGGCTGGCCTCCTCGGCAATTTCTGACGCCGTTTCATAGTCGCTTTCACGCCGAAGGCAAATAGGTTTCGCACCCGGCGTGGAAAGCGGCTTCCCGTCACGCCCCGGCCGAGAACGCCGCCATGGCGGCCATGTTGACGATGTCGGAGTCCTTTGCGTTCAGCCCCACGATCTGAACCGGCTTGTTGAGCCCAACCAGCAGCGGGCCGATCACGGTGGAGCCGCCGAGTTCCTGCAGCATCTTGGTGGCGATCGAGGCAGAGTGGAACGCGGGCATCACCAGCACGTTGGCCGGCCCGGTCAGCCGCATGAAGGGATAAAGCGTCTGGGTGCGCGGGTTGAGCGCCACGTCGGCCGCCATCTCGCCGTCATATTCGAAATCCACCCGACGCTTGTCGAGTATCTTCACCGCCTCCTGGATGCGTTCGGAGCGCTCGCCCTGCGGGTGGCCGAAGGTAGAGTAGGCAAGCATGGCCACGCGCGGCTCATAGCCCATGCGACGGGCAAAGCCGGCCGCCTCCTCGGCTATGTCCGCGATCTCGACAGCATCCGGCATCTGGTGGACGGCCGTATCCGCCACCAGGACGGTGCGACCGCGCGCAAGCACGATAGACACCCCAATCACACGATGGCCGGGCCGAGCATCTATGACCCGGCGGACATCTTCCAACGCGGTGGAATAGTTGCGCGTGACGCCGGTAACTATGCCATCGGCGTCACCCAGCGCCACCATGCAGGCGGCAAAATGGTTGCGGTCGTTGTTGATGAGGCGCTGGCAGTCGCGGAACAGGAAGCCGCGGCGCTGCATGCGCTCGTAAAGATAGTCGGTATAAGCGGCGTTCTTGCGGGACAGGCGTGCGTTTATGATCTCCAGCCCGGGCTTGTTCAGGTCAATGCCGGCGGCGCGCGCATTCTCCCTGATGATGTCGTCCCGGCCCAGCAGGATGGCCGTACCGAGGCGCTGGTTGACGTAGGATACTGCCGCCCGCATCACCTGGCTTTCCTCGCCCTCGGCGAAAACGATGCGCTTGGGCTGGCGGCGCACGCGGTCATAGATGCGCTGCAATGTGGACGCGATCGGGTCACGGCGCGCCGACAATTCGTTTGCGTAGCGGTTCAGGTCGATGATCGGACGACCGGCGACGCCCGAATCCATCGCAGCCCTGGCGACCGCGACGGGAATGGCCGATATCAGCCTCGGATCGAACGGCACGGGGATGATATAGTCCGGCCCGAAGCGCGGACGGTTGCCCCGATAGGCGGCGGCGACGTCATCCGGCACATCCTCGCGCGCGAGTTCGGCCAGCGCCCGAGCGGCGGCGATCTTCATCTCGTCATTGATGGTGGTGGCGCGCACGTCCAGCGCGCCACGGAAAATATAGGGAAAGCCCAGGACGTTGTTGACCTGGTTCGGATAGTCCGACCGGCCCGTGGCCATGATCGCGTCGCTGCGGATTCGGGCAACCTCCTCCGGCGTGATCTCGGGGTCAGGATTGGCCATGGCGAAGATGATCGGATTCTTCGCCATGGACTGCACCATTTCCGGCGTCAGCGCGCCCTTGGCCGAAAGGCCGAAGAAGACATCGGCACCGTCAATGGCCTCGGCCAGGGTGCGCGCCTTCGTCTTGACCGCATGGGCCGACTTCCACTGGTTCATGCCTTCTGTTCGGCCCTGCCAGACAACGCCCTTGGTGTCGCACAGAATTATGTTTTCCGGCGCGAAGCCCATTGCCTTGATCAGCTCAATGCAGGCGATGCCGGCCGAGCCGGCCCCGTTGCAGACCAGCTTCGTATTCTTCATGTCGCGACCGGTGATCTCCAGCGCATTGATGAGCCCCGCCGCGGCAATGATGGCTGTTCCGTGCTGGTCGTCGTGGAAAACGGGAATGTCCATCAACTCGCGCAGCCGCTGCTCGATGATGAAGCATTCGGGCGCCTTGATATCCTCCAGGTTGATGCCGCCGAAAGACGGACCGAGGAACTTCACGCAGTTGATGAACTCCTCGGCGTTCTCGGTGGCCACTTCCAGGTCGATGGCGTCGACATCGGCGAAGCGCTTGAACAGCACCGCCTTGCCTTCCATCACCGGCTTGGAAGCCAGTGCGCCGAGATTGCCGAGCCCGAGGATGGACGTGCCGTTTGAGATGACGGCGACCATGTTGCCGCGGGCCGTATAGTCGAAGGCACGGTTGGGATCTTCGGCAATGGCCTTCACCGGTACCGCCACGCCGGGCGAGTAGGCGAGCGAGAGATCGCGCTGGGTTGCCATCGGCTTTGTGGGGACGATCTCCAGCTTGCCAGGCCGGCCGGAGGCGTGGAACTCCAGCGCCTCTTCCGGACTGACGGCAGGGCCGTTCTGATCGGGCGTCTTCACCATTGCAGGGTTTCCTCGGCATCGCTGCGCCTTGGACGGCGCATTTCTTTGTGGAGCGTTCCGGATTAAGGCTACACTTGGCAGGCGTAAAGGGCCAAGCAATTGCCTTCTGAGTTTTTGGAAACAGTTTCTTGAACGACGAAACGCCCATCCGTCCCCAAGGCGTGCCGGTCGGCAGCGGCGCCGTCACGCCGATGATGGAACAGTACATAGAAATCAAGGCAGCGAACCCGGATTCGCTGCTGTTCTATCGCATGGGCGATTTCTACGAACTGTTCTTTGACGACGCAGAGAAGGCGAGCCAGGCATTGGGCATCGTGCTGACCAGGCGTGGCAAGCATCAGGGTGCCGACATTCCCATGTGCGGCGTGCCGGTGCATGCGGCCGACGACTACCTGCAGAAGCTGATCGCGCAGGGTTTCCGCGTGGCGGTGTGCGAGCAGATCGAGGACCCGGCAGAAGCAAGGAAGCGCGGTTCGAAGGCGGTTGTGCGGCGCGACGTGATCCGGCTCGTGACACCCGGCACCATCACCGAGGACAAGCTGCTGAGCGCTTCGGAGTCGAGCTTCCTGATGGCGTTGGGCCGGGTCAAGGGTGCAGGAGCCGAGTGCGGCTATGCGCTTGCATGGATCGACATTTCAACCGGAATCTTCCGAGTGTCCGAAACAGGTCAGGACAGGCTTCTGGCCGATATAGCACGGGTCGATCCGCGCGAACTGATCGTCGCGGAACCGGTGTTTCACGACCCGGAACTGAAACCCGTCTTCGACGCGCTTGGACGCACGGCCAACCCGCAGCCCGCAGTGCTTTTCGATTCCGCATCGGCCGCCGGCCGCATCGCGCGGTTCTACGGGGTGGCGACACCGGACGCTTTCGGCAGTTTCTCGCGCGCCGAGCTTTCGGCGATCTCCGGCATCATCGCCTATGTGGAGAAGACGCAGAAGGCCGAGCGTCCGCCCCTGTCGCGTCCCGAGCGCGAGGAGAGTGGAGAAACGCTCTTCATAGATCCCGCGACGCGCGCCAATCTCGAACTGCTGCGCACGCTTTCAGGAAGCCGGGAGGGTTCGCTTTTCAAGGCGATAGACCGCACGGTCACCGGAGCAGGCGCCAGGCTCCTGGCCGACAGGCTGATGGCGCCGCTGACCGATCCGCGCAAAATCACTCGCCGGCTGGACTCCGTCTCCTTCCTGCGTGCCGAGCCGCAACTTTGCCAGGCGCTCCGGCAGGCATTGAAAGGCATGGCCGACATGCCCCGCGCGCTGTCGCGGCTCGCCCTTAATCGAGGCGGCCCGCGTGACCTCGGCGCCCTGCGCTCCGGCTTCCTCGCCGCGCATGAAATCGCGCGGATCTTCGCTGGCACAGATGCGCCCAGCGAGATCGCAGAGGCCCTGGCGGCAATCAATGCGCTGCCGGAACGTTTCGCCGACCACCTCGTCAAGGCGCTGGGCGACGAGTTGCCGCTGCTCAAGCGCGATGGCGGCTTCGTCCGGACCGGCTATGACTCGGAGCTGGACGAGATGCGCGCCCTTGCTACCGAGTCGCGCAAGGTGATCGCTGCAATGGAGCGCGATCTGGCCGAGGAGACCGGCATCCGTTCGCTGAAGATCCGGCACAACAATGTGTTGGGCTACTATATTGAGGTCACCGCCAATCACGCCGGCATCCTCACGGGAACCGACGACGCGCGTGCCAGGTTCATACATCGCCAGACCATGGCGAACGCCATGCGCTTCACCACGACGGAGCTGGCCGGGCTGGAAACGAAGATCGCCAACGCGGCCGACAGGGCGCTTTCGATCGAACTTTCCGTTTTCGAAACGCTGGCCCGTGATGCTGTTTCGGAGGCGGAACGAATACGAGCCGGCGCGGAGGCGCTTGCCGTGCTGGACGTATCGGCAGCGCTTGCCCTGCTGTCGGAAAGCGAAAACTGGTGCCGGCCGGCGGTCGACGAAAGCCTCGCCTTCTCCGTCGAAGGCGGCCGCCATCCGGTCGTCGAGCAGGCGCTGCGGCGCACCGGCGAAGCGCCATTCGTTGCCAATGACTGCGACCTTTCCCCGCCCGACGACGCCAATGCGGGCGCGATCTGGCTGCTCACCGGCCCCAATATGGGCGGCAAGTCGACCTTCCTGCGCCAGAATGCGCTCATTGCGATTCTTGCGCAGATGGGTTCCTTCGTTCCCGCGGCGAAGGCCCATATCGGCGTGGTCGACCGGCTGTTCTCCCGTGTCGGCGCCTCCGACGACCTGGCGCGCGGGCGCTCCACCTTCATGGTCGAGATGGTCGAGACCGCCGCAATCCTCAATCAGGCAGGCGAGCGCTCTTTGGTGATCCTGGACGAGATCGGCCGCGGCACGGCCACTTTCGACGGGCTTTCGATTGCCTGGGCAGCCGTGGAATATTTGCATGAGAAGAACCGCTGCCGGGCGATTTTCGCCACGCATTTCCACGAGATGACAGCGCTGGCCGGGAAGCTTTCGCGGCTCTCCAACGTCACCATGCGGGTCAAGGAATGGGAAGGCGAGGTTGTCTTCCTGCATGAGGTGGGCAAGGGCGCGGCCGACCGCAGCTACGGCGTGCAGGTGGCGCGGCTTGCAGGGCTACCCGAACCGGTCGTCGCGCGCGCCAGGGAAGTTCTGCACCAGCTTGAAGCCGGCGAGGTCTCCGGCAAGGCGGACAGGCTGGTTGACGACCTGCCACTGTTTTCCGTTGCCGCACAGCGCGAGGCGCCGAAACCGGCAACCCCAGCGAAACCGGACCGCCTCAGCGAGGCGCTCGCAGCAATGCATCCCGATGAAATGACGCCGCGCGAGGCGCTCGAGGCGCTTTACCGGCTGAAGGAGATTGCGGGAACGTAGCCTCTGCCATTCGGCATAGGGGGCGCAACCCCAGGCGGGCGGGCACAAGCTCAATCCGTTCGGGGCGGCGTTGTCGGCGCCGGCTTCTTTCGATCGTCCTGGAGTTATGCAGACCATAATCCGGAGAAAAGCCATGGTTCCCACCATTACAGCCTTCCGGCAGTCGCCGGACCGTGGTGCAGGGCAGGCGCGCGACATGCGCGTACGCTGGGCGCTTGAGGAGGTGGGCCAACCCTATGAGGTGCGTCTTGTTTCCTTCAGCGAAATGAAGCGGCCAGCGCATCTCGCCCTCCACCCCTTCGGCCAGATCCCGACCTATGAGGAAGGCGATCTGGTTCTGTTCGAATCCGGTGCAATCATATTCCATATCGCGCAGCGGCATGCCGGCCTGCTGCCGCGTCAGACAAATCAGCGTGCCCGCGCCATCATGTGGATGTTTGCCGCGCTGAGCACCATCGAGCCGCCCATCCTGGAACGCGAAACAGCCCTGCTTCTGGAAAACAGCTCGCCCTGGCGTGACGAGCGGCTGCCGCTGATCGAGAACCGTATCCGCAAAAGGCTGGCCGAACTATCTGACAGTTTGGGCGGCTGCGAATGGCTGGAAGAGGGTTTCAGCGCCGGCGATCTGATGATGGTTGGAGTGCTGCGCCGGCTGAACAGGTCCGGACTGCTCAGCGAATACCCCAACATTGCCGCCTATGTCGCCCGCGGCGAAGCACGCCCCGCCTTCAAGCGGGCGTTTGCCGCACAGCTGGAAGTCTTCACCGCTTCCCAAGGGCGGAACTGAAAGCCTGGACGCATAAAAGATTATTCAACCGAATGGTTGACCATTGTCGTAAGGCGCCCTATATTCAACCGAATGGTTGAATTATTTGCACCCGAACTGGATACCGTCTTCCACGCGCTTGGCGATGCCACCCGGCGCAGAATGCTCGCTCAACTCACCGAAGGCGAGCGCACTGTGTCGCAACTGGCCCAGCCGTTCGACATGTCGCTGGCAGCCGCTTCCAAACACATAAAGGTGCTGGAAAATGCCGGCCTGATCCGGCGCGAGGTGCGCGGCCGCACGCATTTCTGCCGACTGGAGCCGGGACCGCTGGCCAGCGCCCATGAGTGGCTGTCCTTCTACGAGCGTTTCTGGACCGACCGGCTCGACGTCCTGGCGCGGCTTCTGCATGAGGACGACGCCCGCAAGGCGGTGGACAAGAGGAAGTCGGACGGGCCCGAAGGGCCTGCCGCGGCCGGCAAGACAAGGGAAGGAGAAAACCCATGAACGACGCCTTGAAACGGAACATCTATGGCACCGTCACAGCACCTGCCACCTTGACCATGGAGCGGGTTCTACCCGGACCGATCGAGAGAATCTGGAGCTATCTCACCGAAAGCGACCTGCGCCGGCAATGGCTGGCCTCGGGCGAGATGGAGTTGAAGGCAGGCTCATCCTTCTCGCTCACCTGGCGAAACGACGAACTGACCGACCCGCCCGGAAAGCGGCCGGATGGAATGCAAGGTACGCACACGATGGAGTCCCAGATCCTGGCGATCGATCCGCCCCGAAGCATCGCCTTCACCTTCGGTACTGCAGGCGAAGTTTATTTTACGCTTGAGGAAAAGGGCGATGAGGTGCTGCTCACCCTCGTACACAAACGCGTTCCCAGCCGTACAGTGCTGCTCAGCGTATCGACAGGCTGGCACATGCATCTCGACGTGCTGGAGGCGCGACTGCGGAGCGATACGCCCACGCCCTTCTGGGATGGCTATGCGCAGCTGAAATCGGAGTATGACAGGCGGCTTTCCGCATAGCGATGAAAGACGAGAGGGCGGCCTGCGCCCGTCCACTCCCTGGCCTGAGCCGACGTCCAACGCCGGCTCAGATCATCTCCAGCGGCCGCTTTCGGGTGGGCGGGGGAAATGCCCGGTCAAGTTCAGCCGCGTCCTCGTTCGTAAGCGCGATTTCCGCCGCGGCAACGTTCTGGCGCACATGCTCCGGGCTTGCCGCCTTGGGAATTGCGATCACGCCCTGCTGCGCAAGCACCCATGCCAGCGCGACCTGCGCGGGCGCCGCCCCGTGGCGGGCCGCAATCTTCTGCAGATGGGAATTTCGCGCGAGCCGGCCCTGCTCGATCGGCGAATAGGCCATCAGCGGCATGCCCCGCGCGCGGCTCCACGGCAGGAGGTCATATTCAGGCCCCCGGCGCAAAAGATTGTAGAGCACCTGGTTCGTCTGGCAGGCCTCGCCCGAAGGCAGCGCAGCCAGTTCTTCCATGTCATCCGTATCGAAGTTGGATACGCCCCAGTGGCGGATCTTTCCCGCCTGTTTCAGTCTTTCGAAAGCCCCGACCGTCTCCCCCAGCGGCACGCCTCCGCGCCAGTGCAGCAGATAGAGGTCGATCCGGTCGGTCGCGAGATTTTTCAGGCTGCGTTCGCAGGCCAGCATCGTGCCTTCGCGCGATGCGTTGGATGGCAGCACCTTGGAGACGATGAAGGTCTCGTCGCGACGGCCCTTGATGGCTTCCGCCACCACACGCTCGGAGCCGCCTGAACCATACATTTCGGCCGTATCGATCAATGTCAGGCCGAGATCGAGCCCGAGGCGGAGGGCCGCGACCTCCTCGGCAAAACGGTTCCTGTTCTCGCCCATGCGCCATGTGCCAAGGCCGAGCATGGGAACCGCCTCACCGGACGGCAGGTTGATGGTCGCGATGGGCATCGTGGCCTTTCCAGATATCGAATCGGATCTCAAGCTATAGCTTCAGCGTGCGCAAGCGAAGCGCGTTGGCGATGACCGAAACCGAAGACAGGCTCATCGCCGCTGCCGCAAGCATGGGCGAAAGCAGCATTCCGGTCAGCGGATAAAGCACACCTGCCGCAATCGGTACGCCAAGCGCGTTGTAGAGGAAGGCAAAGGCCAGGTTCTGCTTGATGTTCAAAAGCGTACCATGGGCCAGCCGTCGGGCACGAACTATGCCGCCCAAATCTCCCTTGAGCAGGGTGATGCCGGCGCTTTCCAGGGCAACGTCGGCGCCCGTGCCCATCGCAATGCCCACATCGGCTGCCGCCAGTGCCGGGGCATCGTTGACGCCGTCGCCGGCCATGGCCACCACGCCGCCGCGCCCGCGAAGCTCCTCGATCAATGCGGCCTTGTCCTGCGGCAGCATGCCGGCCCGCACCCGGTCGATGCCGAGCTTGCCGGCAATTGCCTTGGCAGTCAGGGCATTGTCGCCCGTGGCCATCACCACGGTTATGTCATCCTGGTGAAGAGCCCTTATTGCGTCGATCGCGCCCTCCTTGATCGGGTCGGCCACCGACACCAAGCCGCAGAGCTTGCCGTCGGCCGCAACATGCATGACCGTCTTGCCGTCCTGCTGCAACGCTTCGGCTGACTGCGCCAGCGGCGCCGCATCGATGCCGCGATCGGCCATAAGCGCAGCATTGCCGAGGGCGACCGCGCGGCCCGAAACATTGCCGGTAACGCCCTTGCCGGTAACTGCCTCGAAATCGCTTGCGTCGGGGGCCGTAATGCCACGCTCGCGCGCACCGGCGACGATCGCCTCCGCTAAAGGGTGCTCGGAAGCCTTTTCCAACCCGGCAGCCAGGGCCAGAACCTCTGATTCGGACCACCCTTGCGCAACTACGACGTCGGTCAGGACCGGCCTGCCTTCCGTTACCGTTCCGGTCTTGTCCACCACCAGCATGTTGACAGCGGCGAGCCGTTCGAGCGCTGCTGCATCCTTGACCAGCACGCCGGCATGCGCGCCTCGTCCCGTTGCAGTCATGATGGACATAGGCGTGGCCAGGCCGAGCGCACAGGGACAGGCGATGATGAGGACGGAGACGGCGGCCACAATGGCGAAGGCAAGGCCATAACCAGCCAGCAGCCAGACCACAAAGGCGGCAATCGCCACAACCACGACTGCCGGCACGAACCAGGACGAAACCTTGTCGGCCAGGCTCTGGATGGGCGCCCGGCTCCGCTGCGCCTTGGCGACGAGTTCCACGATGCGCGACAGCATCATGTCGGCGCCAACCCTCTCGGCGCGCATGACGAGCGAGCCGTTCCTGTTCAGCGTGCCGCCGATCAGCGGTTCGCCCTGGGTCTTTTCGACGGGGATCGCCTCGCCGGTGATCATCGATTCGTCCACCGATGAGCGGCCTTCGAGGACGACACCATCCACGGGCACAGCCTCGCCTGGCCGGACCCGCAGCCGGTCACCCGCCGCGACCTCCGCCAGCGAAATGTCGGTCTCCGAGCCGTCCGCCGCGATGCGGCGCGCCGTCTTGGGCGCGAGGTCCAACAGCGCACGGATAGCAGAACCTGTCCGTTCTCGAGCCTTCAGTTCGAGGACCTGCCCGACGAAAACCAGCGCAACGATCACCGCCGCGGCCTCGAAATAGACGGGAACCGTGCCGTCATGGCCACGCATTTCGTGCGGGAAAAGACCGGGAAACAGGGTAGCTGCGACGCTGTAGAGATATGCCGCGCCGACGCCGAGGGAAATCAGCGTCCACATGTTCGGGCTGCGGTTGACGAGCGAGGCCCAGCCGCGCCGGAAGAAAGGCACCGCGGCCCACAGCACCACCGGTGTCGCAAGGACGAGTTCCAGCCAGATTGCGGTGCGCTCACCGATCCATTCACGTAAGGGCAGGCCGACCATCGGCCCCATTGCCACAAGCAACAGCGGGACCGAGAGAACGGCGCTGACCCACAGCCTGCGCGTGAAATCGACAAGTTCCGGATTCGGCCCCTCCTCACCTGTCGGGACGCCCATCGGCTCCAGCGCCATGCCGCAGATCGGGCAGTCACCCGGCCCGTCGCGTACGATCTCGGGGTGCATCGGGCAGGTATATTTGGTCCCCTTGGGAGCCGGCGCAGGCGCAGGACGGCCGCTGGCGTATCTGTCCGGTTCCGCCTCGAATTTCTTCAGACAGCCTTCAGAGCAGAAATAGTGCTTCTCTCCCTGATGCCGGAGGAAATGCCGCGCGCTGGCGCGGTCCACCTTCATGCCGCAAACCGGGTCCGTTGCGGTAAGGTAGTCCTCCGGCGCGGCTTCGAACTTTTTCCGACACGCTTCGCAGCAGAAGTAAACCAGCCGGCCTTCATGCATCGCGCTTGGCTTGCCAGCCTCGGGATCCACCGTCATGCCGCAAACGGGATCGCGCACCACTGCCGGCAGGCCGGCGTCAGCCGCGCCAGAGCCGTGAGGGTGCGAATGATCGTGATGGTGATGCGGAGGCGTGCGGTTCATGATTTCGTTCCAACTGGCAAGCCTGTCAGATAGGTATTGCCCTTAGGGGAAGGTCAAGGGGCAATCGGGCCTTTGTCGCCTGCCCATACCCAGACGCGGGAAAACAGGCTATAGACCGGCCGCCGAACAACGACTCGCCGTCCCTCATGGCCAAACCCTCCCTCAAGCTCGACCGGCTTATCGACGGCGAAGCTTTGCGCCGCGACCTCGCCGCTCTGGCCATCTCCGCCAACGGAGCAGAGTCTGGCGCCACCATCCGCCAGGCTGTCCTGCAGGCGCTCAAGGGGCAGTGGGCTTTCGGCCGCAAGATGGCGGAGGCGATGCTCGGCGAGGACGGCAGCGGCACAGCCTGCGCCGAACGCCTTTCCCACGTGATGGACGTGATTATCCGGACCCTCTACGATTTCGCGGCTACCCATGTCTATCGCATGAGGAATCCTTCGGCGGGCGAGCGCATGGCCATCGTTGCCGTCGGGGGCTATGGTCGCGGCACGCTGGCGCCGGGGTCGGACATCGACCTGCTCTTCCTGCTGCCCTACAAGCAGACGCCGTGGGGCGAGCAGGTCGCCGAGTACATGCTCTACATGCTGTGGGACATGGGGCTGAAAGTCGGCCATGCGACCCGCAGTGTGGACGAATGTCTGCGCCATGCCCGCGATGACGTCACAATCGCCACCACGCTGCTGGAAGCCCGTTTCCTCTGGGGCGAGGAGACGCTCTACGATGAGTTGCTGGCGCGCTTCGACAGCGAGGTCGTGCGCCATACGGGATCGGAATATGTCCAGGCCAAGCTCGCCGAGCGGGACGCGCGCCACGCCAAGGGCGGCGAGAGCCGCTACGTCGTGGAGCCCAACGTCAAGGACGGCAAGGGCGGCCTGCGCGACCTGCAGACCCTGTTCTGGATCGGCAAGTATTTCTATCGCGTGCGCACCGGGGCCGAACTGGTCGACAAGGGCGTATTTACTGCCGCCGAGTATCGGAAATTCCTCAAGGCGGAGGATTTTTTGTGGGCGGTGCGCTGCCACATGCATTTCCTGACCGGCAAGGCGGAGGAGCGGCTGCACTTCGACATTCAGCGGGACATTGCCGAGCGCCTCGGCTACACAAGCCATCCCGGCCTTTCGGCCGTCGAGCGCTTCATGAAGCACTATTTCCTGATAGCCAAGGATGTGGGCCGGGTTTTCGCGCCGCCGACGCAAGCTTGCCGGGACAAGTGACTTCATCGTCGACAATCACCGCATCAACATTGCCGACGAGGAGGTTTTCCGGAGGGATCCGGTCAACATGCTGCGCCTGTTCTGGTTTGCAGACAGGCACGGGCTGGAATATCACCCCGACGCGCTGAAGCTGCTCACCCGCTCGCTCGGCCTTGTCGACCGGACGCTGCGCCGCAACGCGGAAGCCAACCGGCTCTTTCTCGACATACTGACGTCCGACCGCGACCCGGCGCTGAACCTCAGGCGCATGAACGAGGCCGGGCTGCTTGGCAGGCTGATCCCGGACTTCGGCAAGATCGTCGCCATGATGCAGTTCTCGATGTATCACCACTATACGGTCGACGAGCACCTGATCCGCTGTGTCGGCGTTCTTTCCGAAATCGAGCATGGCGGCTCGCAGAACATCCATCCGCTCTCGCATTCGCTGATGCCGGGGCTGCGCAAGAGCCGCGAGGCTCTCTATGTCGCGGTTCTCCTGCACGACATTGCCAAGGGCCGGCCGGAAGATCATTCGGTAGCAGGGGCCAGAGTCGCGCGACGCATCTGCCCGCATATGGGCCTCTCGACCGCAGATACGGAAACGGTGGCCTGGCTGATCGAAAACCATCTCGTCATGTCGATGACGGCCCAGACGCGAGACCTGAACGACCGCAAGACGATCGAGGATTTCGCGGCCATCGTGCAGTCGGTGGAAAGGCTGAAACTCCTGCTTATCCTCACCGTATGCGACATAAGGGGTGTAGGACCTGGTGTGTGGAATGGCTGGAAAGGCCAGTTGCTGCGCAATCTCTATTTCGAAACCGAGCTTCTCCTGACCGGCGGCTTTTCGGAACTCTCGCGCGCGGAACGCGCCGGTGCCGCCCGCCAGGAACTGGCGGAGGCGCTGGCCGGCTGGCCGGAAGAGGAACGCAAGCGCCATGTAGCGCTTCACTACGAGAACTATCTGCTCACGGTTCCGCTTGCCGACCAGGTGCGCCATGCCGAATTCATCCGCGAGTCGGACGCGGCCGGGCGCAAGCTCGCCAGCATGGTCAAGACCCATCAGTTCGAGGACGTTACCGAAATCACCGTCCTGGCCCAGGACCACCCGCGGCTTCTCTCGGTGATAGCCGGTGCCTGTGCGGCTGCAGGCGCCAACATCGTCGATGCGCAGATTTTCACCACTTCGGACGGACGAGCGCTGGACACCATCCTCATCGGCCGCGAGTTCGACCACGACGAAGACGAGCGCCGTCGTGCCGAACGGATCGGCAAGCTGATCGAGGGCGTACTGTCCGGCAGCGCCTGGCTGCCGGAGATGATCGAGAAGCGGGCCAGGCCGAAACGCGGCCAGAAAGCCTTCCGGATTTCGCCGCGCGCCGAGATACGCAACACGCTGTCCAACCGCTTTTCCGTGATCGAGGTGGAGGGACTGGACCGACCCGGCCTGCTCTCCGAAATCACCAGCGTCCTGTCGGATCTCTCGCTGGATATCGCCTCGGCCCACATCACCACCTTCGGCGAGAAGGTGATCGACACTTTCTATGTCACCGACCTGACGGGCCACAAGATCGAGAGTCCGGCCCGCGAAAAGGCCATCCGCCAGCGCCTGCTTGCGACGCTTGAGGGCAAGGCCGCCTCAGGCAAACCCAAGGCGGCCGCGGAATGAGAAGCAGCCCTGGTAGAAAGGCTACCCTGGCCCAAGCCATGCGCTCGACGCTTGCCGGGCGCGGCAGGGAAGGTCGGCTTTCGTCCTCGCCGCTTCACTGCATATGGTGGAAAAACGCCCAGCCATGAGCCTTGTTGCGAAATTCGCCACCGTTGCCTCCGGCACACTAGCCAGCCGCATACTCGGCTTCACGCGCGAGATGCTGATGGCAGCCGCCCTTGGCACCGGGCCGGTGGCGGACGCCTTCTATGCCGCCTTCCAGTTTCCCAACACGTTCCGGCGGCTGTTTGCGGAGGGCGCATTCAACACCGCCTTCGTACCGCTGTTCGCCAAGGAGATCGAGGCTGAGGGCCTTGATGGCGCAAGGCGCTTTTCGGAAGAAGTGTTCGGCGTGCTGTTCAGCGCATTGATCGTGCTGACCATCGCCATGGAACTGGCGATGCCACTGCTGGTGCGAACCATCATCGCGCCGGGCTTCGCGGGCGATCCGGAGAAATACGATCTCACGGTTTCGCTGGCGACGGTGATGTTCCCCTACCTGATGTGCATGTCACTGGCCTCGATGATGGCGGGCATGCTTAATTCGCTGCGGCGTTATTTCGCCGCCGCGATCGCGCCGGTGTTCCTCAACATCATCCTGATAGGCGTGCTTTACTGGGCCTGGCGCAGCGGCGCCGACGGGCTGACCGTCGGCTACGCCATGGCCTGGGGCGTGATGGCAGCAGGCCTCGTGCAGCTCGCCATTGTCTGGGTGGCGGCGCGGCATGCCGGCATTTCGATCGGTTTCAGACGGCCGCGGTTGACGCCGGGCGTGAAGCGCCTGCTGCTGTTGGCATTGCCGGCTGCAATTACCGGCGGCATCACGCAGATCAACCAGCTTATCGGCACGGCCATCGCCTCGACCCAGGCCAGTGCGGTTTCCTCGCTGGCGCTTGCCGACCGCGTCTACCAGTTGCCGCTGGGCGTGGTCGGCATCGCCGTCGCAATCGTCCTGTTGCCGGAACTGTCGCGGGCGCTGAAGGCGGGCAATGCCATGGAGGCGGCAAACCTGCAGAACCGCTCGGTGGAGTTCACCCTGTTCCTGACATTGCCGGCGGCTGCGGCGCTGCTGGTCATGGCCGAGCCCATCGTGCGCGTGCTCTACGAACGTGGCGCCTTCGCCGCCAGCAATTCCACGCCGGTCGTTGCCTCCATCCTTTCGATTTTCGGCCTCGGCCTGCCCGCCTTCGTGCTGATAAAGGCCTTCACACCAGGCTATTTCGCTCGCGAAGACACGCGTACCCCGATGGTGTTCGCGGCCATTTCCGTGGCGCTGAACATTGCAATGGCGCTGGTGCTGTTTCCGTCCATGGGTGCGCCGGGCATAGCCGTGGCATCGGCGGCTGCAGGCTGGCTCAACGCCGTAATGCTGCTTGCGGTGCTGATCCGACGCGGGCACTGGGGCCATGATGCGCCGCTGATGAAGCGCATTCCGCGTCTGGTCCTCTCGGCAGCAATCATGGGCGCCGCGCTCTGGATCGCGCAGGACTGGCTTGGCGACAGGCTTTCCGCTTCCGCGCCGCTGGTGACCCAGGTGGTCACGCTCGCGCTGCTTTCCGGCGCAGGGGCGGTGCTGTATTTCGGGCTTGCCTTTGCTCTGGGCGGCGCCGACCCCGGCATGGTCCGCCGCAGCATAAGGCGCGGCGCTACGAGGCCCACGGCTATGGAGCCCCCGCAGGATTCCTGAGCCACGAGGCGCGGCTCCACAGGCGGGCAGCGTTGACAGCTAACGGCAGGAGCCGAGACGGTACACGGCAACTTTGGACCCAGGCGCGCGAACCAATCGAGTGGCGGAAGTGTCCACCGAGACTAAGCCGCCTGCGCCATCCTGTCTGCGGACATGCGGTAGGAGATCGCCTCCGCTACATGGATGCGCCCCACCTTGTCGGACCCTTCGAGGTCGGCCAGCGTGCGCGCCACCTTCAACACGCGATGATAGGCCCGCGCCGAAAAGCCGAGCTTCTCGCTGGCGTCTCCGAGCAGGGCCAGGCCCGCTGCGTCGGGCGCCGCCAGGCGTTCGATCAGCGAGGGTGAGCACTGCGCATTGGTGGCGACGTCGAAGACGCCCATTTCCTGGAAGCGCTCCTGCTGGATGGTCCGCGCCCGCGCCACGCGAGCGGCGACGGCCGCACTCGATTCCGAACGGCCCGGCCGGATCAGATCGCCGGCCGTAACTGCCGGAACCTCGATCCTCAGATCGATGCGGTCGAGCAGTGGACCGGAAATGCGCGCCTGGTATTCAGTCCGGCAGCGCTCCCCGCGCTGACAGCGATGGCCCGGCTCGCCAGCCATGCCGCATCGGCAGGGATTCATGGCCGCAACGAGCTGTATGCGCGCCGGATAGGCTATGCGGTGATTGGCGCGCGCGATCACGCATTCGCCGGTTTCGAGCGGCTGGCGCAGGGCATCGAGCGTCTGCGGCGAGAATTCGGGCAATTCGTCAAGGAAGAGCACGCCGTGATGGGCAAGCGATGCCTCGCCCGGGCGTGCGCGCAACCCTCCGCCGACCAGCGCCGCCATCGAAGCCGAATGATGTGGCGCGCGGAAGGGCCGACGATCAGTAAGCCGCCCGTCGGCAAGTTCGCCGGCCACGGATGCAATCATGGAGACTTCCAGCAATTCCTTCGGCGACAGCGGCGGCAGGATCGACGGCAGGCGCTGGGCCAGCATTGACTTGCCCGCTCCCGGCGGGCCAATCATCAAGAGATTGTGCCCACCAGCCGCCGCAACCTCCAGCGCCCTCCTGGCGCTTTCCTGACCCTTTATGTCGGCGAGATCCGGCAGATCCTGCGCAATGCGGCGCACGCCCGGTTCCGGCCGCGACAGAACCTGCGTGCCCCGGAAATGATTGGCGATGGCGATCAGGCTGCGCGGCGCCAGAATATCCAGTGTTTCGCCGGCCCATGCCGCTTCGGGGCCGCAGGCGTGCGGACAGATCAGGCCCCTGCCGTCGGCATGGGCACCGATGGCCGCCGGCAGGGCGCCGGCAACGGCCGTTATGGTACCGTCGAGCGAAAGCTCGCCCAGCACCACGTAACTGGCGAGCATGTCTGCCGGCACGGCGCCCAGGGCAGCCATCAGTCCGAGCGCAATCGGAAGGTCGTAATGGCTGCCTTCCTTGGGCAGGTCGGCGGGCGCGAGATTGACCGTCACCCGTTTCGCGGGCATCGAAAGGCCTGATGCGTGCAGCGCCGCCTGCACCCGCTCGCGGCTTTCCGCAACCGCCTTGTCGGGCAGGCCGACAATCGACATGCCCACCTTGCCCGGCGCAACCATCACCTGCACGTCCACAGGCACCGCTTCGATGCCCTGGAATGCCACGGTACGAACCCGCGCCACCATGTTCTTGTCCCCGCCCCGTCTCCTGCAAGCCTGCTCCCTGCTGCGGAGCCCGCCGCGAGCAGACAAGCATGAAACATGGGTCAAATCAAGAACGTTTGAAGAACATAGCGTTGAGTCACACTTCGTTCTGGTTGCAACCGGTTGCAAGGGTGGAATGGAGCCTAGCCCCGCTTCGCCTCCACCGCGTCCCAGAACAGCGCAGCAATATCCGCTCCACCGAAGCGCTTTACCTCGCGAATGCCGGTTGGAGAGGTGACGTTGATCTCCGTCATCCAGTCGCCGATCACATCGATGCCGACGAGGATGAAGCCGCGCTCCCGCAGGGCCGGGCCGATTCGGGCGCAGATTTCCCGCTCGCGCTCCGTCAGTTCCGCTTTTTCCGCGCGACCTCCGACATGCATATTGGAGCGCGATTCCGTCTCGGACGGTATGCGGTTGATGGCGCCAACCGGCTCTCCGTCGATCAGTATGATGCGCTTGTCGCCCTTGCGCACGTCCTTCAGGTAGCGCTGCACGATGAACGGCTCGCGAAAGAGCTGCGTGAACATTTCAAGCAGCGCACCAAGATTGCGATCCGCTTCGGGGAGGTGGAAGATACCGGCGCCGCCATTGCCGTAGAGCGGCTTCACGATGATGTCGCCGTACTCGCGGCGAAAGGCCATGACCTCCCCGACATCCTTGGTGATCAGGGTTTCCGGCATCAGGTCGGGGAATTCGGTGACGAAGATCTTTTCCGGACTGTTGCGCACCCATGCCGGATCGTTCACCACCAGTGTCCCGGGGTGGATGCGCTCCAGCATGTGAGTGGTGGTGATGTAGTTCATGTCGAAGGGCGGATCCTGGCGCAGCAGCACGACGTCCATTTGCGACAGATCGGTCCGCACCTTCTCGCTCAGCGAGTAATGATTTCCCTTCTCGTCGCGCAGCTGCATCTCCTCGACCGCTGCAAACACCCGTCCATTCAGCATGGCAAGTCGGTCGGGCGTATAGTGGTACAAACGATGGCCGCGCCGCTGCGCTTCCAGCGAAAGCGCGAAGGTCGTATCGCCCAGCACATTGATGGTGGAGACGTGGTCCATCTGGACGGCGATATCTAGCGGCATGGCTGTTCCTACAGCTGGGTTGGCGTGCCGCTCATGTAGCGCCTTGCGGTCGCGCTGCCAATCGGGATCGGCTCAGCATGGCAGCTCTCAAGACAGCAGACCTTCGATCCCGCAGCCGTCCTTCTGGGCCGTGCCCGGCAGATTAACCGTCCAAGGACGAATACCCCTGAAATGCGCCGTGAGAGATACGTTTCCTAAAGGGTTTGCTGCCAGTGTCCCCGCAATTCCGGCATGATAACAGGAAAACCGATGCAAACTACGTTTGTCACCGGGCAGGGAAACAGGGAAAGTTCGGACCTCGCCTTCACCGACCCGCTGACCGGCCTTGGCAATCACCGCCGCTTCTTCGACAAGATCGAGCGCCTTATATCTGACCGGGCGGACGACCCTGCACCCTTTACGGTGGGCATTCTCGACCTCGACGGTTTCAAGCCAATCAACGATCTGTTCGGACACAAGGCGGGCGACGACATTCTCATACAGGTTGCGATGCGGCTTCGCGCATCCATGGACCATCACTCCATCGTCTGCCGGATCGGCGCCGATGAATTCGCCTTCCTTTACCCGATGGTGTTTTCCCAGGAAGCCGCGAAAGAGCGGGCGCGAATGCTGATCGAAATTCTGTCGGCGCCTTACGACGTCGGGGAACGCACGGCCCGCCTTTCCGCCTCGGTCGGTTGCTCGTTGTTCTATTCCGGCGACGAGACGACCGAAGTCCTCATCGACAAGGCCGAAACCGCGCTTTACCACGCCAAGCGGTCCGGCCGCGGCAAGGTCGCCGTCTTCACACGCGAGATGGAGGAGGCGGCAAAACACGTCACCCGGATAGAACAGGCCCTGCGCCGCGCCGTGTCCGCCGGGGAAGTGGAGCCACATTTCCAGCCCATTGTCGATCTTGTCACGCGCCGCACCGTCGGCTTCGAGACGCTGGCCCGCTGGCACGACCCGGATTTGGGCTTCGTCGCGCCGTCCGTGTTCATTCCGATCGCCGAAGAGCGCGGCATCATCGGTCCGCTGGCGCAACTGGTGCTGCGCAAGGCTGCCGAGGCGGCGCGAAACTGGCCGAAAGACCTGTTCCTGTCCTTCAATCTTTCGCCCTCGCAGCTCGTGGACCAGAACACCGGCCTGCATATATTGTCGATCCTCGACCGCACCGGCTTCGATCCGCACCGGCTTGAGATCGAGATCACCGAGACAGGGCTGATGAACGATCCGGCCTCGGCAGAGAAGATCGTCGACGATCTGCGCCGCGTGGGCATCCGCATCTCGCTCGACGATTTCGGTCCGTCGGAACACATCATCCGCGCCATACTCGCCATGTGCGAGGGCCTGGGCATGGACGTGGTGGCGGAAGGAATAGAGGAGGAGGCGCAGGCCGACCGGCTGGTGCAGTTTGGCTGCGGCGGGGGCCAGGGCTACCTGTTCGGCAAGCCTGCCAACGCCGACGCCACGCTGGGGTACCTGCGCGACGCCTATCGCGGCGCGTTGCGCGCCAGGGCGGTTTAGCCGGACGGGGACGGTTCTGGCCTGATCTTTTGTCCGACAAAAGGCGAGAATCTGCCGGTTCCGCGCTTGCCCTGAAAACAGCGCCGGCTAGGATGCATCCCTGCTGCTCAACACGGGAGGGGTGACCAATATGATGCCATCGGCGCGATTCACCGATCTGGAAGGCGCGTCCGTCCTCATTACAGGCGGTGGCTCGGGCATCGGCGCCAGCCTGACCGAGGGCTTCGTGCGGCAGGGGTCGCGAGTGGCGTTCATCGACATTGCCGAGGAGGAGAGCACCGAATTGTGTGCCCGGCTCGACAAGGAGACGGGCAACCGGCCGGCCTACGTCAAGGCGGACCTGCGCGATGTTGGGGCGCTGCGCGATGCTGTAGCCTATGCCGCAGCCACGAACGGACCGATCACGGTTCTCGTCAACAATGCCGCACGCGACGACCGGCACGCCGCGGAAGACCTCACGGCTGAAAACTGGGACGCAAACCTGTCAATCAACCTCAGGCCGCATTTCTTCACGATCCAGGCCGTCGTGCCCGGCATGAGGGCGGCAGGCCGCGGTTCGATCATCAATTTCACCTCGACCTCGTTCATGCTGAACATTGGCGACATGCCCGCCTACACCGCCGCCAAGGCCGGCGTGATAGGCCTGACCAAGGGGCTGGCCGGGCGCTATGGAAAGGACGGAATAAGGATCAATGCGATCGCCCCGGGCTGGGTCATCACCGAGCGTCAGCGCGCCTTGTGGGTGACCGAGGAATCCCTCAACAATCACATCTCACGCCAATCCATCCCCAGGATGATGCTGCCACACGATATTGTCGGCCCCTGTCTGTTTCTCGCCTCCGACGCCTCGTCAATGCTGACGGCACAGACACTGGTCGTGGACGGTGGCCTGCTTTGAAAGCAGCATCGGCCCTTGCGTCGATTGGGCACCGCCCGGTTCGGGCGTGTTCAACCAGGCAAGACCGTCGCTCGGGCGCGTGAGCAAACGGCAATGGCAGATGAGGCGCCGCTGTCGGAGGCAGGCTATGAGCGGAGGCAGGGCATAGATACTCGGTGACCATGTCTGCGATTTGGGCGAGGGGCCGAGCCATAATCGCCTCACCGACAGTCTGTACAGGTTCGACATCGTGCAAGTTGATCCTGGCCATCGTTCCGGAGGCGAAACAAGTACGCCCGCTTTGGGCCGCATGGCAAGCGCCATCGGGATCGCCGATGCCCATCAAGGCCGTTTCGAACCGAAGGCTGCTCTCTGATCCTGTCGCGAAGGCGTCGATGCCGGTCGGAAATGCGCGAAATGGTTGCCGGCCGGTGCGGTAGCTTTCGCGGGCATCAGGAGAGAGGTCTGCAATCATGTCGCTGGGGGAGTTGATTCTCGTTCATGAGGCCGAAAGCGCATGCAGGGAGCGCCTTCTGGCAGCGGGGCATGATCGGGAGCATGCGATTGAAATTTCCTCCTATCTTGCCCAGTCGACAGACCTTTCAGCCGAGTTCGAGGCAATAGCCGCCGCCTGCAAGGCAGAGAAAGTCAACTTCCTGCCCGTCGAACTCGACGATGCCGCCGTGGCGTTGGCGGGCCGCAGCCCGGCTTCGACGCTGGTGTGGACGCTGACCGATGGCATCACCTATTTCCGCGGCAGTGCTGCACCAGCCCTTGCAAGGCTCAACGGGCTGAAGACCATTGGCGCGGACGATTCCCTATTCGCGCTGTGCCAGGACAAGTTCCGCTCCGGCGCCGTGCTTGCTGCGCTTGGCCTGCCCGTGCCGCCTGCGGGACTCGCGCGCAACG
>SMEK01000214.1_pt1 | contig 24300 bp, 21 predicted proteins | sample 2456371 | NCBI WGS metagenome assembly SMEK01 (sample SAMN10132590, study PRJNA489261) | soil metagenome | isolation source: day1 antibiotic-loamy sand soil ammended with composted manure from dairy... | place: USA | collected 2015-04-01
CGACGCCGACGCCCGTGCCGAGCTGGAGCGGATGTGGGGACTCGACGCCGGGTCGTTGCCCGACGCGCCGGGTCGGGACACGACCGGCATCCTCCAGGCCGCTCGTAACGGCGACCTCGACGGCCTGGTCATCGGCGGTATCGAGGTGGCCGACCTGCCCGATCCCGAGCTGGCGCGGGAAGCGCTGAGCCGGTGCGGTTTCGTGGTGAGCCTCGAACTGCGACACAGCGAGGTCACCGAACACGCCGACGTGGTGCTGCCGGTCGCCCCCGTGGACGAGAAGTCGGGCAGCTTCCTCACCTGGGAGGGCCGCAGGAGGGAGTTCTCGGTGACGCTGGACGGCACCGGTGCTCTGCCCGACTGCCGGGTGCTCGACACCCTCGGCGTCGAGATGGACGCCGACCTGTTCACCCAGACCCCCGCGGCAGCCGCGGGTGATCTGAACAGGGTCACCGAGCAGATCAAGCCGACCGCTCGGTCCGCTGCGCCCGACGTCCCGGGTGCCCCCGTGCCGACGGTGGGGCAGGGACAGGCGCTGCTCGCGACGTGGCGTCAGTTGATCGACGACGGTGCGCTGTTGGTCGACGAACCGCATCTTGCGGGCACCGCTCGCCGCGTGGTGGCCCGGGTCTCGAAGGCCACGGCGGCCGCCTTGGGGGAGCCTCACTCGGTGACCGTGTCCACCGACCGGGGCTCGGTGACACTGCCCGTGGAAATCGCCGACCTTCCCGACGACGTGGTGTGGCTGCCGGGCAATTCCCCGGGATCGACGCTGCGTACCACGCTCGGCGTGGGCCACGGCGCCGTGGTCTCGATCGCTGCCGGAGGTGAACGGTGACCCCAGCGACCTCGATGATTCACTTCCTCGCCCAAGAGCAGGAGCCGATGACGAGGGCGGAGCTGCTGGCCGACGATCCACTGTGGTTGATCCTGCTCAAGGCCGTCGTCATCCTGCTGATCGGTCCGATCCTGACCGTCTTCATGATCGTGTGGGAGCGGAAGGCCCTCGGCCGGATGCAGAACCGGCCGGGGCCGAACCGGGTCGGCCCGAACGGTTGGTTCCAGTCCATCGCCGACGCGATCAAACTGCCGTTCAAGGAACAGGTCATTCCCGACACGGCCGATCGCAAGATCTACTTCCTGGCGCCGATGATCGTGGCGGTTCCCGCGATGATCGGCCTGGCGGCCATCCCCTTCGGTCCCGAGGTGACGATCTTCGGCGAGCGCACCGTGTTGCAGTTGATCGAACTGCCGGTCAGCGTGCTGTTGATCCTCGCGGGCGCGTCCGTCGGTGTGTACGGCATCATCCTCGCCGGATGGGCTTCCGGCTCGCCGTACCCGCTGCTGGGTGGCCTGCGGTCGGCGGCCCAGGTGATCTCCTACGAGATCGCGATGGGGCTGTCGATCGTCGGTGTGGCGCTGTACGCGCAGTCGTTGTCGACGGGTGAGATCGTGGCCGCGCAGGAGCACGGCTGGTACTTCTACCTGTTGCTGCCGAGCTTCGTGATCTATCTGATCTCGATGGTCGGCGAGACCAACCGTGCCCCGTTCGACCTGCCAGAGGCCGAGTCGGAGCTGGTCGGTGGTTTCCACACCGAGTACAGCTCGATGAAGTTCGCGATGTTCTTCCTCGCCGAGTACTGCAACATGATCATCGTCTCGGCGTTCGCGACCACTCTGTTCCTCGGCGGGTGGATGTTCCCGTTCGTGGGCCTCGACTCGCCGCTGAACCAGGGCTGGTTGCCGCTGCTGTGGTTCTTCGGCAAGACGTTCCTCCTGCTGTTCGGCTTCATCTGGCTGCGCGGCACGTTGCCGAGGTTCCGTTACGACCAGTTCATGAAGCTCGGTTGGAAGGTGCTCATCCCGGTCGCGCTGATCTGGGTGATGGTGATCTCCCTGATCCGGGCCATCCGTACCGACGGCACCGTCTCCACCGGCCAGATCCTCGTCGTCGGCGCCATCGTGATCGCGGTCCTGGTGCTGCTCACGCTGCTGCTGCCGGAGAAGGAAGTGCCCGAAGAGGACTCCGTGCCGCTCACCGGAGGCGGCTATCCGGTGCCGCCACTGGACCTCACGGTGCCCACGATGACGCCTCGGCAGAAGGCGCTGCGCAAGCAGGAGGCCCGGAAGTCCGTGGAGTCCCAGCAATCCGAGCAGGTCGAACCGGCGTCGGTCAGCTCAGGTAAGGAGGCAACCGATGGGGATCTTTGATCCCATCAAAGGCTTCGGTGTCACCTTCGCGACGATGTTCAAGAAGGTGGCCACGGAGGAGTACCCGGAGGCCGGGGCGCCTGCCGCGCCGCGTTATCACGGCCGTCACCAACTCAACCGGCATCCGGACGGGTTGGAGAAGTGCGTCGGTTGTGAGTTGTGCGCGTGGGCATGCCCCGCGGACGCCATCTACGTCGAGGGCGGGGACAACACCGAGGAGGCGCGCTACTCCCCGGGCGAGCGGTACGGCAAGAACTACCAGATCAACTACCTGCGCTGCATCGGCTGCGGCCTGTGCGTGGAGGCTTGCCCGACCCGCTCCCTGACGATGATCAACTTCTACGAGCTCGCCGATGACGACCGGCAGAAGCTGATCTACACCAAGGAAGACCTGCTGGCGCCTCTGCTGCCGGGGATGGAGGAACCACCCCACCCGATGCGGCTGGGGGACAGCGAGCAGGACTACTACGTCAAGGGCCCGGAACTGGCCCGGCAGCGCGGCGTGCCCTCCGGTGAGTCGGTCGAGACGTCCGAAGAGAAGGCAGTGTGATGACTGCGATGACCGCGATGACGACCGGGATGACGGCAGTGGACACGCTGGTGCTCGCGCAGGCCGACGCCGCGGCCACCGTGTCCACCGGCGAGGCGATCGCGTTCTGGATCCTCGGGCCGTTGGCCCTGGCCGGTGCACTGGGCATGGTGTTCGCCCGCAACGCGGTGCACTCGGCGTTGTGGTTGGTGCTGACGATGCTCTCGCTCGGGATGCTGTACCTGGCGCAGCAGGCACAGTTCCTCGGCTTCACCCAGATCATCGTCTACACCGGCGCGATCATGATGCTGTTCCTGTTCGTGCTGATGTTGGTGGGCCGGGAATCGTCCGATTCGGTGGTCGAGGTGCTGCGCGGCCAACGTCTGATGGCGGGTCTCGTCGGGGTGGGTGTCGCCGGACTGTTGGCGGCCGCCCTCACCCGGGCGATCGCCGACGTCACCCCGGCGCCCCTGCTCGATCCGTGGAGCGCTGACGGCGGCGGTGCCGGTGGGCTCGGTCGGCTCATCTTCACCGACTACCTGTTCCCGTTCGAACTGACCGCCGCGTTGCTGATCACGGCGGCGATGGCGGGGATGGTGCTGTCGTTCACCTCGCGTCACGTCAAGGGGGGCAAGCGCAGCCAGCGGGAGCTCGTCATCGCGCGGTTCCGTGGCGAGTACGAGCGGCCGTCGCCGAAGCCGGGCCCCGGTGTGTTCGCCACCTCCAGTTCGGTGGCCACGCCCGCTCTGCTGCCCGACGGTTCGGTGGCGCCCGAGTCGCTGTCCGACCTGATCGAGTCCACACCGACCGCCCAACTGCACACCCAGCGCAAGCAGGTGAACGGCGGCGCCTCGAAACAGGGGCCGAGGGCGCTTGTCGGGTCTGACGGCGCGAGCCTGGACGGCACGGTCGGCGCTCGTTCCAACGAGGGGGAGGATTCGTGACCCCGACGTACTACCTGCTGTTGTCGGCGTTGCTGTTCACGATCGGCGCCGTCGGCGTCCTCGTGCGTCGCAACGCGGTCGTGGTGTTCATGTGCATCGAGCTCATGCTCAACGCCGTGAACCTGTCGCTGGTGACGTTCTCGCGCATCAACGGCTCGATCGACGGACAGGTGATGGCGTTCTTCGTGATGGTCGTGGCCGCGGCGGAGGTCGTCGTCGGACTGGCGATCATCATGTCGATCTTCCGGACCCGCCGTTCGGCCTCGATCGACGACACCAACCTGCTGAAGTACTAGCCTCCAACCACAGGGAACTACCTTGATCGCATCATCGTGGCTGCTGGTCGCGTTTCCAGCGCTCGGCGCCCTCGTCCTGTTGGTCGGTGGTCACCGAACCAACGCGTGGGGGCACCTGCTGGGCTGCGCGACGGTCATCGCGTCGTTCGTCTACGGCTTGGCGTTGTTCTTCAGCGAGTCGCTGTCCGAGGCCGCTGACACGACGGTCTACTCGTGGATCCCCGTCGAGTCGTTGCAAATCGACTTCGGACTGCGTGTCGACCCGTTGTCGGTGACGTTCGTCCTCCTGATCACGGGTGTGGGCGCTCTGATCCACATCTACTCGATCGGGTACATGTCGAACGACGCCGATCGCCGTCGATTCTTCGCCTATCTCAACCTGTTCGTCGCCGCGATGCTGGTGCTGGTGCTCGGCAACAGCTTCGTGATGCTGTACCTGGGTTGGGAAGGCGTCGGTCTGGCCTCGTATCTGTTGATCGGCTGGTACCAGGATCGGCCCGCGGCCGCTACCGCCGCGAAGAAGGCGTTCCTGATGAACCGCGTCGGTGACGTGGGTCTGGCGCTGGCGATCTTCTTGATGTTCAAGCACATCGGCAGCACCAACTACGCCGAGGTGTTCGCCGGTGTCGGTGACCTGTCGCCCGGTGTGATCACCGCGATCGCCCTGTTGCTGCTGCTGGGTGCGTGCGGTAAGTCGGGCCAGTTCCCGTTGCAGGCGTGGTTGCCCGACGCGATGGAAGGCCCGACCCCGGTGTCGGCGCTCATCCACGCGGCCACGATGGTCACCGCGGGCGTGTACCTCATCGCCCGGTCGTCGCCGATCTACAACCTCACCGAGGACGGTCGGTTGGTCGTCACGATCGTCGGTGCGTTCACGCTGTTGTTGGGCGCGATCATCGGTTGCGCCTACGACGACATCAAGAAGGTGCTGGCCTACTCGACCGTGAGCCAGATCGGCTACATGATGTTGGCCGTCGGCCTCGGCCCGGTCGGTTACGCGTTGGGTATCGCGCACCTGCTGACCCACGGCTTCTTCAAGGCGGGCCTGTTCCTCGGCGCCGGGTCGGTCATGCACGCCATGAACGACGAGGTCGACATGCGTAAGTTCGGCGGGCTGGCGAAGAAGATGCCGATCACGGCCGCCACGTTCGGCCTCGGCTATCTGGCGATCATCGGTTTCCCGTTCCTGTCCGGGTTCTGGACCAAGGACGCCATCATCGAGGCCGCGTTCGGTCAGGAAGGCTGGCGCGGCTGGGTGTTCGGCGGTGCCGCGTTGCTCGCCGCGGGGATCACCGGCTTCTACATGACCCGACTGGTCCTGCTGACGTTCTTCGGCGAGGAACGGTGGCGCAAGACCACATCGGCGGACGGTCGGGCCTTCCAGCCGCACGAGGCGCCGACGGTGATGACCGTGCCGATGATCGTGCTCTCGGTCGGCTCCGTCGCGGCCGGTTTCCTGCTCATGTCGGGCAATACGCTCGCCGAGTTCCTCGTGCCCTCGGTGGGCACGCTCGTCGAGTCGGAGCACGGTGTGCTGCCGCCCGCGTTGGTGCCGTGGCTGACCGTGGGACTGTCCGCGCTCGGTGTGCTGTTGGCGTGGGCGCTGTTCGGCAAGAAGCCCACCCCCGTCGAGCGGCCGGAGAACGTGTCCTGGCCTGTGCGTGCCGCCCGTAATGATCTGTACGGCAACGCCCTGAACGAGGCGTTGGTCGCCAGGCCGGGCCTGTGGCTCACCCGCTTCGCGGTGTTCCTGGACAACCGGGGCGTCGACGGCGCGGTGAACGGGCTCGCTGCCGTGCTCGGCGGAGGGTCGAGCCGGTTGCGCCGGATGCAGACCGGATTCGTGCGGTCGTACGCACTGTCGATGCTCGGCGGGTCGTTCCTGCTCGTCGCCGCACTGTTGTTGGTGAGGTTCTCATGAGTTGGCTCGTTGCCCTGATCCTGCTGCCGCTCGTCGGTGCCCTCGTGGTGGCCGGGCTGCGCGACAACGACCGAGCGGCAACGCTGGTGGCGCTGGCCGTGGCCGTGGTGGAACTGCTGCTGGTCGTGCCCACGTGGTTGGCCTACGACCCGGGCGGTGAACGCCTCCAGCAGGTCACGTCGTTCGACTGGATACCCGCGCTGGGAGTGCACGTCTCGTTCGGCATCGACGGCATCGCGCTCGTCATGATCGCCGTGACGGCGCTGCTGGTGCCGGTGGTGATCGGCGTACTGAACTCCACGGACAAGCTCCCCGAAGGACGCTCGACCGGCGGGTTCCTGTCACTGATCCTGGTGCAGGAGGCGTTGACGATCGCCGTGTTCGCGGCGACCGACGTGTTCCTGTTCTACGTGCTGTTCGAGATCATGCTCGTGCCGATGTACTTCCTCATCGGCTTCTACGGTGGTCCGAAGCGGCAGTACGCGGCGGTCAAGTTCTTCCTCTACTCGTTCCTCGGCGGGCTCATCATGCTGGCCTCGGCCATCGGGGCCTACTCGCTGGCCGTCGACGAGTTGGGTGAGGGCACGTTCGACTGGGCCACTTTGGTCGCGGTGGTCAGCGATGCCCCGGTGGACACCCAGGTCTGGTTGTTCCTCGGGTTCTTCCTCGCGTTCGCGATCAAGGCGCCGCTCGTGCCGTTCCACACGTGGCTGCCCGACGCCGCGGGACAGGCCCCGGTCGCCGTCACGGTGCTGTTGGTCGGCGTGCTCGACAAGGTGGGCACGTTCGGGTTCCTGCGGTACAGCCTGCCGATGTTCCCCGACGCCAGTGAGCAGCTCGCTCCGCTGGTGCTGACGCTCGCCGTGCTGGGCGTGGTCTACGGGTCGATCCTCGCGGCCGGCCAGCAGGACATGAAGCGCTTCGTCGCCTACGTGTCGATCGCCCACTTCGGATTCATCGCGTTGGGCATCTTCGCGTTCACGCCACAGGCCACGGTGGGTTCGGCGACGTACATGCTCAACCACAGCCTCGCCACGGGCATGCTGATCCTGGTGCTGGGCATCGTCGCCGCGCGTGGCGGTTCGACCCAGATCTCCGACTACGGCGGCATGTTCAAACTGACGCCGATCCTGGGCGGCATGCTGCTGTTGGCGGGTATGTCGACGCTGTCCCTGCCGGGTACCAACTCGTTCATCAGCGAGTTCCTGGTGCTGCTGGGTGCGTTCGACTCCCGTCCGGTCTTCGCGATCATCGCCACGTTGGGCTTGGTGCTCGCCGCCGCGTACGTGCTGTGGCTGTACCAGCGGATCATGACCGGCCCGGTCAAGGGGGCCGCGCTCGTCGATGTCTCGGACGACGTGGCGCCGGAAAGTGCCGTCGGGGGTGGCGGCAGCGGGGAGGGCGGTACGGCGACGGCCGTCGCCCCGGAGAAGACCACCACCACGACTCGTAAGGCCATCCGTGACCTGTCCGGCAAGGAAATCGCGGTGCTCGCACCGCTCGTCGTGTTGATCGTCGGTCTCGGGTTCTACCCGAAGCCGGTGCTCGACACGGTGACGCCGTCGGTGGAAGCGACACTGCAAGCGGTGCAGGAAAGGTAATCCCAGCCGTGTTGAACCTTCATCTCGCCCAGCAAGGGCCCATCGAGGCGCCCGCCATCGACCTCCCGGCCGTCATGCCGCTGGTGATCGTTCTCGGTGCGGCGTGCATCGGGGTGTTGCTGGAGGCATTCCTGCCCAGGCAGCGACGTTGGATCTCGCAGGTGACGTTGAGCCTGCTGGCCATCGTGGCCGCCGGGGTGTCGCTGGCCCTCTACATCCCCGACGCCCCCGAGTACGGCGCCACGACGTTGAGCGACACCCTCGCCATCGACCCGCCGGCGCTCTTCCTGTGGGGGACGCTGCTCGCCCTGTCGGTGCCGGCGTTGCTGTTGATCGCCGACCGGACCGTGGAGCGGGGCGGCGCGTTCGTGGCCGAGGCGGGCATCAGTCCCGGTACGTTCCAGGACAAGGAACAGGCCGCGACGAGGTCCATGCAGACCGAGGTCTTCCCGCTCATGCTGTTCGCGTTGGGCGGCATGATGGCCTTCACGGCGGCCAACGACCTGCTCACGATGTTCGTGGCGCTGGAGGTGCTGAGCCTCCCGCTGTATCTGATGTGCGGGTTGGCACGTCGTCGGCGGCTGCTGTCGCAGGAGGCGGCGGTCAAGTACTTCCTGCTCGGTGCGTTCGCGAGTGCGTTCTTCCTGTACGGCCTCGCGTTGCTCTACGGTTACGCCGGTTCGGTGCGACTGTCGGACATCTCCCTCGCGGCGGCGGGTACCGACCGTTCGGACACGTTGCTGTTCGCCGGGCTCGGCCTGCTCATGGTGGGGCTGCTGTTCAAGGCGTCCGTCGGTCCGTTCCACGCGTGGACGCCGGACGTCTACCAGGGCGCGCCGACGCCGGTCACCGCGTTCATGGCCGCGTGCACCAAGGTGGCCGCGTTCGGTGGCATGCTGCGCGTGCTGACGGTGGGCTTCGAGTCGACCCACTGGGAGTGGCGTGGTGTGATGTGGGCTGTGGCCATCGTGTCGATGGCGATCGGCGCGGTGCTGGGGCTCACGCAGACCGACGTCAAGCGCATGATCGCGTACTCGTCGATCGCGCACGCCGGGTTCCTGTTGGTCGGTGCCATGGCACTCACCGACGACGGGCTGTCCGGGACTCTGTTCTACCTGCTCACATACGGTTTCACCACGTTGGCCGCGTTCGGGGTCATCTCGCTGGTGCGGGACGGAGGCGGCGAGGCCACCCACCTGTCGGCCTGGGCCGGACTGGCGAAGCGGTCCCCGCTGCTGGCGGCCGTGTTCACGTTCTTGCTGTTCGCTCTCGCCGGCATCCCGTTGACGAGCGGATTCGTCGGCAAGTTCGTGGTGTTCTCGGCCGCTCTGTCCGACGGTATGGCGCCGTTGGTGGTGACCGGGCTGGTGTTCAGCGCCGTGGCCGCGTTCTTCTACCTGCGGGTCGTGGTGCTGATGTACTTCTCCAAGCCCGCTGAGGACGGTCCCACCGTCAGCGTGCCGGGAACGTTCACCACCGCCGCCATCACGTTGGGCGTGGTGGTGACGCTGCTGCTCGGCATCGCGCCGACGTTCGCCCTCGACTGGGCGGGCGCGGGCGGCTTCTCGATCATGTCGTAACCGGTCGGTCCGGGGTGGTACGGTCGTGTGCCACCCCGGACACCGGATTCCCGCAGAGAAGAGGGTCTTTCGCTTCGACGTCTTCCGGTGTGTCGAGTGTGCCCCGCACCGGTCTCGACGTTTCGCACGGGTTTCCCGGTTACCTCGCCCTCTGCGGCTTCTTCGTCAACCGTGTCCGTCGACCACTGCCGCTGCGTCGTCTTGTGAGGCATCACGGGCGTCGTGCGAGCGATCGTCAGTCCTTCCCCGTAAGAGCGTTGGGCGGTCGGGGAGGGGATCGAACGAACCGGCCGGTGGCGTCGACGGCATATCCGCTGCTGATCGCCTTTGTGTAGCCAGTTACTTCGCTTGGGTCAATTATCGTCGACAACGTCACGATGTGGCGTGCTACCTGCGGGTCTCTGGTCCCGGACTCCGCCCATTAGGCTGTTGAGGACCGTTATCCCAGGGCCGAAAGGGCGGAGCCGACGTGTCAGTGCGTGATGGCACCATCGACGAGTTGCGCGCTGCAGTCGGACTGCAGATCGCGGACGAGGAGCTGCTGCGAACGCTCGTCGTCGGACTGAACGAGGTTGAAGAGATCCTGCGCGAAGTCGCGCGTAGCGAGGTGTCGGCCATAGAGGAGGCCGCACGCCACCTGGTCGACGCCGGTGGTAAACGTTTTCGTCCCATGTTCACGTTGCTGGCCGCCCAATTCGGCACCGGCGGTCGCCGTGACGACGTGATCACTGCAGCCGCTGCTGTTGAACTGGTTCATCTGGCCACGCTGTACCACGATGATGTGATGGACGAGGCCACGATGCGCCGAGGCGCTCCCAGCGTCAACGCTCGTTGGGACAACAGCGTGGCGATCCTGACAGGTGATTACCTGTTCGCACACGCCTCGCGGTTGGTGGCCGATCTGGGCACCGATGCGGCACGCATCATCGCCGAGACGTTCGGTGAACTGGTGACAGGACAGATGCGGGAAACCGTGGGACCCGGCGCCGATGACGACCACGTGGAGCACTACCTGTCCGTCATCGCGCAGAAGACCGGGTCGTTGATCGCCACGGCGGGTCGCTTCGGCGGCATGTTCTCGGGCGCTTCACCCGAGCACGTGGAAGCACTACGTCGTTTCGGTGACATCATCGGCACGGCGTTCCAGATCTCCGACGACATCATCGACATCACCTCGCCGTCCACCACCTCCGGCAAGGTGCAGGGCACGGATCTACGGGAGGGCGTGCGAACCCTGCCGATGTACTACGCCCTGGCCCATGATCCGGATCCTCGCCTGGTGGAGTTGCTGTCCGGTCCCCTCACCGATGACGCACTGGTGGAGGAAGCCCTCGAGCTGTTACGTCGTTCGGGTGGTCTCGAACGCACCCGTGCCACGCTCGCCGACTACGCTCGGCGCGCGAGGGAGGAGCTCGCCGTGCTGCCCGCGTCACCGGCGAGGGACGCCTGCGAGTCGGTCGCCGACTATCTCGTCGCACGGACCCACTAGGAAGGCAGCCTCATGTCCGTTTTCGGTCAGGTTTGGGTGTTCAGCGCGATCGCTTTCGTGCTGGGCGCTTTCCTCGCCTGGCTCTTCCTCGTTCGACCCGCGCAACGCCGCATCGGTGAGTTGCGACGCAGACTCGCCGAGGCGCAGAGAGCCCCCAAAGCCGCGACGTCGACGGGGAGCGCGACATCGGGCGCCCAGAACACATTGATCGCCCCCGCACCGGGCGGTGACGAGGACACCCCGATCGCGTCCCGTACGCGCCGTTTCGAACCCGCCGCCGAAACGCGGTCCGAGACCGCGGCGGGCGAGGCGACCGAACACCTCGCGCCGGGGCCTCGATGGCCTGAACAGGACAGTCTGCGGGGGAAGACGCCCTCGACGGCGCGATCGTCCGAGTTGGATGAGCTCGACGAGGAGTTCGCTCGGATCGACGCCTTCCACGAGGAAGAATTGGCCGGATCGGGGGACGCGCCCTCCGGTTCCGCCGAGCCCACCGAGTACCCCGGCGGTCACGCCGGCCGATTGAACGTCGATTCCCCCGGCGACGCGGGGGACACCGGCGGCGATGCGCACACCCGGCGGTCGACGAGCCTGTTCGATCCCGCATCGTCCTCGAACGCGTCCGCCGGGCCCGCTTCCGGCACGCCGCCCCAGGGCGCGGCCGAGGGCACGTCGTCGACCTCCGCGTTCGGCGGTAGGCCCGACAAAAGCGCCGAACGGCCTCTGCCCGAACGCACCACGATGCTGCCCAAACGTCAGCCCGGACGTTCGTCCCTTGAAAGCTTCGACCGGTCGAAGCCGATCCAACCGTCGATGCGGCCGGTCGAACGCCGGGAGCCGCAGTCGAGGCCGGAGCGTGGTGGCTCCTTGTTCGAACCCGCCGTCGCCCCGGCTCCCGCGTCCGACACGACACCACCCGCACGGGACACCTCCGCCGCCGGGTACGGGATGCCGCCCGGGCCGTTCGGTCCCGGTTCGGCCATGCCGAAGCCCGGTGGTGAACGGCCGTCGCCGGAGTTCACGGTCAAGGCCAGTGTCACCGCGCTGCGTTACTGCGTGGAGGGGTCGCCGGAATTCCCCCGCATGGTGGCGGAGGTGTGGTTCCGTTCCCCGGACGATGCCGAGCGGGTGGGTTTCCGTCCGTTGTCGTGAGAGCCGGTATAGGGGCTTGAGGCCCGTACGGCATGAGAAACAGGGCACCCCGCGGGGTGCCCTGTGGTGTTCGTGGCTTGTCTATTCGACTGTCCAGGTGTCCTTGCCGCGTAGGAGGGCCTGTAGGTCGGCGGGCTTGGCCTGGGCCGCCTGGTCGATCTGGGCGCGGACTTGGTCGTCGTAGGTGGGACGGGTGATGTGGCGGAAGATGCCGGTGGGGGTGTAGCTGAGGGTTTCGTCGCTGAGGCGGGACAGGGCGAAGGCGTAGGTGCTGTCGGCGATGGTGGGGTCGTGGACGATGAGGTTGTCCTCGCCGATCTCGGAGACCTTGCCGACTTCCAGGCCGCCCCAAGGGCTACGGGCCAGGCCGTATTCGCCTTCGGTGCCGAATCGGACGGGTTCGCCCGGGGTCAGGGGGATGATGCGGCGGGCGGATTCGTCGGCGTCTTTGAGCACGTCGAACGCGCCGTCGTTGAAGATCGGGCAGTTTTGGTAGATCTCCACCAGTGCTGAGCCGCGGTGTTGGGCTGCGGCGGTGAGGACCTCGGTGAGGCCTTTGCGGTCGGAGTCCAGGGCGCGGGCCACGAAGGTGGCTTCGGCGCCGATGGCCAGGGAGATGGGGTTGAACGGTGTGTCCAGCGAACCCATGGGCGTGGATTTGGTGATCTTGCCTGATTCGCTGGTGGGGGAGTACTGGCCCTTGGTCAGCCCGTAGATCCGGTTGTTGAACAGCAGGATCTTGAGGTTGACGTTGCGGCGTAGTGCGTGGATGAGGTGGTTGCCGCCGATGGACAACGCGTCACCGTCACCGGTGATCACCCACACCGACAGATCGGGCCGGGTGGTGGCCAGTCCGGTGGCGATGGCGGGTGCGCGGCCGTGGATGGAGTGCATCCCGTAGGTGTTCATGTAGTACGGGAAGCGGGACGAGCAGCCGATGCCGGAGATGAAGACGATGTTCTCGCGTTTCAAGCCCAAGGTGGGCAGGAACGACTGGACGGTGTTGAGCACGACGTAGTCGCCGCAGCCCGGGCACCACCGCACTTCTTGGTCGGACTTGTAGTCCTTGGTCTTCTGCTTTTCGTCGGTCGTGGGTACGAGGTCGAGTCCGCCCAGCTTCGGCAGACCCAGGTCGACTTGGGTCACTTGACCACGACCTCCTTGTCCGTGGGGGAAACGTTCGTGGCGATGTCGGTGAACACGTGTTCCAGTTCCTCTGCCTTAAACGGCAAGCCGGCGATCTTGGTGTGGGAGTGGATGTCGACGAGGTATTTCGCTCGCAACAGCCATGCCAGTTGGCCGGTGTTCATCTCCGGCACCACGACCTTGTCGTAGGAGCGCAACACCTCGCCCAGATTCGCCGGGAACGGGTTGAGATGCCGCAGATGGGCTTGTGCGATCGGAATGCCCTTGCGGCGCACCCTGCGGCAGGCAGCGCCGATGGGGCCGTAGGTGGAACCCCACCCCAACGCCAACACCCTCGCCTGACCGCCGGAGGGGTCATCCACCTCCACGTCCGGCACGTCGATGCCATCGACCTTGGCCTGGCGCAACCGCACCATCTTGTCGTGGTTGTCCGGATCGTAGGAGATGTTGCCCTTACCGTCGGCTTTTTCCAGCCCACCGACACGGTGCTGCAGTCCGGGCGTGCCGGGAATGGCCCACTCACGCGCCAGGGTCTGCGGGTCCCGCACATAAGGCCAAAACTCTTCCGAACCGTCAGCGGCGTTGGGTTTGGAGGCGAACTCCACCCGCAGATCCGGCAGCGAGTCCACATCCGGGATCAGCCACGGTTCCGAACCGTTGGCGATGGCACCGTCCGACAGCAACAGCACCGGGGTGCGATAGGTCAACGCGATCCGCGTGGCCTCCAACACGGCATCAAAGCAGTCCGCAGGCGAACACGGCGCGATCACCGGCACCGGGGACTCGCCGTTGCGGCCGTACATCGCCTGCAACAGGTCAGCCTGTTCGGTCTTGGTCGGCAACCCCGTCGAGGGGCCACCCCGCTGCACGTCGATCACCACCAACGGCAGCTCGATCATCACACCCAGACCGATCGTCTCCGACTTCAACGCGATCCCGGGCCCGGAAGTGGACGTCACCCCCAACGCGCCACCGTAGGAGGCACCCAACGCCGCACCGATACCCGCGATCTCGTCCTCCGCCTGGAAGGTGATCACACCGAAGTTCTTGTGCTTGGACAGCTCATGCAAAATGTCCGAGGCCGGAGTGATCGGATAGGTGCCCAACAACACCTGCAACCCCGACAGCTGGCCGGCCGCCACGATCCCGTACGCCAACGCGGTATTACCGGTGATCTGCCGATACGTACCCTTGGGCAACTTCGCCGGCGCCACCTCATAGGTGGTCTTGAACGCCTCGGTGGTCTCGCCGTAGTTCCATCCAGCCCGAAACGCCAGAATGTTGGCCTCGGCGATCTGCGGCTTAGCGGCGAACTTCTCCCGCAAAAACGCCTCAGTGCCCTCGGTGGGCCGGTGGTACATCCACGACAACAACCCGAGCGCGAACATGTTCTTGCACCGCTCGGCATCCTTTTTGCCCAACCCGGTCTCAGCCAGCGCACCCTGCGTCAAGGTGGACATCGCCACCTCGTACACCTCGTACGCCGACAACGAATCATCGGTCAACGGGTTGGACTCATACCCAACCTTGGCCAGATTCCGCTTGGTGAACTCATCGGTGTTGACGATCACCATGCCGCCCGCGGGCACATCCCCGATGTTGGCCTTCAACGCCGCGGGATTCATCGCCACCAACACATCCGGCCGATCCCCCGGCGTGAGGATGTCGTAATCGGCGAAATGCACCTGAAAGCTGGAAACCCCCGGAATGGTGCCCTGCGGCGCCCGGATCTCAGCGGGAAAGTTCGGCAACGTCGCCAGGTCATTGCCGAACGCGGCGGCCTCCGACGTGAAACGATCACCCGTCAGCTGCATACCATCGCCGGAATCACCCGCGAACCGAATCACCACTCGATCAAGCCGGCTGACTTCAGTGGAACGGGCGGACCTCAGCGCGCTCTTCTCGCCGTTGCCGCCTGGACATGTGCTCATGAGCCAGCAAATACCTCTCTCCCGACTCCGGCGCAGGACGCGCTCACACTTCGAGATTACTTGTAGTTTTCAGGCCCCGGCTGGGCCTGTGACCCGGGTTACCTGTAACCGGCGGTAACAGGATACCCCCGTTCGTGGCGGCGGATCAGCGGCCCGGTGTCGGTGGTCGTTCCAGCAAGGTCGACAGCACCACGGTGGACACCGTCCGGTCGATGATCTCCAATCCTCGCAGGCGTTCCAGCGCGTCCTCCAGGTGATGGATGTCGGCGGCACGCAGGTGCACGATCGCGTCGGCCGCGCCCGACACCGTGTACGCGGCGACGACCTCCGGCAGTGGTTCCAGATGGGCTCGGATCCGCGTCGGGGAGACGTTGCCCTGGCAATGCACTTCGACGAACGCCTCCGTCCCCCACCCGAGCGCCTCCGGGTCCACCACGGCGGTGAAGCCACGCAACACCCCGGTTTCACGCAGTCGGTCGACCCTGCGCTTCACGGCGGGGGCCGACAGTCCGACGACCTTGCCGATCTCGGCGTAGCTCGATCGCGCATTGGCGACCAGGCACGAAACGATGCGTTGATCCAGCTCGTTCATACGCAACGTTTAGCACACAGATACGCAAGTAATGACAATTGATCGCCGTATCAAGTGCCACATACATTCGAAGCATGCGCGTGCCAATGCCCCGTCACTATGTGATGTGTCCCCCGCGTCACTTCGCCGTGGACTACGCCATCAACCCGTGGATGGACCCGACCGTGCCCGTCGATCCGGAGCGCGCCATGCGGCAGTGGACAGAGCTGCGCGACACCTACCGCCGGCTCGGGCATCAGGTCGAGGAAGTGGAACCCCAACCGGGGCTGCCCGACATGGTGTTCGCCGCCAACTCGGGAACGGTCGTGGAAGGTCGGGTGCTCGGCGCCAAGTTCGCCACCCGTGAGCGGGCCGCGGAAGCCGAACACTTCCGTCGCTGGTTCCTCGAACACGGCTTCCAGGACGTCACGATGCCGCAGGAGACCAACGAGGCCGAAGGCGACTTCGCCTGGACCGGGCGTCTGCTGTTGGCGGGGACGGGTTTCCGCACCGACCCGCGCGCGCACGCCGAGGCGCAGGAGATCCTGGGCGTACCCGTGATCTCGCTTCGCCTGGTGGACCCGCGTTACTACCACCTGGACACCGCGTTGTTCGTGCTGTCGGAGGCCGACGACGAACAGCCCGCCCAGATCGCGTACTACCCGGACGCCTTCTCCCCGGGATCGCAGCGGGTGCTGCGCAGACTGTTCCCCGACGCGGTGCTCGCCGACGCCGCCGACGCCGAATGCTTCGGGCTCAACGCGGTCTCGGACGGGCGCCACGTGATCCTGCCCGTGGAGGCGACCGCGCTGGCCGAGAAAGTGGCCGCACGCGGCTACGAGCCGGTGTTCGTGGACATCTCCGAACTACGCAAGGCCGGCGGTGGCCCCAAGTGCTGCACGATGGAGATCCGCAAGTAGGGGCGAGCTTTCAGGCCCGTGCGGATGCGCGGCCTCGGAAGAGGCGGTGCCACGCCAAAGCGAGCACGAACAGCGCGCCACTGGTCAGGCCGATGGTGCCCGCGATGGAGGAGTCGAGCACCAACGCCGTGCGGTGGCCCACCAACGAGCTCACCCAGCCCGCGGCGACCGCGACCACCAGCATCGTGCCGAGGCGTCGGGTGAGCAGTCGCGCCGTGACGGCGGGCACGACGAAGAACGTGATCACCAGGATCGCGCCGAGACTGTCGAACGCGACGACGGCCGTGCCCACCACCACGACCAGCAACATCCGTCCCACGAGCTCGCCCCGCAGTCCGGCCAACTCGGCGAAGTCGGGATCGAAGGTCGCCGTCTGCAGTGGCCGCCACAGCAGCACGGTGAACACCACCGTGCACCCGGCCGTCAGGCCGGTGGCCAGCAACGAGATGGGCACCGTGGTGCCGAGGACGTCCACTGTGCGCAGCGGGGCGAAGGTGATGTCGCCGTAGATGGCGGAGTCGAGGTCGATGTGCGCTCCCGAGGCGTAGGCGCTGATGCCCAGGACGCCGAGGGAGAACAACGCGGGGAACGCGAGAGCCAACGCCGCGTCGGAGGCCACCACCCCGGTCCGTCGAAGCCACTCCGAACCGGCCACGCACAGCACTCCGAACGCGGTGGCACCCAACACGGTCGCCGCCGACCCACGGTCTCCCGTGAGGAGGAACACCAACACGATGCCGGGCAGTACGGCGTGGCTGACCGCGTCGGGCAACAACGCCTGACGGCGCAGCACGAGGAAACTCCCGAGCAGCGCACACGACGTGGACAGCAGCCCGGCGATCACCACGATCATGACGTCGTCGGGGGTCATGCCGAACGCTCCTTGCGGTGGGCCTTACGGACGCGGGCGAGCACTCCGCGATGCGGCGCGAACACCACGGACACCAGGGCGATCCCGGTGGCCAACAGGACGATCACCGGACCCGCGGGCAGTTCGGCATGGCCGGAGAGCACGCCGCCGAGCGCACCGCAGACGGCCCCCACCAGACCCGACAACGGCACCAGCGTCGACAGCCGCTTGGTCACCTGCCGCGCCGCCACGACGGGTGCCACGAGCAGCGCCACCATGAGGATGGCGCCGACCGTTCGCACGCCGAGGACCACGGCCAACGCCAACAGCCCCGTGCTCGCCGCGTCCACGGCCCACGTCGGCACGCCCACGACCGCCGTGAAACCCGGATCGAAGGTCGCGCTGCGTAGCACGCGGAACCCCACCGTGACCGCGGCCAACGCCACCGCGCCCAGCACCAGGGCGATGGCGATGTCGCGTTCGGACATTCCGGCCGTCTGACCCAACAGGTAGCCCGTCAGGCCGGACTGCTGACTGTTCTCCGTCGCGGAGATATGGGTGATCAGCACGATGCCGAGGGCCAGGGACACCGACAGCACCACCCCGATGGCCGCGTCGGGTCGGAGTCTGCCCGTGCGTTCGAGAGCGATCATGGCGAAGGCCGCCAACGCCGCCGAGATCGTCGCCCCCAGTAACAGCGTCTCCGGCACCTTCGCGCCGGTCGCCAGGAAAGCGACCGCGACCCCGGTCAGTGTGCCGTGGCTCATGGCGTCACCGAACATGCTCCGGCGCCGCAACACCGCCAGCGGGCCGAGCGCGCCGGCCACGAATCCGACGACGGCGGTGCCGACCACCACCACCGCGTCCGGATAGGACAACGGGAGCGCGGACAACAGTCTCTCGATCATGAGTCCAGCACCAGGGGAGCGATGCCGTAGGCGCGTTCGAGGTTCTCGGCGGTGAGCACGTCGGCCACCGGTCCGTCCGCCACCACACCACCGGCCAGCAACACGGCATGGTCGAACCTGCGCAACACCGTGCGCAGATCGTGGTGCACGACGATGACCGAGACACCCTCCCGGCACAGGTTCGTGAGCACGTCCAACAGCGCCGACTCCGTGCGAGCGTCCACGGCGGTGAACGGCTCGTCCAGGACCACCAGCTCGGCGCGCTGGGCTAGCGCGCGTGCCAGGAACACCCGCTGTCGTTGTCCTCCGGACAATTCGTCGATCGGACGGTCGGCGAGGTCGACCACGCCCACCTGTTCCATCGCCTGGGCCACCAGTTCGTCGTCGGTGGGGGTGAGGCGCCGCCACCAGCCCCGATGCGGATAACGGCCCATCTCCACCACCTGCACGGCCGTGATGGGGAAGTCCTTGGTCACCGAGTCCTGCTGCGGTACGTACGCCACCTTGCGGCGCACCCGGGACAACGGCTGCCCCAGCAGTCGCACCCGCCCCTGGGTCGACGGCACCAGCCCCAACGCCGCTTTCACCAGCGTCGATTTGCCGGCGCCGTTCGGGCCGACCACCGCGGCCAACGCCGCCGAGGGGATGTCCACGGTGACGCCCGAGAGCACGTTCCGGCCACCGTAGGACGCGCTGAAGTCCACGAGGCTCAACGCGGGCGTGGTCTTGTGGGGTCGTGTCCCGGAGGGTGCGCTGCCGAAGGTCGGGGTCATCGCAGTCCCTCCGCGATCCGCTCGGCGTTGGCCCGGACCATGCCGAGGTAGGTGCCCTCGGCGGTGCCGTCCTCGCCGGTGGAGTCGGAGTACAGCGGGGCGCCGAGTCGCGCCTGCCCACCTCGGTGGCGGACAGCGGCCAGTACGGCGTTCACCGTCCTGTCCGACACACTCGTTTCCACGAACACAGACTTCACCTCGCGTTCGGCCACGATTTCGGCGACCCGGTTGATGTCGGCGGTGCTCGCCTCCTGTTGCGTGGAGATCCCCTGAATCGCCAGCACTTCCAGGTCGAAGGCCCTTCCCAGGTATCGGAAGGCGTCATGTGAGGTCACCAGCACCCGGGACCGTTCGGGGATGTCCGCCAACAGGGCGCGTGCCTCCTCGCCGACGGCGAGCACTCGCTCGCGATAGGCCACGCCGCGACGGCGATAGTCGTCCGCGTGGGCCGGGTCCAGCTCGGCGAGCTGCGCGGTCACCGCGTCCACCACGTACGCCCACAGGCGCGGCTCGAACCACACGTGCGGGTCGTACTCCTCCTCGGGGCCCGCGTCGGGCGGAGGTGACAGCAGGAGGTGTTCGGGTACCGCCTCCCCGGCGAACAGCACCGGCTTGGTTTCCGCGACCGCCTGCAACGTCCGCATCAACGAGCCCTCCAGGTGCAGGCCCACGGCGACCACGAGGTCGGCGCGGCGCATCTGTTGCAGATCGCTGGCCTTGGCCTGGTACAGGTGCGGGTCGACACCGGGGCCCATCAACCGCACGGTGGTCACGTGTTCACCACCGATCTCGCGCACGGTGTCGTCGAGGAACGTGGTCGTGGTGACCACCCGTACGGGGTCCTCCCCGGAGTGCGGGTCGAGGGTCGCCGATTCCGACGCGGGATGCAGTGCGTAACCCACCGCCAGCGACACGATGAGCGTGGCTGTCAGCACCACGAGCGCCAACGCGCGCATGTCCCTTCGGCGGGCGCGTCGACGTTGTCGTGCCAAAGACGCCGCGTCGGACGAACCCATCGATCACCCCTTTTTCGTCATGCCGAAATTTAGAATAAGGCGAGGCGAATATCCACGGCCGAGAGTGAGATCTCCGTCGCAGAGGATCGCGGACGCGGTCCGGGTACCCAGCACAGTGCGAAGCCACGACATCGCGCCACCGAGGGTGTGCGGAACACCGCCGTGAACTGAGCCGTTTGACATGTGGGGGCCGGACGAACTGCGTTCGACCGCTGTGAGGAGGAGGCAGAGCACGTGCACAAGCACCGCAACGGGCTGAAGACGGCGTTGCTGCTCGGCCTGCTCAGCGCGATGATCGTTGGGATCAGTGGGCTGTTCGGCAGGGGAGCCCTGGTCATCGGACTCCTCGTCGCGCTGGCTGTGAACGGCTACGCCTACTTCAACTCCGACACCCTCGCGCTGCGCGCCATGCGCGCCCGGCCGGTGTCCGAGGCGGAGCAGCCCGCGATGTACCGCATCGTCAGGGAGCTGGCCACGTCGGCGCGGCAACCCATGCCCCGCCTCTACGTCAGTCCGACACAGGCGCCCAATGCCTTCGCCACCGGCCGTAACCCGAGGAATGCGGCCGTGTGCTGCACTGTCGGTATCCTGCAGATCCTCGACGAACGAGAGCTGCGTGCGGTGCTCGGCCACGAACTGGCCCACGTGTACAACCGCGACATCCTCATCTCCAGTGTCGCCGGGGCACTGGCCAGTGTCGTCAGTTTCCTCGCCAACATGGCCATGTTCGCGGGGATGTTCGGCGGCAACCGGGAGAACGGCGTGAACCCGCTCGCCTCGCTGCTGATCGTGCTCCTCGGGCCGATCGCCGCGGGGATCGTGCGCATGAGCGTCAGCCGGTCCCGCGAGTACCAGGCCGACGCCTCCGGCGCCGAACTCACCGGTGACCCACTCGCCCTGGCGTCGGCGCTGCGGAAATTGGAACGCGGCACGCGGGCCCTACCACTGGCGCCCGAACCGAAGGTCGCGGCGCAGTCGCACCTGATGATCGCCAACCCGTTCCGGCCGGGTGAGCGGGTGGCGCACCTGTTCTCCACGCACCCACCCATCGAGGAGCGGGTGCGCAGGCTGGAGGAGATGGCCAGGCGGTCGTTCTGACGAAGTGGCGTAGCGCGCGGGGTGCCCTCGTCACCCCGACGCGCCCGCGTCGCGGGCCACGGACATCACATAGTCGCCGTAGCCGCTCTTGGCGAGCTTCGCGCCCAGCTGATAGCACTCGTCGGGAGTGATGAACCCCATCTGCAACGCCACCTCCTCCAGGCACGCGATACGCACTCCCGTGCGACGCTCCAGCACCTGCACGAACAGGCTGGCCTCCAGCAAGGAGTCGTGGGTGCCCGTGTCGAGCCAGGCGAAACCGCGACCCAGCGTGTGCATCCGGGCCCTGCCCTGGCGCAGGTAGGTGAGGTTGACGTCGGTGATCTCCAATTCACCGCGTGCGGAGGGGGTGAGTCCCTTCGCGATGTCCACGACCTGGTTGTCGTAGAAGTACAGGCCCGTGATCGCGAGGTTGGACTTCGGTTTGCTCGGCTTCTCCTCGATGGACAGGAGGTTGCCGTCGGCGTCCACCTCCCCGACGCCGTAGCGTTGCGGGTCCTTGACGGCGTATCCGAACAGGGCGCAGCCGTCGAGGTTGGTCGCCTGTTCCCGGAGCAGGCCGGAGAAGCCGCGGCCGTGGAAGATGTTGTCACCGAGGATCAACGCCACGCTGTCGTCACCCACGAAGTCGGCGCCGATGATGAACGCCTCGGCGAGGCCGTTCGGACTGGGTTGCTCCGCGTATCGCAGGTCGATACCCCACTGGCTGCCATCGCCGAGCAGCCGCTGGAAGTTCGGCAGGTCGCTGGGGGTGGAGATGACCAGGATCTCCCTGATCCCCGCCAGCATCAGGACCGACAGCGGGTAGTAGATCATCGGCTTGTCGTAGACGGGCAGCAGCTGCTTGGACGTTGCCTGGGTGATCGGATGCAGCCGGGTCCCGCTGCCGCCGGCCAGCACGATGCCTTTCATACGCCCCCTCCGCGTGCCGTTCGACCTGTGCACGTGCGTGGGCAGAGTATCGCGCGACGGCCGTCCCTCCGAGCAGGGCGAGAGAGCCGGCCGTCGCGTGGACCGGACATCACACCGGGAACGACTCCGGCGGTCGGTGGAAGCGGACGGCGTGGATCGGCGGGTGTCGGCGGGCTCACCCGGGCCGGGGCGACACCGCGCAGGGGGAGGCCGGCGAGGACGTGCTCTCGCCGGTCCCGTTCAGTGACCACCCGCGCCCGGTTCGATCGAAGCCACCGTGAGTTGGTTGCCCGGAAGCTCGTCGCTGGCGCAGCCGGTGCCGGGAATCTCCACGAACAGGGACGCGGTCTCCTTCGGTGGGTAGATCCGCAGTCCACGCACCTCCGTCGGCTGACACACCGCGGGGTCGAAATTGGCCACCTGGGTGAATCCCACGTCGGCGTGTGCGACTTCGCCCGGCCGCAGTGTCAGAGCCTGACCCTTCTGGCCCGTGTGCGTCGCCGGTTTCCCGACCTGGTGTCCGTCCTCGCCCGCGACGTAGGAGACGCCGGGGAAGCCGTGGAGCACGCAGGGGAAGTCGCTGACGTTGGTGAATTTCAGCGGCCGGTACACGGTGCCCGCGGCTCCCTCGGCCTCGCCGAGCGCCAGGGACAGGTCCTTCGACGCGCAGTAGTCGGGGTCGGGTGGTGGCTGTTTCGCCTCGGCGTCGGGAGTGTTCGCCCGGCCGTCGTCCGGCTCGGCCGCCGCACCCGGTTCGAGGGCCGATGCAGCGGGTGGGGACGAGTCCGCCGCCGCGTTCGCGCTCTGATCGGTTTTGGTTCCGCTGGTTTCGGTGCTGCACGCGCTCAGCACCAGTGCCGTACCGACGGCCACCAGGAGTACGTCGGTCCCGATGATTCGTTTCACGGCCACCACCCCATCTCCTCGTGGATTCTTACCCGTGGACGCGGCATGCATGCCAAGAAGTTGCCTCGGGTGGGGACGAACCATCCGATCGGAGGGGTCGAAACACCGCCACGCGTGTTTAACGCCGGTGACGTCACTCGTTCGGGATGGCCGGTGGTGGGGGACGAAGCCCCTGAGGACGTCCACGCGCCGACGGTCCGGGATCACCGAAGAACCTACGGGGACGGTAAAGACGATGAACGGACCCGCCGTCGCGGGTCCGTTCATCACCGCAGGTCACGCAGCGGGTGTCACCGGTAGTTGGTGAACTGCGTCCGGCCTGGGGTGATGCCCTCGGGGTGGCTTCTGACCTGTGAGTTGGTGCTTGTCGGTTGCCGTTAGTAGTTGTCGTTGACGAGTGCCATTTGTACCCGTTCTGTACCGGCATGGTGATCTCTTGTGTCGCACCACCGGCGTGTAGGTCCGCATCTTGCGAAGGCTGAGAGTACGGTGTCGGGGTGTTGGAATTGGTGGGTGGTGCGCTCATCGGGCTCATTTTGTCTCTTACATTGCAGGCGTATCTTCGCCCGTTTGCCTCTCTTATGGAGAGGATTGGTAGGAGGCACTTCTCGAAACCGATCTTGGTTCATGTTGAACATGATCCGTCGATCGTGTGGAACGGCGAGCCTGATTGGGTTCCGCTGTCTGTCTATATTGACGATCCGATGCGCATGGCTCGTATTAACCCTTTGAATAGAGATGAATGGGTTGAACAGGCGCGCTTGGCGAACGCTGTCGATGCCGGAATGACCTTCCTGAAGGCGACTATTCAAGCGAAGTCTGATGCCGCAGTCGTTATTGAGTCGGTGCGTGTCGTTGTTCATAGGAAAGTGCAACTTGATGGGGGCATGATTTTGACTCGGCCGACAGGTGGTGCTGACCTTGTACCCCGGAGGATCGAAATAGATTTCGACTTCAATCCGAATTCGCCGCTGGTTACTTGGTATAAAGCTGGTGGGGAACCGGGAAAGCCTATCTCGATCAATCTTTCAAGCGGCGAGATTGAGCAGTTCCATATCTGGGCGAAGGCCTATCAAGGGGTGGAGGCTGTGAGGTACGAGTGGTCATTTGAGCTGTTATTACTGGTTGAGGGAGCTCGGCGTGTGCATCGTATCGATGACAACGGAAAGCCGTTCGTCACAGTCTGCCCTGGGAACCTCCCCGCTCGTTTTAACCTTCCGGGTACGAACGAGTGGCGTGAAAGCTTAGGCTGAACTCGCAACAAGAGCGGAGGTGGTGTGCCATCCCGTCTGACCTGGCGTAGCCCGATCACGCTGTGTCAAGGGGGCAACCTTCGTGCTGTGGTGAGGGACGTTGCCAGGCTTGCCCCCTTGGCGCGGCGTGATAGCCCTCGGGGAGGTCAGACGGGATGGCACATCCCCGGGACCACCGACCAACCGCAACGCCCACGTTTTATCTCGGCCATCCCGGAGACCTGCCCGCCCGGCGAGGGCATCTCTTCTTCCCTTCACGGCGGCCCCGCCGTGGTTCCCGGACCGCCTGCCTT
>SMEK01000216.1_pt1 | contig 24247 bp, 21 predicted proteins | sample 2456371 | NCBI WGS metagenome assembly SMEK01 (sample SAMN10132590, study PRJNA489261) | soil metagenome | isolation source: day1 antibiotic-loamy sand soil ammended with composted manure from dairy... | place: USA | collected 2015-04-01
TCCGCCTGCTTCTTCGGAATCTTGCGCACCCAGATCGGCGCCAGCGTGCAGTTCTCGAGGATAGTCAGGTGAGGGAAAAGGTTGAAGTGCTGGAACACCATGCCAACCTCGCGGCGCACCTCGTCGATCTTTTTCAGGTCGTTGGTGAGTTCCTTGCCCTCGACGATGATCCTGCCCTTCTGGTGTTCCTCAAGCCGGTTGATGCAGCGGATCATGGTCGACTTGCCGGAGCCGGACGGCCCGCAGATGACGATGCGCTCCCCACGCATGACCTTGAGATTGATATCCTTCAGCACGTGGAACTCGCCGTACCACTTGTGCATACCGATGATCTCGACGGCGACATCGGTTTCGGAGATCTGCATCTTTGAAGGATCGATGGCGATTTCGTCGGCCGTGACTGCGTTCTCGGTGGCCATGAAGGGTTCCCCTTGCCTATCGTTTGTGGCCGGTATCTAGCCGGCGCTCCATATATTGCGAATAGCGCGACATGCCGAAGCAGAAAATCCAGAAGATCGCGGCAGCGAAAACATAGCCTGTCTTGGCCGTCTGGGGGGTAGCCCATGTCGGGTCGCCCGAAATATTCTGCTTCACGACACCCAGCAGGTCGAACATAGAGATGATAAGCACCAGAGTGGTGTCCTTGAACATCCCTATGAAGGTGTTGACGATGCCGGGAATGACCAGCTTCAGGGCCTGCGGCATGACGATGAAGCCCATCTTCTGCCAGTAGTTCAGGCCGAGCGAGTCCGCGCCCTCATACTGCCCCTTCGGGATCGCCTGCAACCCGCCGCGCACCACTTCCGCCATATAGGCGGAGGCGAACAGAGCCACACCTATCAGGGCCCGCAGAAGCTTGTCGAATGACATGCCCGGCGGCACGAAAAGCGGCAGCATGAAACTTGCCATGAAAAGCACGGTTACCAGCGGCACGCCGCGCACCGTTTCGATGAAGATCACCGAAAGAAGCTTGACGACCGGCATCGTTGACCGTCGCCCCAGTGCCAGCACAATGCCCAGCGGCAGCGAGACCACAATTCCCACATAGGAAATCACCAGCGTGACCATGAGCCCGCCCCAGAGCGGAGTCTCCACATAGGGCAAGCCGAACCAGCCGCCGACCAGCAGGAAGAACGCGACGAAGGGAAACACGACGAAGAAGAGAATCGCGTTCAGCCGTTTGAATGGCACGCGCGGAATGAGCAGCGGCGCCAGCAGCGCAACGAAGATGATGCCGGTGAGGATCACCCGCCACCGCTCCTCCAACGGGTAGCGTCCGAACATGAACTGGCCAAACCTGCCGCTGACGAACGGCCAGCAGGCGCCCGACCATCCTTCCGGAAGCTGCCCTCCCTGCTCCGTGGTCAGGCAGGCGGTGCGATCCGCACCGACCCAGATTGCGTCGAAGAACAGCCAGTTGAGGATCTGCGGCACCGACCAGCCGAGGAACAGCACCGCCAGTATGGTCAGCACCGAGTCAGTCGGCGTCGCGAACAGGTTCTTTCGCAGCCAGGCGCCTATGCCGACCTGAGAGCGGGGCGCGGCTTCCGCCAGGAGCATCTCGGTGCGAACCCAGGACATGTCATGTTCCTGCATGGCCTAGCGCTCCTTCAAAGCCATTTTGGCGTTGAACCAGTTCATGAACAGCGATGTCAGAATGCTGATGCCGAGGTACACGATCATGAAGATCACGACGACCTCGATGGCCTGGCCGGTCTGGTTGAGAATCGTGCCGCCGATTGCATACAGGTCCGGATACCCGATCGCCACCGCAAGGGAGGAGTTCTTGGTCAAATTCAGATACTGGCTGGTCAGCGGCGGAATGATGATGCGCATCGCCTGCGGGATGACGACGAGCCGCAATCCCTGCCTGGAGCTAAGCCCCAGCGCCGAATAGGCTTCCGTCTGCCCTTTTGGCACGCCGATTATGCCTGCGCGTACGATCTCGGCAATGAACGAGGCCGTGTAGAACGACAAGGCCAGATACAGCGAAAGGAACTCCGGCTTCACATTCATGCCGCCGGTAAGATTGAACGTTCCCTTTTGCGGATATTCGACGGTTGCCGGGAATCCAGTCAGCACAAAGGCCAGCACCGGCAGGCCGATGATCAGCGTCACCGATGTCCAGAATACCGGGAACTGCTGGCCTGTCGCCATCTGCCGGGCCCGCGCACGCCGCGCCACGTACCAGCTCAGCACGGCGCCGATAACCAGCCCCGCCAGAACAAGCCATGCCTGATCCCCCCAGATGATCTGTGGGAAGTAGAAACCGCGATTGTTGAGATAGGAGCCGAAGGGCAGCGCAAGGCTATCGCGTACGCTGGGCAATAGCGCAAGCACTCCCTGATACCAGAACAGAATCACCAGCAGCGGCGGAATGTTGCGGAAAATCTCGACGTAGACCGTAGCCAGTTTTCGAATCAGCCAATTCCTGGACAGGCGGCCTATGCCAACCAGAAAGCCGATGATGGTGGCCGTGATGATGCCGCTGATTGCCACCGCCAGCGTGTTGAGAATGCCTACCAACAGCGCTCTGGCGTAAGACGAATCGGAATCGTACTCGATCAGCCGATCTGCGATGTCGAAGCCGGCACGGCCTTTCAGGAAACCGAATCCGGTCGCAATGTTGGAGCGATTGAGGTTCTCGATCGTGTTGCCGACGATCCACCACAGGCCAAGGGCCAGCAATGCCATCAGCATCACCTGGAAGACGATGCCGCGCACCTTGGGATCGTAGATCAGCGATCCACGCGCGGCTTCCTCCGGGATGACGTCTTGTGCCACAGGGTTCCCCTTCCCATGACTTCATACCCCGACCATCCGGTCTTTAACTCTGAACGGCAGAGGCAAGAAGGGCCGGAGAAGGACTCCTCCGGCCCGATTCAAGTGCTTTAGCGGATCGGCATGCCGTACTGCAGGCCACCCTTGGTCCACAGCGCATTGATGCCGCGCGATATCTTCATCGGGCTGCCGCTGCCGACATTGCGCTCGAAGATCTCGCCGTAATTGCCGACAGCCTTGACGATGTTGACCACCCAGTCGTTGTCGAGGCCAAGATCGGTTCCGATCTTGGTTTCGGATTCGGTGCCCAGAAGACGGCGGATATCGGGGTTATCCGAGTTCTTCATCTCTTCGACATTGGCCTGGGTCACGCCCGCCTCCTCGGCGTTGAGCAGCGCGTAATAGGTCCACTTGACGATGTCGAACCACTTGTCATCGCCCTGGCGCACGGACGGGCCGAGCGGCTCCTTGGAGATGATTTCGGGCAGCACGACGTGATCGTCCGGCGATTTCATCTGCAGGCGCACAGCATAGAGGCCAGACTGGTCAGTCGTGTAGGCGTCGCAGCGGCCGGCGTCATAGGCGGCGTTGGCTTCCTCGAACTTCTCGAACACGACGGGGTTGTATTCCATCTTGTTCGCCTTGAAGTAGTCGGCGAGGTTCAACTCCGTGGTCGTGCCGGACTGTACGCAGACCGCCGCGCCCGAAAGCTGCAGGGCCGAATTCACGCCCGGGAGCTTCTTCGCGTTGATCATGAAGCCCTGGCCGTCATAGTAGGTGACGCCCGCGAAATTCAGGCCCAGCGCCGTGTCCCGGTTGATGGTCCAGGTGGTATTGCGCGACAGGATGTCGACTTCGCCGGACTGCAGCGCAGTGAAGCGGTCCTTGGCGCTCAGGCCAGTAAACTTGACCTTGGTGCCATCACCGAAAATGGCGGCGGCCACTGCCCTGCAAAAATCGACGTCGATTCCAGTCCACTCGCCCTTGTCGTTGGGGGCCGAAAAGCCCGCAAGGCCGGTGTTCACGCCGCATTGCACGAAGCCCTTGGCCTTCACGTCGCTCAAGGTGTCGGCCGAGGCGGTCGATACCATGAAGCCGACTGCCGCCGCTCCCATAATGCCGATTGCAATGTGTTTCATAACCCACAAACCCTTTTATTTTCCGTTGTTAGGGTAAACCCTGGTTTATCCGTGTGAACGCAGCCCGCCCGCCGACCCATTCCGAGCGCTGGCGCTTCGTGTGACGCGGATGCTGCCTCCCATTCACGAACTACATCGAAGGCGATTATTTTTGTGAGGTCAACAGAAAATGACCATCGCCGACAGGCAAGACGAGCGTCAATTTGGCTGTCCGGCATGTGAAGACGAGCACCTTGGCCCACCGGAAGCGACAGGGTGGCGCGGTTGCGCACATGACGCGGGCGCACTATCCCTGTCTCATTCCTGGCAAGGTGAAACAACATGGCCAAAAGCGACGCAAATTGGGGCATAAACACACGTCTAGCCCATGGTGGCAACGACCCACGCGACTATTACGGCTTCGTCAACCCGCCCGTCGTACATGCCTCCACCGTGCTTTTTCCCGATGCCGCTACCATGGTGTCGCGATCGCAGAAATACACCTATGGAACGCGCGGAACGCCGACAACGGACGCGCTGGCGCAGGCCATGAATGAGCTGGAAGGTTCGGTCGGCACCATCATCGTACCCTCCGGCCTGGCGGCGGTCACCGTGCCCCTGCTGGCCTTTGCCCGCGCCGGCGACCATGTGCTGATCGTTGATTCGGTCTATCACCCCACGCGCCATTTCGCCGATACGATGCTGACGCGGCTTGGGGTCGAGGTCCAGTATTACGACCCCCGCATTGGCGCAGGCATTGCCGATCTCATGAAGGCGAATACGCGCATCGTCTTCACCGAATCGCCCGGCTCGAACACCTTCGAGGTGCAGGACATCCCGGCCATCGCCAAGGCAGCGCATGCCGGCAACGCCATTGTCATGATGGACAACACCTGGGCGACGCCCCTGTACTTCAGGCCTCTGGAGCACGGAGTGGACATTTCCATCCAGGCCGCGACCAAATATCCAGCCGGCCATTCCGATATTCTCCTTGGTACTGTTTCGGCCAACGAATCGTGCTGGAAACAGCTCCACGAGGGCTTCATCACCCTCGGTTGCTGCGCAGGCCCGGACGATGTCTATCAGGTCCTGCGCGGGTTGCGGACAATGGGCGTCCGCCTCGATCACCACAGCAGAAGCGCCTTGGAGATCGCAAGTTGGCTGGAAACCAGGGAAGGTGTTGCGCAGGTGTTGCATCCCGGCCTGCCCAGCCACCCCGACCACGGACTATGGAAGCGTGATTTTTGCGGCTCCAGCGGCGTGTTCTCGATCGTACTGGCCGGCGGGGGGGCGGAAGAGCAGCACGCCTTCCTCGATGCCCTGCGCATATTCGGCCTCGGCTATTCCTGGGGCGGATATGAGAGCCTGGCAGTTCCCGTTTTCCTGGGCGATCGAGTCGTCGCCAAGGCCCCCGAGGCCGGGCCGGTCATCCGGCTCCAGATCGGCCTTGAGGATGTGGCAGACCTGAAGGCGGATCTTGAACGGGGACTGGCTGCCGCTGCAGCAGCAAGCCGCGCGAGAAGCAAGACCGGGACCTGAACGAAAGGCGCCAGCTGCCCGCCGCGTCTACGCCAAATAGCTCTGGGCTGCGCCATCCCGCCACGGCACTGTTAGCGCGGGCGCCCATATCAGGGACGGGCAAAGGAAAGTGCAAAGTTTGGAACTCGCTGTTTCCCGAGTTGGAACTCGCGAGAGCTGGCGACGCTAACATATTGAAATCATGGCGATCCCGGCAGGATTCGAACCTGCGACCATCGGCTTAGAAGGCCGGTGCTCTATCCAGCTGAGCTACGGGACCACATTGCCTGCCGAAGCCACCCCTGTGGTCAGTGCGTCCACGGCGTGCGGCGGTCATAGCGGAAATTATCCGCATAGGAAATCGGCCGGCGCTTCGCCTCCTTGGGTTCTTCCACGCGGTAGGCAATACCCTGTTTCTCCGCGTAGGCGATTGCCTCCTCCTTGGTGGCGAAAGTCAGCCTTATCTGGCTCTTCATGTCCGAGGACGTGGTGTAACCCATGAGCGGGTCGATCTTGCGAGGCTTCTCGGGGTCGAATTCGAGCACCCAGTAACCGGTCTTGGCCTTGCCGGACTGCATCGCGGTCTTGGCGGGACTGTAAATGCGCGCTGACATCAGAACCTCTTCATCACCGGGCCTGAGGGCCACTTCCGTCCTGTGCTTAATGCGCAAAGGCTGCAAGAGCAAGTTCCTGAGCATCTACCGTGGCATGCACCCGTTCAAAGCCTATATTGACGACAGGTGAACCCGGAAGGTTGACAGCGGCGGCCTTCCAGCGACCATGCACACAAGGGGGAGAATCGCCTCGTGCTTCGCATTAAACACGACAAGAAGCCTTCCATCCGCCAGTTCGGGACGCTTCTTGCATCAGCGCTTCGCCAGGAGCGCAAATCCTTTGGCGCGCATGTGAAGGGCGGAGAAGAGTGCGCTCTCATCGCCTCGTACAACATTCACAAGGGCATAGGGCGCGATCGTCGCTTCGACCCGCACCGGACGTTGACGGTCATCAAGGAAATCAAGCCCGATGTGATCGCCCTTCAGGAGGCTGACCGCCGCTTTGGCGATCGCGCCGGCATCCTTGATCTCGAAGCCCTCAAGCGGGAATGTGACCTCACCCCCGTCCCCCTGAAATTTTCGCAGGGCGGGCATGGCTGGCATGGCAACCTCATCCTCTATCGGCACGGCACCGTCACGGATATTCATCAGGTCGATCTGCCGGGCCTCGAACCCAGGGGCGCGCTGGTGGTCGATCTGGACCTGCCGGCGGGGCCTTTGCGCATCGTCGCGGCTCATTTGGGCCTGCTTCGCCGCTCGCGCACCCTCCAGATCGCCACGTTGCTTTCCATCGCCAAATCCACCGATGACCGGCCGGTCCTGCTCATGGGGGACTTCAACGAATGGCGGCTGGGCCACCGGTCGGCCCTGCAGGGCCTCGCCCCGGCATTCGGGCCTTTGCACGCCGCAATACCCAGCTTCCCGTCCCGGTTTCCCGTCTGGGCGCTGGATCGCGTATTCGGCTACCCGCAAAATCTCATCTCGAGCGTGAGCCTTCACGACACGCCGCTCGCACGCGTTGCCTCGGATCACCTGCCGATCAAGGCCGTGATAGACCTTTCGGCCGGAGCCGCAGAGCAAGCGCGAAACGCGGACGAGCAGGCAGCCGCCTAGGCTGAACCGCCGACCCGCGCTATGCGTCTTTCGGCAGGACCGAGCGGACGCGCGCAATGAAGATGTGGAAATCCCGCATGAAGGTGCTCAGGAATTCCGCGGTACTGTCGTTGGTAACCTCCCCATCGTCCGAGATAAGTCCCGGCGTAAACTGAATATAGGCTTCCGGGGCGTTCATCTGGGGTGAATTGCAAAAACTGAGGACGCTGCGCAGATTCTGCTGGGCCACGGCAGTGCCGATGGCGCCCGGCGAAGTGCCGATCATCGCTGACGGCTTGCGCGCGAAAGAATTCGTGCCATAGGGACGACTTGCCCAGTCTATGGCGTTCTTCAGGCCGCCCGGTATGGAGCGGTTGTATTCCGGCGTAACGAACAGGACCGCATCCACGGCTGCGATCGCAGCCTTGAAGTCCCTGGCGCTCTGGGGAAAGTCGGCATCATAGTCGTAGCTGTAGAGGGGCAGCTTGTCGAAAGATATTTCCGACATTTCGAGCTCAGGCGGCGCGAGGCGCACCAGCGCCAAAGCTAGCTTGCGATTGATCGAGCCTCTGGCAAGGCTGCCGATCAGATAGCCGACCTTGTGCGTAGTCATGGATCCACTCCTGTGCCGTCGAACGGCTGTTCGGGATTGCCCCCGCCATCCATAAATTGGCCTCGCCAAGGCATTTGCCAGTCTTTGAGCTGGCGCGACGGCATGCCAGGCGGTTCACGATCAATTGACTGAAGACGCCCTGAAGGCCAATGACGAGGAAGTGGCCGCCTATGTCCCCCACGGCCGCCAGGCCCGTTGAAGGTGCCGGACCGACCAGTGAACAGCGCTGGAACTTTGATGGGACTTTCCTCGCCGTCTGGCGCCACACAATGCCGTTTGTTCCGTTTTCGTCTTTCCGGGGCTTGCGCGGGAAACCCCGCAACGCTAAGGGCTACACGGCCTCGGAGTGTAGCGCAGCCTGGTAGCGCACCTGATTTGGGATCAGGGGGTCGCGTGTTCGAATCACGCCACTCCGACCACCTTCAGCACCTGTGGCGGAATTGCTGGCGGAACCGCATTCGCCAGTTGGTCAGAAGTCGAGTTCGCCCTGCCCCTCGTCCATCGCGCTGACGACTTCGGCGGCTAGATTGCGCGTGATGCGGCATTTCTGCTCAAGGGCCGCACGGTCCAGCTTGTCGACGACTCGCATGGCGGTTCCGAGCGAGCGCTCGATGCGCCGCACCAGATAGTGCACTACATGCGGCTCTACATCGACCTGCCGGTCGGCAAACAGCTTCGTCATCACGCCGGCGAGCAGCATGTCGTCGGGCTCGTGGATTTCCACCGTCGCCGCCGTCTTGAGCCGGGATAAAAGATCGGGCAGCGTTACGCCCCAGGCGAGGGGAAAACGCCGGGCCGTCAGCAAAAGGTGGGAGCCGCTCGCTCGCACCGAATTGACGAGATGGAACAGTCCCTGCTGATCAAGTTCGCCGGAATCGACGTCATCAATCAACGCCGGCCTGCCGTCCAGCTCGGCGACTGCCTCTCCGATTGCCGAAGGCGATATGCGAAGCGCATCGGCCGCCTCGCACCACACAGAGGCGAGGTGCGTCTTCCCAGCACCCGAGGGCCCGGCAAGCACCACGACTGGTGCGGGCCAGTCTGGCCAGCGGTCAATCAGGGAGACAGCCTCCGCATTGGCGTGCGAGACCACGAGATCATCGCGTGAATAGGCCGTCCCGAATCCGAGATCGAGCGGCAGTTGCCGCGGTTTCTCCGTCACGCCGGTCATCCCGCTTTCCGCGACTTGCTGTTGCGGCCTTTCGGGGGCTCAAGGTCATGGCCCTTGTACAGTGGCGATTCCAGATAACGGGCAATGGCAAAACGTACGAGCACGGCAATGGCCGCCGCGGCAGGCACAGCCACCAGGAGACCCGTGAATCCGAAAAGTGCGCCGAATGCGAAAAGTGCAAACATCAGCCAGACCGGATGCAGGCCGACACTCTTGCCCACGAGCTTTGGGGACAGGATGTTACCTTCGATGAACTGGCCGAAGAAGAATACGGCCGCAACGGCCAGCACCATTTTCCAATCCGGCCAGAACTGCACGAAGGCGACCCCAACGGAAAGCGTCAGTCCGGTCAGGGAGCCGACATAGGGAATGAAGCTGATAAGCCCGGCGAACAGTCCGATCAGTATGGCAAAGTTCAACCCCGTCAGTGTCAGGCCGACCGCATACAGCGCTCCCAGAATGAGGCATAAAGTGCCCTGCCCGCGAACGAAGCCGGCAGTCGCGGAGTTTATGTCCGTGGCAAGCTGCCGTACCGTGTCGACATGATCCCGTGGTACCCAGCTGTCGACCACGGCCACCATCCGGTCCCAGTCGAGCAGCATGTAGAAGGTAACGACCGGCGTGACGACAAAAAGGCTGACAATCGAGAAAAGCGCCACGCCGGAGCTCCACAGCGACTGAAAAACTGTGGCCAGGAAGCCGAACCCCGAGGTGATCAGCGAATTGAGCCCCTCACGAAGGCTGTCCGCATTGACGCCAAAGCGTTGCTCCAGCCATTGCGGATCGAAACTGGTGATCAAAGTCTGCAGGCGCGCCAGATACTCCGGAAGTTTCCCGGCGAAATCTGCCATCTGCGTGGCAAGCACCGGAATCAGGATCACGAATGCCAGGACCAGAACGACGAGGAAGGCAAAAAGTATGAGCACGGTTGCCATCACCCGCGACAGGCCAAGCCGTTCCAGCCTGTCGGCTACGGGATCGAGGAAATAGGCCAGGGCCATCCCTGCCAGGAAGGGCAGCAATATGTCGCTGAAGACGTAGAGAAAGATCGCGAGGGCGACGAAGCTTGCGAGCCAGAAAGCCACCTGGCGGCGAAACGCCATGGCGGCAGCCGCCTCGGCGGCTTCGTCGTCAGGAACTCGGGGGGGTGCCTTCGCCATAGCCGCTCATATGTCTCAGCCAGCCGACGAGATAGGCTGCTGCCGAAGCGACGGTCAAGAGGGCGGACAGAAGCACAAGCCCTGAGCGCACCCATCCGAGGTCGAGTCCGAACGTCAATTCCGCCAGCACTTCGGCTGCAAGGACGATCAGCACCGCCGTATTTGCCTTCGATACCATCAAGGGCTTCATTTCCACAGGGTGGCCCATCACTGTGGAAAGAAGAACGGCGCAAATGATCAGCGCATCGCGCGAGACTACCGCCACGACCAGCCATGAAGGCAACTGGCCGATGATTCCCAGCACGACGAAAACCGACACGAGAAGCAGCTTGTCCGCCATCGGGTCCAAATACGCACCCAATCTCGTGCGCTGGTTGAACTGGCGGGCGATAAAACCGTCTACGCCATCCGAGATTCCGGCCACGAGGAAGCCGGCAAAAGCCCAGTCCCAGCGGCCGTCAAGCATCGCCAGCACAACCGCCGGCACCAGCAGGAGACGCAGAATGGTTATCAGGTTGGGGATTGTCACCGAGATCGCCGTATCTGTTGATCGCGCCCGGCTGCAGACGGGCAAACGCGGCAGGCACGCAATGGGCCAGCCGCGACAACACGCTAACCGCGATTTCATCCGCGCGAAAGAGCCGGGACACAGCTTGCTTGCGGCTTGATCGCGTTCGTGCGAAGAGCCGGCAGCAGGCAGGAACCAGCAATGAGCAATAGCCCGAACGGTCTTACCTACGCAGACGCCGGTGTCGACATCGACGCCGGTAACCTGATGGTCGAGAAGATAAAGCCACTGGTCCGCACGACACGCCGGCCAGGAGCGGACGGCGAGATAGGCGGCTTCGGTGGCCTGTTCGACCTGAAGGCAGCCGGCTTCTCCGACCCGATACTGGTCGCCGCCAATGACGGCGTCGGCACCAAGCTCAAGATCGCGATAGAGGCAGGCAGGCACGATACGATCGGCATCGACCTGGTGGCAATGTGCGTCAACGACCTGGTCGTTCAGGGGGCGGAGCCTCTTTTCTTCCTGGACTATTTTGCCACCGGCAAGCTCGACCCCGAACAGGGCGCCAAGATCGTCGCCGGCATCGTGGAAGGTTGCCGCCAGGCCGGCTGCGCGCTCATCGGCGGCGAGACGGCGGAAATGCCCGGCATGTACCAGGACAAGGACTATGACCTTGCCGGATTTGCGGTGGGCGCGGTCGAACGGGGCCAGCTCCTGCCGACCGACGACATCGCGGAGGGAGACGTGCTGCTTGGCCTGGCATCGTCGGGCGTGCATTCCAACGGCTTTTCGCTGGTGCGACGGATCGTTGCTTCCAGCGGCATCGGTTGGGACGCGCCGGCTCCTTTCGCGGAAGAGGCGACGCTTGCCGAGGCATTGCTGGAACCGACCCGCATCTATGTGAAGTCGATTCTCAAGGCCGTGCGCGGCACCCACGGCATCAAGGCACTTGCACACATCACCGGCGGCGGTTTCCCCGACAACATTCCCCGCGTCCTGCCAAAGGATTTTTCGGCCGACCTGGACCTGGAAGCGGTGGAAGTTCCTCCCGTCTTCTCGTGGCTGGCCAGGGAAGGACGTGTCGCACCCGAGGAAATGATGCGAACCTTCAATTGCGGCATCGGGATGGTGATCGTGGTGGCTTCAGGCCAGGCGGCGCAGGTTGCCGCCGTATTGCAGGAAGCAGGCGAGACTGTCACCACCATCGGCCGAATCGTTCCTCGCCGCGACGCCGGCGTGATCTATCGAGGCAGCATCGACCTATGAAGCGCAAGCGCACGGCAATTCTGATCTCCGGTCGCGGCTCCAACATGACAGCCTTGGTCGAAGCGGCTGCCGATCCCGATTATCCGGCCGAGATTGCAGGCGTGATCTCCGATCAACCCAATGCGGCGGGGCTCGGTATTGCGGTTGCACGAAACCTGCCTGTGCAGGTCGTTCGCCGCGAGGATTTTGGAAGCCGCGAGGCTCATGATGAGGCCATAGACGACGCGCTGTCGGGCCTGGGTGCCGAGATTGTCGCCCTCGCCGGATATATGCGCCTGCTTTCCGCCCCCATGGTTCAGAAATGGCAGGGCCGGATGATAAACATCCACCCTGCCCTCCTGCCCGCCTTCAAGGGACTGGACACGCATCGGCGGGCTCTCGAAGCTGGCCAGCGCATCCATGGATGTACGGTGCATTTCGTCACGACGGAGGTCGATGACGGGCCTATCATCGCCCAGGCCGCAGTCCCGGTCATGATCGGCGATGACGAGGCCACGCTGGCAGCGCGGGTTTTGAAGGCCGAACACCAACTTTACCCCCTCGCCCTGCGGCTGGTGGCTGAGGGCAAGGCGCGGATGGAGAACGGCCGGACGGTTTTTTCCGGATTTGGCGACGAGAGGGAGAACGCCGGGCTGTTCATCGTCGCGCCGCGACCGTCACGCGATGGAATCGACCTCGAGCAGCTGGCGCGCATCACGCCATAGCCGCCCCGCGGGTTCCTGATAGTGCGATGACCGGCTGCCTAGCGGAGACTCGGCCCCTGCCCCCGATCAGAGTAATCAACTGGCCAGACGAACCCAGACCTTGTTGTCATGAACCGCCGCACCGCTGTACGGCGCGGGCGCATCTGCGCCAGTCAGCACATTGATGCCTTCGCCACGCTCATGCGCGCTGTTCGGCCAGATCCCCTCGGCGATAACGACTCCGCGTTTGAGGCCGCTGAAAAGGGCGGCCTGCAGCACCACCTCGCCGCGCTCGTTGCCGATTTCGACCCGTGCGCCATCGGAAATGCCAAGCATTTCGGCATCGGCCGGGTGGATCAGCAATTGAGGCCGGCCTTCCTTCGCCCTGGACACAGGAGTTTCGGTGAAGCTGGAATTCAGGAAGTTGCGAGCGGGCGAGGTCGCGAGGCGGAAGGGGTGACGCTCATCGGCCACCTCGATCAGATCGACATGATCCGGAAATTGCGGCAGTCGCTCATAAGGACCGAATGCCTTGCCCATTACCTTCGGCGGCCGGTTTGGCGCAAAGCCCCCCACCCATTGCGGCTTGAAGCGAAACCTTCCGTCCGGATGGCCGAAACCGTTGAGAAAATGCGCTTCTTCAAAAGGAGGCTGCAGATCGACCCAACGCTGCGCCTTGAGTGCCTCGAAGCTGAGCCCGCGCCTTGCCAGCATGATGTCGATATGTTCGCGCTCGCTTAGCCCAAAGCCCGGCAGATGCGCGACCCCCAGCCGTTTGGCCAGTTCCTCAATGACATAGTGATTGGATCGCGGTCCGGGAGGCGGCTCGACGACCTTCGGCCCCAGCGTGATGTGCTGGTTGCCACCGCCCTTATAGATATCGTCATGCTCCAGGAACATTGTCGCGGGTAACACCACATCGGCCAGCTTGGCCGTATCGGTCATGAACTGCTCATGCACGCAGGTAAACAGGTCGTCCCGCAGGAAGCCCTGCTTCACCAGCCGCTGCTGGGGCGCGACATTGGCCGGATTGGTGTTCTGGATCAGCATTGCCGTGACCGGAGGGCCGCCGAACAGCGCATCCTCATGGTTCATCAGCACCGGCCCGATGCGTGAATGGTCCAGGTAACGGATTTTGGGGTCGCGCAGCCTGGTTCCCTCAAGCGTCGCAGTATCGAGCTTGAGAACGCCCGAATTGGAATGGAAGGCGCCGCCGCCCTCATACTGCCAGCAGCCGGTGACGGCGGCGATCGAAAGCGCCGCATGCATGTTCACCGGGCCGTTGCGCTGGCGAGAAAAGCCGTATCCGAGCCGGAAGAACGTTCGCTTCGTGGTTCCCACCAGCCGGGCGAAATCCTCGATTTCCTGAACGGACAGACCGGTGATGGCGGACGCCCAGGCCGGCGTCCTGTCCTTAAGGTGCCTTTCCAGCCCTTTCGGGTCGTCGGTATATTTTTCGAGATAGGGCCAGTCGGCATGGCCGTCACGAAACAAAACATGCATCACCGCGCAGGCGAGCGCCCCGTCCGTCCCGGGCTTGAGGATGAGTCCCATATCGGCCTGCTGGACGGTGGCGTTTTCGTAGATGTCAATTACCACGATCTTTGCACCGCGCTCCTTGCGGGCGCGGATTGCGTGGGTCATCACATTGACCTGGGTCACGACGGCATTGGTGCCCCAGATGACGATACAGTCCGATTTCGCCATCTCCCGCGGGTCCGACCCGCGCAGCGCGCCCGTACCCATGACATATCCGGTCCAGGCAAGGTTGGTGCAGATCGAGCCGAAGAAGCCGGAATATTTCTTGGCATGGCGCAACCGCTCGATGCCGTCACGCTGCACCAAACCCATCGTGCCGGCATAGAAGTAGGGCCATACCGTCTCGGAGCCGTATTTTGCCTCTGCAGCCTCAAACCTTTCCGCCACGAGATCGAGCGCGGCGTCCCAGCTTGCCTCCTTCCAGACGCCTTCGCCCTTGCCGCCGGCGCGCACCAGCGGTTTGAGAAGGCGCTCCGGATGGTGAATGCGGTCGGCATAGCGGGCGACCTTGGCGCAGACGACACCTGCCGTGTAGCTGTTGTCGCGCGCACCGTGGATGCGACCGATCCGATCCGGCCCCAGCAACTCGACATCCAGCGCGCAGGTGGACGGGCAGTCGTGGGGGCAGGCTGAATGGCCGACGCGAATATCGGACCTGGAGGATTGGACGGGCGTATGCTGGTTCATGTCCCTTGCGTAAACCCTTTCCCGGGACATGAATAGGGCCAGTATGGGACTGGCCCCTATTCCGCGATGGCCTCCTCATATTCGGCGCTCATCTCAAGCCATCTTTCCTCGTTGCGCGAAAGCTGGGAGGCCAGTTCCGCGCGCTCCTTGGCCAGGCGCGTCGCACCGATAGGGTCCTTCTCATACAATGCCGGATCCGCAAGCTGGTCCTCGATCGAGTCGATGCGCTTGCGCAACCGTTCCATCAGCCCTTCCGTGGCGCGGATTTCCCTGGCGAGAGGCTCCAAGGCCTGCCGCCGGGCCGCCGCCTCGCGACGACGGTCTGCCTTGGATGCCCGCTCCGCCTCGCGCCGCTCGCGATTGTTGGTGGAAACACCCGTCACCAGTGTCTTGTAGTCGTCCAGGTCGCCATCATAGGGCTTCACCATGCCGTCCTTGACGAGCCAAAGCCGGTCCACGGTCGCTTCCAGCAGATGACGGTCGTGCGAGATCAGGATCACAGCTCCCGGAAACTCGTTGAGGGCATGGACGAGCGCTTCCCTGCTGTCGATGTCGAGGTGGTTGGTAGGCTCGTCAAGGATGAACAGGTTGGGGCCCTCGAAGGAGGCCAGCCCCATCAGCAGTCGCGCCTTCTCGCCGCCCGAAAGGTCCTTGGCCGGCGTGTTCATCTTTTCGGTCGTAAGGCCAAAATTGGCCACGCGCGCGCGCACCTTTGACTCTGGCGCGTCCGGCATGAGGCGGCGTACGTGCTCGTATGCGTTCTCCTCCGGGTGGAGATCATCGAGCTGGTGCTGCGCAAACATGGCCACCTTCAGCCCAGGCGCCAGGGTAATGGTGCCTTTTTCACCTTTCAGCCTGCCTGCCAGAAGCTTGGCGAAGGTGGACTTGCCGTTGCCATTGGCGCCAAGCAGCGCAATGCGGTCGTCATTGTCGATGCGCAGGTCAAGCTTTCTCAGGACCGGCTTGCCGGGCACATAACCCACATCGACCCCGGACAGCGCGATGATGGGAGACGCGACTGTCTTGGCCGGTTCCGGAAAGGAAAACGGCCTGACCGTATCGTCCACCAAAGCGGCGATGGGTTTCATCCGCTCCAGCGCCTTGATGCGGGATTGTGCCTGACGCGCCTTGGATGCCTTGGCGCGGAAGCGGTCGATGAAGGATTGCAGGTGCTTGCGCTGCGCTTCCTGCTTGGCGCGGCTTTTTTCCTGCAACTCGCGCTGCTCGGAAAGCTGACGTTCGAACTGATCGTAGCCACCTCGCCAGAATGTCAGTTTCTTCTGGTCGAGATGGACGATCGAATTGACGGCGCGGTTGAGGAGGTCGCGGTCGTGCGAAATCAACAGCACGGTATGCGGATACTTGGCGACGTAGTTTTCCAGCCAGAGCGTGCCTTCGAGGTCGAGATAGTTGGTCGGCTCGTCGAGCAGCAACAGATCAGGCTGCGAGAAAAGCACGGCGGCAAGTGCCACCCGCATGCGCCAGCCGCCCGAGAATGAGGAGGCAGGCCGCTTCTGCGCCTCCTCGTCAAAGCCAAGCCCCGCGAGAATGGTCGCGGCGCGCGCTTCCGCCGAGTGCGCGTCGATGTCGGCCAGCCGGACATGGATTTCAGCTATGCGATGGGGATCGGTCGCCGTTCGTTCCTCCTCCAGCAGTGCGGCGCGCTCCGTGTCCGCCCGCAGCACGATGTCGATCAGCGGCTCATCGGTGCCCGGCGCCTCCTGTGCGACCTGCCCGATGCGAGTGTTCCTGGGAAAGGAAATGGAGCCGGTCTCCGCCGGCACATCGCCAGTGATGGCGCGAAACAGCGTCGTCTTGCCCGTGCCGTTGCGCCCGACCAGGCCGGCCTTGGCTCCCGCGGGCAAGGTCAGCGAGGCATGGTCCAGAAGGAGCCGTCCGGCAATGCGCAGCGAGAGATTGTCGATGATCAGCATGGCGGGCGTTAATGGCCGAGCGCAGCGGCGAAGGCAAGCCAAGACCGGAACACCGGCTCGAAAAGGGCCGGCGTCCGGTGCCTACGCGAAGGCCCGCCCTTCCTCGGTGCGCTGAAAATAGATCAGGTCGAGCGGCACCGACGGCTTCCCCAGGATGGTAAGGATTGAGTGCGCCTGGCCGCGGTGATGGGTCTGGTGATTGAAAAGGTGCGCCAGCGCCGGCGCGAGCCTTTGCGACACGGTGCGCATGTCGGTCACGGTCATGTAGGTAAACCGGCCGGCCAGAGCCTCCTCGTCGAGGCTGGCCACCCATTCCACAATGCGCTCGTCTTCTGCCTCACGCGAGACACGAAGGGGACCGAGCCCACGATGGATGATGGCGTCCAGCGCCTTAGGAGCGTCTCCTTCACCGGTAAACCGCTTCATCCAGATGCGGTCCGTGACCAGAAGATGGTTTAGCGTTCCCATCAGCGAACCGAAGACCGTCCCTACGGGCCGGCTGAATTCCTCGTCGGTAAGTTCAAGCGCGGCATCGTAGATCCGGGCGTTGGCCCAGCGATTGTAGGCCGCAAACATCATGAAATGCTGCTTCATCGGCTTCCCCCGAAAGCCCGGTCAGTTCCAGCGGTACACAATGGAACTAGGCGGATCGCCCCGATTTGTAAACGCTGACGCCGAGTTCGCGAATCTTCTTGCGCAGCGTGTTGCGGTTCAACCCCAGGAGCTCAGCCGCCTTGATCTGATTTCCGCGGGTTGCGGTCAGGGACGCGAGCATGAGCGGATATTCCACCTCGGCCAGAATGCGTTGATACAGGCCCGCCGGCGGCAGATCCTTGCCGTACGAAGAAAAGTAGCGCTGCAGGTAATGCTCCACTGCCTGGCCTATGGAAAATTCGTCTGGAAGCAAGCCTTCTTCCGCGGAGGAAGGCAGCCTTTCGCCCGCTTTCAGTTCAGCCTGGACTATTTCGGCTGAAATTTCGTCCTGCGGATAGAGCGCGGCAAGCCGGCGCACCAGATTTTCGAGCTCACGGACATTGCCAGGCCATGAATAGCGCTTCATCAGTTCCAGCCCGGCCGGCACAATGCGCTTGGGCGGCAATCCCTGTTTCTCGCCCTGGCTGAAGAAATGCCGCACAAGATCGGGAACGTCCTCGGCGCGCTCGCGCAGCGGCGGCATGCGCAACGGCACGACATTGAGCCGGTAAAAGAGGTCTTCGCGGAACAGCCCCTGGTTTATGAGCGTGCGCAGATCCTTGTTGGTAGCCGCAACGATGCGAACATCAGTGCGGATCGGCGTGCGGCCGCCCACGGTCGTGTACTCGCCCTGCTGCAACACCCGCAGCAGCCGGGTCTGCGCTTCCATGGGCATGTCGCCGATCTCGTCGAGGAAAAGCGTGCCGCCTTCGGCCTGCTCGAAGCGTCCGCTCGAACGATGCTGGGCGCCCGTGAAAGCACCCTTCTCATGGCCGAACAGTTCCGACTCGATAAGGTCGCGCGGAATCGCGGCCATGTTGATGGCGACGAAGGGGCCGCTGCGGCGCCGGCCATATTCATGCAGCGCGCGCGCCACCAATTCCTTGCCGGTGCCCGATTCGCCCGAAATCATCACCGTCAGGTCTGTCTGCATCATGCGCGCCAGCATGCGGTAGATGTCCTGCATTGCGGCAGAGCGACCGACCAGCGGCATGTGTTCCGGCTGCTCCTCGACACGGGGTTCGGCCTTTGGCCGGCGCGGCTCGGCAAGCGCACGGCTGACGATGGTGAGCAGTTCCGTCAGATCGAACGGCTTGGGAAGGTATTCGTAAGCGCCCGTTTCGGAGGCGCGGATAGCCGTCATGAACGTATTCTGCGCACTCATTACGATCACCGGCAATTCCGGCCTGGCCTTCTTGATACGCGGCAGCATGTCGAAGGCATTTTCGTCGGGCATGACGACATCGGTAATGACCAGGTCCCCGTCGCCCGACGCGACCCAGCGCCACAGGGTCGAGGCGCTGGACGTCACCCGCACCTCATGTCCGGCACGCGAGAGCGCCTGGCTGAGGACGGTCCGGATCGCAGCATCGTCGTCGGCGACAAGTATGTTGCCGGGGATCATGTCGTGTCTCCATGCTCGTCAGCGTCGAAGCCGGGAGGATCCTCCGTCCACGCAGGCATCAGAATGCGAAAGGTGGTGCCTCGGGCGGTCGAGTCGCACTCGACGATGCCGCCATGTTCGCCGACAATCTTCGCCACCAGAGCGAGGCCGAGGCCCGATCCGTTGGGCTTGGTGGTGATGAAGGGATCAAAAAGGATGGGCAAAAGGTCCTCAGGCACGCCCGGGCCGTTGTCATGCACGCAGAATTCGAGCGGCAGGGATACGCGATCCTGCGTGCCCGGAACGGAGACACGGATGCCCGGGCGAAAGGCGGTCGTCAGCGTGATCTCGCCATGCGGGTCGCTTCCAACCGCTTCGGCGGCGTTCTTGACGAGATTCAGGAATACCTGCACCAGCTGGTCCCTATTGGCATAGACGGGCGGCAGTGAGGGGTCGTAGGATTCGTTAATGCGGATACGGCTGGCAAAGCCGTTCCTTGCGATTGCCTTTACATGGTCGAGAACAAGGTGGATGTTGACCGGATATCGGTCGATCGGCCGCTCGTCGGAAAATACCTCCATCCGGTCGACCATGGCCACGATCCGGTCGGTTTCCTCCGTAATGAGGCGCGTCAGGGCACGATCCTCGTCGGAAGCCGAGAGTTCCAGCAGTTGCGCCGCACCCCTTATGCCGGAAAGCGGATTCTTGATCTCATGAGCCAGCATGGCGGCAAGGCCGGTTACCGAGCGAGCCGCCCCGCGATGCGTCATCTGGCGGTCGATCTTGTCCGCCATCGACCGTTCCTGGAACATGATCACGACCGAGCCCGGAAATTCCGGCACCGGTGCGGCATAGAGATCCACGACCTTGTCTATGCCGAGGCGCGGCGACGAGATGTCCACGCGATACTCGTTTACCGGGGTCTTGCGCTCGCGCACCTGGTCTACCAGCGCCAGCAGCGGGCTCCCGAAAGGTATGAGCTTGTCGAGCGTATTGCGCGCAAGGATGGCAGCGCTGGAGCGGAAAAAATCCTCGGCTTCGGCATTGGCAAAGGAAACAAATCCCTGTGGGTCGACCATGATGACAGGCCGCCTGATCGTGTTGAGCACGATCTGGGCGGCATCTGCATGGCTGGGCGGACAGGAGACGGAAGCGGGCGCGCTCATGCCGCGCTCCGGATATCTGATGCGCGGGGAACGTCGCGAAAAGCGGCGCGCAGACCGGAAATGACCAGCGACGGATCCGTTCCCGTCATGATCTTCTTGCGCAGGTCCGGAGCGACCCCTTGCACGTGGCGATCCAGATACCAGCCGAGATGCTTTCGCGCCTGCCGAAGGCCGCTCTCTACTCCGTAGAGGGTCAACATATCCTCATAATGTTCCACCACATAGTCGGCGATCGCGGCCGGTGGATCCGGCAACGTCGTACCTGCGGCGGCAGACGCGATCAGCCCCGCCGTCCAGGGCGCGCCATAATGCGCCCGCCCGACCATGACAGCGTCCGCGCCTGATTGCTTCAGCATGGTCGCGGCATCCTCGAGCGACGCCACGTCGCCATTGGCCACGACCGGAATGGAAACGGCCTCCTTCACGCGGCGGATGGCCCGCCAGTCGGCTCTGCCCTTGTAGAACTGGCAGCGGGTGCGGCCATGCACCGTCACCATGCGCACGCCCGCCTGCTCTGCCCGGCGTGCCAGCACCGGCGCGTTCAAGACGCCTTCATCCCAGCCCAGCCGCATCTTGACTGTGACAGGCACGCGGGTCGCGCCGATGACCGCATCGATCAGCCTCAACGCATGGTCGAGATCGCGCATCAGCGCCGAGCCGGCATAGCCCCCCGTCACCTTCTTCGCAGGGCAGCCCATATTGATGTCGATTATGTCGGCGCCCTCGCCGGTGGCTATGCGCGCGGCCTCGGCCATGTGCTCGACCTCGCGGCCGGCAAGCTGCACCATGTGAACAGGCAGGCCGGAATGGCGCAGGCGCAGCTCAAAGCCGCTGCGGCCGCGGACAAGTTCGCCGCTGGCAACCATCTCCGAAACAACCAGCCCGGCGCCATGGCCATAGGCCCTACGGCGAAGCGGCTCGTCCGTCACTCCGGACATCGGCGCGAGAAACACACGGTTGCGAATTTCCACGCCGTCGATCCGCAACGGGAGCGCCAATTTCCCCACTTCGTCCATGCACAAAATCCGAGCAGGAGCCATACTTGCCCATTCTGTAAACAGATACCTTTTCTTGTGCAATGCAAAAACAGCCGTCTGACACTGCAAAATCTTCAGTAGCCTTGCCGCCACACGGCGCCCCGATTATGCGTCAGCCATGGCAGCGGATACGACATTTGACGAACTGGCGGAGCGGGGAGAAACTGCCGTTATCATTGTTGCTGCCGGTCGCGGCGAGCGGGCGGGGCAAGGCAACGGCCCAAAGCAGTACCGGCAAATAGGCGGGCGCGCGGTCATTGCCCATACCATCGAGGCGTTCCTGGCACTGCCCGCGATTGGCCGGGTGGTCGCCGTGATCCATCCCGACGATATGGACCTGCTGCGGCATGCCGCCGGCCCCCACATGGAGCGGCTGATCGTCGTGCATGGGGGACCGACGCGCCAGCATTCCGTTCGGCTTGGCCTCCTGGCGCTTGCGGAAGACGCCCCGCAATTCGTGCTCATTCACGATGCGGTTCGACCATTCGTGGACACCGGCCTCATCGCCCGCACAATCGCGGCCGTTGGGGAAGAGGCCGGCGCGCTGCCTGCCATGCCCGTTGCCGATACGCTCAAGCGGGCTGCCAATGACGGAACGGTCGCGGAAACAGTCCCTCGCGCAGGACTCCATGCGGCACAAACCCCGCAGGGCTTTCCCTTCGCCGCCATCCTGCAGGCGCATGAAAAGGCCTTTCGCGCCGGACGCAGCGATTTCACCGACGACGCGGCCATAGCCGAGTGGGCGAACCTTCCGGTGCGTCTCGTTGCCGGTTCCCCCGACAATGTCAAACTGACATGGGCAAGGGACATTGAAATGGCAGATCAAAAGCTTGCTGGAAGTACTTCACGATTTCCGGACATCCGCACCGGCAATGGCTATGACGTCCACCGCTTCGCTGATGGCGACCATGTCGTTTTGTGCGGCGTTCCAATTCCGCATGAAAAGAGCCTGTCAGGCCATTCCGACGCCGACGTCGGCCTGCATGCGCTGACGGACGCGCTGCTGGCAACCTGCGGTGCAGGCGATATCGGCACACATTTCCCGCCATCCGATCCGCAGTGGAAGGGAGCAGCCTCGCGCCTGTTCGTGGAACATGCGGCATCCGTCGTTCGCCAGCGAGGCGGTCGCATCGCCAATGCCGATATCACGATCATCTGCGAAGCACCGAAGATCGGGCCTTATCGCGAGGCGATGACCGAGGTACTCGCCGACATGCTGAAAATTTCACGGGACCGAATCTCCATAAAGGCAACCACAAACGAGAAACTTGGTTTCATAGGACGCGAAGAAGGCATCGCGGCAATCGCGACGGCCAGCGTGATCTACCCAGGAGAGGTGCCGGAATGAACGAGCCGGGTGTCGGCGAAGTCGAGCAGACAGAGGTCGGCCGGTTGGCAGATCTTTTTCTCAAGGCCTGCGCACGCAGGAAGATTCTTGCGGCCACCGCGGAAAGCTGCACCGGCGGCCTCATCATCGCCGCCATGACGGACATACCCGGTTCCTCTTCAATGGTGGATCGCGGTTTCGTCACCTATTCGAACGAAGCCAAGCAGGAGATGCTCGGCGTGTCGCCCGTCACGCTGGACGCACATGGGGCGGTTTCGGCTGAAACTGCGCGGGAAATGGCGGCGGGCGCGCTGGCCAGATCCCACGCCGGAATCGCTCTTGCAGTTACCGGTATCGCCGGTCCGGACGGCGGCAGCGAGGAAAAGCCGGTAGGCCTAGTGTGGTTCGGCATCGCCACCACAGGCAAGCCCGTCCTGGTGGAAAGCCAGGTCTTCGACAACCGGGGCCGCGACTACATCCGTCGCAAAACGGTTGTCCATGCCCTGCAGATGGGGTTGAAGGCGCTTGGCGATCAGGCCGCCGACTGACCGTAGATCGCGTCGGCCCGCTTTTCAAAGGCTTCTGCGAACATGCGGAACGCACGGTCGAACATCGTGCCCATTACCGCGGCAAGTATGCGACTTTTGAATTCGTAGTCGATGAAGAAACGCACGAAACAGCCGTCGCTAGCGGGCTCGAAGCTCCAGATATTGCTCAGATATTTGAACGGCCCGTCGATATATTTCACGTCGATGGTCAGTTCCTCCGGCTTGAGCAGCACCTGCGTGGTGAAGGTTTCGCGGATCGCCTTGTAGCCGACACTCATGTCAGCCACGAGTACCGTCTTGCCGTCGCGCTCCCTGCGTGAACGTACGGTCAGGCTCTCGCACAAAGGCAGGAATTCGGGATACTTTTCCACATCGGCGACGAGAGCGAACATTTCCTCAGGCGAGTGGGCGACGCGGCGCGTTGCTTCGAATTTCGGCATGGGAACCGGGCTTACCGCGACTTCTGCAGTTGCGCATCGCGCGCGGCGCGCAGCCGGGCGAAATCCTCGCCCGCGTGATGCGACGAGCGCGTAAGCGGGCTGGATGCCATCAGCAGGAAGCCTTTCGTCTTGCCGATCGTCTCGTAAGACTTGAACTCCTCCGGTGTCACGAAACGTACGACCGGATGGTGCTTCTTCGTTGGTTGCAGGTACTGGCCTATCGTCATGAAGTCGACATTGGCCGTGCGCAGGTCGTCCATGAGCTGCAGCACCTCGTTTCGCTCCTCGCCCAGCCCCACCATGATACCGGACTTGGTGAAGATCGAAGGATCAAGTTCCTTGACCCGCTGCAGAAGCCGGATCGAATGGAAATAGCGCGCGCCCGGCCGCACGGTGAGGTATTTTGAGGGCACCGTCTCCAGATTGTGGTTGAAGACATCGGGCTTGGCCGCGACGACAATCTCGAGCGCCCCCTCCTTGCGCAGGAAATCGGGCGTAAGGATTTCGATGGTGGTCGAGGGCGTCTCGGCACGGATCGCCTGAATGACGTCGGCGAAATGCTGGGCGCCCCCATCGGGCAGGTCGTCGCGATCGACTGACGTGATGACGACGTGGGAGAGCCCCATCGTCTTGACTGCCCTTGCCACGCGTGCCGGCTCGTCGGGATCCAGCGGCAGGGGGATGCCCGTTGCCACGTTGCAGAATGCGCAGGCGCGGGTGCAGATCTCGCCCATGATCATGAAGGTGGCGTGCTTCTTGTCCCAGCATTCGCCGATGTTGGGGCAGCCGGCCTCCTCGCAGACCGTTACCAGCTTGTTCGACCGTACGATCTCGCGCGTTTCCAGATAGCCCTTTGAGACAGGCGCCTTCACCCGGATCCATGAGGGCTTACGCAGCACCTCCTGATCGGGCCGGTGCGCCTTTTCCGGGTGACGCGGCCGGACGGCATCGCCCCTGACGGTATCGAGCACGACGGCCATGACGAGGCGGACGAGCTGCATGCGGTTGAACTCGAGCAGCGTGCCCTC
>SMEK01000218.1_pt1 | contig 24166 bp, 16 predicted proteins | sample 2456371 | NCBI WGS metagenome assembly SMEK01 (sample SAMN10132590, study PRJNA489261) | soil metagenome | isolation source: day1 antibiotic-loamy sand soil ammended with composted manure from dairy... | place: USA | collected 2015-04-01
GGGGCATCGGCGCTCGACCTGTGATTGATAGACACTACGGCAAAACCTGCATCCAGGAGACTTTTCCCCATCGTCTCAAAAGCCATCTTTTTTAAATTGTTGCCAAACCAGGCACTCCCGTATATGATAATGATCGGTTTGTATACCGCCTCTCCATTTCCAGGCAGGTAAATGTCAAGGTTATGGTACTCTTCGCCATCGTTGGCATAATTGAGGTCTAGCCATTGTTTTCCGGTCGCCTGCCCAAAGCAGGTGAAAATACTGACCATAAGCACGGCCATTAAAAAACATTTTCTCATAGGTTTAAAAATTATTAATTAGTGGAATAGTTGAAGGTTTATGATGGTTAGTAAAATTAATACGCTATAGGGTAGTACACCTTCACTTGCAGCTTTGCTCTTATCGATAATCGCCCTCCTATTTTACATTAAGATTCAGCGCCCAGCTACCCTTCTTGTCTTAGCAAATACACAATAAAAAACTTTAAAATCCCACAAAAAATAAATTTATCGCCTATTAGAAGAGGAACTCATCAAATCAATAGATGAAATGAAAAAACTACTAGACAAAGTACTTAAAATATAAACTTCCTATAAGGGTTGTCTTATCTATGGGCACACACGATACATCCATCGCAAAAAACCCTTTATTAGGCCTTAAAGCCCAATTTTGGAAGTTTTAATGAGCAAAATTGGCGCATCGGAAAGCGGCATTTCTAGTAGCGAAGCAGACTATTCATCTTTAGTATTTAAGGCGGTTTGTTATATCTTTATGCGTTTTCCACTAATTCTTTGAAAACTATTGGCCGGAAGAGATAAGATATAATCTAGGTTAGTATGTTGATCTAACGGCCCGATAGTTTTACATTAAAGTCATTACTAAATTTTATGCAAACGTATGAAAAGACTAAAATTTTTGTCGGTAGCCATGTCGCTACTGGCGGCAACTTACGTCTCGGGGCAAGATCTTAAGATCAACGATCGGGAATATTTCGAGACGCAAGGCGTGAATGTGCTTGTGTACAACAACCTTTTTACCGGAGGATTTAACGATGAAAAAAACGCTGGTATAGAGCTGATCCACCATGGGGTGAGAACTGCACAAGGTGGTGCTGTTCGACTTTCTAACACGCCCGAGCAATGGGATCTTGTACCAGAAGTATTGAACAAACAGGTCAACCGTGCATCCAACAGCATTGAGGCCACATTAAAATATGAAGATTATGAGTTCGAATCACGAGTAGTGGTAACAGCTAAAGGTAAAGGCATCGAAATTTCAGTTTATCTAGACAAGCCCCTACCTAAGTTCCTTGAGGGAAAGGCTGGGTTCAACTTGGAGTTCCTTCCTTCGCAATATTGGGCAAAAACTTATTTGATGGATGGGCGACTCAACCGCTTTCCTCGGTATGTGGTAGGCAACACGGTTACAAAACCCAATAGTGAAAAGCTTAAGCAATTCAAGGGTTATGAAACTTATGACGACAGAGGTACTGGTACCTTCATCGATCCGCTTCCGCTCGAAACCGGACGGACCCTCCTAATGGCTCCGGACGAACTTTCTCGTATGGTGAAAATCACATCACAAGATGCTGACCTTATGCTTTTCGACGGACGAGTATTGGCACAAAACGGTTGGTATGTAGTGCGTAGCTTGCTTCCTGCCGGGAAAACAGGAAAGGTGCTTACTTGGAACGTTGAGCCAAACGCCATTGAGGGATGGATAAGGGAGCCTAACATTGGTTTTTCTCAGGTGGGTTACCTTCCAACTCAGCCAAAAGTAGCGGTAATCGAGCTTGACAAGAAAGACAAACCGCTTTCAAAAGCTTCTTTATATAAGATAAACGCTGATGGCACCACCACTAGGGTATTCACAGGAAACATTGCCTCTTGGGGTGATTATTACAAATACCATTATGTGAAGTTCGATTTCACATCGGTGAATACGCCCGGAATATATTATATCCAATACGGGGATCATAAAACCAATAATTTCATCATAGACAATACTGTTTATGATAAAATCACGGACGCTACTAGCGATATTTGGATTCCTATCCACATGAACCATATGTTCGTAAAGGAGGGCTATAGGGTATGGCATGGAGAGCCTTTCAGAGAGGGTTATCGTCAGGCACCACCCAATACGGATCACTTCGACCTGCATTGGCAAGGACCTACTACTGATACTAAGTATGAAGCGCTTGAATTAATTCCAGGGTTGAACGTAGGTGGTTTCTTTGATGCGGGCGACTTCGATATCGAGACCGGATCGAACATTAGCGTTGTGGAGAATTTTGTGCATACTTGGGAGTCTTTCAAGCCTATGCGCGACCAAACCTATGTAGATCAAGAATCACGTCATGTTATCCTTCATCGTCCGGACGGGGTTCCCGACATCCTGCAGTTTATCGAGCATGGTACTTTGAACTTGGTGGCACAAGCTGAGATCATCGGCCACATGGCACAGACACTTTCCAACTCCGTGCTTCACAACTATCACCACCTTGGCGACGCAGCTTCATTGACAGATGGCCTTCCTTACAATCCTGAGCTTGGCCCTTACGAAATAGCTGAAGATGGGTTGTCTAGCGGTGTAAAGGATGATTTGTGGGCATTTACAAGCCGTAATCCTGGGCTAGACCTACGGGCAGCGACTATGTTTGCTGCTGCCAGCCGCGCCCTGAAGGGATATAATGATGACTTGGCAGAAAGGGCATTGTTCCAGTCAAAAAGGTTGCTTAAAGAAGCTACTGAATTGCTTGCCAAACAGCAAGAAGAAGACAGCAACGCAAGAAGATGGGGTGCTATGGGAGACATCTCTACCAACCTCCAACTGTACATCTCTACGGGTGAGCAGCAGTATGCCGACAAGTTTCAAGAGCTTTTATGGCCTATACTCGACCGCAACGTAAGCTTTGTGATATTGACAGCATTGCATGGCATTCCGCATATGGACGCTTCCTATAAAGAAAGACTTAGACCTTATGTCGTGAAGTACAAAGAATATATCGAAGGGCTTGAAAAAGACAATCCTTACGGTGTGCCTATAGGCCTTGGCAACTGGGCAGGAAGTGGTGCAGTGATGAACTTTGGTACGACGATAAGCTATGCGAATGAGTACTTCCCAGATATCATCGAGGCTAAGCATGCCTTCAAGTCGGCAGATTATCTGTTCGGATGTCACCCATACCACAACTATTCGCTTGTAGCGGCAGTGGGCGCGGCTCGTCCGAAAGAAGTGTTCTATGGAAACAACAGAGCTGATTTCTCATTTATACCAGGCAATGTGGCCCCAGGTATCTTGTTCAGGCAGCCAGACCACTTTGAGAACTACGACGACTGGCCGTTCCTATGGGGGCAAAACGAAGGTACCATCGGAGGCAATACCAGTTATCTGATCTTTGGGTCTGCTTTCAAAAACTTGGTGAAAAAATAAGCTGAATTTGATTTTGAGTGGTTTTAAGTCATAAGTTGATTTAAAACCACTCCCTTTAGCGCAAGCTATGAGCTTCACAAGATGAACTCATTGCTTGCGTTTTTTTATTAGAGCTTCAGTATTCGCTGACCTCGCCTTTTTTTGCATCCACTGCTTGGAATCTATGGCATAGACATTTCTTTACTAACGAACAAGTTCCCCACGAATAACAAGCAGAAAGGTAGCCTGCATCAGATAATAGCGTTGCCCAGCTGTTAATTGCCTTCTTCACCAGTTAGCATTAACTACGATTCTTTTTAGCGGTCTCTACATTCATCTTTGTGGCCGCTGCGTGAAACATATCGTTTGAGTGTCTGACATCTGGTGTCTTTATTTCCCGTCAAAAATCCCATAAACGGCATCACGGAATTGCTTATGCAAGGCGCCATCGAATGGGAATTTTTGTACAAATAATACTGCAGTGAGTTCGTTTTTCGGGTCGACCCAGAAAAGTGTGCTCGCAGCTCCATCCCAGAAGAATTCTCCTACAACACCATTATTTTCATTTTTGTCTTGAGGAGGTTCCACACGTACGGCAAAGTTGATCCCAAAACCTACCCTTCCTTTAGAAGGCAACCACATACGTTCGGTTACACTGTCGGCTAGGTGGTTGGTTGCCATTAGTTTCACTGTCTCTTCTTTCAAGATCCTTCTATTATTCAATGTTCCGCCATTTACCAGCATTTGGGCAAACTTCATGTAATCGTCCAAAGTAGAAGTCAAGCCCCATCCGCCAGGCTTAAGCGGCCAATCTTTCCCGTTAAAAGCATTAGCTTGCTGGTCTGGAACCCTGATAAGCTTTCCATCTCCATCCATTTGATACATGGCCGCCAACTTTTCAATGTTGTTAGGAACATAAGCAGTATTTTTCATCCCTAGAGGGTCGAGGATATGCGCTTTCAGATATTCATCAAACGGCATTCCTGATAGCCTCTCCACGAGATAAGCCTGCACATCTACACTGATGCCATAGGCCCACTCCTCTCCAGGCTGGAAGGCCAAAGGCAAGGTGCTCAGCTTCTTGGCCATATCTGTAAGCGTATTCTCCAAATCCTGCACATTGGCCTTCATAACCATTTCGCCCAACACCGGATGCTCGTTGGTGGCAAACCCAGCCGTGTGACGTGTAATGTCCCGAATGGTAATGGGCCGCTTTAACGGTTCCGTTTTGATGTTGCCCGCATCATCCACTCCTACAAATACCTCCAAATTGGCAAACTCAGGGGCATATTTAGCAATAGGATCATCCAGATCAAAGGCACCTTTTTCATACAACTGCATGAGGGCAGTTCCTGTGATCGGCTTCGTCATGGAGTAGATCCTCACTACCGTATTACGGTCCATCTTTGTTTTAGCTTCACGGTCGGCATAACCAAAGGCATTGAAATATACCTCATTGTTCTTTTCAAAAATCAGAGCTGATGCGCCAGCAATTGAATTTGCCTCCACAAGGCTTTTCAGGGTAGCGTCTATCCGCTGCTTTGCTGCGTCATTGATGACTGGACCTGTTGGCTGCGCTGCTGCAAATTGAATCACAGCCAAAGAAAACACTGCAGACAGGAATGTACATTTTATTGTTTTCATATTTTGATGTTTTTTAAAGAAGTGGTACGGTTGGAAATCTGTAAGCATAAATGTAAATAAACATTATTTTTTTATTTATGGAAAATAATAAACAGATCTTCTCCTAGGAAACACTTCACCCTTTAGTTGACTGAATCCTGAGCAATATTATTCCAAAAGGGATGCCATCGCTTTACAGATGACTTCATTCTCACCATTTCTGGTGGTGGTGTTTTTACCTATTTGTAATGACATGATTTTTGTACCCTTGAATTAGCTTTATGCCTCCATACATGTTGGAGTGCAAAAAGGCCATAAATGAAATAAAACTGCAATTAAGATAATATTTTGATCAAACCGACACATTGAAAATGTAGGTGTTTTAATTTAAATTATGAAAGAAAAGGAAGAAGATGTTCTGGCTCAAATTGAAAAAACGCTATTGCGAATTGTTACACATGAAGACAGTCCTGAAATTGTATTTGTAGAATTAGATACAGGTGGTTCAACCCTTCCTGGGGAAGGTATTATCCCATATCTAAACCTGACCGGATCCAATGTATTGGAGGACGAGCGTTTGGATGCAGCGATTCAAACCGCCATCGAGGAAGACGAGTTTGGGTATATACTAGATGTTTTGGACAATATTGATTGGGATGAATTTGAAATAAGACTTCCTGCACTCTACCCGAACTGGCCGAAAGAGACAGAAAAGGGCGACGAGAAAATAGTGGCCTGTCTCAATGCCACTTTTCAAAGCCATAAGGAAAAATTTAAGCATGTTAAAAAGCTGTATTTCTATACCGCTGATAATTTCAATTTTATCAAAATCATTGATAAACCAGCCTAAAGTGGGAATTGAAGCCAAAACTAATCAAGAGGCAGCACCATGGACTGAGTTAATAGTTTTAGAAGGACTTGATTGGGCAGATGCTAATGCAACCTTTCGGCTTGAAGATGGATGAAAGATCAACGTTGGTGGAAACTAAGAAGAAGGATGTCATCGTCCTTGGATCGAACGGGGATTACTGCTGTTTTCCCTAGGAGATTCCGGCTTGTCGGTCTCGAATATTTACCCGTAAACTCCGGAATGACATTGATAACCGAAGGCAAAAATAAGGGGAAGCGGTCATCTGCCCTTCCCTTTGTCCTGTTTAATCCGCCTTGATCTTGCTAGCGGCTCGTTCGGCTTTCTTGCTTTGCCTTTCAGCTTTTTGCCGGGCTTTTTCGGCCTTTTCCTTTTCTCGCTCAGCCTTCTGCTTGGCTTTGTCGGCTTTTTGTTTAGCTTGCTCTGCTTTTCTCTTCATTTTGGCCTCTCTGTTCGCTTGTTTTGAAGCCTCTATTTTAGCCTTTTCGACTCGTCGCTCTTCTTTAGCTTTGAGTTTGTCCGCCTTTTTTGCTGCCTTAAGGTCATCATCTTTCGAAGCGAGGCTATTCTCCTGCGCGTTTTGGCTTGCGGGTGTATTGGTTTGAGCATAGGCAGGCACAATCAAAAAAAGACAAGCTCCCACTAAAAGTATGCGTAAATGTTTTTTCATTGCCGTAAATGTTGTGTTAAAAATTAAACCTATAACAACCGAACTTTTATAGGAGTTCACATTGAAACCTTCAAGTTTCTACTCTAAGACTATATCAGTTGGGCATCAAGATTAGTTGCGAATGGGATATATTGGATCCTTGAACCAAGAGCCGCTGAACTTAGGCCACAAATCATCACTCTGCAAACTCCAGCACATCTTTGGAGTCAAATCCTATCCTGATCCGATCTCCTACATTCTTTTCTTTAGTCACTACAGTAATTTGCTCCCCATTATCCAGCTTTAGTAGCAACTGAGTATTATCGCCGAGGAAAGTCTGCTTCAGTACGGTGGCATAAGTTACAAATTCGCATTCTTCGTTTATGCTTAGGCTTTCATTACGAATGGCATGGCAGCATTCAGCTTTTAATGGGCACTCAAAAGCTGCCTTCATGCCGTTGGTCAGTTGGATGGTATTGCCAAACAACGATGCCACGTATATGGAGTTAGGCTTTGTGTACAGGTTAGATGCCGCATCCTTTTGTATTACCCTCCCCTGCTGTAGAATCAATATTTCATCGGCAACTGTCAAGGCATCTTGCGTGTCGTGGGTGATAAAGAGGGCTGTTACTCCCGTTTTTTTAATAATGTCAAAAATTTGGCTTCTCAATTGCATTCGCAACATGGCATCTAGGTTGCTGAAAGGTTCGTCCAGTATGAGCAAGGATGGATTTGGGGCTAGTGCCCGCGCCAACGCTACTCGCTGTTGTTGCCCACCAGACAACTGATGAGGATAACGTTGGTCAAGGTTTTCCAGCCCTACCAACTCCAACATTTCGAAAGCCCTAGCCTTCTTGTCTTTTTGTTTGGAAATGCCATACGTGATGTTGTCCAACACACTTAAATGCGGAAACAAGGCATACTCCTGGAAAACCAACCCTACCTTTCTTTTTTCGGGTGGTACTAGCTTTTTAATAGATGAGACCATGATACCATCCAATTCTACACTTCCATGATCGGGCCTCTCAAGTCCGGCAATAAGACGAACAAGGGTAGTTTTTCCACTACCGCTCTCACCTACTATGGCGCACACATCACCCCTGTTCAGATGAAAAGATACCTGATCAAGGGCAAAACTTTTCCCTTTGTTAAAGCTTTTAGAAAGTGAGTTTACACGTAGCATCTATTTTTTTATCAGTAACCTATTTAAGAAAATCACAGGTAAAGTAGCTGTAAAGATAATGAATAAAGAAGGTATGGCAGCCTCCATGATCATTTCATCACTTGCGTACTCGTAAGCCTTAACGGCCAAAGTGCTCACATGGTATGGTTTTAGGATCAAAGTCAACGGCAACTCTTTCAATACATCTATAAAAACCAAAATCAAGGCACTAAAGATCCCTGTCTTAATCAACGGATACTCTATCTTGAAAAAGGTCTTCAAGTTGCCCACCCCCAACATTTTGGAAGAGTCTGGAATGGCCTTGTCCACCTTTAAGGAGGTGGATTCAATTGGGTTGAAGGCCACTGCCAAAAACCTTACACAATAGGCATACACCAATACTACCAGCGTTCCATGGAGTAGTAACCCCCTTTTATAAGAAAAGAAGCTGTCCATCGCATGGATCAACCATTTGTCAAACATCAACGTAGGAATCATCACCCCAATGGCGATCACTGCCCCTGGGATAGCATAGCCCAATATGCCCATCCTTGCAAAGCTCTTGATAAAACTTATAAAGCTCCATTTTGAGAAGTAAATCAGAAGTGTAGCAAAGGTCACCGTAATTACTGCAGTGAGCATGGCAATCCCGAATGTTTGTAATGAAAGGATCAAAAAATCGAAGTTAAATACCTTATGAGCTGTCAAAACTGCCCAATAGCAAAGCTGCAAAACAGGAATTATAAACCCAAGCACTATGGGTAGAAGCACTGCACAAAAAATAGCCATTTGCACGCCTTTGCTGCCCTTTCTCCTATAAATGTGCGTATTGCTCGTACGCAAGGTGGATACTTTGATGTGTTTTGATTGCCACTTTTCGAAAAGAATGAGCGCAAAAATAATGATGATGAGCAATGCAGATAAGTAAATAGCAGTTTCTGGCTCCTCTAAAGAAAACCATGCCCTGAATATTCCGGTAGTAAAAGTATTGATGCCGAAATATTGAGCTGCCCCATAATCATTGAGCACTTCCATCAGTACCAGCACCAAGCCTGCAATGATCGCCGGTCGTGCAAGTGGTAAGATAAGCTTAAAAAAAGTTCGCAATTCTCCTACACCTAGCATTTTTGAAGCCTCGAACATGCTATTAGCTTGGTTAAGAAAAAAGGCGCGCGTACTCACGTACACATATGGAAAGAGCGATATACTCAACACATAAGAAAGCCCGTATTTGTTCATGATATCCACTCGGACAAAGTCCAAACCCATGGAATTAAGGATAAGGTTCAGGCTTCCACCATAATCGAAAACACCTGCGTAGGCATATGCCATGATGTACGATGGTATTGACAATGGAAGAATGAGCAACCATTCCATTTGTTTCCTGAAAGGAAAGTCGAACCTGGTGACAAGCCATGCCGTCGATATGCCCACCAACAAGACCAAAAAGCTACAGCCTACTATAAGAAACAAGGTGTTGGATATATAGCCTGGCAGAAGGTGCTCTACGATATGGCCCCAAGTTTCCCCAGGACCTTTGAATAAAGTGAATCCTATAGAAATTACCGGTAAAGCCAAGAAGAAAACAATTATGATGGTCAATACGGACCATCGATTACTGTCTCTTCTCAAGCGGCTCAACCTGTGTTTTAAGGAAAAATAATCGCTATTACTTCCACCCTGTCTCATCAAAAATCAAAACTGCCTTCTTGTTATTTTTCCCTAGTTCTGTCAAATTAAGATCATCTTCTTTGAATGTGCCCCACTCCTGAACGGTAGAAGATGGAGCGATATTTTGATTTACTGGATATTCATAATTAGATTTCGAAAAAATCTCCTGCGCTTCATCAGATATTAAGTACTCTACAAAAAGAATAGCATTCTCCTTGTTGGGAGCATATTTTGCCACACCTGCACCGCTCACGTTGATATGAGTCCCTCTGCCCTCTTGATTAGGGAAATGAATCCCTACTTGCCTGGCTATTTCTACTTCTTGATTATCGGATGAATTCAGCATCTGGCCTACGTAATAGGAGTTTACTATGGCCAAATCACCTTCTCCAGCCACTACTGCCTTTACCTGATCCCGATCACTTCCTTTGGGAGAACGTGCCATGTTGGCCACAATTCCTTTAGCCCATTCTGTGGCTTTTTCTTCGCCATTATGCGCAATGATGGAGGCTAGAAGCGATTGGTTGTAAATATTGCCAGATGACCTAATAAGCAATTTGTTCTTCCACTTATTTGAGGTGAGATCCTCATAGGTAGAAAGTTCCTCGGGATTAACACGATCTTTTGCATATACGATAATACGCGCGCGCTTTGTAAATCCAAACCATTGATTGTCGTCATCTTGAAGGTGAGATGGAATGCCTTCTTCTAGCACTTCCGACTCTATTGACTGCAACAATCCTTGCTCTTTGGCTCTTGCTAATCTACCAGCATCTACCGTGATAAGGACATCCGCAGGCGAGTGCTCCCCTTCCATATTCATTTTTTGAATAAGTTCATCCGCACTGGCATTCGTCACATTCACTTTTATGCCGTACTTCTCTTCAAATTTTTCGAATAAATTTTGATCAGCTTCATAGTGACGGTGCGTGTACACATTCACTACTTTGCTCTGTTCGGAAGCTTCAGATTGTTTCTTTCCTTCTCCACATCCTATGAGTGTCAGGAAAGCCAGCATTGCTAATATCTTTTTCATATTTTAAATAAGGGTATGTTTTTGTGTGGAAAATTATCAACCTCAAAAATACTCCTTATTTAGATTCAATAAAAATAACATCGCACAAAGGATGGTGCTTCCATAGATAAATCCAACCTTATCTTGAGTTTTTGCCTTAATTCATGAGAAGAGGATCAAGTAGGAACACCTATTTGCCTTAGCAGCCTTATTCGACTATGCACCCAATCTATCATAGGTTTCCCTCAAGGCAGCATAATCATCTGTAATGACCAAGAGCACATCTCCTTCTAGTAGCACGGTTTTGCCATTGGGAACAAAATACTTATCATCTCTTTTTACCATTACGACAATGGTTTTTTCTGGCAACCCCAGATTCATAAGCATGTTCCCATTTGTCAATGATTGACTTGTAATCCGGATCTCCGAGGTTACGGATTTTATCTCATCTGAAAATTCAAGATCGAAGTTTTCCAGGGCCTTGATATCGTTGGGCTGTTCTGCAATGCCAAGCCACTGTGCCATGCGGGCCAAAGATGTGCCTTGCACCACCAAAGAAACCAGCGTACAGAAAAATACAATATTAAATATCAACCTAGCGTGAGGGATGTCAGAAGCTAGGACAGCTATAGCAAAAATAATGGGTACAGCGCCTCTCAGCCCCACCCACGAAATAAAAACTTTATCTTTGACGTGCATTTTTTTGAAAGGTAGCAAGGATATGAATACACTTAATGGTCGTGTAACCAAAATCATAAGGAAGCTAATGATAAGTCCAGGCACGGCGATAGGGATAAGTTCTGATGGATTGATGAGCAGTCCCAATGTCAAGAACATGAGCAATTGGCTCATCCAAGCCATTCCATCGAAAAAGTTTAGTGAGGACCGCTTATGGGCGAAACGAGAATTACCAATGACCAAACCTCCTATATAAACAGCCAAGTAACCATTACCTTTTATAAAATAAGTGAGGGAAAAAATGAAAATGCAAAAAGTAAACACCAAAATTGGGTACAACGACTTATTGTCAATCCTCATATGATTGATGACAATCACTGCTAATTTCCCTAAAAGAAATCCTGATATAGCGCCTATCACAAGTTGCATCAACAGGTTTACTACAGCAAAAAGATAGTTTGGTTCAGCCCCCATTTCAATAATCCCAATCAATGTTATGGTGAGCACATAAGCCATCGGATCATTACTGCCACTTTCTAGCTCTAGCAATGGGCGCAAGTTATTCTTTAGGATCAATCCTTTGGAGCGTAAGATGGAAAAAACAGAGGCCGAATCTGTAGAGGACATCGTAGAGGCAAGCAGCAAGGAGGTGGCCAATCCAACACCAGCAGATGGCATGGTCATCCCTAAAACATACCATACAGAGATACCTGTGAAGATTGCAGTAAGAAAAACACCGATGGTAGCAAGAATCACGCCTTGAGCAGCAATAGGCTTTATCTCTGTGATCTTGGTATCCATGCCTCCCGAAAAAAGTATGATACAAAGTGCTACAGAGCCTATAATCTGTGCAACTTGGATGTTCTCAAATTGTATCCCAACCCCATCGCTACCAAATACCATCCCTACACCTAGAAATAATAATAAGGCAGGCACTCCAAATTTATAACCGGCTTTACCCGCTAAAATACTCAGAAAAAAAAGTATGGATATCACCAGTAAAATAAGTTCCATTGTTATTCCCATCTGCATAAATATATAAAGTTGTACCATCAATGTTTCCTGACCTAAGTAGGAGAAGCGAACATCATACAAAAAATAAAACTTGTCACCTATGGGGTTAGGTTAAACAAAAATAGGAAGGAAACGGCAAATTAATCGGGAAAAAACAAGAGGATTTAACATTTTAAAGATAAAAATCAGAATCGCTTAGTGCTAATCATAAGTCTACAAATGACCTATAGACAGATTCAAAAAACGACCGTAATTAATAACACTCAATATAATATCCTCAATCGTATATGATGACTTTGAAAAGCATTATGACAGCACTTCTGGTGAAGGATCCGATCCTGCAGGTCGTGACTTGTCTTCTGGAAGGGGGATAAAAGTCTCATTATCATTTGGTGGCAAAATAATTCTACCCTGCTTCCAATCTTCTTTGGCTTGCTCTATGCGATCTTTTCTACTTGATACAAAATTCCACCAGATGTATCGATGGCCTAAAGGTTCCCCTCCGAGCAACATAAGTATGGCTTCTTCCATGGCATGAATCAAGGGGTCTACGCCTGGAGTAAATACGAGCAGCTGGCCTTTTTGATAGATGCGGCCATTCACTTCTATGCTGCCCTTTGCAACATAAACCCCTCTCTCTGCATGCTCTTTAGGAAGGGAAAATCTTGTGCCTTGATCCAATACGACATGAAGATAAAACATAGGAGAGCTTGTCTTTACACTGCTTTTCAAACCATACGCATCTCCTGCAATCAGCCGCATCCAAATACCTTTGTCAGTAAATACGGGCAGCTCATCTACGGTATAATTGTTAAAAGAAGGATCAGCGTCCTCATCTTTTTCGGGCAATGCCACCCAAGTTTGTATCATCTCCAGCTCACCCCCAGCCAGCATCTCCGGATCTTCAAACCGTTCGCTATGGGATATGCCTTTGCCGGCGGTCATCCAGTTGACTTCTCCAGGCTTGATGACCTGCTCCACACCAAGGCTATCTCTGTGGGTTACCGATCCGCCAAACAAGTAGCTTACCGTAGACAAACCGATATGTGGATGAGGCAAAACATCAAAAGTGCTAGAAATCGGTCCTTTCAATTCTACAGGGCCTGCATGATCCATAAAAATGAACGGGCCTACCATTCTGCGTTGTCTAAATGGAAGGATGCGGTTCACACCCAAGCCAGGACCTATAAAAGCCTTTCTGGAATCTATGACGATGTCTAGCATGATTCGATTCGTTTAGTTGGAATATAAGCAATATACAAATATTCTTTTGTCTGACAGATTCTATCTTGCCAGACCCTACAGTCCTCTCGTACCTTCATTACAGGTCATTGATTTTCATAGGATATACGATAAATCACACCATTGGTGTCGTCAGAAACCAAAAGTGACCCATCCGTATGAACCGCCAGTCCTGCTAATCTGCCAAAGTGTGCTTTCTTCTCCTTAATTAAAAACCCCGTGAGAAAATCCTCGAACGCTGTAGGCTCCCCATTTTCAAAGCGCAACCTCACCACTTTATACCCCACGGGGTCGCTCCGATTCCAAGAGCCCCTCATGGCAACAAAAGCATCTTCACGGTACTCTTCAGGGAATTGGTCGGCGGTATAAAATACCATCTCCATAGGGGCAGCATGTGCTGTGTATGTAAGTGCTGGCAAATTTGTCTTTTCCAGATATTCCTGATAGGTCATATCTCCCGGAGGTCTGTCCCCAGGATTGTACTTGCCTTCTCCAAAAATATAAGGCCAACCATAATCCGCTCCTTCTTCCAGCTTGTTCAGCTCCTCTTTCTGTTCGGTATCACCCAACCAATCTATCCCATGATCCATCCCCCACATATCGTTCGTGGTAGGGTGCCAGCCAAACCCAATGGTGTTCCTCAGCCCCTTGGCAAATATTGTAATGTTTTGGGCATCGGCATCTGCGCGTACAATGGTAGCGTTCATTTCATTGGGCTCAGGGCAGGAGTTGCAAGTACTGCCTACAGAGATATACATCATGCCGTCGGGGCCAAACTCGATCGTTCTATTGGGATGCTGCCCACCGTCCGGCAGTGCATCAGTGAGCATTTGGATTTCGCCCAACGTCCCCTCTGGGTTTATTTCTGCGGCATAAACTTCTCTAACCGCCACGATATAAAGTCTGCCTTCATGGATTGCCAGCCCATGTGCTTGTTCTATATTGGCTACTGTCTCTTGTCGTTCTGCTACACCATCCCCATCATTATCTTCCAAAAGCACTACTTCGCCTTCTTTTCTATAAGATACATACACATGTCCGGCGTCGCTCACCACCATCATGCGTGACTCTCCGAGGTCCTCGGCAAACTTCTGTATTTTAAAACCCGCTGGAAGTTTTAGGTGTTGTACATTCTCTTCAGTGGCAGGCTCAACTGCCGGTTTAAAAATATAGCCGCTGATTTGAGATTGCGTTGGTTCTTCGTCTGTTTCGGGAATCAATGATGACCAAAAATTATCGTCGTCTTCACAACTTACCACTATGCCTGCCAGAATTATAAATATCAAAATTAGAGGTGTCCATCTTTTCATTACCAGTGCCTTAAAGTTTAAAAAATATTTTTTGTTAAAATGGTATAAAACTAACTGGTTGGCATTATCATGGTTTAAAAAATCTCGAGTCCATTTTTATGTTAAACCTCTTCAGGATTGAAGGTAGTTCTCAGGGCCATTGATGAATGAAGAATGAGAGAATAAAGGATGCTGCTGCCCATGTCTTAGGTGTGGTACTCCTTTGCGCCCTTAGCGTTCCCCGCTGCGTTCGTTGCGTGAACAAAAAAAAGCCTTATTACTTTCTTACCTATTGTCAATTGCCAACTGCCAACTTTGCCTCTGCGTGAAACCTTTTCCCTTTCCGATGAAAGAATGAAGAATGAGAGAATAAAGGATGCTGCTGCCCATGTCTTATGTGTGGTACTCCTTTGCGCCCTTAGCGTTCCCCGCTGCGTTCGTTGCGTGAACTAAAGGAGGTCAATTGCTAACTGAAAACTATATTCTTTGCATATTGTAGGCTGATAAAATTAGCTACCTTTGCAGCCAAATGAGAAGAAAGATAAAGCCTGAATTGCTAACAGAAATTGCCATCGAACGCATGGCAGCCGAAGGCAAATGCCTTGCAAGGGTAAATGGACAAGTCATCTTTGTTGCTGGTGTGGCACCAGGTGATGTTGTCGACCTACGAATCGTCAAGAAAAAGAAGAATTACCTAGAGGCCGCCCCTGTAAAGTTTCATACTTATTCAGAGCAGAGAACTGAGCCTTTTTGTCAGCACTTTTCCACCTGTGGTGGCTGCAAGTGGCAACATATCACTTACGAAAATCAGCTTACGTACAAGCAACAGGAAGTGGTAGATCAACTAACGCGCATTGGCAAAGTGGAGCTGCCTCCCATCTCTCCTATCCTGCCTTCTGACAAGTCGCGAGAATATCGCAACAAGCTGGAATTTACCTTCTCCAATAAAAGATGGCTTACAAGGGAAGAAATTGCTCTAAGCGATGACATCAACAGAAACGGGCTGGGTTTTCACATGCCCGGTCAGTTCGACAAAGTGCTCGACATCCAGCACTGTCACTTGCAAGCAGCGCCTTCCAATGCCATCAGATTGGCCGTGAGAGACTATGCGTTATCCCAAGGTTTTACTTTCTACAACCTGCTCAGCCACGGTGGCCTCCTCCGAAACCTCATCATTAGGACATCTTCCTCGGGGGAGGTCATGGTCATCGTACAGTTTGGAGAAGATAATCCAGCAGACATTCAGAAAATCATGGATTTTATCCACGGCTCATTCTCCGAGATCACTTCCCTGAACTATGTCATCAATACCAAAAAGAACGAGACTTTCCACGATCTCGAGGTAGTGTGCTATAAAGGAGCACCTTACATTACCGAAAAAATGGAAAATCTAGCTTTTCGGATTGGCCCCAAATCATTCTACCAAACCAACTCTTCCCAAGCCTACGCACTGTACAAGGTAGCCAGATCCTATGCCGGCCTCACAGGAGAAGAAATCGTCTATGACCTCTATACGGGCACTGGCACGATTGCCCAGTTTGTGGCCGCTAACGCCAAAAAAGTCGTCGGAATAGAGTACGTGGCCGAGGCCATAGATGACGCCAAAGCCAATGCCCAGCTTAACGGTCTTAGCAATTGCCATTTCTATGCAGGCGACATGAAAGACCTGCTCAATCAAGAGTTGATCCAGAAAGAAGGGCATCCCGACGTGATTATTACCGATCCTCCGCGTGCTGGCATGCATCCAGATGTTGTTCAGACCCTCCTTCAGGTAGCGCCCCAAAGGATCGTCTACGTGAGCTGCAACCCCTCTACCCAAGCGCGCGACCTAGCCTTGCTCAACGCCACATATGCAGTGAAGGCCGTACAGCCAGTAGACATGTTCCCGCACACACACCATGTAGAAAACGTCGTGCTGTTGGAGAAAAGACAAGAGTAAAATTGAAGATAAAAGTTTGGGCGGCTTTTCCGGCTATCACTCCTACTCCGCGCCAACGCACAACCTGCCCATGGCGGGGTATTCGTTCTATCCGGGCCGCTGCTACGTTTAGCTGATGTTTGCTGGTATTTTAGTTTATGTTTTCAAAAAAAGGTTCTGGTTTTGGGGAAGTCACCAGAACCAAAAAAAATCAAGATAGAGGCCATCAGATAATGGGATGGCCTTGTCTTATTTTTACACTGAATCTCTTGGTTAAGAATTATCTTCTTTAATCACCTTGAGCCCCTTAGTCCATCTTATGATCTCCCTGAACATAACCGATGCGGCCTTGGTAGATACTTCGTTCGGTACATACTCACTTTCTTCATTGATAAACTGTGTGAAAAAGGGAATATTTACCATCTCCATGATCGGCACTACTTTTAAGGTAGACAAGTCTGCCTTTAGCTGGTTGGCGGCCCTTGTGCCAGCAGAAACTCCTCCATAGCTCACAATTCCGGCAGCTTTGTATGCCCACTCGCGCACTAGATATTCCATAGCGTTTCTTAAGGGCGCTGGGTAGTTATAATCATATTCGGCTGTTACAAATACAAAGCAGTCTGCCTCATCTATCGCGGCACTCCATTTTTTGGTGTGTTCGTGCTCATATTTTTGAAGCCGTGGGTGATTAGCCTCATTCATTAAAGGCAGGTTAATTTCGCCCAAGTCCAAAAGCTCAACATCAAAACTGCCATGTGCTTGGGCCATTTTTTCTACCCATCGAGCGATTATCGGCCCTTTTCTTCCAGGCCTTACAGTAGAAGAAATTATTTTTAGTTTGTACATATTACTTTATGATTATAAATTAAATGAAATCCAAAAGGCATACCCATCCAATTGAGCATATTATTGTGCTGCCATAAATGGTTTGCCAGTGCTAAATATCGTAATTTTGCCACGCAAGACAGGTTGCCTTTTTGAGTACGGCAGGCCTGAAATAAAGTTTTCTTGTAGGCTACGATATGAGCAATTCAGTTTTAGGATACTGATAAACCCCATTTGTTATGCAAAACGACCCTGAACTAAATGGCAAATATTTGGGAACAATTACCCAAGATTTTATTGTGGTATCGGATACCCTAAAGGAAGCCTCTTATCAGATCAGGACAAGAGGATTTTCTGATTACCCCATTTTCCCAATTTCCAAATCTGCCCTACCCATAGGACAGCTGCTCATTGGCAAAGAAGAGCTTGCAGTCAATTGGAATTACTATACCACCTATGTCGATGAATTCGTACAAAGGAATATCATCGACAAGGATAAGCTTGACGACTTTAAAAAGGCCTATAAAGATCCTGATGAGTTTTGCTGCCTTTTTGTGGTGGACAATGACTTTACCAATTTTCTGTTTATTCCCTATCCAGAAGATTAGTTTTTAGATGTTAGATATAAGATTTTAGCCATTAGACTTTCAGCAACTAGTAATCACTATTCTGTCATTCCATCATTTAACTCCTCAAAACTGCTTCCAGCCTTGGGCTTTCAGCGGGATCATATTACTAGCTTTGGTAATGAGCGTCACCTCTTCTGATGCCGGTTTGATGTAGCCAATAAAGGCAATGTCGGGATGGTTTTTTACTTTTTCGTAATCCGACTGTTCGATGGTAAAGAGTAACTCATAGTCCTCGCCTCCATTCAGTGCTGCCGTAATGGGATCGATATTGAATTCAACCGCAGTATCGAATGTAGGCTTAGCAATCGGAACTTTGTCTTCATAAATACTCAGCCCTACTTGAGAATGCTTGGCTATGTGCAAGAGTTCGGAAGAGAGCCCGTCAGACACATCGATCATTGAAGTGGGCTTTACATTGAAATCCTGCAACTCATAGACCATATCCATCCTAGCTTCTGGTTTTAGCTGACGTTTAACAATATAATCATAAGCCTCTAATTGAGGTTGCATAGTAGGATCAGCTAAAAAAACTTGTTTCTCTCGCTCCAAGACCTGCAAGCCCATATATGCCCCTCCCAAGTCTCCCGACACGCATATGATATCGCCAGGTTTGGCACCACTTCTTAAAGCAATTTTTTCTTTCGAAACCTCCCCGATCGCAGTAACTGAAATTACCAATCCACTCCGAGATGAAGTGGTGTCGCCTCCTACTAAATCTACCTTGAAACTACTACAGGCCGCTTTTATGCCGTCATAAAGGGCCTCAACTGCTTCTAAAGAAAAACGATTGCTCAACCCAATATTGACAGTGATTTGCTGAGGAATGGCGTTCATGGCTGCAATGTCAGAAATATTAACAGCGACCGCTTTATAACCTAAATGTTGGATGGGTGTATAGGAAAGGTCAAAGTGAACACCCTCTAAAAGCATATCAGAAGTGACTACCAAAAATTTATTCCCTGCGTCGATAACAGCAGCATCGTCGCCAATGCCCAGATGAGTAGAAGCATTCACATTGGTGAATTTCTCCCTTATCCTATCGATAAGACCGAATTCTCCTATTTCACTGATTTCTGTCCTTTTCTCCGTATTTGAAGCCATATCTAAATGTTTAAATTATCCGCTTTATCCACAAAATTACCGTAAAATGGAATACATGTAATGTTTACGAAAGCAAATGGCTGCATTCGATAAAAGATTTGTGGAAATTTGAACCAGTTTCAAAGTTATCATTGTTAAACTTAGAACTTCCCATTTTCTCTATGAAAATTTTCTCTATGAAAAATTTATTATTGTTTTTTTTAGCTTCTTTTCTTTTACTTACCTCTTGTGCGCCGCGCTCCCAATACCAAACCCGAGAAGGCAAAGCCAAAAACAAATACTACAATGATATCCAGTACAAAAAACAAGGAAAGTGGGGAAAGTAAAAATAGATATAAGAAATTAGAGTTAAGACAAAACAAAAAGTGTTTTAAATTTTAGGTGTTGAATTTTTGAATGGAAGGATATTCAACTCGACCCAACACTCTCTGTTTTTAATCAAATCAATGGTTCTCGCTCCTTATTATGTTTCAATACAGTAATGGCCAATGGTGGCAACACTAATGAAAGAGAATGCTGTCTGCCGTGCATGGGAATAGGTGCTGTCTCCAAATCAGGGCCGTTGAGCACATCGCTACCGCCATATTTGAGGTTATCAGAATTGAATATTTCTTTGTAAAATCCTCGCTCATTTACTCCAATACGATAGTTTGTCCGTGGCACGGGCGTGAAGTTGGCTACAAATATCAAATCTTCTCCTAGTTTTTCCCCTTTCCTTATCCAGCTAATCACTGAATTAGTTGCATCATCAAGAGCGATCCATTCAAACCCATCTGACGAAAAGTTATGCTCATACAGCGCCGGCTGATCTGTATACAATTGGTTCAGGTCCTTCAGCAATCTTTGGACACCTTGATGCGCTGGGTGATTGTTTTCATGCCAATCCAGGCTATAATCATGTTGCCATTCATGCCGTTGTGCAAATTCGCTCCCCATGAATAACATTTTCGCTCCCGGATGACCGTACATATAGCCGTAAAGGAGTCTGAGGTTAGCAAATTTCTGCCATTCATCTCCAGGCATTTTATTGATCATCGACCCTTTTCCGTATACTACTTCATCATGCGATAAGGGCAGCACAAACTTTTCTGTAAAGGCATAATGGATACTGAAAGTAATTTGTCCATGATGATAGCCTCGATAAATAGGTTCTCGCTGAAAATAGCTCAGAGTGTCGTGCATCCACCCCATCATCCATTTCATGTCGAAGCCCAAACCACCTTCGTCTGTTGAGTGAGTCACTCCCGGGTATGCTGTTGACTCCTCAGCTACCGTGAACACATCAGGATGGTGATTGTGGACAGCGTTGTTAAATTCCTGCAAAAACTCAATGGCTTCGAGATTTTCCCTTCCCCCATACACATTGGGTAGCCACTCTCCTTCGTTTCTGGAATAGTCCAAATATAACATGGACGCTACAGCATCTACCCGTAGCCCATCAATATGATATTTGTCCAGCCAGTACAATGCATTGGAAATTAAGAAGGCCCGCACTTCATTTCTGCCATAATTAAAAATACCACTTTTCCAATCGGGATGAAAGCCGCGCCGAGGATCTTCATGCTCATATAGATGCGTGCCATCAAATAGGTGCAAACCATGCATATCCAAAGGAAAATGGGAAGGAACCCAGTCTAAGATTACGCCTATGCCCGCTTTGTGCAATGCATTGACCAAATACATGAAATCTTGAGGTGTGCCAAACCTGCTGGAAGGGGCATAATAGCCGGTAATTTGGTAGCCCCAAGACCCAAAAAACGGATGCTCCATTACAGGCATAAATTCGACATGGGTGAAGCCCATATATTGCAAATACCCAGGTAGCGTTTCCGCTATTTCACGATAAGTCATAAAGCGCCCCCCCTCTTCAGGCACCTTTCTCCAAGAGCCCAGATGCATCTCATACACTGCCATGGGTTTGTCAAGCGGAGAACCGTTCTTTCTCTCTTTCATCCATTTCTGGTCGGTCCATTTGAAAGGTAGGTCCCAAACAACAGATCCAGTCCTAGGCGGAGTTTCCCAATGAAAGGCATATGGATCACCTTTTTCTGACTCGTACCCGTTGAAAGATTTTATGTGGTATTTGTAATACTCACCTTGCTTTAGCCCTGGAATAAACCCTTCCCATATACCCGAGCCGTCCCACCGCGGCAATAATTGATTAGATTGCTTATTCCATCCGTTGAAGTTTCCAATCACTTGAACTTGGATGGCATTAGGCGCCCACACAGCAAAATATACGCCCTGTTCCCCATTATGCTCCACAACATGGGAACCGAGCTTATTATACAGGTGATATAGCTTTCCAGCCTTGAAAAGATGAATGTCAAAATCAGAAAACAAAGATAAATGCTCTTTCTTCTCTGTGAAAGGAATTCCCTTCCGCTCCTTCACTTTCCCTTTTGCGGAGGGGTTCCTTTCCTTCACACCTGCATCTGTTTTAATTTCTGACATAATCCTAGTATTCTACAGTGATCACACAACTTCTAGTGTTTTGCTCTTTTCCATAAGTGATTTTATCCCTTTCAAAGGAATCATTAGCCAATCAGGACGGTTGTTTAGCTCATAATTCAGCTCATATATTGCTTTCTCGAGTAGAAAAGTCCTTAGCATCACTTCCAAATCTTCCTCTTCCTTGGGTATAAAGGCACTGCCTTTTACCTTGGTGAGATAGGCGTGCATAAAGAAGCCGCTTATATGGTGAAACCAAAAATCTGCCCATGGAAGCAGGGTTTTTAAATCTTCTCTGTATTGATCATGTAACAGGAGGCCTGAATACGCCGCATAATGATAGGATCGAATCATCCCAGCCACATCTCGAAGGGGTGAACGCTTTAATCTCCTTTCGCTAAAACTACGTGCTGGTTCTCCTTCAAAATCGAGCAAGACGAAATCTTTCCCTGTAAAAAGCACTTGCCCAAGATGATAGTCTCCATGATTCCTTATTTTGACGACCTCTAGCTTTTTGCTGTATATCCGCTTCATAGCTTTGAGCACATCATCTTTCATGGCATACACCTCTTCAGCCTCCTGCCTTAGCTCCGGGGAAAGCGTCTTTATTTTCTTGCCCAAATTTTGATAAGTCCCTCTCACCAAAGACTGAAGCGAAGAATAAAGCGACCGCTGGTAATGTAATGAAAATGGCTCAGGCTTGAAGTCAGGCAAAACCTTATTAGAAGCTAACGCTAAATGCATTTCTCCTGTCCGTTCCCCCAGCAACCTTGTTCTTTCTGTAGTAATCGGACCTAATAGTTCCGAAAGTGTGACAGGCATAGCATCAAATGCCATAGGGTTGGTGAGGCTGCCCATAAGCTCTGGAACTTGAGAGAAATCTTCCTGCTGAGATAGAATACGTTCATAATATGAGTTCAGCCTGTCGAGCATATATGCCCAAGCATCGCCATGATTGGCCACCATCTTCTGCATCATGCCTAAGACCATATTGCTCTTTCCATGCTCCCATTCAATAGCGCCTACCAAATCCGGTATAAAATCAAATTGCGCTTCTTCTTTTAGAAACCGGTTGATTTCCAAGTCAGGGTTGATTGCCTGATCTACCTTCCGATAAATTTTTAAGAAAAAAGCATTGTCATATATGATGGAAGTGTTGCTCTGTTCTACTGATAGCACTTTTGATTTGATTTCGTCATGTTGTTTCAGGTAGGTCTTTAAAGCATTATTCCCATGCATTCGGATCGTACCGTTTTTGCTCTTTCCTTGCCGGGAAACCATGTGCTTCAGTATGTACTGTTGAAGATCTTTGCAGAACAAAGCATCATAGAGCCATCCATGCTCTCCATTAAGGTCCATACGGGCTAAAACCGCATTATATTGGCTTTCTTTAAGGTCCTCTCTTGATTTTTCTTTTAAAAAAGTAATGGGCAATTGATAAATGTCGGGCATACCGTTTTCATAATTGACTCGTACTAGCAAAAACCAACACCTATTGGCACCGAATACTACTTCAGTCTTGTCGGATATTTCCATAGTTTGAATTGTTCTTGCCTTTCCTCCAAACCACCTTGAGGCCAGCATATAGCGAGGGAGAACTTCATTTTCGAGCTTAAACTCCGTTTGACTATCGAAAAGATCGTCCCATTTATTTAGTTTTATAAAAGGCAATTGTTCATTGTCTTCGTTTTGCTTATGCGCCTTTTGGAGCAGAAACCAATGGTAAGCGTGGGGACTTAAAGTGAAAAAATAAGGGGCTTCTTCCTTTATTTCAGGAAATTTGTTTTTACTAAAAAGTTCTAAGGGAACATAGCCTTTATATTGCCCGAGATCAAGCTCTGCCGCTTGAGTAAATCGAGAGAGGTTTACGACAACCAAAATCGTTTCATCATCATAACTCCTTATAAAGGCCATCACTTTTGGGTTTTCAGCATTCACGAAAGTAAGGTCGCCCCGACCAAAAGCCTTATATCGCTTGCGCATATTGATGACGCGCTTCATCCACCATAGCAGCGAAGAGGTGTTGCGCCTTTGCGTTTCTACATTTACTGCTTCGTAAGAAAATTCTGGGTCCAGTATCACTGGCAAGTAGAGCATTTGGGGATTAGCCTCAGAAAAACCAGCATTCCTATTGGACGACCACTGCATGGGGGTTCTCACCCCGTCCCTATCACCCAAATAAAAATTATCTCCCATGCCAATCTCATCACCATAATAAATTACAGGCGTGCCCGGTAATGAAAACAGCAAGTAATTGAGCAGCTCGATTTTCTTCCTGTTATTATCCATCAGGGGTGAAAGCCTGTGCCGAATACCCAAATTGATCTTCGCTTTAGGATCTTTGGCATATACTTTATACATGTAATCCCGCTCTTCATCGGTGACCATTTCCAACGTAAGCTCGTCGTGGTTTCTTAGGAATATCGCCCATTGGCACGTATCTGGGATTTTGGGGGTTTGATCGTAAATATCCAGAATAGGATACCTGTCTTCCATGCGCAACGCCATGAACATTCTCGGCATTACAGGAAAATGATAGTTCATATGGCACTCGTCGCCATCGCCAAAATAAGCAGCACTGTCTTCAGGCCACATATTGGCCTCTGCCAATAGTAAG
>SMEK01000219.1_pt1 | contig 24071 bp, 20 predicted proteins | sample 2456371 | NCBI WGS metagenome assembly SMEK01 (sample SAMN10132590, study PRJNA489261) | soil metagenome | isolation source: day1 antibiotic-loamy sand soil ammended with composted manure from dairy... | place: USA | collected 2015-04-01
CGCAGCGACATGAACACCATCGTCATAGGGCTGAAAAAGATGGTCTCCTTTGCCGATGCGGACACGCAGTGGCATCTGGTGATGGTCACGGCGATGCTGGCCATAGTGCCTCCGATCCTTGTGGTGGTAATGATGCAGCGGTGGTTTGTGCGCGGCCTGGTCGAAAGCGAAAAGTGAGATCGAATGGCGACTGTCGAGCTGAAGGATGTGAGGAAGATCTATCCCGGCGGCGTCGAGGCCGTGAAGGGCGTGTCCATCGCGGTTCCCGACAGGGAGCTTTGCGTTCTCGTCGGCCCGTCCGGCTGCGGCAAGTCCACCTTGCTGCGTATGATCGCAGGCCTGGAAACCATCACAGCGGGCACCTGCTCTATTGACGGCAGGGTGGTCAACGAGATCGGCCCCACCGAGCGCGACATTGCGATGGTGTTCCAGAACTACGCGCTCTACCCGCACATGAAGGTCTACGACAACATGGCCTATGGCCTGCGCAACCGCGGTACGCCAAAGGATGAGATAGACCGGCGCGTGCGCGAGGCCGCGGCTACGCTGGAACTGTCCCATCTGCTGGACCGGCGGCCGCGCGAGCTTTCGGGCGGGCAGCGCCAGCGCGTAGCAATGGGACGCGCCATCGTGCGCAAGCCCAAGGTGTTCCTTTTCGACGAGCCCCTTTCAAATCTCGACGCCAAGCTGCGGGGGCAGATGCGGGTCGAGATCAAGAACCTGCAGCGTTCGCTAGGGGTCACTTCCGTCTATGTCACGCACGACCAGCTCGAAGCCATGACCCTGGCCGACATGCTCGTGGTGATGAATGCGGGGGTGATCGAGCAGCAGGGCGCTCCGCTCGACATATATGAGAAACCGGCTTCGATCTTCGTTGCCTCGTTCATCGGCGCGCCGCCGATGAATCTTCTGTCGTTGGCCGATGGGGAATGGGGCGTTGACCTTGCCGATGGCTCGGCGAGGGGCATCAGCCCGCCGCATAAGGCCGTCACGCTCGGCTTCCGTCCCGAGGACACGACCGTAGCTTCGGCCGATACCACGGCGGAGGGTGCGTTGAACCTCCCGGCCAGGGTGGAAGGCGTCGAACCCGTCGGCGCGGAAAGCTTCCTTCACTGTGCCGCAGCCGGAAGCCGCATCATCGTGCGCGTTCCCGGGCGGGCGACGGCACAGCCGGGCGATTCCTTGCGCATCATGGCGCCCGCGGAGAAGCTGCATTGGTTCGACCAGGCCGGAAAAAGGCTGTAGCCGCCTGCGCAACTGCAGGAAGCCGGGGCGAGGCTGCTCAGTCGAGAATGTGAGCCTTGCCCGCTACCGATATGCGAACGATCTCGCCGACGTCGGGCGCGTCCGTCCCGGGTCGCTTCAGGATCAGGGGCGAGGAACCGATCGCTGCGGCGTCCGGCGGGTCTGGATTGTTCAGCAGGCGCACCGCCACCGTGCAAAGCGCGCCGGCGAATTCGCATTCGGTCACCTCGCCGAACAGCATGTCTTCCGTGCCCGCCATGCCCTCCCGCGCGGTGCGCCGAAGCAGGATCTGTTCCGGGCGCAGCATGATGCGTGCCGCATTTCCGCGCCCCTCGTTTCCCACGGGAATGCGGCCAAGCACGCATTCGGCATGGCCGTCCACGATCGTTGCGCCGAGGATGATCGCGTCGCCGAGGAACTCGGCCACCATGCGGTTCTTCGGCCTCATGTAAATTTCGCGGGGCGCCCCGACCTGGGCGAACTTTCCGTCCCGCATCACCGCCACCTGATCTGCGAAGGAGAGTGCCTCGGCCTGGTCATGCGTGACCAGTATCGTTGTGATGCCAGCGCTTTCCAGCAACTCCGCCACGGCCTTGCGCATGGAAACGCGCAGACCGGTGTCGAGCGCTGAGAAAGGTTCGTCCAGGAGCATGAGCCGGGGTTGCACGGCCATCGCGCGCGCCAGCGCCACGCGCTGCTGCTGGCCGCCTGAAAGCTCGTGCGGCCGTCGCTTGAGGATGGTTTTGTCCAGGCCCACTATGTAGGCGAGCTCGGCAATCCGCTCGGAACGTCCGGGCACGTTCCTGTCGATGCCAAAGCCGATATTGTCGGCAATGGAAAGATGCGGGAACAGCGCGCCATCCTGCGACACGACGCCGATGCCGCGCAGGTGGGCGGGCAGGGCGTCTCCGTCCCGGGCCAGGCACGCCCCTTCGATCTCAATGGTTCCAACGTCGGGCGCCTCGAAACCGGCGATAAGGCGCAGGAGGGTCGTCTTGCCGCAACCAGATGGCCCGACCACGGCCGTACGGCTGCCTGCCGGAACGGTGAGGTCGATTCCTGACAGGGCGGCGACGGAACCGTAGCTCTTGGAAAGCCCGGAAATGACGAGAAAGCTCATTGGCCTGCCATCCGTCTGGATTGGACATACAGCAGGAAGGTCAGCGGCAGCGACAACCCTACCATGAGTGCCGCATAAGGCGCTGCCGCAGCGTAGTCGATTTCTCCGCTATAGGCCCAGAAAGCAAGCGCCAGCGTGCGCACGCCGTTGGGCGCAAGCATCTGGGTGGCGGTCAGTTCGTTCATGATGCCAAGGGCCGACAGCGCCATGCCGGCCGCCGCGCCGGGTGCGGACAGGCGCACGGTCGTCGCCCACAACGCTCTTGCCGGCGGCTTGCCGAGGCTGGCAGCAGCGCGTTCCAGTTCCACGGGCGCCTGGGCGATCGAGGCCCGTAGCGAGACGATTGCGCGCGGCAGGAACATCAGCGCATAGGCTAAGAGAATGGTGAAAAGTGTCTGGTACAGGGGCAACAGGAACTGGACCGTGATCGACACAAGCGCCAGCGCCACAACCACGCCGGGCAGCGCACCGACGATATAATTGCTGCCCTCGAGCATGCGCTGCAACCGTCCCGGGCGGCGAATGGACAGCCACGCAATGGGAATGGACGCCAGTGTGGCCAATACCCCGCCGGACAGCGCCAGGAACAGGGTCTGGCCTACGGCCGGCAAGATCTCTTCCATGCGCCACACTTTGACGCCGCCCAGCATCAGCCAGCGACCGATGGTCAGCAGGGGCACGCCAAGCGAAAGCGCCGCGACCGTCGCCGGAAGGATCAGCGCTGGCACGGCGAGCCGGCCGAGCCTGGCGCGCCGCCTGATACGGGCCGCGCCGGGGCCAACCCTCGCATAGCGCTCCTCGCCCCGCGCCAGCATCTCCATTCCCAGCAGAACCAGGCAGCAGAGAACGAGCACGCCTGCCAGCGTGTTGGCGGCGGGTCCGTTGAAGGTCGACTGGAACTGGTCGACGATGGCGGTGGTGAACGTGTCGAACCGCACGAAGACGAACAGGCCGTATTCCGCCAGCAGGTGCAGGCCGACCAGAAGCGCGCCGCCGCAAAGCGCCAGTCTCAATTGCGGCAACACAACACGGAAGAATACCCGCCAGGGCCCAAGGCCCAGCGAAGCTGCGCCGTCTTCGAGGGCCGGGTCCAGCCGGCGCAATGCGGCTGCGATCGGCAGATACATGAAGGGAAAATAGGCGAGCACGGAGATGACCAAAGCGGCGAAGATGCCGTGCAGGCCGGGCACGAGCGTGACCCAGGCATAGGAGTGGACGAAGGCCGGAATGGCCAGAGGTGCTGCGGCCAGCAACGACCAGAGCCGCGCGGCGGGCAGGTCACATCGTTCGGTGAGCCATGCCAGCGCCACCGCCAGCGCCGCACATATCGGCACCGACAGCGCCACCAGAAGCAGGGTATTGACCAGAAGTTCGCCGACACGCGGCCGAAATATCAGCGCATAGCTTTCGACCCATCCGATTTGGATCGTGGTCCAGATGATGAAGCCGAGTGGCAGCAGCGCCAGGATCGACACCGCGACGGCTGCGATCGCCATCCAGGAAAAAGGCCGCCGAGGGGGCATCAGCCGCACGGGCATCCGCAGCGATTCGTCGGCTGCGCCCGTCACCTGCCGCGTCCCGCGCAGCCGGCTCCGCCCGTGCCGGACAGTGCCGAATGCAGCGGCCGTAAGAAAGGTGGATGCATGACGTTCTCGAAACGCTTCTTTCCCGGGCGAGGCCGCGAGATCTGGGAGAGTGCCGCCCTTTTAGGGCGAGTGCCGTCTAAAGCAAGCCGGCCGTCGTCATCAGATCCGTGACCTTCCGTGAGTTGAGCTTCGACGGGTCGATGCCGGGTGCGTCGAGTTCAGCCAGCGGAACGAGCCTGGGGTTGGATTCCGCGCCGAGGCCAACGGCGTATTCAAAGGACGTGCCGTTCTTCAGTACCTCCTGACCGCCCTTGCCGACCAGCCACTTCAGGAACGCCTGCGCTTCCTTCGGATGGTTGGACGAAGCCAGCACGCCACCGCCGGAAATCGACACGAAGGCGCCAGGGTCCTGGTTCCGGAAATAGTGAAGCGCTACGTTTTTGCTGTTCTCGCCCGTCTTTGCCTGATCGCCGAACCAGTAATAGTGATAGATGACGCCGCCATCGATCTCCCCGGCATTGACGGCCTTCATCACCGTGCCGTTGCCGCGATAGGCGGTGAAGTTTTCCTTCATGCCCCGGAGCCAGTCGGCCGTGACCTGCTCGCCCTTCAACTCCAGCAAGGCGCTGACGATGGCCTGGAAATCCGCGCCTGTGGGAGACGCAGCCCAGCGGCCCTTCCAGTCCGGGTTTGAAAGATCCAGCAGCGACTTCGGCAACTGGTCTTCCTTAAGCCTGTCCTTGTTGTAGGCAAAGACCGTGCTGCGCGCGGCAATCCCGATCCAGTTGCCAGTTGAGGGGCGGAAGTTCTCCGGCACGGCGGCCAGCGTATCGGCGTCGAGCGGCGCGAAAAGGCCGGCATTCTCGACAAGGGCCATGGCCGGCGAATTTTCCGTCAGGAAGACATCTGCCGGAGAGGCAGCGCCTTCGGCGACGATCTGGTTGGCGAACTCGCTGTCACCGCCATGACGAAGCGTCACGGCAATGCCGGTATCCCGGGTAAAGGCTTCGGCCCATTCCTTGCCCAGGCTTTCATGCTGGGCGTTGTATACGACAATGGCCGGTTCGTCCGCCGAGGCCGGTCCGTTTACAGCGGCGGTGACCAGCAGCGCAGCGCCGGCCAGACTGGCAATGCCCGATCTCATGGCGAACTCCTCATCCGTGGAATAACTTCACGGTCAAGGCGTAACAATACATGAATAAAAAACGCAAGTTTTAAGTGCGGTGGCGATGACCTCTTTGTGATCATGCTGCGGGTTCGACATGCCGCCCTCGCCCGCTTTGTGCGGGCATCGTCCAGGAACTTGACCTGCTGCAAGATATTCCTGACGTCTGCTGCCAACATGCGGGACTGAGGGCTACCATGAAGTAAAAAGCCTCTGTCGCAGCGTCGGAAAAGGCTTGCAGGGAAAGATGATAGCATTGTTTTTCATCATCTTTCCAGCCCACAGGGGGAAAGCAGCCATCGCGGCAGAACAATCCGCTGTGGCCTGATCTGCCAATTTTTAAGGCTATGTTGCGACATGCATTTCATGTATGAAGCGCGGTCCGCCGTCAGGGCGATTTTGACATGGCCAAGTGCATACCCATATGAGCCCCCCGCGCGCCATGTCTGCCCCGACAGATTTGGCCGGTGCGGCCAGCGTACGGAAAACGACGATGCCGAAATTCAAATTTCACAAGCTCGCCGCCATCATCGTGTTGATAGGTTTCGCTGCCTGGATGGCGACTGGCGAATTCTCCTCGGTCGGCAGCGCCACGGGGGTTGAGAAGCCGGCACCGGACGAACCCGCGGCTGACGCTGAAGAGAAGGCACCTGTCCGCGTTGTCAAGGTTGTGACGCCGCCCCGCAGCGAGCATGCCAGGGCTATCCGCATCGCCGGTCTCACAGAGGCCGACAAGCGCGCCGTTCTGGCCACGAGAGTTGGGGGAATAATCGAGAAGTTACCCGTCAAGCGGGGCGATCGCGTCAAGGCAGGTGACCTGATCCTGATGCTTGCGGAGGAAGAGAAACGGTCCGCGGTGGCCAACGCCCGGGCGCTGTTGTCCCAGCGCCAGGCGGAGCTTGATGCCGCCGAGAGGCTGGCAAAGAGCGGTAACCTGGCCAAGCTGCAGCTCGATACCGCCAGGTCCAACCTCGCCGCGGCTAAGTCACAGTTTGATGCTGCAACGGCCGATCTGGAGCGCAACCAGGTCAAGGCGCCTTTCGACGGCGTCGTTGATCGCGTGTCGGTGGAGCTCGGAAGCGCGGTCATGCAGGGAGGCGAGGTTGCCACCGTCCTTGCGCTGGATCCAATCATCGCACGCGGCGAAGTCAGCGAACGCGACCTTGGCTATGTCAAGGTCGGGGACCGGGCGAGCGTCACGCTGGTCAACGGCCAGACGGTGGAAGGCGTTGTGCGCTATATCAGCCGCGACGCATCAGTCCCCACGCGCACCTTCCGCGTAGATGTGGCGATCCCCAATCCGGAGGGCACCATTCCCGCGGGCATGACTGCCGAAATCACGCTCTCGGCAGAGCCGACGGATGCCGTGCTTTTGCCGCGTTCGGTCGTGACGCTGGGCGAGAAGGGCGACCTGGGCATTCGTGCCGTGGGCCGCAACGACAAGGTCGTCTTCTATCCGATCGACCTGGTTGACGACACGGCGGAGGGCCTGGTGCTGGGAGGCATTCCCGCAGATGCGCGGGTCATCGTTGCAGGCCAGGAACTCGTCTCGGAAGGCGATCAGGTGCAGCCGGTCGATGCGACGGCGGACGAGATCAAGACGCTGGTCGGCGACGCATCTGCCACCACCCAATGAACCGGAACCTTAGCCGGACCTGATCCATGGATATCGTCAGACTAGCCATCCGCAATGCGCGGCTGACCATCTCGGCCCTTCTGTTCCTGATCCTCGCCGGCGCCGTCGCCTATCAGTCGACGCCCAAGGAAGCGGAACCGGACGTGCCGATTCCGATGATGTATATCAGCCTGGCCTATCAGGGCATTTCGCCCGAGGATTCCGAGCGCCTGCTGCTGCGTCCGATGGAGACGAAGCTGAAGAGCCTGAAGGGGCTGAAGGAGATGCGCTCGGCCGCTTTCCAGGGGGGCGGCTACGTTCTGGTCGAGTTCGAGCCCTCGGTGGATCTGGCCACTGCATTGCAGGACACCCGCTCCAAGGTGCAGGATGCCAAGGCAGACCTGCCTCAGGCGGCGGAGGAGCCGACCGTCAACGAAGTCAACGTTTCCGAATTCCCCGTCCTGGTCGTCACCCTGTCCGGCCATGTTCCCGAGCGCGTGCTGGCTGCTGCCGCGCGCGAATTGCGCGATCGCATAGAGGAAGTGCCGGGCGTTCTGGAAGGAGATCTTCAGGGATCACGCGACGATCTGGTCGAGGTCATAGTCGATCCGGTGAAGCTGTCTTCCTATGGCATCCGGCTCGACCAACTCATCCAGGGAGTGGGCGCTTCGAACAGCCTGGTAGCCGCCGGCAATATAGAAGGCGCGGAAGGCAAATACGCCGTCAAGGTGCCGTCTCTGATAGAGACGCCGGAAGATGTCGCCAACCTGCCCGTCGTTGCCACGCCCGACGCCATCGTCCGGGCCAAGGACGTCGCGGCTGTCCGTTCCACCTTTGCCGATGCTGAAACCATCACCCGGCTGGACGGCAAGCCGGCCATCGCCATCGAGGTGAAGAAGCGCATCGGCGCCAATCTCATCGACACGATCGAAGGCGTGAAGGCGGTCGCCGACGAGTTCGTCAAGACGGCGCCCGAAGGGATGGAAGTCACCTACACGCAAGACAAGTCGGTTTTTGTCAAGCAGCTGCTCGGTGACCTGCAAAACCATGTGATGATTGCCGTCATCCTGGTGTTCATCGTGATTTTGTATGCCCTTTCGGGCCGCGCCTCGCTTCTTATCGGCCTGGCGATACCGTCCTCCTTCCTGATCGGCATATTGCTGCTGTCGCTGATGGGCTACACGATCAACATGATCGTGCTGTTCTCGCTCATCCTGGCGGTCGGCATGCTGGTGGACGATGCCATCATCGTCACCGAATTCGCCGAGCGGCGGATGAACGAGGGCATGCCGCGCGAGGATGCTTTCGCGCTGGCGGCCAAGCGCATGGCCGGGCCGGTCATTGCGGCCACCATGACGCGCATTGCCGCCTTTTCGCCGCTCCTTTTCTGGCCGGGCATCGTCGGCGACTTCATGAAATACCTGCCGATCACGCTGATCGTGACGCTGGCCGCCTCGATGCTTTATGCGCTGGTGTTCACCCCGACGCTGGGCGCGAAGTTCGCCAGGGCGGAAGTGCATGCCGAGGACGAGCAACGCGACGGGCTCTACATGGCAATAGTCAAGCGGGCGGTACGCTTTCCCGTCACGGTGTGCCTCCTGACGGTTGCGCTGCTCGTCGGCATCGTCATGGCCTACGGCAAATGGGGTGCGGGGGTTGAGTTTTTCCCCAATGTCGAGCCGGACTATGGGCTGCTCTACGTACATGCGCGGGGCAATCTTTCGCTGGCCGAAATGGATGCTGCTACCAGGCAGGCAGAGGAAAGGCTGCTCGGCTGGCCCGGGGTGAAATCGGTTTATACGCGGGTCGGCAAGACGCGGGGCGGCGGGCAGGACATAGACGAGGACGTTGTCGGCGTGATCCAGTACGAGTTCGTGGACTGGCGCGAGCGCAAGCCGGCACACCTGATCCTCGACGACCTGCGCAAGGCCATGGCCGGCATTCCCGGGGCGGACGTGGAAGTGCGCGTGCCGGAAGCAGGCCCGCCAACCGGCAAGCCGATACAGATCCGGCTTTCGGCCGCCAATCCTCAGGGGCTGGACGATGTGGCGAAAAAGGTGGCTGCGCGGATCGCCAGCGTGCCCGGCGTAATCGACATATCGGACGGCCTGCCGCCGCCCGGCGTCGACTGGGCGCTTGAGGTCGATCGCTCCAAGGCCGCTCAATACGGCGTATCGCCCGCTTCTGTCGGCACGGCGGTCCAGCTGGTCACCAACGGCCTGAAGCTTACAGAATACCGCCCGGCGGGCGTTGACGACGCGGTCGACATAAGGCTGCGCCTGCCGGAAGACCGGCGCACGCTTTCGACGCTGGACGAGCTGCGCATCCAGACCAACCAGGGCGCGGTGCCAATATCCAATTTCGTCGTCCGCAAGCCGGAGCCGAGCGTCGGCGTCCTCAATCGCATCGACGGCGCGCGCACCGTTGTGGTGCAGGCAAATGTCGCTGCTGGCATGCAGGTCGCCGCCGTTCAGGCGGAGGTCACCAAGGCGGTGGCAGAGATGGGCCTGCCCGCGGGCGTGCGCTGGAAGCTTGCCGGCTCCAACGAGGACAGCGCGGAGGCGTCGGCCTTTCTCTCCAAGGCCTTCGGGGCGGCAATCTTCCTCATCTTCCTCGTGCTTCTGGCGCAGTTCAACAAGTTCACCAGCGTGTGGCTGGTGCTTTCCTGCGTGGTCATGGCCACGATAGGGGTCTTTCTGGGCCTGCTGCTCACGAACCAGCCCTTCGGCATCGTCATGTCCGGAATCGGTGTGATTGCGCTGGCGGGGGTGGTGGTGAACAACAACATCGTACTGATCGATACCTATGACCGGCTACGCGAGGAAGGTTGGGACAAGCTCGAGGCGGTGCTGCAGACCTGCCGCGAGCGTGCGAGACCGGTGGTGCTGACCGCGATTTCGGCCATTCTCGGAGTCCTGCCCATTGCCTTCGGCCTCGGCCTGGAGATCTTCCATCACGAGACGACGATCAACGCGCCCTCCACGCAATGGTGGATATCGCTTTCCTCGGCCATTGTTTTCGGGCTGTCTTTCGCGACGGTGCTGACGCTGATCGTTACGCCGTCCATGCTGATGATCTTCACGCGGGCAAAGCGCACGCCGGGCGAGCAGCGGAACTGGCTGGGCCGCCTCCTGCGCCGTCGCGGAACGGGCAGTATTTCTACTTCCGGGAGTCCGGGGCAGGATGCCGTGGCCGAGCCGGCCGCCGCCTTCCCGAAAGCTGCGGAATAACGCGCCTCAGTCCTTGCCAGGGCCGTCCGGGGAACTCCCGGGCGGCTTTTTGCATTGTTGTGAGTACGCAACATGAGAGAGGGCATTTCCGATGACGCTCAGCACCATCCTCATCATCATCCTGATCCTGCTACTGATCGGCGCTGTGCCGAGTTGGCCCTATTCCCGCAGCTGGGGTTACGGACCTTCCGGAATTATCGGAGTGATCCTCGTCATCTTTCTGATTCTGTTGCTCATGGGCCGGATCTGAGTCTCGGCCAATGCCAGCCCGCCGGTGTGCCGGCGGCTGGCGCTCTCCCGTCAAAGACAAGCTGTCAGTCGGCCAGCGCGACCAAAGCTTCAGGATCGTAGGCCAGGCGGACCGTTGTCCCAACAGGGATGTCGTCCGCGCCGAAGTCATTGGTTTCGATAACGGAGAGCGGTTTTTCCAAGCCCGGTACGTCAACGACCAGGTGGGTCGTTTCGCCGAAATAGTGGCGCTCGATGACGGTGCCGGCCACTTCATGCGGTGCGGTCGCATCATCCCACAGGACACGAAGCCGCTCGGGGCGTATGCCGAGTGTCGCCGCGTCGTCATCGCCAACGAAGGCAGGAGGTCGTTCGGTAGTAACCCGGCCAAACCCCAGTGTATCGATGGTCAGCGAGGCATGGTCCTGCTCCACGACCCGGCCCCTTACGAAGTTCATGCCGCCAAGGAAATCCGCGACCTGCCGGTTTACCGGTCGCTGGTATATGTCCTTGGGCGTATCCACCTGCGCTATCCGGCCGCCGAACATGACCGCGATGCGGTCGGACATGGCCAGCGCCTCATACTGATCGTGCGTGACGAGGACAAAGGTGATGCCCACCGCCTGCTGAAGGCGGCGCAGCTCCACCTGCATCTGCTCGCGCAGCTTCTTGTCCAGTGCCGACAGGGGCTCGTCCAGCAGCAGGACCTTCGGCCGCAGGACAAGCGCGCGGGCCAGCGCGACGCGCTGGCGCTGGCCGCCGGACAGTTCCGTGGCCTTGCGCTTGCCCAGACCGGTCAAGGAGACCTGCGCCAAGGCCTCCTCGACGCGCCTCCTTTCCTCGGCCGGCTCCAGCCGCAGGCGTTTCAGGCCATAGGCGACGTTCTGCTCGACATTCAGATGGGGAAAGATGGCATAGCTCTGGAACACCATGTTTGTGGGCCGCCTGTTGGCGGGAATCCCGTCCATTGGCAGGCCGTCGATAAAGATGCTGCCGGTCGTTGGCATGTCGAAACCGGCAATCATGCGCAAGAGGGTGGTCTTGCCGCATCCTGATGGCCCGAGCAGGGAAAAGAACTCGCCTTCGTTGATCGTCAGGTTTGCCTCGTCCAGCGCTTTGAATGCGCCGTAACTGCGGGTGACGTTCCGAATTTCGATCATCGGCTTGGCCACGGTCAGGCCGCTGGGGGGCCGTCCAGCCGACAGGCTGTCGGTATCGAGGCAGTCAAGCATAAAGGCCTCCCTCGGAGAGGGTACGCTGTGCCGCGCGGCGTCGCAGCACCTCGGCGATGGTCAGAAGGATGAAGGATCCGGCGAGAAGAAGCGTGCCGAGGGCCAGCACGCCCGGCAGCTTGGCGGCAAAGCGGAGTTGGCCCCAGATGTAGATTGGCAAGGTCGCATCCGTGCCGGTCAGGAAAAAGGCGATGATGAACTCGTCCAGCGAGATTGTGAAGGAAACCAGAAGGCTGGATATGATGGCTGGCATCACCATCGGAAGCGTCACGCGCCGGAACGTGCCAAATGCGCTCTCGCCGAGATCTGCCGAAGCCTCCTCAAGCGAGCGGTCAAATCCTTCGAAGCCCGAGATCAGCACCGCCATCGAATAGGGGATGCAGATCAATACGTGGCCGAGCACCACGGTAAACAGCGAAAGTGACAGGCCAAGCTGAAGCATGACCAGCAGCATGGAAATGGCGACGATTATTTCCGGCAGCACCAGCGGCGCCATGATAAGCCCGTTGATGGGGCGGCGGCCGGGAAAGCGGTAGCGAGTGGTGGCGCGGGCGGCCAATATGCCCAGGGTGGTGGACAAGACCGCCGCAGCTATGCCGACGATCAGGCTGTTCCAGGCGGCGCTGATCAGTTCCGGCGTATGCGGCAGCCCCTGATACCATTTCCAGGTGAACCCCGAGAGCGGGAATTTGGGCGTGGCCGCCGTATTGACCGAGAAGATCGGCAGGAACAGGACCGGCAGGTACAGGAAACCGACGTAGATGAAGGCATAGGCGGTCAGCCAGCCGCCGCGCGGCAAAAGCCGAAGCCGGGCCGTCGCCTTCATCGCGCCAGCCTCACGGCCCGGCGAATGACGAGCACCGCTGCGCCGGCCATTAGCGTGACCACGAACATGGTGGTGACCGACAGTGCCGCGCCCAAGGGCCAGTTGGCGGCCTTGCCGAACTGGACCTGGATGGCGTTGGCTATCATGACCCCGTCCTTTCCGCCCACGAGCTTGGGGGTGACGTAATCGCCCACCGTCGGGATCATGACGATCAGCAATGCGGCTATTATGCCCGGCGAGGAAAGCGGCAGGGTGACACGCAGGAAAGCCCGGAACGGCCCGTCGCCGAGATCCTGCGCCGCCTCGATGAAGGTGCGGTCTATTTTCTCCAGCGAAACAAAAATCGGCAGGATCGCGAAGGCCGCCCAAGCATGCACCAGCGTGATGATGACGGCATTGGAATTGTAAAGCAGCGCGGTGATCGGCTCGTCGATGATACCCAGGCCCATCAGGCCGGAATTGAGCACGCCATTGTAGCCCAGGATGACCTTCCACGACATGACGCGCAGCAGGTAGCTGGTCCAGAAAGGGATGGTGATCAGGAACAGCCACAGCCCCTTGCGCCGGCCGCCGTGGAAAGAGATGTAGTAGGCGATGGGATAGGCCAGGATCACGGTGGCCAGGCTGGTAACCAGCGAAATATAGAGCGAGCGGCCCAGGAGATCGCGATAGATCGGCTCCGTCAGCGCGATCCGGTAGTTCTCCAGCGTGAAGCTGCGGTCGATGGTGAGGTAGTGCTGCGTCCAGAAGGAATGGGCGAAGACGACGAGAATCGGCACCACCAGCAGGACCAGCGCATAAAGGAGGGTGGGCGAAATGAGGGCGAAGCCCTGAAAGGATTCGTTTTGCAGAAGGTGGCGTTTGCGCCTCGGCCTCACGGCGAGGGACCGCAATCCTTCCGCAGCGGCCGTCATCGTGGCGCTCCGGATGTCTTGTCAGTTGCAGACCTGGATCGTCGCGTCACCCTGCCATCCCGATTGCCGGGCTCCTCCCATCCCTTCGGCTAGCGACCCTGCGGCCGCCGCCCTGCCGGCATGCGGCATCATGGGCTCATACGCAGATTGAAATCAAGCTCTATTTCTGCGATATTGACTGAACGGACATTCAAAATGTGTTGAGGAACGCCGCACTTTCGAAGGGCTTGGCCGCTTGGGAATGTGGCTGCACACACGGGCGGCATGGAGACAAAAATGGCGGCGTTGCGCGACATGGCGGAATCCGGCTCAGACGCGAACGAGGTCATCGATCTGGCCGAACGTCATCTCGTCCAGCCATGGCCCTATGCCGGCTCCGTTGGCGCCGAGGCTCGCCCGCTGATCGGCGAGGGCGACGGAATCACGATCGTCGACGGAGACGGCAAGAGGCTGATCGATGGGCCGGCGGGCATGTGGTGCATCAATGTCGGCCACCGCCGGGAGGAACTGGCGCGGGCAATGTACGAACAGGCGATGCAGCTGTGCTACAACACGCCCTGGTATACGATGAACGCGCCCTCGGCAGAACTGGCCGAGCGTATTGCCGGCCATGCGCCGGGCGATCTTTCACACGTCTTCTACACCACTGGCGGCTCCACGGCGGTAGAAACGGCGCTGCGCTTCATGCAGTTCTACAACAATGCACGCGGCCGCCCGGAGAAAAAGCTGATCCTGTCGCGCGGCGGCTCCTATCATGGTTCCACCTATCTTTCCGCTTCGCTCAATGGCCGGCCGCGCGACCGCGACTGGATGGACGGCGCGGACGATCTTGTTGTCAAGCTCACCACGCCCAATCCGTTCCGGCGCCCGGAGGGCGTGAGCCGGGAAGGTTTTGCCGATTTTCTCGTGGCGGAGTTTCGGCAGACCGTGGAGCGAATCGGTGCGGAGCGCATTGGCGCCTTTGTCGGCGAGCCGATCCAGGCGTCGGGCGGGGTCATCATCCCGCCGGATGGCTATCTGAAGCGTATCCGCGAAATCTGCAGGGAAAACGACATACTCTACATCTCGGACGAGGTGGTTACCGCCTTCGGCCGCCTCGGCCATGTCTTTGCTTCCGGCGAGGTGTTTGGCCTCGAACCCGACATGATCACCTTCGCCAAGGGCGTCACCTCGGGCTATTTTCCGCTTGGCGGCGTCGTCATCTCCGAGCGGCTGCTGGAAGAACTTCGCCGCTCGAACCAACCGGACGCGATGTTCGGCCACGGTCTGACCTACACCAGCCACCCCATCGGCTGCGCGGTGGCGCTGAAGAACCTTGACCTGTTGGAGAACGAGGTCCTCGAACATGCGCGGGAGGTGGCGCCCTATTTCCAGCAACAGCTGCGGACGCTGGAGGAACTGCCGCTGGTGGGCGAGGTGCGCGGCATGGGGCTGATGGCTTGCGTCGAATGCGTGGCGGACCGGGAAAGTAACGACCCGCTGCAGCTTGACAAGGATGTCGGCAAACGCATCGACCAGCACTGCCACGAACTCGGACTCCTGGTGCGGCCGCTCATCAACATGTGCGTCATGAGCCCGCCCCTCATCATCACCCGGCCGCAGATTGACACCATGGTTGGGATACTTCGCGAAGGCATATCGCGCACCATGGAGGAGTTGCGGAAGGAAGGCGTCTGGCGGGGGTAAGCGCCTGATTGCGACCGGGCCCCGCCCTTGCCGGAAAGTCCGAGCCCGAGCCGGCCGTCTGCATTGCTCCATCCCGGGATGTCAATTCACGCAGAAGCGGGCTCCTCCGGGGGAGCAGCCGAAGATGCGCGGCTCCTAGCCCTCGCGCAGCAGAGATTGGTTGATTGCCGCCATGTCCTTCTCGTCCGGCGCGGTTTCCAGGTTCAGCACCGGAAGCTGCCGGCGCAAATGATCGTGGTGGGTGCGCACGCCATATTCCAGATCCGAGAGATAAAAGCCTGAGAAGGCCTTGGACATCATCGACTCGTTCGACCAGACGGAAAGCTGGACGTCCTCCTCCATGGTTTCACGGTCTATACGCAGGGCAAGATAGCGTGCCGCCGCCTGCTCGCGCGTCTCGTCGCGATAACGGTAAATGGCGCCGCGCAGCAGGGTTTCGCCGGTGGATATCGGAAATTCCTGGTAGAACTGCACCAGTTCGGGCGTCGCGGCGATTACCGCATTCGGGAAGATTCCGTAGTAGACCCATGCTTCCCGCAGTTCCTCGGGCAAGTGCTGCGGCCGGGGAGAAATCCTGACATAGTGCCGGACGCTCCAGCGACGGCCGGCATGAGGGTTGTAGGTTGCGAAGGAGCGCGAGACCCCGTTCACGAATGGCTCGTCGTAGTAGGTTGCGCCGTAAAGGTCCTGCAGCGCCGGATGCGCCATGGCCACGTGATAGCCCTCATTGTCCACGTCGCGCACCGACTTCCAGTTGACGGGCGAGGTCTGGGTCCAGATTCCCCAGGAAGGCACCATCTCGGCGGCCCGGTAATTCGCGAATTCTGCCTCCATGGGCCGGAGAAGCTCTGCGACGGAGGGCTGCGGGCCGCCCTTGCGGAAGCGTATGAAGATGAAGCCCATCCAGATTTCGAGGTCGAGCGGCGCCAGGCCGAATTCGTCCTTGTCGAGGTCGGGGAAGGAACGAGGCCGCGCAGCGCCTCTCAGCGTGCCATCCAGATTGTAAACCCAGCCATGGAAGGGGCACACCAGCGCATTCTTGCAATTGCCCTGCTCGTCGGCGACGACGCGCGAACCGCGGTGCCGGCACATGTTGTGGAAGGCGCGTACGACGCCGTCCTTGCCGCGCACGACCAGCGCGCGCTCGCCGACAACATCCATGGTCAGATAGTCACCGGCATTCGGAACGTCGGAAATATGCCCGACGATCTGCCAGTGGTTTCGGAAGAGGTGCTCCTTTTCCAGTTCGAGCAGCGCGTCCGAATGATAGGTCCAACCCGGAAGCCCTCTCCGGTCCCAATCGCTGGGAATCGCCACGTCACGCGGATGCGGGTTCATCGACACGCTCTGATATTGTTTGAATACTCATTCAATAAGAGCACATTTATTATTGAAATGCAATGGTTTGGCGGAATACGGAAGATGTTCCGATGTGCAGCTGGTGCAACCGGGCCGGAAAGCTGTCGATTTTTCGGGAGGTTAGGCCGACCATGGCGCCCGGCCGGCCGGGCGGGAATTCGGGGCCCGCAACGCCGAATCCGCTCCCCATCCGCCGGGGCAAGCGAAAGAAATTCGGCTTGTTTCCGGCGGAGGGCGCAGCACCGTCCCGGGTTCAGTGATCTCGCGGCCGGTTGACCTCGAATGCCGCCATCTTCTCGGGCGATGCCTCGGTCTGGTAGCGCGCCTGCCACTCGGCATAGGGCATGCCGTAGATGATCTCACGCGATTCTTCCTTGGAGAGCGCCACGCCTTCAGCCTCGGCCGCCTCGCGGTACCAGTTCGACAGGCAGTTGCGGCAAAAGCCGGCCAGGTTCATCAGGTCGATATTCTGCACGTCGCTGCGCTGGCGCAGGTGATCGACCAGCCGCCGGAAGGCTGCGGCCTCGAAATCGCGCCGCTGTTCGGGGGTGAGTTCGTGCATTGCATCAACTCCTTACGCGCAGGCTCATACGGGGCCGGTGCGCGAACCGTACATCCTGACCTCATGTATATCGGGCCGGCGATTGATATCGTCAACGATGGGGGCGAGGCGCCGTGCCCAGGCAAGTGCGCCTTCCGAATCGGCGATGAGGTCCTGCCGGATCTCGAGAAGGGCGTGGGCATAGCCGTTGACGATGGCGTGGCGGAACATGGTGTCGCCGCGCAGCGCTCCGTCATAAGGCTCATTGTCGCCGACGACGAGGCCGGGATCGGCCGAGAGAGCCTCGATGAGCAGGCGCGGCGCACGGTCGTCCCTGTCCCACAACACACCCACATGCCAGGGCCGCACGAAACCTTGCAGCGCTGGCGTGAAGGAATGGACCGAGAAGATGAAGGGCGCGACGCCGGAAGCCCTGGCGACAGAGGCAATCAGCGCGGATACGGCGTCATGATAGGGGCGGTAGAACCGGTCCAGCCGGCGTTCGCGCTCCTCGGGCGGCAGAGGATAGTTTCCCGGCACGATGGTGCCGTCATAGAGCTGGCGAATAAGCGTAGGGTCGTCCTCGCCGCGATTGGGATCGATCAGCAGGCGGGAAAAATTCGCCAGCACCGCCGGCGCGCCGGTAAGTGCGGCAAGCTCCAGGGTAACTTCCTCCACCCCGATGTCATAGGCAATATGCCGGTCGAATTCGTGGACGGGCAGGCCGAGGGAACCATATTCCTCCGGCAGTCCGCGCCTGGCATGATCCGCCACCAGCACCAGCCCCTTGCTCCGGTCGCCTTCGACGATCTCGACTGGCGCAAAAACTGAAGATCGGATCATGGTGCAGGTCGTTTCCTCGGCTGGTCGCTTTCGTCATTCCATGAAGCCGGCGCATGTGCAATGCCGTTGTTTGGTCAAGCTTTTTGCAAGAAACTGGCGCGTGGCGTCGCGGTATCCGCTCCGCCCAGGCGTTCTAAATCGATTGGAATTGAAGAAACGGCGCGTTGACATGCATCGGGACTTTTCCCAAAAGAGGCACAGGATCATGATGATGCGGCTCCCTGAAAGACTGAAATTGGCTTGCACCGGCCGCAGCGGTGCATGGAGGGCGCTTGCCCGCAGGGCGGCGCTGCTCGTCGGCGGGTTCGGTTTCGGGCTTGCTTTCGCCTCGCCTGCGTTGGCCGATTTTCGCGTCTGCAATGCCACCCAGAACCTCGTCGGCGTCGGCATCGGTTATCGCGCAAAGGCAGGCTGGATCACCGAGGGCTGGTGGCATATCGAAGCGTCGAGCTGCAAGACGTTGATCGAAGGTCCGCTCTCTTCCCGCTTCTACTACCTTTACGCCGAAGACGCCGAACGCGGCGGCCGGTGGGATGGGCCGATCTCGATGTGCGTTGCGGAGAAGGAATTCAAGATCGCCGGCGTTACCGATTGCGTTGCGCGCGGTTTCCAGCGTGCCGGCTTTCAGGAATATGACACGGGCGAACAGTCGAGCTGGATGGTCCAGCTCACCGATCAGCCGGTAGCCGATGATGCCACGGTCGACAACAAGGGGCAGCCGGCCGGCGACGGCTCTCCAGAAAGCAAGGCTCAATGAGACGCAGCCGCAAGGTCAAGATTCTTGCCACCATCGGTCCGGCCTCGTCGGAAGAGGCGATGCTGAAGAGGCTTTTCGAGGCGGGGGCAGATGTCTTCCGCATCAATATGAGCCATGCCGATCACAAACTCATGCGCACACTGGTGAAGCGCATCCGCAAGATCGAGGGGGAAGTAGGCCGGCCGATCGGCATATTGGCCGACTTGCAGGGGCCCAAGCTGCGCGTGGGGCAGTTCGCCAAGGGCAAGGAGACGCTTGAGGTCGGTCAGCGATTCACGCTCGACGACGACCCGGCACTCGGCGACCGCAACCGAGTCCATCTGCCCCATCCCGAAATCCTGGCTTCGGTCGAGCCGGGCCACCGGCTTCTGATCGATGACGGCAAGCTGGAACTGAAGGCGATCGAGGCGGACGGCCGTCGAATCGTATGCACGGTGGTTGCGGGCAGCGCCATCTCCGACAGAAAGGGCGTTTCGCTGCCCGACACCGTCCTGCCCGTGGGGGCGCTGACGGACAAGGACCGGGCAGACCTGGATGCGGTGCTGGATGCGGGTGTCGACTGGATTGCGCTTTCCTTCATCCAGAGACCGGAAGATCTTGCCGAAGCGCGCAAGATTGCACGCGGCCGGGCCTTGCTGCTTTCGAAGATAGAGAAGCCGCAGGCGGTAAGGCGTCTGGATGAGATCATGGAACTGTCGGATGCGCTGATGGTCGCGCGCGGCGACCTTGGCGTCGAGATGCCGCTGGAAGCCGTGCCCGGCATCCAGAAACAGATCACCCGGGCAGCGCGCAAGGCCGGCAAGCCTGTCGTCGTGGCCACGCAGATGCTGGAATCGATGATCGCTGCCCCGGTGCCTACGCGCGCCGAGGTTTCGGATGTCGCCACGGCCGTGTTCGAGGGTGCGGATGCGGTGATGCTTTCGGCCGAATCAGCCGCGGGCGCATATCCGGTGGAGGCGGTGGCGACGATGAACCGGATTGCCGAGCAGGTGGAGCGCGATCCCACCTACGGCGCCGTCATCAGGGCCCAGCGGCCGACCCCGGAGGCCACGGGTGCCGACGCCATTTCGCTGGCCGCGCGCGAGATCGCCGAAACCCTGAAACTTTCGGCAATCGTCACCTATACCTCTTCCGGGACGACCGGGCTGCGCGCCGCGCGCGAGCGCCCGCAGGTGCCGATCATCGCGCTGTCGCCCATCGTGGATACGGCCCGGCGCCTTTCGCTCGTGTGGGGGACCCATTGCGTGGTCACCGAAGATGCGCGCGACCTCGACGACATGGTGAACCGCGCCTGCCGCATCGTCATCGAAGAGGATTACGGCGCGCCGGGAGACCGGATCATCATCACGGCCGGCGTGCCGCTAAGGACGCCCGGATCCACCAACATGCTGCGGATCGCCTATATCGGCCCGGACGGACGGGGAAACCGATAGGGGCTCAGGCGAAGAGGCTACGCTCCCGCTCCACCGCACCGGCGATAAAGTCGGCGACTGCCTGAACCCGGCGCAGCGGGCGCACGGATTCGTGATAGACCAGCCAGTAGGCGCGGCGGATGGGCGCGACGACGTCAACCGGCAGCAATTCCGGCATCGAACGCGCGATGAAAGTGTGCAGGATGCCTATGCCGGCCCCTGCGCGCACCGCCTCGGCCTGGCCGAGCGCGGAGGAGATGGCAAAGGACGAGCGCCACTCGGGGCTGAACTCCGCGGCATAATCCAGCGAGGGGCTGACAATCAGGTCGGGCACATAGCCAATGAGGGTGTGTCGCGGCAGGTCCGCAGGCGACTGCGGCAAGCCGTACTGATCGGCATAGGCACGTGAGGCGAACAGGCCGAGGGTGTAGTCGACCAGCTTGCCGGCAACCAGCCTCCCCTCCGTGGGCCGCTCCACGGTGATGGCGATGTCGGCCTCGCGGCGTGAAAGGGAGAAAGAGAGCGGTACCGGAACGAGCTGGATGGTGAGCTCGCGATGCTGTGCGGTCAGTTCGCCCAGCCGCCTGGCCAGGAACGCGACGCCGAACCCGTCCGGGGCGCCGATGCGCACCGTGCCGGATACTTCCTCCCCCTCCCCGGCCACGGCCGAGCGGGCAGCAATCATGTCGGCCTCCATGCGCTCGGCTATTTCGAGAAAGCGAATGCCGGCCGGCGTCAATTCGGAACCGGTGGTCAGCCGCCTGAACAGCTTTGCCCTCAATGCCTCCTCCAGCGCGGCCACGCGCCGCGAGACGGTGGCATGGTTGAGTTGCAGCCGCCTGGCGGCACCGAGAATCTGGCCGGCGCGGGCGACGGCCAGGAAGATGCGCACATCGTCCCAGTTCATGGTTCCTGCTTTCTCTCTCCCGCAGCAGGCGAGGAGGCTTGGGCATTTATATGCGCGAAATAACGCGCACGGAAGGAGCGCTCTTTATTTTCCGCACAACCGTTGCGTTTCGGCTCGCGTTGCCATCCCGCGGCCAAAGGCCGACAATGAGCCATCGAATTCAGGGAGCGATTGATGGAACAGTACGGACATTTCATTGGCGGCAAGCACGTCAAGAGCACTTCGGGGCGGGAGGCAGACGTTTTCCAGCCGTTGGACGGCACGGTGCGTGCCAGGGTGGCGCTCGGCTCCAAGGCGGAGCTTGATGCCGCGGTCGCCAATGCCAAGGCTGCGCAGCCGGCCTGGGCCGCGACAAACCCGCAAAGGCGCGTACGCGTGCTGATGAAGTTCCTGGAACTGGTCGCGCGTGACAATGATGCGCTGGCCGAACTGCTTGCGCGCGAGCACGGCAAGACACTGCCCGATGCCAAGGGCGATATCCAGCGTGGCGTCGAAGTGGTTGAGTTCGCGCTCGGCATCCCGCACCTGATGAAGGGCGAATTCACCGAGGGCGCAGGACCGGGCATCGACATCTATTCGATCCGCCAGCCGCTGGGCGTGGTTGCCGGCATCACGCCGTTCAACTTCCCCGCCATGATCCCGATGTGGAAATTCGCGCCGGCTATCGCATGCGGCAATGCCTTCATCCTCAAGCCGTCGGAACGCGATCCGGGCGTGCCCTTGAAGCTTGCCGAACTGATGCTGGAAGCCGGCCTGCCGGAGGGCATTCTCAATGTCGTCAACGGCGACAAGGAAGTGGTCGACGCCATACTCGATCACAAGGACATCGCTGCCGTGGGCTTCGTCGGCTCGTCCTCCATCGCCGAATACATCTATGCGCGCGGCTGTGCGAACGGAAAGCGCGTCCAGTGCTTCGGCGGCGCCAAGAACCACATGATCATCATGCCGGACGCCGACATGGACCAGGCCGTCGACGCCCTCATCGGCGCTGGCTACGGCGCGGCCGGTGAGCGCTGCATGGCCGTTTCGGTGGCCGTTCCGGTCGGCAAGGGCACGGCCGACGCGCTGGTGGAGAAGCTGATCCCCCGCGTGGAAAATCTGAAGATCGGTCCGTCGACCGATCCGGCTGCCGATTTTGGCCCGCTTGTGACCAAGCAGGCGCTGGAGCGCGTGAAAGGCTATGTCGATCTCGGCATCCAGGAAGGCGCCAAGCTGGTGGTCGACGGTCGCGGCTTCAAGATGCAGGGCTATGAGAACGGCTTCTACATGGGCGGCTGCCTGTTCGACGAGGTGACGCCGCAGATGCGCATCTACAAGGAAGAGATCTTCGGGCCGGTGCTCTCGGTCGTGCGCGCGCACGATTTCGAGGAAGCGCTGCGGCTGCCTTCCGAACACGAGTATGGCAATGGCGTCGCCATCTTCACCCGAGATGGCGATGCGGCGCGCGAATTCGCAAGCCGCGTCAATGTCGGCATGGTCGGCATCAACGTGCCGATTCCGGTGCCGGTGTCCTACTACACCTTCGGCGGTTGGAAGAGGTCCGGTTTCGGCGATCTCAACCAGTATGGGCCGGACTCGGTGCGCTTCTACACCAAGACGAAGACGGTTACCTCGCGCTGGCCGTCGGGTGTCAAGGAAGGCGCCGAATTCGCCATGCCGACCATGAAGTAGGCCGGCAGGGCTTGCCGGCCCGAAAGGATCGTTCAAAAGGCCGCGGATTATCCGCGGCCTTTTCATTTACTTCCACAACCACCCGGCCCTCATCGCCAGTCTCTCGCCAGGCCCATGCACCGCGGCGTAGAGCAGGCCGGCCAGGAATGTGAAATGGTCCACGAAGAAGCCGAATTCGGCTTCGTTGCCCGCCCAGTGCGACGGACCGTGAAAGGCGAAGGCCAGAAAGATCACATAGGCGCCGGCAAGCAGGGCGGCCTCGGAGAAGAAGGCGCCCGTGAGAAAGGCCAGCGCCAGCAAAACCTCGAAGATGGCCGCCACCCAGGCGAGGAAAAGCGGGAAAGGGAAGCCGGCGGCCGCGATATAGTCAGCGGTCATCTGCATTCCGGCGAACTTGAAGCCGGCAGCCATGAGGAAAATGGCTGCGAAGATCAGTCGGGCGACCAGGATAGCGATGTGCTTGCCCATGGGTTTTTCCTTTGCCTGGTTGGTGGAAAAGACGGAACGGTTTCGATGACGCAAGGACGGGCCACATGGCATCAGTCCGACATGGTCAGGAATTTTTCCGTCGCTACCGGCGCAGGCGAGGGCCGTGGCAAGCAGTTCCCCGGTCAGCGCATCGCCGCGGCCTGCGCCTGCAACCGCAGCAGGGACATGAGGCGATCTGCCTCGTGGCCCGCGCGTTCCTCGTCGCGCTCCAGTATGGCGCCGATCAGTGCAACATGGTTTGCGGCAGACTCCGCAAGCCCGGTCCCGCTCTGGAACCGGTACCAGAAGCGCCGGCTGTGCGTCTGCAGTGGAGCAGCGACGCGGGCGGCGAACGGGTTGTCCGCGGCGCGTGCGAGGGCCTCGTCCAATGCCTTGTCCGCCTCCAGGAAGCCGAGAACGTCTGCGGCCAGCACCGCCTGGTGCATCGCCCTGGCCGAAGCCTGGAACCGCGCTGCGACTTCATCGGTAAGGAAGCGTGCCGCCGAGCGGGCCAGCACCACCTCCACGCCGCGACGGGCATCTATCACACGCAGCCAGTCCGGCGCGTTCAACGGGGCGACAACGATGCCGGCGCGCGGGCGGACCTCGAGCAGTCCTTCCCACGTCAGCCGCTGGATCGCTTCGCGCACCGGGGTCCGGCCCAGCGACAAGCGCTCGATCAGCATCCGCTCGGTAAGGACAGAACCCGGCGCAAGCTCCAGCGTCACGATCAGCTTTTCCAGAGCCAGATAGGCTTTCGCGCTGACGGTTGCGCCCGCCGGCATCGCTTCGGTCACGGCTGCGTCCAAGACCTCTCTCCTTCCGCCGGTGATATATCAGCCCGAAAAGCTCGTTGACAGCCAGGTATCCAGCAGATATATATCTGATATATCAGATGGAGGCAAGCCATGTGGACCGGTGTTTTCCCCGCAGTCACCACGAAATTCACCGCTGACGACCAGCTCGACCATGCCGAGATGGAGCGTTGCTTTACGCTGCTGATGGAAGCGGGTTGCGACGGTCTCATCGTTGCCGGATCGCTTGGCGAAGGCCCGATGCTCAGCGCCGACGAAAAGATCGCGGTGCTGAAGACCGCACAGAAGGTTGCCGGCAAGAAGCCGGTTTTGCTCACCATCAACGAGCCGGGTACCCGCGAAGGAGCGGCCATGGCCAGGCGAGCGGCCAGCGAGGGCGCGGACGGGCTGATGGTGGTGCCGTCGCCAATCTACCACACCAACCCGGCAGAGACCGTGGCCACGATGAAGG
>SMEK01000234.1_pt1 | contig 23580 bp, 20 predicted proteins | sample 2456371 | NCBI WGS metagenome assembly SMEK01 (sample SAMN10132590, study PRJNA489261) | soil metagenome | isolation source: day1 antibiotic-loamy sand soil ammended with composted manure from dairy... | place: USA | collected 2015-04-01
GTCAGGCGCCAGATGAGAAAAGTGTCGATGGTGCCGGCGAGAAGCTCCCCCTTCTCGGCCCGCCTTCTGGCTCCCTTAACCTTGTCCAGCAGCCAGGCGATCTTCGTCCCGGAAAAATAGGGATCGAGCAGCAGGCCGGTCTGGCGGGTAAATTTCGGCTCCAGCCCCTGCTTCTTGAGCCGAGCACAAAGCGGCGCGGTGCGCCGGTCCTGCCAGACAATGGCGTTGTGGATCGGACCGATCGCCGCAACGTCGGAGGCGCTGAGCTTCGCCTTGCGCAATGCCGTCCTTGCCGCCCAAAGCACGGTAGACCAGATTTCTTCCGGATCGTGCTCGACCCAGCCGGATGCCGGATAGTGCTGGGTGAATTCCTTCTGTCCAAGGCCGACGATTCTCATCTGCGCGTCGAACACGATCGCACGCGATGACGTGGTGCCCTGGTCGATGGCGAGAACGTAGCGGCTCATGGTCCTTCCCTGTCAGTCGAACAGGGAGGCGGCAGGACGCCGCCTCCCCGTCTTTTACGCCTCCAGGCGCCGGCGCCTGGATCTTGGTCTTACTGCCAGCTCTTCACCAGTTCGTCATAGTTGACGGTGATGGGCTGTTCCTTCTCGTTCTCGATCTTGAGCTGAGGCGCAAGGTTGCCCTTCGAGACAGCATCCTTGTTCCAATATTCGATATCGTGCTCCTCCGCGAGTTTCGGCCCGATATCGCCCTGGATTCCGGCGCGCTCCAGACGCTCCAGCACCTTCTCCTGCTCGGCGCAGAGCGAGTCCATCGCCTCCTGGGCAGTCTTGGCACCCGACGAGGCATCGCCGATTGCCTGCCACCAGAGCTGGGCGAGCTTCGGATAGTCAGGCACGTTCGTGCCGGTAGGCGACCATTGCAGGCGGGCCGGCGAGCGATAGAACTCGACAAGGCCGCCGAGCTTGGGCGCGCGCTCGGTAAAGCTCGGGTGGTCCAGTGTGGACTGGCGAATGAAGGTCAGGCCGACATGGCTCTTCTTCACGTCCACGGTCTTGGAAGTGACGAACTGCGCATAGAGCCATGCGGCCTTGGCGCGATCTTCAGGCGTCGACTTCATCAGCGTCCAGGAACCCGCGTCCTGGTAGCCAAGCTTCATCCCGTCCTTCCAGTACACGCCGTGGGGCGACGGAGCGAAACGCCACTTCGGCGTGCCGTCCTCATTCACCACCGGCAACCCTTCCTTGACAAAGTCTGCGGTGAAGGCCGTGTAGGTAAAGATCTGCTGGGCGATCTCACCCTGGGCAGGTACCGGGCCGGCCTCAGAGAAGGTCATGCCCTGGGCTGCCGGAGGCGCATAGGCCTTCATCCAGTCGAGATACTTCTGGATCGCGTAGACCGCTGCGGGTCCGTTCGTGTCGCCGCCGCGAGCTACGCAGGAGCCGACCGGACGGGAATTCTCATCCACCTTGATGCCCCATTCGTCGACCGGGAGGCCGTTCGGAATTCCCTTGTCGCCATTGCCGGCCATCGACAGCCAGGCGTCGGTGAAGCGCCAGCCAAGCGACGGGTCTTTCTTGCCATAGTCCATATGGCCGTAGACCTTCTTGCCGTCGATCTCGCGCCCGGTGAAGAACTCGGCAATGTCCTCATAGGCCGACCAGTTGACCGGAACGCCCAGATCGTAGCCATACTTGGCCTTGAAGTCCGCCTTGTTCTTCTCGTCGTTGAACCAGTCGTAACGGAACCAATAAAGGTTGGCGAACTGCTGGTCGGGAAGCTGGTAGAGATCGCCGTCCGGTGCCGTGGTAAACGACTTTCCGATGAAGTCGTCGATGTCGATGTTGGGGTTGGTAACGTCCTTCCCCTCATTCTCCATCCACTTGGTAAGGCTGCGCACCTGCTGGTAGCGCCAATGCGTGCCGATCAGGTCCGAGTCGTTGATATAGGCGTCGTAGATGTTCTCGCCCGACTGCATCTGGGTCTGCAGCTTCTCGACCACGTCGCCTTCGCCGATCAGGTCGTGAGTGACCTTGATGCCGGTAATGGCCGAGAAGGCCGGCGCGAGCACCTTCGACTCATATTCATGCGTGGTGATCGTTTCCGAGACGACCTTGATTTCCATGCCTTCAAAGGGCTTGGCCGCGTCGATGAACCACTGCATCTCGGCTTCCTGCGCAGCGCGGTCAAGCGATGAAAGATCGCCGATTTCAGCATCCAGGAAGGCCTTGGCTTCGTCCATTCCCGCAAAGGCCTGCCCTGCCCCTAGCAGCAGGACAAGGGCGGTAGTCGATGTTAGAATTTGCCGTCGCATGTCGTTTCTCCTCCAAGTTACGGTGCGATAGGAGCGGCCACCGGCATACGGCCGCTCCAGCTGTTTCTCCCCCTATACGTAGCGGAACACGCCAATGGCGTAGACTACGGAGAGAGCGAGAGCCCACCAAAGGTTGGAGCTGACGAGCCCCAGCCAGGCGAGGTGAATAAAGGCGGCGCCCAATAGCGAGATGAAGAGACGATCGCCGCGTGTCGTCTCAAAGCGCAATATGCCGACGCGAGGATGGCCGCCGGGCCGGGCGTATTCCCAAACCGCCATCAAAGCGAGCAGCAAGAAGATGGTCAGGAAGAACAGCGCCGTCGGGAATGACCAGGCCATCCAGCCGCCGGGAACCAGTGAACCGAAAAAGTCTATCTGGCCGTCACGTTGCGGAAGTTGCGTCATCAGCAGCCATACCGCCAAGGCGTAAACGACGAGAACCGATACGAGCGGGATTTGCCAGCGGCGTGTCGGAGTCACTTGCGCCTCCTCAGACCCGGCCAAGGGCAAAGCCCTTGGCGATGTAGTTGCGGACGAACCAGATCACCAGCGCGCCCGGGATGATGGTGAGCACGCCTGCCGCCGCCAGGACGCCCCAGTCGAGACCCGAAGCCGACACGGTTCTGGTCATCACGGCCGAGATCGGCTTGGCGTTGGTGGTCGTCAGTGTTCGGGCGAGCAGCAGTTCCACCCAGGAGAACATGAAGCAGAAGAAAGCCGCCACGCCGATTCCGCTCGCGATCAGCGGCATGAAGATCTTCACGAAAAAGCGGGGGAAGGAATAGCCGTCTATATAGGCGGTCTCGTCGATCTCCTTCGGCACGCCCGACATGAAGCCCTCCAGTATCCACACCGCCAGCGGCACATTGAACAGGCAGTGAGCCAGCGCCACCGCAATGTGCGTGTCGATCAGGCCGAAAGCCGAATAGAGCTGGAAAAAGGGCAGAGCGAACACCGCCGGCGGCGCCATGCGATTGGTCAGCAGCCAGAAGAACAGGTGCTTGTCGCCCAGGAAGCGGTAGCGCGAGAATGCATATGCCGCCGGCAGCGCCACTGCTACCGAAATCACCGTGTTTATAACGACATAGGTGATCGAATTTATGTACCCGGAGTACCAGGACGGGTCAGTGAAGATAACCGCGTAGTTGGCAATCGTCGGCTGATGGGGATACAGCGTCAGCGAAGAAACGATCTCCCGGTTGGTCTTGAAGCTCATGTTGACCAGCCAATAGATCGGCACCAGCAGGAAGATGATATAGAGCGTCGGCACCAGCCACCACCAACGTGTCTGATCGCCCCGCCGGCGCATCCGGCGAGCCAGTTGCTGCCGTGCTGCACTGGTGGCGGGGACCGTCGCGTCGTCCATCGCCTGCCCTGTCCTTTCGTTCACCCCGTCCATGGCTCAGCGCTCCGCATTATAGTTGGTCATGATGGTGTAGAACGCCCATGACAGGAGCAGGATGATGAGGAAGTAGACCAGAGACATCGCCGCAGCCTGGCCGAGGTTGAACTCGCCTAGCGCCATCTTGACCAGGTCGATAGACATGAAGGTGGTCGAATTGCCCGGGCCGCCGCCGGTGACGACGAATGGCTCCGTGTAGATCATGAAGGAATCCATGAACCGCAGCAGCACTGCAATGAGCAGCACGCGCTGCATCTTGGGCAGCTGTATGTAACGGAACACGGCCCAGCGAGAGGCGCCATCGATCTTGGCCGCCTGATAGAAGGCGTCGGGGATCGACACCAGCCCGGCATAGCACAGCAGCACCACGAGGCTCGTCCAGTGCCACACGTCCATGACGATGACCGTGACCCAGGCATCGAACGGGTCCTGGACGTAGTTGTAGTCTATGCCGAGAGCGTTCACGTAGTAGCCGAGCAGGCCGATGTCCCGGCGCCCGAAGACTTGCCAGATGGTGCCGACCACGTTCCACGGTATCAGAAGCGGCAGGGCCATCAGCACCAGGCAAACGGGAACCCCCCACCCTCTGCGCGGCATGTTGAGGGCGATGAAAATGCCGAGCGGCACCTCGATCGCAAGGATAATCGCCGAAAAGATCAGGTTGCGGGCCATGGACTGCCAGAAACGTTCCGAGGCCAACAACTCCTCGTACCAGCCAACGCCGTTCCAGAAGAACTGGTTGTTGCCGAAAGTGTCCTGTACGGAATAGTTGACGACCGTCATCAGCGGGATGATCGCCGAAAACGCGACCAGGACCAGCACTGGAAGGACGAGGAGCCAGGCCTTGTTGTTCCAGGTCTTTTCCATCGTCAGCCCCCCAACTCGACGCGCCAGGAATCGGCATAGATGTTTATGCCGGCCGGATCGAAACTGAGTTTCGGCTCGCTCGGTATTTCCTCGTCCTCACCCAGGATCGCCGCGATGTCGCGCCCCTCAAGCTTCGCGCGAACAACCTTGTGCCGGCCCACATCCTCCACCTTGGATACCGAAACCGGCAAACCTTCACGTCCGATCCGAACATATTCGGGCCGAATCCCCAGTTCGATTTCACCTGCCGAAGCCTTCGGTGCGCCGGGCAGCTCGATGAGTTGGGAGCCCAGCCGCGCCTGCCGTCCTTCCACGGTCACGGGGATGAAATTCATGCCCGGCGAGCCGATGAAGTAGCCCACAAAAGTATGCTTTGGCCGCTCGAAAAGCTCTGCCGGCGTTCCGATCTGGACGATCCCTCCGTCGTACATGACGATGACCTGCTTGGCGAAGGTCAGCGCTTCGGTCTGATCGTGGGTGACGTAGACCATGGTGTAACCGAAGCGGCGATGAAGCTGCTTCAGTTGCGAGCGCAGAACCCACTTCATGAGTGGGTCGATGACGGTGAGCGGCTCGTCGAAGAGAATGGCATTCACGTCCGAGCGCACCAGGCCGCGACCGAGGGAAATCTTCTGCTTCTGGTCTGCAGTGAGCCCCCTGGCCTTGCGTCCCGCCCAATCGGACAGGCCGATCATGTCCAGCGTCTCGCGCACCCGCCGGTCGACAACATCGCGCGGAACGCCGCGGTTTCGCAGCGGGAAGGCCAGGTTCTCGTAAACGGTCATGGTGTCGTAGATGACCGGAAACTGGAAAACCTGTGCGATGTTGCGCTCCTGCGTCGACAGGGCGGTTACGTCCTTGCCATCGAACAGAAGGCTGCCGTGTGAGGGCTTCAGCAGCCCTGAAATGATGTTGAGCAGCGTGGTCTTGCCGCAACCCGACGGGCCGAGCAGCGCGTAGGCGCCGCCGTTCTCGAACGTATGATCGACTTCCTTCAGCGCGAAATCGGACTCCTTCGTCGGATTCGGAAGGTAGGAGTGCCGGATATTCCTGACGTCGATGCGAGCCATTGCCCCCTCCTTACGCCGCCAGGCTGGACGGGGCCGTTACCGCCCGCCCACGCTCGTCGAACACCAAGATGCGGCGCGGATCGATGAATATTTCGATCTCCTCGTCCGGCTGCAGTTCGTGAATGCCATGCGCCAGCATCACCCAGCGCGCATCAGCGAAATCGAGATGCACGAAACTCTCCGAGCCGGTAATCTCGGTAACCGACACCTTGGCGCGCACCGGCACCGCAGCCTCATTCGGCCTTGAAAGAAAAAGATGGTGAGGATGAAAGCCGATGGTGTAGCTCACATCGGCAATGCCTGAGAGGTCGTTCGGCACCGGGAGGTTCACCCCACCATCAAGCAGGAAATTGCTGCCCGATTTTCGCAGCACGATCGTGTTCAGTGGCGGATCGGAGAAGGTTCGCGCGGTCACCAGATCCGCTGGCCTGCGGAAAACCTCGACTGTGGGCCCGAACTGGGTGATACGGCCTTCGCAAAGCGTGGCCGTGTTGCCGCCGAGAAGCAGCGCTTCATGGGGTTCGGTTGTGGCGTAAACAAAAATCGTGCCGGCTTCGGCGAAAATTTTGGGCAGTTCCTCGCGCAGTTCCTCACGCAGCTTGTAGTCGAGGTTGGCAAGCGGCTCGTCGAGCAGAACCAGGCTGGCATTCTTGACTATTGCGCGGGCGAGCGCCGTCCGCTGCTGCTGTCCACCGGAAAGGTTGAGCGGCATGCGGTCGAGATAGGGGGTCAGCTTCAGGAGTTCCGCCGCCTTGCGGACTTCAAAGTCGACCTTCTTCGCGTCAACGCCGGCCACGCGCAAGGGCGAGGCAATGTTCTCGTAGACGGTCATCGCCGGATAGTTGATGAACTGCTGGTAGACCATGGCGATGTTGCGCCGCTGCACAGGCACGCCGGTGACATCCTTGCCGTCAAACCAGATCGAGCCGGAACTTGGCGCATCGAGGCCTGCCATGAGACGCATCAGGCTGGTCTTTCCTGAAAGGGTTGGCCCAAGCAGAACGTTCAAAGAGCCGTGCGCCAGCGTCAACGACACTTCGGCAATGTGCGTGACCCCGCCAACGACTCTCGAAACGTTCCTCAGTTCCAGCATCGCGCCTCTTCCCTTGCCGCCTACTCTGCAGCCGCTATCTGCCCCTTGTCGATTCCCCGCATGAACGCCTCCAGGGCCTCAACCTCCTCAGCCCCGATGTGCAGTCCGCACTTTGTGCGCCGCCACAATACATCTTCTGCCGTGACAGCCCATTCGTTCTCGACAAGATAGCGAACTTCAGCCTCGTAGAGATCACCCCCGAAACGCTGCCCCAGATCGGCGTAGGATCTGGCAAGACCGAGCAGCGTCTTTGCGCGCGTTCCGTAGAGCCGCACCAGCCGGCGCGCAAACCGGCCCTCGAGAAAGGGATAGGATTTCTTGAGGCTGGCGACTTCCGCGTCGAATCCGGTGGCTGGAAAATCTCCACCCGGCAGCGGCGCCGATGCCGTCCAGGCCGGTCCGCGCCGGCCAAGAAAACGCTCAATCTTGTCGAGCATGGCTTCGGAGAGCCGGCGATAGGTGGTGATCTTTCCGCCAAATGCGTTGATGAGCGGCGCCTCGCCCTTGCTGCCCTCGCCTTTCAACACATAGTCGCGCGTCGCTTCCTGCGCCTTGGACGCACCGTCATCATAAAGCGGCCGCACCGCGGAGTAGGTCCAGACAATGTCTTCTCGCCGCACCGGTTCGATGAAATACTCGCTTGCCGCCGCGCAAAGATAGTCGATCTCGGCGTCGGAAATCTTCACCTCGTGCGGATCACCGTCGAAATCGCGGTCGGTGGTGCCAATGAGCGTGAACTCGTCCTCGTAGGGTATGGCGAAGATGATACGCCCGTCCCTGTTCTGGAAGAAATAGGCGCGAGGATCATCGAACTTCTTGCGCACCACGATGTGGCTGCCCTGCACCAGGCGAACATTGTGAACGTTGTTGCGCCCCAGGACCGTTGCCAGAACATGGTCGACCCAGGGCCCGGCAGCGTTTACGAGAACACGCGCCCTCACCTCTTCGGTTCGACCCCGGCGCCGGTCCTCGATCGTGATCGTCCATCCTTCACCGCCCGGCCGGGCGGCGACGACCTTGGTCCGTGTACGGACCACCGCGCCCCGGTCGGCCGCATCGCGTGCGTTCAACACGACGAGGCGAGCATCATTCACCCATCCGTCAGAATATTCGAAGGCCTTCGAGAACAGCGGCTTCAACGGCGTTCCGGCCGGATCCTTGCGCATGTCCAGCGTACGCGTCGGCGGCAGAAGCTTCCGGCCACCGATATGATCGTAGAGGAAAAGGCCCAGGCGCAGCAGCCACGCCGGGCGCTGGCCACCCTCGCTGTAGGGCAGCACGAAACGCATGGGCCAAATGATGTGGGGCGCCATCCGCCACAGCACCTCACGCTCCATTAGCGCTTCGCGGACCAGCCGGAACTCGAAGAATTCGAGATAGCGCAATCCGCCGTGGATGAGCTTGGTCGAGCCCGACGAGGTTGCGCTCGCCAGATCGTTCATCTCGGCCAGAAAGACAGAAAACCCCCGCCCTGCGGCATCGCGGGCAATGCCGCAGCCGTTGATGCCGCCGCCGATGACAAAAACGTCAACAACCGGGGATGCGCTCACCAGGTCCTCCACGATTTCGCACCGTCGCGTTTGCGGTGTTACGAAACCATGGCGCGATTATTTCGAAATAATAACGAATGTCAAACGAAAACCGGAGTCGCAGAACAGACCTGCTTCAGGCACCATTCGTTTCAATAAGCTGCACCTCGGCTTCCTGACATATCCTGCGTACGGAAGGAATGTCGCAGCGGTCGGTTATGAAGGTATTCACCTGGCTCAGATGGCCGATACGAACGGGCGCCGTGCGCTCGAACTTCGTCCGATCCGATACGAGTATGACGTGCCTGCTGTTGGCAATGATTGCCTGCGCGACCTTCACCTCACGGAAGTCGAAATCCAGAAGGGCCCCATCCGGGTCGATTGCGGATGCTCCGATCACTGCATAGTCGACCTTGAACTGCTTGATGAAGTCTACTGCGGCCTCGCCCACAACGCCTCCGTCGGAGCCGCGAACCACGCCGCCGGCAATCACGACTTCTATGGAAGGATAAACCCGCATCCTATTGGCAACGTTGATATTATTGGTAATTACCATCAGTCCAGCATGATCCAGAAGCGCCTTGCTTACCGCTTCCGTGGTGGTGCCAATGTTGATGAACAAGGAAGCGTTGTCTGGGATGAGCTGCGCGGCGGCACGGCCGATCGCCTCCTTTTCCTCTGCGGCAATCTTGCGGCGCTCCTCATACTCCATGTTCTCTATGCCGGAGGGAAACAGTGCGCCGCCGTGAATTCGGGTAAGCAACCGCCTCCCGCACAATTCGTTCAGGTCCTTGCGGATGGTTTGTGGCGTCACTGAAAAATGCGCCGCGAGCTCTTCCACCAGTACCCGTCCGCTACCCTTGGCCATCTGGATGATCTCGGCATGGCGCGGCGACAGGTACATATGAAATCCTTCCGTTTTCGTTTTTTCTTTTAATAGACGAAAACGAAAGCGGGGGAAAGACGTAAGCCAGCTAAATGGAGCGCCCTGTACGCAAAGGAAAAAGCCGGCTCTTCCGCGTTTGTCGCCTCCGGCTAGAGGCTTCGGGCGATTTCGGTTATGACCTGGTACGCGAGTTTTACATCGGCTTCGGTGGTCTCGAACGAGCCCACCTGGAAGCGGATGGCCACGCGGCCGTCCACCCTCGTCTGGGTCAGATAAAGGCGACCATCGTCATTGATGGCGTTCACCAGGGCAAGATTGTGCGCATCTGCATCCTGCCCTGCGGCCGGCGTATGACGGAAGGTGAACAGGGAAAGCATCGGCTCGGTAACTATCTCGAAATCCGGCTCGGCCCTGAGTTGCTCCGCTAGGTTCTCGCTCCAGTTCACATGGTTGCGGATCATTCGGCGCAAATTCTCCAGCCCATGCGCCCGCAACAGGAACCATAGCTTCAAGGCCCTGAAACGCCTGCCCAGTGGCACCGACCACTCCGAGTAATTGACGATACCGTCTCGGCCGTGCGTCTTCAGATAATCCGGCCGAATCGCCAGGGTGCGAACATGACTGTCCGGATCCCGAAGGAAATGGATTGAGCAATCGAACTGGGCGCCAAGCCATTTGTGCGGATTGAAGACAATGGAATCGGCGTCATCTATGCCGTTCCAGTAGTGCCGGAACTCGGGGCATATCATTGCCGAACCGGCCCACGCAGCGTCGACATGAAGATAGAGGCCGTGGCGTTTGGCCACCTGAGCTATGGCTACGATGTCGTCAGTGCCGCCGACGCTGGTGCCGCCGACGCTGGCCACGACACCCGCTGGAAGCATCCCGGCGGTGCGGTCGGCGTTGATCGCTGCTTCCAGCGCTTCGGCAGCCATCGCACGCGAGTGTCCCACAGTGGGCACGCGCACGAGATTTTGCTCGCCTATGCCGGAAACCCAGATTGCACGGTCGATGGATGTGTGAACCTGATCGGACGCATACACCCTGACTTGGGGCCGCATGGCCAGGCCATGGCCGTTGCCCTGCCAGCCGAGCGCCTTCTCGCGCATGGTAAGTATCGCCGCGAGCGTCGCAGAGGAAGCGGAGTCCTGGATGACGCCGGAAAACCCCTCGGCAAGACCAAGCGCCTGCCGCATCCAGTCGACCATGCGGGTTTCAAGTTCCGTTGCAGCTGGCGACGTCTGCCACAACATGCACTGGGCGGCCATGGCCGAGACCAGATACTCGGCCACGACGGACACCGGCGCCGCATTGGCCGGGAAATAGGCAAAGAAGCGCGGATGCTGCCAGTGCGTCATCCCCGGCACGATCTTTTGCTCGAAATCGGCGAAGATGGCCTCCATCGACTCTGCCCTTTCGGGCGGAGCCGATTCAAGGGAATGGAAGACTGTGCCCGGCTCGATACGCGGCCGCACGGGTCGCTCGCGCAGCGACGCACGATAATCCGCGCCCCAGTCTGCGGCACGCCGGGACCATTCGCGAAATTCCCTGTCTTTCATCGATTCCTCTGTCAGTGCAGCGCCCTCCCCGCGGTGGTCGCGGCAAGGCGTTCCTATTCCCGCATCAGGCGCCCGCGACAAGCAAATCCTCAGGCGGATATAACGCACATTTCGCAAGACAAGGAAGCCTGCCGCCCGGCAGACTTCTTGTTCAGCGCGCTGAGGCGAGACATTTCGGCGTGCTTGTGCGACAAGGCCGGGGGCCGCAAAGCTGTACGGCACTCAATGGTCTAGATGATGAACGCATTCACGAAAATGAACAGCGGGAAGGGCAGGCAAGGAGCCAACGAACGGCCTTTCATCAAGATGCACGGACTACGCAACCACTTCGTCATCTTCGATCGCCGGGTGGATCGCCGTGCCTTCACAAGGGAGGATATAGTGCGCATCTGCGACCCGGCCATCGGCGTCGGAGGCGAGCAGCTGCTGACCATCGAACCTCCGGGACCGGAAGGCCGCGCAGGCGGGGCCATCGCGGGAATGCGAATCTTCAATGTGGACGGCCGCGAAGTTTCCGCTTGCGGCAACGCCACTCGCTGCGTCGCGCATCTGCTGCTTCAGGAAAGCGGAGCGGACAGGCTGATCCTCGAAACCAGGGGTGGCTTGCTGGAATGCCGGCAGACGGGCCCGATGGAGGTCAGCGTGAAGCTTGGCCCTATCGGCTGGAACTGGCGCGACTTTCCGCTTTCACGTGAAGTGGATATGTTCGACCTGCCAGTGGAGAACGGCCCACTGCGCCATGGCACCGCGCTCTGGATCGGAAACCCCCATGCGGTTTTCTTCGTCGAAAGGCTGGAGGATATAGACCTTCCGACCATGGCAGCGCCCATACAGAACGATCCCTTGTTTCCGGAAGGGATCAATATCGGCGTCGCCGAACTCGTGGACGAAACCACGATTCGACTGGCCGTCTGGGAGCGCCCGGGCATCGCTACCCAGGCCTGCGGCACGGGTGCCTGTGTTGCCGCCTTTGCAGCGCGCAAAAAGGGACTCAGCAGAAGCCAGCGCTTCACCGTACACCTGCCGGCCGGCCCATTGACCATCGAGCTTGACGGCAACATGGCGACCATGTCCGGTCCGGTCGCCTATTGCTGTCGTGGTTTTGTCGTCGCCAAGCCGGTCGATGAATTCGCCTAAGGCGGGAAACCGGCCGCCGCTTCAGGAAATCCGGCGGCCGTTTGCATCGAGCAACACGCAACCGTCACGCTCAAAACCGAGATCGATCACCTCTCCCTCACGCGCCGGCTTGCCGTTGATCGCCGTGTGACAGCGCACCATCGTTCCGCCGCCTATGTCGATCTCGTAGATGACGCTTCCACCCAGATAGGATGTGGAAAGCACGCGACCCGAAAGGTGATTTGAGGTCTGCTCCTTGCCTACCGAGAGTTTCTGCGGGCGGACCACGACCGTCACGGCGTCACCGACGGCAAGCGGCCTCGGCGAAACCACCGTGGCCGACTGTCCTGCGGCCAGGGAAATCGTAGCCGTCGTCCCGGTACTGGCGCTGACTTTGCCGGCAAGCATGTTCGCCTTGCCAAGGAAATCCGCCACGAAGGCTGTCGCCGGCGTGTCGTATACCTCTTCCGGTGTGCCGATCTGCTCAATGGAACCGGCATTCATGACCACTATGCGGTCCGACATGGACAGCGCCTCTTCCTGGTCGTGCGTAACGAAGATGGCGGTAATGCCGGTCTCGCGCTGGATTTTCTTGATCTCGACGCGCATTTCCTCCCGCATATTGGCATCGAGGGCCGAAAGCGGCTCGTCAAGGAGAAGCACCTCCGGCTCGAAAACAATGGCACGCGCGAGGGCAATGCGTTGCTGCTGCCCGCCCGAAAGCTGCGAGGGCAGCTTCTTCTCGCTGCCGGGAAGCCTGACCATTTCCAAGGCCCGGCCAACCTTGCGGGCAATCTCGGCCTTGGATACGTTGCGGTATTTCAACCCGAACGCGACATTGTCGAAAACATTCTTGTGTGGAAACAGAGCATAGCTCTGGAAGACCAGCCCGATATTGCGCTTGTAGATCGGCACGTCGTCAACGCGCCGCCCGCCGATCGAAATCCGGCCCTTGGTGATGTCGACCAGGCCCGCGATCGAGCGCAAAATGGTGGTTTTGCCGCATCCCGAGGGCCCGAGAAGCGTGACGAAACTTCCCTTTGCGATTGCCAGGGAAAAATCCCGTACCGCAACGAACTTGCCATAGGCGATCTCGACATCGCGAAACTCGACCGCAGGCTGCGTCGCACGGTTTCCTGAAAGATCCGCCCCGGCCGGAACCGGCCGGGGCGTTTGCGTGGACTGAAGGGTATCAGGCACCTTTCGAAATCCTGTCCCACTGCTTGGTCCAGGCGTCTTCATTCTCCGCCCAGTAGATCGGGTCGGCGAAGGTCAGCGCCTCCATCTTGCCCGTCGGATCGAACGCCGGAAGCTTCTCGATCTTCTCGGTAAGCTTGACCTTGGTCGGGTCAAGTGACGGCGGATAGCTCTGGCCTTCCGCCACGGCGATCGCGGTTGCCGGCTCGAGCATGAAGTTGATCAGCTCCTCGCATTCGGCCATCGGCGAACCCTTCAGGACAAGCATGTCCTCCATCCAGGCATAGGACCCCGGAGGATCGAGATAGCCGATCGGGTGACCCTGATCCTGCAGCGATGCGACCCGGCCCGACCAGGCATCGGTCACGACGATTTCGCCCTTCGACAAGAGATCCATCAGTTCGGCGCCTGATCCCCAGAACTTGCGCGCAAGGTCTCGCGTCTCGCGCACCTTGGCCCAGACCGCGTCCATGTCCTGGATGTTGTTGGGGTCCTGCCCCGTTGCCAACGCGGCGTACCAGACGCGCGTGGTCATGTCGGCATATCCGCCGATCTTGCCGGCATACTTCTTGTCGGTTAACAGCGCCGCTCCCTTTTCCTTCGCCTCTTCCGGCGAAATCACGGTCGTGTTGTAGGCGATGCCGGTGGTGCCATAGTCGTACGGCACGGCCGAGAGCTTGGGCGTCAGCTTGCGGAATGGCGCGATCATCGGCTCGAGCACATTGGCCATGTTGGGAATGTTGGCCTCGTTGATCTCCGAGGTCATGCCGGCATTGACGTATTTGATGTAGTAGTTCACGCCGGACGAATGGACGATCTGGAAGTCGCCTGGCTTCGACGTCTTGACCTTGGTGATGATCTCGTTCTCGTCGCCGAAGGTGCCCTGCACAACCTTGATGCCGGTCTTGGCCGTGTATGGCTGGATGGCATACTTGTCGATTGCGTCCTGCACCGTCCCGCCCCAACCGTCGAAGCGAACTTCCTTGACCTGCGCTATGGCGCGGCCCATCCAGGGCATGGACAAGCCGGCAGAAGCGGCCGCTGCCGCGGTCAGCCCCAGAAAGGTACGCCGGCTGAGATCGCCGTTCATATATTGTTCGTGCAGCCTTTCGAGCCGCCTGGTGGTGGACATTTTCATTAGAACTCCTCCTTTGGTTCCCTTCGTTTTCTCAGTTTTGTAAGGCTCTGCAAGATCAGCCCGCCAATGAGCGGAATGCCGACTGTCATGACGATCATGACAGTGCCCAGCGCATTGATTTCAGGGCTGATCGAGATCTTGAGCATCGACAGTATCTGCGTAGGCATCGTTTCGACACCCGCCGGCCGCCAGAAGAGGCTGGCCGATGTGTTGTCGAAGGATATGGTGAAGGCAAGAAGCGCTCCAGCCACTACCGCTGGAATGAGAAGCGGCAGGGTGACCTCGCGGAAGGTGGAAAAGCGCGAGGCGCCAAGCGAAAGCGCCGCCTCTTCGTATACCCGCCGGATTCCCACCATGCGCGCCTGGGCCACCAGCACGACATAGGGAACGGCAAGCAGGATGTGGCCGAGCACCAGAAGCATCAGGGTACGCGGCTGGTCGACGGCCTTGATCAACACGAGCAGCCCGACGCCAAGGATCGTTTCCGGCACCAGCGCCGGCAGGATCACGAGCGTGCTGAGTGCTTGCTTGCCCGGAAATTCAAAGCGCGTCAGCGCAAATGCTGAAACGATCCCGATGGCGGTTGTGACCACGGCGGTCATAAGCGCAATCCAGAGCGACGTCCTGAAGGCAGCCAGCACCTGCTCGTTCCCCAGCAGCTTGCCATACCATTGCAGGCTGAAGCCGGTCATCGGAAAGCCGCCGAACATGGAGGAATTGAAGGACAGCACCACCGTGGCGGCAATGGGCGCGAACATGAAGATATAGACGAGAAGGGTCATGAACCCGGTCAGCCGCCAGGCCCAGCGGCCCTCTCTGTTGCCCATCCTTTGGCTCATCCGCCCAGGCCTTTGACGATCTGGGACATGCCCATGTAGCGGGTGTAAATGGCGGCGAAAATGCCCAGCACCACGAACAGGACGATGGAAAGCGTGGCCCCCATCGGCCAATTCAACTGCCCCATGATGGTGTCATAGATAAGGTTGCCGAACAGCGCGTCCCGACCCGAGCCGAGCAATTGCGGCGTGACGTAGGAGCCAGCCGCCAGGACGAAACATAGCAGCAGCCCCGCAGCCAGCCCCGGCAGGGAAAGGGGCAATGTCACTTCCCGGAATGCCTGGGCACCGGTGCATCCCATGGAACGGGCAGCGGCGATCAGCGTGCGGTCGATGCTCTCGAGGCTCACATACACATTGAGGATCATGTAGGGCAGCAGGAAGTGCACCAGGCCGACTATAACGGCAAACTCAGTGTAAAGCATCCGCAGCGGTTCATCGATGATTCCCATTCTGAGCAGCGCGACATTGATCACGCCCTGTTCGCCGAGAATGTTGATCCACGAGAATGTGCGGATTGTGAAGCTGATCCAGAAGGGCACGATCAGCAACAGCAGCAGCATCCACTTGTGTTTGAACGACGTCGCCCAGATGAAATAGGCCGGAAAGTAGCCAAGCACACCGCAAATCACTGCGGTCATTGCTCCGACCCGGAGGGTCTTTAGCAGGAAACCGTGATAGTAGCTGTCGGTCAGAAACTCACGCCAGTTCGCCAGGGTCAGCGTGCTTTCCTCCACGCCTGCAGTCACGAAGGTGAAAAAGGTATAGACCGCCATCATGGCAATCGGCAGCAGCAGGAAAACGACCAGCAGCAGCAAGACCGGCGCCACAAGCATCCAGGCAAGTCGCGGGTCGTAAAGTGTCCATCCCTTTGTCATGCGTACTCAACTGCAGGCGCTGTTTTCGCAGCGCTTATTGTCCCCGATTCCCAGATTGTCGGATCGGGACACCGTTGTCCACAGCCGGCTGTGGAATTCTATTCGGCCAAGGGAGCGCGCCTTGCCCACAAGCTGGCCCGTTCACGACGGGCGTTTGAGGACGAGAGCCGCGAACGCCTCGACCTCGCCTTCAAGCGGTTCCTTGCCTGTGTGAGCACGCAGATAGGCCGGCGTCAGCGAAAGCCGGCTGGCGAGCGGCTCGACTATCTCCAGCGAATAGTAGCCTATCTGCACGAAGTAGAGCACGCGCGCGCGCACAAACGCATCCGTCTCGTCATAGCCATGGCGCCTGAACAAGGCCCGGATCGCGTCGACCCGTGCCTCATCCTCCTCCCGCACGATTCGGCGGACTTCCGGCGAAATGCGTGACCATGCGCGCACGGCAAAATCCAGCCGGGGATTGAACAGGGATTCGTCCAGCCAGCATTCAAAAACGTTCAGGACGCCCTGCGTGATCGAAGGAGCCGGCCGGCTCGCCCTTTCCACGATGAAGCGAGTGTTGTTGTTGCGCCAATATTCAAGCAACTGGTCCAGCAGGTCCTGACGGCTTTTGAAGTACCAGTAGAAGCTTGATCGTGAAACGTTGAGCTTCTGCCCGAGCGATAGGATACGGACGGCTTCCACGCCTTCCGACACCAGCGTTTCCAGCGCGAGATTTAGCCAGTCCTCGCGAGTGACCCTGGCGTTGCCCGCAGCCTGCCGCTGCGCGCCTGCATCCGCAATGTCGTTCATCGGCATTGGCGCCCTGTCAAACCGTGGTAGCGAGGCGGCATAGAGCCGCCACGCTGCTACAGCCTGGACGTCGTTTCAAGCCATTCCCACAAATATGGCGCCAGGCCACGGTCCACGTGGACGCGTGCCCGGTCCCGGCTACCGAATAGATAGAGGACCGCGTTGACGCCGGCAAAAAGAACGGACGCAGACGCTGTGTTCGATTCGGGCGCAAGCGTGGTTGCCCGCGACAGGACATCGGACAGTTCCCGGCCCTCTAGTTCGAAGACATGCAGCCCCGCATCGATGACCGACACGGCGAAGCCTTCCTCATGCCAGCCAGCCTTGACGGGCAGTGCCGCCTCGCTCACGGCCAGAACGCGATCGCGCGCGATCCGCGCCATATATTTCTCGCCGCTTGCGATCATGGTTGCACCCACGCCAGCCCCTTCGATGCCGCTGACCCGGGACCAGGCAGCGAGATCGCCGCTGACGAGCAATTGATGAAGCCCGACAAGCGTCCGTACCCGCAGGGCGGCGGTTTCCAGCACCTGTGTGTTCCAGTCGGGCACCACAGGCCATTTTTCTGCGAGGTTACGCATGCAGGCGCCTCCCCTCCGGATCGAAAGCACAAGGCGCGGCGATGGTCGCGCGACGTAGTATTCCGAGATGCTGCAGTTCGATCGTCTCGCCGTGACGGGAGGCGCCCTGCTCAACCAGGGCCAACGCGATGGGCCGCCCGAGATTCGGGCTGAAATAGCTGGAAGTCACGAAACCGATGCTGCGCTTGTGACCATCCTTCTTTTCCACCGCATGAGCGCCCGGCGCGAGCGGGGGCTGGCCGTCCGGCACGACCAAGCCGACAAGCTGGTTGCGGTCGGAGCGTTCGGCATCCTCAGTGAACAGCGAACGGCGGCCGACATATTCTGACGTGCGTTTCAAACGCGGCCCGGCGACCCCGAGATCGTGCGGCATGGTAGTGCCGTCCGTATCCTTGCCGATAACGATGTAACCCTTCTCAGCGCGAAGGATCATCAGCGCCTCAAGGCCAATGGTGACTGCGTCGAATTGCTGGCCGGCCTGCTGCAGCCGGGCCCACAGCCGGTCAGCGCGGTCTGCCCGGATGGAGAGTTCGTAGCTACGGTCGCCGGTGAAGCTGACACGGGCTACCCGCAGTTCGGCACCCTCAAAGCTGCCATGCCCGACCGCCATATGCGGCAGGGTTTCGTCGTCCAGGGCTAGGCCGAGGTCGAGGGTCGCAAGCAGATCCCGCGCCCGGGGTCCCGACACAGTCAGCGTGGCGAGGCTGGACGTTGCATTGTGGATATAGACGGCTGCACGGCCAAAACGATCCTGCCGCCATTCTTCGAGCCGCGCATGCACGGCTGCGACGTGGGAACTGGAGCAGGAAACGACGAAACGGTGCTCGTCGAGCCGCATCAATATGCCGTCGTCGAACACCACGCCATTTTCCGACAGCATGAAACCGTAGCGGCAGCGGCCCGGCTTCAGTGTGGACATCGTATTGTAGTAGATGAAATCAACGAATTCCGCCGCCTGCCGACCGATCACCTCGATCTTGCCGAGCGTAGACCCGTCGAAAAGCCCAACGCTTTCCCTGGCACGCCTTGCCTCATCCTGAATGGCCCTCCTCGCGTCCTCCGGCCCATAGCATGCGGGCCTCAGCCAGCCGCCATATTCCTGGAAGACTGCTCCCGCCGAGCGATGAACGGTCTCCAGAGGCAGCCGGCGCACGGGCGCCAGAAGGCTGCCACGCCTTGCTCCGGCGAAGCTGGTGAAGGGCACGGGCGTGAAAGGCGGCCTGTAAGTCGTGGTGCCGACTTCGGGGATCGCGCGACCGGTAACGTCCGAGAGCAGGGCAAGGCCATTGAGGTTCGACGTCTTGCCCTGGTCCGTAGCCATGCCAAGCGTCGTGTAGCGCTTCAGGTGCTCGACCGAGACGAAGTTCTCCCTCGCAGCCAGTTCAACGTCCTTGGCTGTTACGTCGCTCTGATAATCGATCCATACGCGCCCCTTGGCACTGGGTTTTGGCCACAGGGCGACGACGCCGAGGGTGGCTTCCACCCCCGTGCTGCGTGGCGCGGGTGACGACGGCGAGCCCAGGTCGCCCAAGGCTGGAGCTGCGCTTGCAAGGGCTTGCGAAAGCGAAACCGTACCGGCAACTGCGCCAGCGCAGCCAATCCCTTCCACGGCGCTGCCCGGCAGGAAGGCTGCCAGTTCCTCGTTCCAGGCCAGCCTGCCTCTTGCCTGCGAGTAGAGGTGAACCGTCGGTGTCCACCCGCCTGACACAAGAACACAGTCAGCCTCCAGGACCGTCCCATCGTCCAGCGCCACGCTCTCGACGGACATGCGGCCGCGCGCGGCCGAGACGAGGCGCCCTGCCAGTACACGGAGATCGGGTGCTGCCCGGCGGCTGTCGCCGCGGCAATCGACCACCGTTACCGAGGCACCCGCTTCCGCGAGCGCGGCCGCGGGCTCATAGGCGCTGTCGTTGTTGGTGGCAACAACCACCTTGCGCCCGGCAAGGACCGCGTGGCGACGCAGATAGGCAAGTGCCGCGTCGGCAGAAAGAATGCCGGGCAAATCATTGTTCGCAAAAGGAACCGGTCGCTCGATCGCGCCTGTTGCAAGCACGATGCGGCGCGGCCGTACGCGCCAGAGCGTATCCGGCCTGCCGTCGTCGTGACGCTGGTTGAGCGCCACGAGATTGTGATCGTAGATACCGAAGGCGGTGGTGCGCGCAAGCACGGTATGCCCAGCCTCCCGCAGGCTTGCCACCGCTTCTGCAGCCCATTCCATGCCGGGTTTGCCGTCGATTTCGCCGGCGCGGTGCCGCAGCGAACCGCCCGGATGTGCCTGCTCATCAACCAGCAGAACCGACCTTCCTTCCGCCGCCGCATTCAGTGCAGCCGCCAGGCCTGCTGGACCCGCGCCTACTACAAGTACGTCGCAATGACGGTTTCTCTGATCGGCAGCGGAATGCTGCTGCCAGCCGGGATCAACGATTCCGAGGCCCGCCATGGCACGGATCTTCGGCTCGAAAAGATGCCAGTCCGGCCACATGAAGGTCTTGTAATAGAAGGCTGAAGGAAGAAACGCCGCAAACCGGTCCAGCATGGCATTGCGGTCGGCAACGGCATCGGGCACCGCGTTGACGCTCCTGACCTTCAGCCCCTGCGCTGCCGGAACGGTTGTCGCACGCGCATTGGGGACGCGGCCGAACGGCGTTTCGACGTCAACCACGGCATTGGGCTCCTCGACTCCGAAGCCCCAAATGCCGCGCGGCCGGTGGTACTTGAAGCTGCGCGCGACGACGGGCTGCCCGCTTGCAAGCAGCGCGGAGGCAACCGTATCGCCCAGGAAGCCGGCAATGTCGCGGCCATCGAAGCTGAAGTTGACGGGCCGGGAGCGGTCTATATCACTGCCGCCGTGCGGGAGACGGGACGCGCTCATTTCGCCTCCTCCTTCGCCAGGACCGACGAGCCTTCTACTCTGTGACTGACCGTGTCGCGCTCCATCGCGAAGAACTCGCCACAGGTCAGATGCATCCAGATCTCGCGGGACGTACCCTTCGGATTGTCGCGCATGTAAAGATAATCCGCCCAGCGGTCAGCCGTAACGTGGGCGCCGTCCGGCCGCAGATTGCCCACTTCGCCGCCATAATGGAATTCGCTTTCCTCACGCGGCCCGCAGAACGGACAAGGAAAGAGCTGCATGGCTTGCCCCCTAATGCGCGATCCCTGAGCCGGCGGCTTCGTCGATCAGGCGACCGCGAGCAAAGCGGTCGAGATCGAAGGGCCGGCTGATGTCGTGGTGTTTGCCAGTCGCCAGAAGATGGGCCAGGAGGGTTCCCCCGGCCGGAATGGCCTTGAAGCCGCCCGTCCCCCAGCCGCAGTTCAGGAACAGCCCGGGCAGCGGCGACTCGCCAATAATGGGCGAGGAATCGGGCACGACGTCGACGATGCCGGCCCATTGCCGCATCATCTTGAGCTGGCCAAAGATCGGGAACATGTCGAGCATGCCGGCTATGACACCTTCGAGAACCGGCAGGTTGCCCCGCTGTCCATAGGACGGAATGCGGTCCAACGCACCGCCGATGACCAGTTCTCCCTTGTCCGACTGGCTGACATAAACGCCCGTGTCCGGAGAGATCACCACCGTATCGAGAATCGGCTTTACCGGTTCGGAAACGCAGGCCTGCAAGGCATAGGAGTTGACAGGCAGCCGGAACCCTGCCTTGGCGGCGAGTACCGAGGAATGCCCGGCCACAGCCATGCCGGTTCGCTCCGCCCGTATCGGGCCGCGCGTCGTCACGACGCCGCGACAACGTCCGCCCTCGACGATGAAATCGGTGATCTCGCAGTTTTGTATGATATCCACGCCAAGGCGGCTTGCAGCGCGCGCATAACCCCAGGCCACGGCATCGTGCCGGGCGGTGCCACCGCTGGCCTGCCAGGTGCCGCCATAGACAGGAAAGCGTGCCGCCGGAGAGAAATTGTAGATTGGCACGACGCGCCGCACGTCATCCACGGAGAATAGCTCGCAGTCGATCCCGTTGACCTGAATGGCATTGACCGTGCGGGCCGCCGTTTCCATCGCCTGCTCGCTGTGCGCGAGCGTGAGGATGCCCCGGGCCGAAAACATCACATTGTAGTTCAGTTCCTTCGACAGCGTCTTGTAAAGTCTATGCGCCAGGCCGTAGATCGCCGCGCTTTCGGGGTAAAAGTAGTTGGAACGCACCACAGTCGTGTTGCGGCCGGTATTTCCGCCGCCGATCCAGCCTTTTTCCAGCACGGCCACATTGGTGATGCCGTGGTTCCTGGCCAGATAGTAGGCCGCAGCGAGGCCGTGGCCGCCCCCGCCAATGATAATGGCATCGTAGCGGGACCGTGGCTCTGGGGAACGCCAGGCCGGCTCCCAGCCCGTCTGTCCGGCAAGGCCTTCCTTGAACAGCGAAAGCGCAGAGTAGCGTCTGGTCATGCAATCCAACCCGCATCGTTACGCGGCTACGACCGATCCGGGCGCTGCAACGCGCCCGCCGATCGAGACGAGTAATTACGAGGCATGGACACACATGTCCAGACCCGAGCGGTGTTGGGCTATCCCCTGTCGCGGAACCGGTTCGTGATCGGATAGCGCCGGTCGCGCCCGAAATTCCTTTTGGAGGTTTTCACTCCCGGAGCGGCCTGGCGCCGCTTGTATTCGGCTACGTACAGCAGGTTCTCGACGCGGATCACCGTCTCCCTGGGGTGGCCTCGCGCGACAATCTCGTCCACACCCATCTCGTTCTCGACCAGGCATTCCAGAATGTCGTCGAGCACCGGATAAGGCGGCAGGGAATCCTGGTCGGTCTGGTTCTCCCTCAGTTCAGCCGACGGCGCCTTGCTTATGATGTTGGCCGGAATGACCTCTCCTGAAGGCCCCAGGCCGCTCGGCGGCACATGCGCGTTGCGCCAGCGCGACAGCGCGTAGACCTGCATCTTGTAGAGATCCTTGATGGGGTTGAAGCCACCGTTCATGTCGCCATACAGTGTCGCGTAGCCAACCGACATTTCGGACTTGTTGCCGGTCGTCACCACCATGGAGCCGAACTTGTTCGAAATCGCCATAAGGATCGTGCCACGCGCCCTGCTCTGAAGATTTTCCTCGGTGATGCCGGATTCCGTTCCTTCGAATATCTGCGTCAGGGCGTTCTGAAAGCCTTCCACCGGCTGGTGAATCGGGACTATGTCGTAGCGACAGCCGAGCGCACGGGCGCAATCCTCGGCATCCTTCAGGGAGTCCTTCGACGTGTAGCGGTAAGGCATCATCACGCAGCGCACCCGCTCCTTGCCAAGAGCATCTACAGCAAGCGCGGCGCAGATCGCGGAGTCGATGCCTCCGGAAAGGCCCAGCACCACGTCCTTGAAGCCGTTCTTGTTGACGTAGTCGCGCAAGCCGACCATGCAGGCGTTATAGTCTGCCTCCTCACTCTCCGGCAGGCGCGACATCGGCCCGGACTCACAGGCCCATCCATCCTGCGTTCTTTTCCATGCCGATACCGCCAGCGCTTCCTCGAACTGGCTCATCTGGAAGGTCAGCGAGCGGTCGGCACCGATCGCGAAAGAGCCTCCGTCAAAAACCAGCTCATCCTGGCCGCCGAACTGATTGGCATAGATTAGCGGAAGGCCCGTCTCGATCACCTGCCTGATCGCGACCTGGTGGCGCATGTCCATCTTTCCGCGATGGTAGGGCGAACCGTTCGGCACCAGCAGTATTTCGGCGCCGCTTTCCGCCAGTGTCTCGCATACTGCGAGGTCGCCCCAGATATCCTCACAGATCGGAATGCCGATCCTTACCCCACGAAAATTGACGGGCCCACCGATCTCGGGCCCCGCGTGAAACACCCGCTTTTCGTCAAACTCGCCATAGTTGGGCAAGTCCACCTTGTAGCGCTCCGCCAGCACCCTTCCGCCATCAGCCACAATGACGGAATTATGCGTGCCGCTTGCGCGCTTCAGGGGCACCCCCATGACCACGCCCGGCCCCCCATCGGCCGTGTCCTTCGCAAAATCGAGCGCCGCTCGCTCGCACGCTCTCAGGAACGCAGGCTTCAGGATGAGGTCCTCCGGCGGATAGCCAGACAAAAAAAGCTCGGTGTAGAGGACGAGATCCGCACCCTGACGACTGGCCTCCGCCCTCGCCTCGCGGGCCTTGGCGAGATTGCCCGACACGTCCCCCACTATCGGGTTCAGCTGGGCGATGGCGATACGCAATGTTTGGGGCGCAGAAGGTCTGGTCATGTGTGCGCTTTAGCCTGATGGATCGATGACGACAACAAAACGCTCGACGAGTGCGAGTATCCAGACCCCGGCTGCAAGCAGGATCGCGATCAGGACTGCCAGCGAGCCGCAATCCTTGGCAAGCTGGATTTCCGCCTTGAATTCGCGGCCGACGGCA
>SMEK01000228.1_pt1 | contig 23476 bp, 19 predicted proteins | sample 2456371 | NCBI WGS metagenome assembly SMEK01 (sample SAMN10132590, study PRJNA489261) | soil metagenome | isolation source: day1 antibiotic-loamy sand soil ammended with composted manure from dairy... | place: USA | collected 2015-04-01
GACCGTGCCGTCCCCGCCCGCGGCGCCGAGCGCGCGGATGCGTCCACCGTGGTGGCGGAGTTCCTCGGTGAGTTGGAGCCGTAGCTCGGTGCCGGGCTCGGTGTGGAGCAGTTCGGTGCGGGGCCAGCGGGCGCGGATGGTGGGGGTGGGGTCGTCGGAAGCGGTGCCGGAGCTGCGGTTGACGACGGTGAGGACACGTTCTCCTTCAGGAAGTGCCGGTGCGTCGGCGGGGTGGGTGGTGTGCGCCCGGGCGTCGGGGTGCGGAGGCCACCAGTGGCGGGTGGCCAACGCGGTGAAGGCGCCCAGGGCGGCTCCGGCGCCGATGTCGCTGGGCCAGTGCACACCGGTGTGCAGCCGGGAGTAGGCGACGGCCGTGCCGAGCGGAATGAGCGCGGCTCCGAGGCGGGGGGATTCGAGAGCCGCGGCGGTGACGAACGCGGCGGCGGAAGCGGCGTGTCCGGACGGGAAGGACGACGACGTGGGGTGGATGCGGAGGCGGCGAACCTCGGGGACGGCCTCGGCGGCGGGCCTGCGGCGGGGTAGGAGGGGTTTGCCGACGAGGTTGGCGACGGCACTGGCGATGCCGAGGGCGGCCAATCCGCGGAGAGCCGCCCTGCGGGACGGGCCCTTGCGGATGGCCAGGAGGGCGGCGACGAACCACCACAGTCGCCCCTTGTCCGCCCAACGGCTGAGGCGGACGAGTGCGATGTCGGCAGGGGTGTGGGGGAGTGCCGCGCTGTACCGCATGACGAGGCGGTCGAGGGCGCTGACGCGGCGCAGACGGTGAGTCAGTCGGGTGGTGCGGGGGTCGATGATTAGGCCACCTCGGTCTTGAAACTGTTTCGTTCACCGTACCGTGGTGAAAAGCGCCTACCCTTGAAGGATGCAGCGGCGGATCTTTGGGATCGAAACCGAGTTCGGGGTTACCTGCACTTTCCACGGACAGCGCAGGTTGTCACCCGACGAAGTGGCGCGGTACCTGTTCCGGCGGGTGGTGTCATGGGGTCGGTCCTCGAACGTGTTCCTGTCCAACGGTTCCCGGCTCTATCTGGACGTGGGGTCGCATCCCGAGTACGCGACCGCCGAATGTGACGACCTTGCCCAGTTGGTGACGCACGACAAGGCAGGGGAGCGGATCCTGGAGGATCTGCTGATCGACGCGGAACGTCGGCTCGCCGAGGAGGGGATCGGCGGCGACATCTTCCTGTTCAAGAACAACACCGACTCGGCGGGGAACTCGTACGGGTGTCACGAGAACTACCTGGTGACGCGTGCGGGTGAGTTCTCGCGGGTGGCCGACGTGTTGCTGCCGTTTCTGGTGACGCGGCAGCTGGTGTGCGGGGCGGGAAAGGTGCTGCAGACCCCCCGTGGTGGGGTGTATTGCCTGTCGCAGCGTGCCGAACACATCTGGGAGGGCGTGTCCAGTGCGACCACGCGGTCACGGCCGATCATCAACACGCGGGACGAACCGCACGCCGACGCGGAACGCTACCGCCGGCTGCATGTGATCGTCGGCGATTCGAACATGGCGGAGCCGACGACCTTGCTGAAGGTCGGCTCGGTGCACCTGGTCCTGCAGATGATCGAAGAGGGTGTGCAGTTCCGGGACTTCACCCTGGACAACCCCATCCGAGCGATCCGGGAGATCAGTCACGACCTGACGGGGCGGCGTCAGGTTCGGCTGGCCGGTGGCCGGGAGGCCTCGGCCCTGGAGATCCAGCGGGAGTACTACGCGCGTGCGGTGCAGCACGTGGAGTCGGGCGACCCGTCGCCGACCACGCAATACCTGATCGACCTTTGGGGACGGGCACTGGATGCGGTGGAACAGCAGGACTTCTCGAGTATCGACACCGAGATCGATTGGGCGATCAAGCACCGCCTGGTGGAGCGTTACCGCAGTAAGCACAACTTGACGTTGTCGGACCCGCGGGTGGCGCAGCTGGACCTGGCCTACCACGACATCCGGCGCGGGCGTGGGGTGTTCGATCTGCTGCAGCGCAAGGGCATGGTGCGGCGGATCACCGACGACGGGGAGATCGAGCTGGCCAAGGACAGTCCACCTCAGACCACGCGGGCGAAGTTGCGAGGTGACTTCATCGCGGCGGCGCAGGAGGCGGGGCGGGACTTCACGGTGGACTGGGTCCACCTGAAGCTGAACGACCAGGCGCAGCGAACAGTGCTGTGCAAGGACCCGTTCCGGTCGGTGGACGAGCGGGTGGAGCGGTTGATCAACTCGCTGTGACCGGCGGACGGATCGCGGTGCGATGACCTGGCTTACTCGGGGCGGGTGCGGTGGGCGATATGGTTACGTAGATGTCCACTGCCCGCGCCGAGCGCCTGGTGAATCTGGTGCTCGCCCTGTTGTCGACTCGGCAATACCTGACGGCCGAGCGGATTCGCGGAATCGTGCCGGGATACGCCGACGCCCCGAGTGACGAGGCGTTCGGCCGCATGTTCGAGCGGGACAAGGCGGAGCTGCGTGAGCTGGGGATCCCGCTGGAAACCGGGCGGAATTCGGTGTTCGACACGGTCGACGGCTACCGGATCGCGCGACGGGACTACGAGCTGGGGGACATCGAGCTGGCGCCGGACGAGGCGGCGGCGGTGGCGTTGGCGGCCCGCCTGTGGGACTCGCCGGAACTGACCGGGCCGGCGCGTAGGGCGTTGGTGAAGCTACGTGCCGCCGGTGTGGAGGTCGATGAAAGCGCGGCGACGCCCGTGGAGCCGAGAGTGCACGCGGAGCCCGCGTTCGCGTCGTTGCTGTCCGCGGTGCAGCGGGGGCAGGTGGTGCGGTTCGAGTATCGGCGTGCGTACTCACCGGAGCGGCGGTCCCGGCTGGTGGAGCCGTGGGGCATGGTGTCGTGGCGCGCTCGCTGGTACCTGGTGGGGCATGACCGGGACCGGGACGCCCCGAGGTGCTTCCGGCTGTCGCGGATCACCGGACCCGTGCGAACGGTGGGGAGGCCCGGTGCGGTCAGCAGGCCCGACGATGTGGATCTGGTGGAGTTCGTGGCCGGGATCGGCGATGACGAGCGGAACTCGGAGCCGGTGATGCGGGCCCGGCTGTGGTTGGCGGAAGGCCGTGCGGTGGGGATCCGCCGACAGGCCCGGGTGGTGGGTCGGCGGACGGTGGCCGACGTGGACGGCGACGTGGTGGAACTGGACTTGTGGTTCCCGGAGAGAGCGGCGGACTGGATCGCCGAACACGGCCCCGATGTGCTCGTGCTGGAACCGGACGTGTTGGCCAAGGCGGTGGCCGACCGGTGGGAACGTGTGGTGCAGGGGGTGTCGCGATGAGCGGCTCGAGCGAGCGGCTGCCCCGGCTGCTGGCGTTGGTGCCGTACCTGCTGGCGCGTCCGGGTATCCGGATCGACGAGGTGGCACGGGATTTCGACGTCACGCCCAAGCAGTTGCGCAAGGACCTGGAACTGCTGTGGATGTGCGGCCTGCCCGGCTACGGGCCGGGGGATCTGATCGACCTGTCGTTCGACGGTGACACGGTGTCGGTGATCTACGACGCCGGGATGCGCAGGCCGCTGCGGCTGACAGGGGCGGAAGCGAGCGCGTTGCTGATCGCGCTGCGAACGTTGGCGGAGACGCCGGGGGTGGTGGACACCGACGCGGTGCGGCGGGCGATCGCCAAGATCGAGGCGGCCTCCGGGGACGTCCGTCCTGCCGACGTGGTGGTGGGCCACGGTATGCGGGAAGCGGAAAGCACCGTCGAGACCCGTGGGCGGGTACAGGAGGCCGTACGCCAGCGGCGAGCGCTGTGGCTGCGCTACTACACGGCGTCGAAGGACGAGCTCAGCGAACGCACCGTGGATCCGATGCGGTTGCTGATCGTGCAGGGCATCAGCTACCTGGAGGCGTGGTGTCGCAAGGCGGAGGCGGTGCGGCTGTTCCGGCTGGATCGGATCGACGCGTTGACGGTGCTGGACGAACGGGCGGCCCCGCCCGAGACCGCGATTCCAAAGGACCTTTCGGAGGGGGTGTTCCCCCAGCGGGCGGAGTACCCGGCGGCCGAACTGGTGTTGGAGCCTGACGCGCGATGGGTCGCCGAGTACTACCCGTGTGAGGAGCTGGCCGAGCTGGAGGGCGGTCGACTGCGGGTACGGATGCGGTACGGCGACGAGTCCTGGCTGATACGGCTGGTTCTGCGACTCGGGGGTGAGGCGACGGTGGAGCGACCCCGGCACGTGGCGCAAGCTGTGCGACAGCGGGCGGCCGAGGCATTGGCCCGAACTCGTCATCTCGCCGCAACCCTGGCTGGTTAGGCTGGTCGCTGTGGTGTATGTGGTGAGCGTTGCACTGGCGGTGATCGCGGCGACCGTATGCGGATTCGTCGGTTTTCGCGTACTTCGGCTCTTGCGCACCTGTCGTGTGACGGCGAGCATGGTGGCGGCTCGCACCAATGATCGGGTCGGATTGTTGCGGGCGCGGTCCGCGGCTGTACGCGTCGCGATCACGGAACGTCGCCGTCACCGAGGTGATAACGCGACACCACAGTACGATCGACCCTGAACGAGTAAGGAGGCCAGGCGATGAATGCGTTGCAGCCGTGGCATTTGATCATTCTGGTTCTTGTCGTGGTCCTGCTGTTCGGCGCCAAGCGCCTGCCCGACGCCGCCAGGTCGATCGGTAAGTCGATGAAGATCTTCCGGGCCGAGACCAGGGACATGCGGGAATCCGGCCAGACCTCCAGCACCACGGCGACCGAGCCCGACACCCGTCAACTGCCTGAGTCCACCGCCGCGCAGGCGACGAACATGAGCACCGAGGAGAAGGTGGAGCAGTTGCAGCGGCAGCTCGACGAGCTGAAGCGGCAGCAAGCCGCCCAGCAGCAAGAGCAGAAGAACGTGAGCTGACCACGGCCCACCTCTTGCTGACCACGGTTCACCCTTTTCAGGTCTGATTCGGCGATACGGGACGAGAACGGACACGGTTCGTGGCGGACTCCTCGAACAGCCGCGCGAGTATGCGGCGCAAGCGCAGCCGTCGGCACAACCCCGACGGCACGATGACGCTGATCGAGCACATCTACGAGTTTCGCCGGCGCCTGGGTTTCGCGTTGCTTGCGCTCGTCGCGGGTGGCGTCGTGGGATTCTTGTGGTTCTCCAATCGGGTGGGACCCATCCCGTCCCTCGGCGAGCTCGTCACCGGCCCGTACTGTGCGATTCCCCCCGACAAACGGTTCCCCAGGGACCCACCGTGCCGGCTGTTGCAGACCGTGCCGTTCGAAGCGTTCATGATCCAACTGAAGGTGGGTCTGACCGCGGGCGCGGTGTTGTTCGCTCCGGTGTGGCTGTACCAGCTGTGGGCGTTCATCGCTCCGGGCCTGTACTCGAAGGAACGCCGCTACGCGCTCACGTTCGTGGGCTTCGCGAGCGTGCTGTTCGCACTGGGTGCGGTGCTGGCGTACGCGTTGGTGCCGTTCGCGCTGGAGATCCTGGTGAACTTCGGCGGCGGCGCGTTCGACACCTGGTTCACCGGTGACAAGTACGTCTCGTTCGTGCTGTCCCTGTTGTTGATCTTCGGGGTGAGCTTCGAGGTTCCCCTGCTGGTCATCATGCTCAACCGGGTGGGCGTGGTGAGCTACGCGCAGCTGAGTAAGTGGCGTCGTGGACTCATCTTCATCGCGTTCGTGTTCGCGGCGTTCGTGACTCCGGCCGACCCGTTCTCCATGCTCGCTTTGGCGGGTGCGTTGACGCTGTTGCTGGAGTTCGCGTTGCAGATCACACGCCTGCATGACCGGAGGAAGGCCCGCAAGCGCGGCGAGGAGGACTGGGACAAGCTCGCCGATGACGAGCCCGCCCCGTTCGACTACGTGCCGAGCACGGTCGACGACGAATCCCCCCACGACGGACCCCGCAGTTCGGGTGGGGGCAAGCCGAACACCGACGACATCACATAGCGCATGGGACAGCGAGTGGCGCTGGCCGTGCACCCCGGTTCCGGGCAGGGCTCGGCCGCACGAATAGCCGGCACGGTCGCCGAGAGGCTGCGTGCGGAGGTCGACGAGCTGACGCTGATCGCCGCCGACACGCCGCAGCGGTTCCGTGGGTTGGTGGCGGACTGTCGCGCAGCGGGGCTGGACGCGCTCGTCGTGCTCGGTGGGGACGGCGCCATGCACCAAGCCGTGCAGTGCTGCGCCGGAACCGAGATGGCGCTGGGACTGGTGCCCGCGGGCACCGGTAACGACTTCGCCCGGGCTCTGGGGATCCCCGAACGGCCCGGGGAAGCCGTCGAGACCGTGCTGTCGGCCCTTCGAAGTGGGCGGCGCCGCGTGGTCGATGTAGGCCGTGCGGATGGCGTCGCCTCGGAGGGGACCCGGTGGTTCGGCACGGTGTTGTGCACGGGGTTCGACGCGGCCGTCAACGCCCGCGCCAATCGCTTGCCCTGGCCGTCCGGTCCGCGGCGTTACGACGTCGCTCTGCTGCGGGAGCTGGTGTCACTGCGTTCCCGTCCGGTCGTGGTGGACACCGACGTGGAACGGGTGACCTTGGAGGCCACGTTGGTGGCGGTGGGCAACACCGCGTTCTACGGCGGTGGTGTGCCGATCTGTCCAGGCGCGCGGCCGGACGACGGCCTGTTCGACGTCACGGTGGTGGGGCGCGTGAGCCGACTGCAACTGGCACGGATACTGCCCCGTCTCCGTACCGGGGCCCACGTGCGGCATCCTGCCGTACACACTCTGCGCGCCTCGTGGGTGCGCATCGAACACCACGTTGCCGGCACTCCGCGGTGGCCGGTGTTCGCCGACGGTGATGCGTTGGGTGCGCTTCCGGTGACGGTGACGTGTGTGCCGAGGGCCTTGCACGTTCTCGTCTGACTCCTCGACCGTCGTGGATTCGTCCTCCCGACTCGTCCGGCTCACCACGCGCAGCGCCCCATGCGCCCCCACTGCCCGCGCGGTGCCCGTATGGCTCCGCGGGTACTGGAGCGTGTCCCGACGACGCTCCCTGACGGTCCAAGCGGTGCGAAGGCCCGGGTTCGGGTACCGGTGGGGAGGCTCACCCGTCGCGTGGACGTTCACTCGGCACCACCCCGTGCACACGCTCCACCGGATGTGAAACCCTGGCGTTCGTGGACTCCTCCACTACATCTCCGAGCCCGGCCGAGGCCTACGCAGCAGCGCGGCGACGCAGCCGGTACCCGCAACTCACTCGATTCGCAGCCGAGGTGTCGTTCGAGTTCGACGACTTCCAGGTCAGAGGCTGTGAAGCGCTCGAGGACGGACACGGCGTGCTCGTGTGCGCGCCGACCGGTGCGGGCAAGACGATCGTCGGCGAGTTCGCCGTCCACCTGGCGCTAGCCGAGGGACGCAAGTGCTTCTACACGACCCCGATCAAGGCGCTGTCCAACCAGAAGTACGGCGACCTGGTCGAGCGCTACGGCTCCGACATCGTCGGCCTGCTCACCGGTGACACCTCCATCAACGGCGGGGCACAGATCGTGGTGATGACCACCGAGGTGCTGCGCAACATGCTGTACGCCGAGTCCACCACGCTCGACGACCTCGGCTACGTCGTGTTGGACGAGGTGCACTACCTCGCCGATCGCTTCCGCGGCGCGGTGTGGGAGGAGGTGATCCTGCACCTGCCCGACTATGTGCGGGTGGTCGGACTGTCGGCGACCGTCAGCAACGCTGAGGAGTTCGGGGAGTGGCTGGTCGAGGTCCGCGGTGACACCACCGTCGTGGTGGACGAGCACCGGCCCGTGCCGTTGTGGCAGCACATGCTGGTCGGTGGACGCTTGTACGACCTGTTCGTCGGGGAGCGCGCCGACACCGGTGAAGCCAAGCTCAACCCCCGCCTGCTGCGAGCGGTCGAGGAGGCCGGGCGGATGCACGTTCCCGCGGGACTGCGGGGCCGCGGCAGGCGTGGCGCCCCCCAGCGGGGACCGCGCTATCGACCTCCGTCACGCACGGAGATCGTCGATCGGCTCGATCGGGCCGGACTGCTACCCGCGATCGTGTTCATCTTCTCCCGCGCGGGCTGCGACGCGGCCGTGACTCAGTGCGTGCGTTCGGGGCTGCGCCTCAACACCCCCGACGAGGTCCAGCAGGTGCGACGCATCGTCGATGAACGCACCGCCGACCTGCCGCCCAGCGACCTGGAGGTGCTGGGTTACTGGGAATGGCGGGAAGGCCTGGAACAGGGCATCGCCGCGCACCATGCCGGGCTGCTGCCCGCCTTCAAGGAGACGGTCGAGGAACTGTTCGTCCGCGGGCTGGTCAAGGTCGTGTTCGCCACCGAGACGCTCGCCCTGGGCATCAACATGCCCGCCCGCACCGTGGTGCTCGAACGGCTCGTCAAGTACAACGGGGAATCGCACGTCGATCTCACCCCCGGCGAATACACCCAGCTCACCGGTCGTGCCGGGCGACGTGGCATCGACGTCGAGGGGCACGCGGTGGTCGTGTGGCAACCGGGGGTGGACCCCAGGCAGGTCGCCGGACTGGCGTCCACCCGCACGTATCCGCTGCGCTCGTCGTTCCGTCCCGGCTACAACATGGCCGTCAACCTGGTCGGTCGATTCGGCGCGGTGAAAGCTCGCGAGCTGCTGGAACAGTCGTTCGCCCAGTTCCAGGCAGACCGCTCGGTGGTGGGACTGTCCCGGCGCATCGAACGCAACACCGAGGCGCTACGCGGCTACGCCGACGCCGTCACCGGGGACTTCGACGAGATGCTGTCCTACCTGACGTTGCGGAAGAAGATCTCCGAACGGGAGAAGGCGCTCGCCCGGCAGAACACGGCCGCGCGTCGGGCCCAGACCGCGAAGTCCCTGGAGAAGCTCCGGAAAGGTGACGTCATCGCCGTGCCGTCGGGTCGCCGGGCGGGACTGGCCGTGGTCATCGACTCCGGAGTGGACCAATTCGACGAGCCACGGCCCCTCGTGGTCACCGAGGACCGTTGGGCCGGCACCCTGTCGCTGTCCGACTTCCCGACCCCCGTGGAACCGTTGGGACGACTGCGGTTGCCCAAACACGTCGAGCTGCGTTCGCCGAAAACACGTCGGGACATCGCCTCGTCGCTGCGGAACACCGGTATCCGTCCTCCGAAGCGACAGCGGTGGCGCTCCGATGCCCATTCCGATCCCGAGTTGGCGGAGTTGCGGCGACAGTTGCGTGCCCACCCCGTGCACGGGATGGCGGACCGCGAGGCCAACCTGCGATGGGTCGAGCGTTATCAGCGGTTGGCGGAGGACAACCAGAGGCTCAAACGCAAGGTCGCGGCCACGACCCACTCCCTGGCCCGAGCCTTCGACCGCATCCGCCGGTTGTTGATCGAACGTGGCTATCTCGGTGAGAGCGGGGACGACGTCACCGAGCACGGACAGCTGCTCGCCCGCCTGTACAGCGAGTCGGACCTGCTGGCCGCCGAATGCATCCGGCAGCGTGTCTGGCACGGTCTCGCGCCGGCCGAGCTCGCCGCCGTCGTCTCCACTTTGGTGTACGAGGCGCGTCGTGACTCCACCGCCGAGGCCAAGGTGCCCTCGGGCCCGGTCAACAAGGCGTGGCAGGAAACGGTGCGCCTGTGGAGCGACCTGGTGGAGGACGAACGACGGCATCGGTTGGACCCCACCCGCGAGCCGGACGCTGGATTCGCGTGGCCGGTGTACCGGTGGGCACGGGGTGAGTCCTTGGAGAAGGTCCTCACCTCCGCCGAGGTGAACGGGCAGGAATTGTCCGCGGGCGACTTCGTACGGTGGTCCCGGCAGGTGGTGGACCTGCTCGAACAGATCAGGGACGTGCTCGGTAAGGAACATCCCGTCGGTGGTGCGGCCGGGAAGGCGTCCCGATTGCTTCGGCGCGGTGTCGTCGCGGCGGGGGAGCTGTGAGGCGTGTAAGGAGTGTGGTTGTATTTCGGGGCGGCGGCCCGCGGAGGGCTGCCGTGGCAGCGTGACCTGACACACGACTGTGGTCGGACAGGCGAAAGCAGGCGAAAGGCAACACGATGAGCACGCCATACGGAGGTAACAACCCCGGGCAATGGGGTCAGCAACCGCCCGCTAATCCCGCATCCGGTGGCTTCGCCCAGCCCGGTGGGTATGGTCAGCAGCCTGCCTTCGGTCAACAGCCCGGATACGGGCAGCCCTACGGCGCCCCGCAGTACGGTCAGCAGCCCGCACCGAATCCGTACGACCAGTCCAATCCGTACGGCCAACAGAACGCGTACGGTCAGCAACCCGTCTTCGGTCAACAGCCCGGGCAGCCCTACGGTGCGCCTCCGCCCGGCGGCGAACAGTCCGGCAAGAAGTCGGGCAAGGGACTGTGGATCGGGATCGCCGTGGCCGTGGTGTTACTCGCGGCCGCGGGTGTGGTGCTGTTCTGGAAGCCGGGGTTGTTGAACTCGACGGTGTTCGACCAGGAACGGATGGAAAGCGACATCCAGCGGGTGTTGCAGGACAGCTACGGACTGTCCGTGGAGAGCGTGAGCTGCCCCGCTGACCAGAAGGTCGAGGAAGGACACACGTTCACCTGCGACGCCACCGTGGACGGTCAACAACAGAGCGTGAAGATCACGGTGGTCAGTGACGAAGGCCGCTACACCGTGGACAGGCCGACGCCGGAGGGTTGAGGTTCCGTCGGACCTCCGGCGGGCCACGGTGTCGCCCGCTGTGGGCCCTGAGCTTTCGGCCCGGTACGACAGGACGAATGCATGAACGATGTTGTGGTCCGTGCGCTGCGCGACGATGAGTTCCGTGCGGCACACGCGTTGTTCCGCGGTGCTTTGCACCACGTGCCTCCCACCGACGAGCAGTGGGAGCGGCTTCGTCCCGTGTACCAGCCGGGACGGGTGTTCGGAGCCTTCGACGAGCAGCTGATCGGTACGGCCCGGTCGACGGACGCCGAACTGGTCGTGCCCGGCGGCGCTCGGATCCCGTTGGCCGCCGTCACAGGCGTCGGGGTTCGGGTCGACCGCACCCGTCGCGGTGTGCTGACGGCGTTGATGCGTCGCCAGCTCACCGACCTCGTCGAACGAGGGGTGCCCGCCGCCATGCTGTACGCCACCGAGGGGGAGATCTACGGGCGGTTCGGTTACGGCATCGCCACCCGTGCCCGTTCCTGCACCGTGCACCGACGGCAGGCACGACTGCGGCCCGAGGCCCCCACCGGAGGGCCGGTCGAACTGCTCGACCTCGACGAGGCCGAACGCCGACTGCCCGACGTGTACGCGCGGATTCCGTTGCGACCCGGCATGATGACCCGTTCCGAGCGGTGGTGGGCGGGGCTGTTCGCCCGGTTACGCCAGAGCGATGAGCCTGTGACGACACTCGTGCATCACGGCGCGGACGGGCCCGACGGATTCGCGATCTACCAGGTGAGCCGGCAATCCGGCCAGCTCGGGACGCTACGGGTCGTCGACCTGCACACCGCGGACGCGACCGCGTTCGCGGGACTGTGGCGTTTCCTGCTCGGCGTGGACCTCGTCGAGACCATCGTGGCGTACCAGCGCTCCTTGGAAGAACCGCTGGAGCTGCTGTTCACCGATCCCCGTGCCTGTGAGACCACCGAGGTGGGCGACGAGGCGTGGTTGCGCCTGGTGGACGTCGAGGCCGCACTGCGGTCGCGGACCTGGCACGGTGAACCCCTCGTACTGGAGGTCGTCGATCCCGTGCTGGAGCACAACGCCGACCGGTATCAGGTCGGGCCGGCTGGGGTGACGCGCACCGATCAGCCCGCCGACGCCCGTCTCGCCGTGGACACGTTGGCGATGATGTTCACCGGGGGGTGGCGGCCCTCGACTCTGGTGGACGCCGGGCGGATCACCGTGCGCGACTTCGAGGTCACTCCGCGTCTGGACGAATTGGCCCGCACGCGGTCGACTCCGTGGTGCGGTACGTTTTTCTGACCGAGAGGCTTTTTCGACAGCGAGCGTTGTGGAGTGTCCGGCCGTGCGGGTACGCGGTGTGCTGTGGTGGGGAGTCCTATCCGTCTGTGCGGTCCTGACCCTCGGCTCCTGTGCCGGTGACGAGGCCGAACCGGCCGAACGAGACGTCATCGTCCCCGCCGAGCCCACAACCAGCTCCTCGACGAGCGCCCAGTCGTCCACATCCTTGACGCCGGTGCCGAAGGCGCTCAACGGCGCTGCCGTGGAGAAGTCGGTGCGGGCGGTGCTCACCGGCAGCTACGGCATCAGCGACGTCGAGAAGGTCAGCTGCCCGTTGCGGCCGACCGTGCGTAAAGGCGCCACTTTCGACTGCATGGCCATCATCGAGGGCGAGAACAAACGCGTACCGATCGAGATCGTGGACGACGACGGTCTCTACGAGGTCGGCCTGCCGCTCTGACCGGACAGGGCGGCCAGCAGACGCGTCACCGATCCGCCGAGGTTGTAGCGTTCGGCGAGTTCCGCCACGCGCTCCGGGGCCACGGGTTCGTGGGGCACGTGGTCGTCGTCCACGCCGATCACGGGGGCGTCGGTGGCCACCCGCACCACCAGCGGTGCCGCCGCGAGATAGTCGGACGACTCCACCAGCTTGGTCCGTGCCCGTGGGGGCACATCGGGATGGCCGTCCCGGGCCGCGGCCACCAGCGCTTCCAGCGAGCCGAAGCGGGTCACCAGTTTCGCGGCCGTCTTCTCCCCGATGCCGGGGACCCCGGGCAGCCCGTCGGACGGGTCACCTCGCAACATCGCCATGTCGGCGTAGGCGGCGCCGGCGTGTTCGGCGGGTAGGCCGTAGCGTGCGGCGACCTCGGCCGGACCCAACACCTCGGCCTTGGCCCACCCTTTACCCACGTAGATCACCGACACCGGGCTCGGCTCGGAGCGCACCAGTTGGAACAGGTCGCGATCGCCGGTCACCACCTCCACGGGTAGTTGCGCCTCCCGGACGGCCAACGTGCCGATGACGTCGTCGGCCTCGAACCCCTCGGCCTCCGCCGTGGCGATCCCGACCGCTTCCAGCAATTCCAGGATGATCGGCACCTGTGGTGTGAGAGTGTCGGGCACCTCCTCGACGTCCGGGCCCTCCTCGGAACTCTCGGCGACCCGGTGCGCCTTGTAGCTGGGCAGCGCCCGCACCCGGAACTCGGGACGCCAGTCGGCGTCGAGACACGCCACCAGCCGGGCCGGGCGACGGTCGGTCAGCACCCGGGCCACGGTGTCGGCGAATCCGCGCACGGCGTTCACCGGTGTGCCGTCGGGCGCGGTCAGCGACTCGGGCAGCGCGAAGAACGAACGGAAATACAGGCTCGCGGCATCGAGCAGCACCAACGGGGCGGTCACGCGCCCAGCCTGCCACACCGTCGCACGCGTGGTGGGTGTGCGGGCACACGCCGTGCCGGAAGGTTAGGCTTTCGGCCATGTCGCGTCGTTCGCTGCACACACCCGCCCCCGATGCCTCCACGCTGCGTGCCCGACTCGACCGTGCCCGAGCCGCCGCGGCCGACGCAGCCACGGACGCGTTGTTGATCGCGCCCGGCTCCGACCTGCGGTATCTGATCGGACAGGCGGGTGGGTCCTTCGAGCGACTCACCACGCTGGTCGTGCCCGCATCCGCCGAGGCCGAACCGATCCTGCTGCTACCGAAGCTGGAAGCCCCCGGATACGCCGACATCCCGACCGACGAACTCGGCGTGGAAGTGGTCACGTGGGTCGACGGTGACGATCCGTACCGGATGGTCGCCGACCGGTTGGGCCGACCAGGGCGAGTGGCGGTGAGCGACACGATGGCCGCCCTGCACGTCCTCGGACTGCGGGACGCGGTGTCCGACGCCGAACAGGTCCTCGCCGGGCCGATCCTGCGGCAGCTGCGGATGCGTAAGGACGCCGCCGAACTCGCCGCGCTGCGCAAGGCGGCCGAGGCGATCGACCGGGTCCACGCGCGGATGGGCGAATGGTTGCGGCCGGGGCGCACCGAGGCCGAGGTGGGGGCGGACATCACCGAGGCGATCGTCGCCGAGGGCCACACGCACGCCGACTTCGTGATCGTCGGTTCCGGGCCCAACGGGGCCAGCCCACACCACGACGTGTCCGATCGGGTGATCCAGCCCGGTGACGTGGTGGTGGTCGACATCGGCGGACCAATCCCCGAGGGCTACAACTCCGACTGCACGCGCACCTACGCTGTGGGGGAACCCCGCGATGCCGACGTGGCGGACACGTACGCGGTACTGCAGCGCGCGCAGGCCGCGGCCGTGCGGGCGGTGCGGCCCGGGGTGACGGCGCAGGAGATCGACGCGGTCGCCCGTGAGATCATCACGGAGGCCGGATTCGGCGCGAACTTCATCCACCGCACCGGTCACGGTATCGGTCTCGACGTGCACGAGGAGCCCTACATCGTGGCGGGTAACGACCTTCCGCTGGAGCCCGGCATGGTGTTCAGTGTCGAACCGGGCATCTACCACGCCGGACGTTGGGGTGCCCGCATCGAGGACATCGTCGTAGTCACCACCGACGGGGGCGAGCCGTTGAACAGGCGTCCCCACGAGCTGATCGTGCTTCCGGCATGACAAACGGAGGACTGGAGCCACTGGACCGGGCCATCGTGCGGGAACTGGCCGTCGACGGCCGGCGTAGTTTCACCGAACTGGCCGAGCGGGTCGGGCTGTCGGTGTCGGCTGTGCATCAGCGGGTGCGGCGGCTGGAACAGCGGGGAGTGATCCGCGGCTACACCGTTCGGCTCGACGGGGAGCAGATCGGCCTCCCGTTGACGGCGTTGATCTCCCTGACGCCGAACGATCCGGCCGCGCCTGACGACTATCCGCAGCGGCTCGAACACATCCCGGAGATCGAGTCGTGCTACTCGGTGGCCGGTGACGAGTCGTACGTGCTGTTGGTGCGGGTGGCGTCCCCCTTGGCCCTGGAGGACCTGTTGCGCCGCATCCGAGAGGCGGCCAAGGTGTCCACGCGCACCACCGTGGTGTTGTCCACGCCGTTCGAAGGCCGTTCGCCGAACCTGTGAGCGTCCTGTCACCGCGTCCGAAGTCGGGCGGGTGCGGTGCCGAACCCTTCCCCGGGGAAGGACGGGGCGTCAACTGTCCGCGCGTGACGGCGTGGCCGGGGCGGCGTGCAGGTTGCCGTCCTCACCCTCCAGGCAGGCGGCCTCCCGGTCGTTGGTGGCGAGGAACTCGCTCATGCAGCGGGCGAACTGTTCGTGCCCGGCGGCGTTGGGATGGAACGACTCCTGCACCGCGTGGGTGGCGCGCTCCACCTCCTTGAGGTCGTCCCACCGCACCGTGAAGCGGGTGAACCACTCCTCGCTCGCATCGTCGCCTCCGCTGCAGGCCTCGTGTCCGGAGCCTGCGCGGGACAGGTCCAAAAAGCGCACGTCGGCCTGCTGTGCCGCGCTGCGTAGGGCTTCCGTCAACGTGGTCGCGCCGGTTTCGGCCACCCACCGCAGGTCCTCGGTGCGGAAGGGGCAGCCGTTGAGGTTGCGCCACTTCTCCGGGATATCGGGACCGATGGGGGAGGCGTACGACTGCAGGACGAGCTCGTAGTCCGAACGTTCGTAGCCGGCGTCCTTGAGCACCTGTTTGATGTCCTCGAGCGCGCCGACGACCTTGGGCACCATGGCGTCGAGTCGGTTCTGCCAGTCCTGCTTGATCCTGTCGCTGCACGGTGCTTCCTGATCGAGGAACCAGGAGGTGAAGCACTCGGAGATCAGTCGGGAGAAGCGGGGGTCGTCGTTGGCGCCGACCGCGACGATCACGGCGGCGACGCGGTGGTCGTCGACCAGTTCACGCAGTTGCTGCGCTTGGGACGGTTCGGTGTACTGCGTGACGTCGCCGAGTCCCACGTGTCGGGAAGGAGCGCCGGAACAGGCCAGGTTCACCGACTCGGTCACACCGGTGAGTTCGATCTGGTGCACCATCGCGTGCGGTGAGCGGTGACACCAGTTGCCGTCCTTACCGTCGGTGTCCGCCGTGTAGTCGCCGGCCCCCTCTCCGGACAGGGTGCTGTCACCCAAGGACACCACGGTGAGTGGGCCCGTGCCGGGCGGTCCAGGCGGATCGACGGGCGAATCGGGATCGGGGCCGGTGAACACGAACACGGCCACCAAGACGGTGACCGCCGCGAGCACGAGCGCGCCGAGCACCCAGCCAGATCTCCGCACGATCGCGCATTCTACGCGAAACGGTGTGGCCGAGATCGAAGTGCGCATGGCAGGATGCGCGGGCCGGTCAACCGTCATGAGCTGGAGGATCGCGTGCTGGGTCCGGGTCCTGTGCTGTTGTTCGACGCCGACGACACGTTGTGGGAGAACAACGTGCTGTTCGAACGCGCCATCGACGACTTCTGCGGTTGGGTGGCGCGACCCGGACTGGACGCGGCAGCGGTGCGGCGCCTGCTGGACGACATCGAACGCGTGAACTCGGCTGTGTACGGCTACGGCGGCGCGGTGTTCCTGCGCAGCCTCGTCCAGTGCCTGGAACAGGTGCGGCAACGACCCGTGACCCCCGCCGAACGTCGACGTCTGGAGCGGTTGACGGAGGCGGTGTTGGACTGCCGTGTCGAACCCATCCCCGAGGTGGTCGACACCCTCACCGTGCTGCAGCAGCGCTATCCACTGGTGCTGGTGACCAAGGGCGATGTGGTGGAACAGTGGCGCAAGTTGGACCGATCCGGTCTAAAAGGCCACTTCCGCGGAGTGCACGTGGTGCGGGAGAAGACGACCGCCGTCTACACGTGGTTGTCCGAGCGGTACGGACTGTCGCCGGAAGCGACGTGGATGGTGGGTAATTCCCCGGCCTCCGACATCGTGCCGGCCCTGGCCGCGGGCATGGGAGCCGTGTACGTGCCCAACGACAACACATGGGTGTTGGAGCACGCCGAGCTGGACACCACGGCGGAACGGCTGGTGACGGTGGAGCGGTTCGGACAGCTGCTGGACCATTTCTGACACCGCGTCAGGCGGGTACGAGCACACCGTCCTCGAGGCGGAGGCGCCGGTCGGCCACCTCGAGTACCACGGGATCGTGGGTGACGACCACGATGGCGGCACCCTCGTCGGCGACGCGTCGCAGCAGTGCCAACACCACCTGTGCCGAGTCGGGATCGAGGTGGGCGGTGGGCTCGTCGACCAACAGCACCGACGGTCGGACACCCACGGCCCGCGCCAGCGCCACCCGTTGCTGCTGTCCGAACGACAACTCTGCGGGGTAACGATCGGCGAGGTCGGCCAGTCCCAGCTCGTCCAGCAGGTCCGTGACCGTGGTCTCGACCTCGTCGGGCGGGGTGCGGCGGAGCCGCAGCGGCAGTGCGACGTTCTCGGCGCAGGTCAGCTCGGCCGCCAGACCGAGCGCCTGTGGCAGTACCGCGCACACCGACCACGGCACGTCGGCGGCGGGTTCGCCGGTGAAGGTCACCGTGCCCTCGTCCGGGGTGTCGAAGCCGGACAACAGCGCCAGCAGGGTCGTCTTGCCCGACCCGGATCGCCCTGTGATGGCCACGATCTCCCCCGGATCGGCGTGCAGCTCGACGCCCCGCAGCACGTCCACACCGTCGGAACGGGCGAAGCGACGTCGCAGCCCCACCGCGCGCACGGCGGGCGTCCCTTCCCGACGGCCGGGGCCGATGTGTTCGTGAGTCACCGTCAGTTCCCCTCCTCGACCACTCGTCCGGCCCGGAGCCGGAACACGCGGGAACCCTGTTCGACCAGTCGCTCGTCGTGGGAGGAGACCACCACGGCGACGCCTTCGGCCTGGAGCAGGGCGATCGCGTCCAGGACGTGCGCGGCGGAGGCATCGTCGAGCTGGGACGTGGGTTCGTCGGCGAGCACGACCGGGCAGCCACGGGCGAGCACGCACGCGAAAGCCAATCGTTGCTGTTGCCCGCCGGACAGCGCGCCGATCCGCCACCGCTCGGTACCGCCGAGTCCCAACCGATCGAGCAAATCGGACGGATCGCAACGGCGGCGCGCCGATTGCGCGGCGGCGTGCAGGTTGTCGGCCACCGACAGGTGCGGCAACAGGTTGTCGGTCGGCGTTTGGAACACCAGGCCGATCGAATCGCGGCGCAGGGCGCGTCGGCGGCGCGGGGAGGGACTCACCGGGGTGCCCGCGAAGACGACACGTCCACGCGTGGGGGTCTGGAACAACGACAGCACCCGTAACAACGTGGACTTCCCGGAACCGGACGGCCCGGCCAACACGGTCAACCCCGATCCGGGGATCGTGAGGTCGACCTCGTCGAGCCCGGTGACACTGCCCCGCTGGGCGGCGGGCAGCGGGTAGTCCACGCCCACGTTCTCGAGCTGGAAGATCGGGGTGTCAGTCACGCAGCAGCTCCGCGACTCGGGCGGTACGCACCGAGCGCACCGCGATCCAGCAGGTCGACGCCACCACCGCCGCGCCACAGAGGACCACGGTCAGGACGAAGGGGACCAGGTCGGGTAGTTGCGATGCCGGTGGTAGCCAGCGCGCCGGGTCGAAGCGGTCCGCCGACACCGCTGCCACGGTGAGCCCGCACGTCAGGCCCACGGTCACCGCGAGCAGCATCACCGTCCCGAATTCGACGAGGTGACCCGTCCACAGGGCACGGCGGTGTAATCCCATGCGTAACGCCAATGCGCCCGTGAGCGCGTTCTGTCGGCGACGCACCTCCACCGCGATCACCATCGCGAGGGTGGCGGCCACACCGAGCACCACACCGAGCAACGCCACGAACGAGAACGTCCACTCGACCACGTAGAACGGCAGGGCGTTGAAGGCGGTCTCCCGGTCGACCGGATTCATGTGCACGATCGCCGCCTGCCGCAACGCGGCACCGACCTGTTCGGCGGGTTCCGTGGACAGCACCGCCCACCGGGGAATCCGGTTGAGTTGTTCGGCGTCCAGCGCGGTGCGGGGGACGAGGTAGCCCGGCTGTCCGCCCAGCATCGGGGCGATGTCCATCGCACCCACCGCGTGGACCTCGCCGAGCGGAGTGTCCGCCGTGGGAGGTGCGTCGCCCACCCGGATGGCGGGCAGTGCCCCGGTTTCGGGGGTGGCCGGTTCCGCGAACAGACGGTCGAGGTCGTGCCGCGGCAGGTGGTCGGTGTAGGCGACGCGGGTGAACGTGTGCGGGTCGAGCACGACGATCGTTGCGGCGTCCTCGGTCCTCACCGTGCCCACGATCGTGCTGTGTGACCGCAGCGAGTCGGGCAACGGGATCTCGCCCCGGCCGACGGGGTTCTCCACGTCGACCCGGGAATGGGCACCGACGAACACGCCGGACTTCATCGCGAGCGCCTGCTGTTGGGCCGCGGCGATGGAGGACCCGGTGGCCAGGGTGCCCACCGCCAACACGGTGAGTACCAGCACGCCTGTGACCGGGGCCCGGGCGTGCGCCAGGCGCCGCACGGCCCACTGCACGGTGGGACGGGACCACCAACGCATCCGGTGGGAGGCGCGCAACGCCCACCAGGCCACCCGCGCGGTCAGCAGGCCGACGGTCAGCACCACCGCCACGGGGTAGAGCAACGCCAGCGGATCGGTTTCGGGCACCGGTGCGGTGGAGGCACTGTCGCCGTAACGGGGGAGACGAAGCCAGCCCAGCAACGCCACACCGGCCGTGCCGAGCTCCCAGGGCAGGAACAGCAGCAGTCGACGGGGACGACGGGGCGCGGTGAGGCCGAGTGCGAACTCTCGGTGGGTACGTACGACCACCACCGCCACCAGGAGGGCCAGTGACACCAGGAGGACCCCCGCGGCCACCGCCGTTCCGACCAGTTCCGCGTCGGTGCTGATCCGGCCCGGGGGTGCGTACAAGGGCGAGGTCGTCCGAGCGAGTAAGGCGCCGAGCACGCCACCGGCCACGATGGGCAGACCGAGTTCGGCCACGGCCAACGCCCCGACGGCGAGCGGGCTGTGTCCTCGTGCTGAGTGCAACCGCACCTGTGCGTGGCGGCGGTGATACCACTGGAGGCCGACCGTGGTCGTGCCCAGCAGGCCGACGCCGACGCTCAACACGGTCAACGGCAGGATCGACCACGCCACCGTCGTCTGTGCCTGGTGGGCCAGCTCCAGCGACCGGGCGAACGGTGTGGACATCAGCGCGTCCCCGACGCCTCGGGCACGTAATTCCTCGCGCACATCGGCGATCAGTGCCTCGGCACGGCGTTGCGTGTCCTCCGCCTCGGCCAGCGTGCGGGGCGCGGGGGTGGGGAAGGTGATGGTGAACCGCTCCAGCTGCGGTTGTTGTCGGGTGGCTGCATCGAAGGTGGCGCGGTCCGTGGCGAACAGCACCGCTCCGGTCGCGATGTGGTCGACCAGGCGATTCTGTACCGCGAGGTCCTGCACCGAACACCACCAGCGGGGTGCGGGGTTGTACAGGTCGGCGTAGACCCCGGTGATGGCCGGCCAGGAAGCGTTGACGGCGCGATCACCCGGTCCGATCCCGCTGAACTCCGCCAGGTCCCGGCCGATCCACAGCCCGGGGGCGTCGGTACCGCGTACCAGGTCCACATGGTCCGTGCCACCGTCGCGGTAGGCGATCCGCACCGTGTAGGTCTCCCCGGTCCCGAAGTCGACCCCGGGAACCAGATGACCGAACAAGCTCATGGTCGGCTGGCCGAAACCGTGGGCGGGTGCATGCCGCGTCACGGCCTCGGCCAGCGCTTCGACGTGCTCCGGTTGGGCGCGAGGCTTGATGAACACCGGTCCGTAGTGGTCCGGACAGGTCGTCTCGGCCTGATATTCGAGGGTCGCACCACCCGCGGCCGAGGCGTGCAGGGCCGCCCCCATACCGAGAAAGCAGGACAGCAGCGCGGTGATCGCTGCGGCTACCAGGGTGAGCGGACTCGACAGCGCCGCACGAGGAGCCGAAAGCCAGGGCAGCCACGGCAGTGGGCGCGATGATCGACGCCGAATGGGCATGCCGCATAGTAGCCGTGCTGTCAATCACCGAAAAGCGTGGTGGTTCAGTTGTTCTCGCGCCACCACCGCTGGCCCGATTCCGGCAACGTCGACACCGGGTCGTAGTACGGGTAGCGGCGACGCAGCGCCTCCGGATCGTCGTGCTCGATGCCGGTGCGGTAGTTCTTCGTCCAGTACGAGACGCCGCGTTCACGGTCGTACTCGGCGACCTGATGCACCCACCGTTTACCGACGTACGGCACGTCGCACACGATGCGCGGGGTGGCGTAGCCGGGCAGATAGCCCATGATGGCGTGCTGCAGCTCCTGTGCCTCCCACACGGCCAGTCGCCAGTGTTCGGCGTTCGGGATCATGTCGCACATGTAGAAGTAGTAGGGCAGGATGTTCGCCTCACCCTGCAGCGCGAAGCACAGGTCGAGCAGGTCGGCCGGAGTGGCGTTGACCCCGCGCATCAACACACCCTGGTTGCGCACGTCCCGGACGCCGACCTCCAGCGCGGCACGGGTGGCTTCGGCGACCAGCGGGGTCACCGACTGGACGTGGTTGATGTGGGTGTGGATCGCCAGGTTCACCCCGCGACGACGTGCGGTGCCCGCGACACGGGCGAGACCTTCGACGACCTTGGGCTGCAGCCAGTGCTGCGGCAGTCCGGCCAGTGCCTTGCTGGCCAGGCGGATGTCGCGCACGGTCTCGATGTCGAGCAGTCGCATGAGGAACGCTTCCAGCTGGTGCCACGGCACGTTGGCCACGTCACCGCCGGACACCACCACGTCGCGCACGCCCGGGGTGCGCTTCAGATAGTCGATCATGGCGTCCTGTCGATCGACCGGTTTCAGCGTGAGCCTGTGCTTGTCGACCTGAGGGGTGGAGTTGCCCACCAGGTCCATGCGGGTGCAGTGACCGCAGTACTGCGGACAGGTGGACAACAGCTCGGCCAGCACCTTGGTGGGGTAACGGTGGGTCAGCCCCTCCACCACCCACATCTCCGCCTCGTGCAGGGAGTCGCGCTGTGAGTGCGGGTGGCTCGGCCATTCCGGATGGCGGTCGCTGTGCACGGGCAGCATGTAGCGACGGATCGGGTCGGCGTAGAACGCCTCGGTGACCTTCGCCGGATCGGTGCCCGCGTGCGGTGCCATCGTGTTGAGCATCTGCGGCGGCAACAACATCGACATGGTCGCCATCTGCTGTTGGTCGGCCGCGAGGTCGTCGTAGAACCGCTCCTCCAGCAGATCGCCCATGACGGCGCGGAGCTGTTTGATGTTGCGGACGCAGTGGACCCGCTGCCACTGCGCGTCCCGCCACTCGGCCTCCGTCACGTCGCGCCAGCCCGGGAAGCGGCGCCAGTCAGGTTCGACCAGCTCGGCCCTCCGGTAGGTGTAGGGCTGTTCCGCGAGCTCGGTAGCAGGTTCCTGGATGACAGTCACTTCTGCTCCTCAGTGTCGACTGCTCGTGAAAATTATCCTGTCATATCGCGCTCAAGACACAAAACTTCTCGCGGAGGGGAAGGTGGCAGACTCGGGAGCGTGAGTAGCAGCAACACGACCCTCCTCGTGGGCGGCCGTATCCACACACCCAGCTCGCCCGACGCCACCGCCATGGCCGTCACCGACGGCATCGTCGTCTGGGTCGGCCAGGACGGTCCCGGCCGTGCGCTGCACCCGGACGCCGAGGTCATCGACCTCGACGGGGCGTTCGTCGCGCCCGCGTTCGTCGACGCCCACGTCCACGCCACCAACACCGGACTGCACCTGACCGGACTCGACCTCACCGAGGTCCGCGACGCCGCCGACCTGCTCGCCGCCGTCCGTGCCGCCGCTGAGGCATCCGCCCCCGAAGAAGTGCTGATCGCCCACGGATGGGACGAGACCACCTGGACCGACTCCCGCCTGCCCAGTCGAGCCGAACTCGACGACGCCGCAGGTGCCGTGCCCGTCTATCTGAGTCGTGTCGACGCCCATTCCGCGCTCGTCACCAGCGCACTGGTCGAGCTGGCTCCGGACGCCGTCCACGCCGAGGGCTACTCACCCGACGGGCCGCTCACCCGCGATGCCCACCACCTCGTCCGCACCGCCGCGCACACCGCGATCACCGCCGAACAACGGGAACGGGCGCAACGCGCCTTCCTGCGGGCCGCCGCCGCGGCCGGCATCGTCAGCGTCCACGAATGCGCGGGACCCGTCATCTCCGGCGAGGAAGACCTGCGGTCCCTGTTGCAGGTCGCGGCCGAACCCGGCCTTCCCGAGGTCGTGCCCTACTGGGGAGCGCTCGCCGACACCGCCGCCCTCGACCTCGTTCGCGAACTCGGTCTCCGCGGCCTGGCGGGGGACCTGTTCGTCGACGGCGCCCTCGGTTCCCACACCGCCGCGCTCTGCGAGCCCTACGCCGATCGACCCCACACCAGCGGCACCCGGTACCTCGATCGACAGGCCATCGCCGACCACCTCGTGGCCTGCACCGAGGCCGGGATCCAGGCCGGTTTCCACGTCATCGGCGATGCCGCCGTCACCGAGGTCGTGGAGGCGTTCGCCCTGGCGGAGAAGACGCTGGGACAGCGCGCGCTCGCCCGCCTCGGGCACCGCCTCGAGCACGTCGAGATGATCACCGCCGAGCAGGCCACGGCCCTGGCGCGATGGAACGTCACCGCCTCCATGCAGCCCGCCTTCGACGCGGCCT